>ENA-OUNS01002206-OUNS01002206.1-human-gut-metagenome-genome-assembly--contig:-NODE-2206-length-12664-cov-5.599651_pt1 | contig 12664 bp, 8 predicted proteins | sample MGYA00243237_ERZ505104 | MGnify/ENA primary metagenome ERZ505104 (study PRJEB26097, sample SAMN02711295) | human gut metagenome | biome: Gut microbiome | host: Homo sapiens | place: Denmark: Copenhagen...
CTCCAAAGGGCGCACAGACGTACCGAAATACCCCTGTTTCTCTCATCCGGACTATGACCGTCGGTCGGGATTCACACCCGTCATGCCTTGCGGCTCGCAGACTATCGGGACTCACGCCCGTTTACTGCCGGTGGAGACTTTCACTCCGCCCTGAAACAGAACATTTTTATTGATGGCTCTATTATAAGCCGTCTCTGCTCTTCTGTCAATCCCCGGAAGAGAAACTTTGCAGGATCTCGCAAAGCTGCTGACGAGTGCCGACAGCGTTGATGAATTCGAGCAGTGCGTTGGCAGTCATGTGCTGCGGCAGATCGAGAGCCTTGAGGACGGCAGCACGGCGCGCCGCGCTGTCCGGGCGGCCGGACAGACCCCATTCAAAGAAGTCGGCCTTGGTAATCGTCCTTTCCGCAGGGGCACGCGCCCCCTCTCCTTCAAACGTTGCGCCGGCGCGGCGGAGTGCGTCCAGAATAACCTCCGGACGCATCCCCTCGACGCCGAGCTTGCCCTCCTTGGAGCCATGCTTTTTGCGCCGCTCCTTGCCGGTAACATCGGGGACATATGCCTGCTTGATCCTGTCCTGAGGGAGAGCGCCCTTGAGATAATTACGGATGACGAAGCCTGCGCCGTCGCTGTCGGTCAGCACGATCAGGCCGCGCGTTTCGGCAATGCGGCGGATGACCTTAAGCTGATCCTTGTTATTGAAGATACGAAAGCCGCCGGTTTCGAGGACTACCGTGTCGACCACTTGACGGACGGTATTGACATCGTAGCGGCCCTCCACGAGAATCGCTTCACGCAGTTTTATCATGATTTCGCCCCTTTCACCTCAGCCGCAATGTCGAGCAGCGTCAGCTCGATCAGCTTCTGCCTGTCGACGGCACTTCCCTTCAGCTCCGAATCTGTGCGCGCACAGAGCGAAGCCGCCCGGCGCAGTACCGGAAGCGGAAGCCGCCGCGCCGCGTTCTGTATCTTTTTGGCGTAAAACGGCGATTTTGAGCCGATCATTTCGGAAAGATACCGGTCTCCCCCGCGCGTTTCTGCACAGATCTTCGCAGCATACAGGCGCTGGATGTGGCGCATGATGGTCGTGAAGATGATGACCTCATTGTTTTTGAGGCGCAAAAGATCCCCGACGAGGGCAACTGCTTTTTCAAACCTTCCTGCCGCGATCGCATCGGTCAGGTCGAATACTACCGCATCCAGTACTGGTGAGCAGACCGCGTCGATGTTATAGCGCTTGATCTCGCCTGTCGTGCAATGCGCTGCCGCCTTTTCGATCTCTCCCATGAGATTGGTCAGTGATGTGCCGCACAGGAAGATCATATAGGCTGCATCTTCATCTGAGATGATACAGTTCAGCTCACGCGCACGGCGTTCCAGACGTTCGATGAGTTCTTTTTCTTCCAGACGCGCAAATTCAGCAGTACAGGCCTTTTTTTCGAGCAGCTTGTACATCTTGGTGCGCTTGTCCGGTTTGGCCTCGAGAATGTCGAAATAAAATACCAGACAGACATAGTCCGGCAGGTCGGACAGCAGGTCGATCAGCTGGTCTCCGAAAGACGCAGGCGGCGCATAAATATTGAAATCAGTCACGATGACCAGCTTTCGTTCGCTCATCGCCGGATAGCTGTCTACTGCCTCGGTCAGCGACTCGAGCGTCAGCGTCTTGCCGTCCAGTTCGATGAGATTGAAGTCTGCGAATGTCTCATCTACGACTTTTTTTCTGAGCTGCCGCAGATAGTATTCTCTGAGGTAGGCCTCCTCGCCGTACAGGATGTACAGCGTCTCAAAGCTGCCCTTTGCGAGGTCCTGCTTGAGCTTCAGCCGCCCGTTTTTATTTTGCTTTTCGACAGCCATGCCGTCACTCCTTTTTGTACCGGCGGACAATCCCGCCGGATGTATCTGTGCTTTCGCACGGAACGCTGCCGCAGCGGAGCGAAGTGGTTTCGCGCTCGGCGGTAACGAGTATTTTTCTTGTCTGCATGTGATTCATCAGCGGCACGAGCAATTCTGCATCGCCTGCTGTGTTCTGCGCGAGCATCAGCTCATCCGCGCGGGGCAGTTCGCCGCCGTTTTCAGCAAACGCTGCGAGCTGTTTTTTCGTTGCGCTGTGCAGAAAGAGAACCTTGTCCGCGATACAGACGCCGAGCTTCCCCTCTGCAACGGGGAAAACGGAAATGGGCGCCGCCGCACCGATGATGGACTGCGGTTCGGAAATCTCCTCGGCCTGATACTGCTCACATAGCCGCAGGAGCTCCATATTCTTCGCGGTCTCGGTGCAGCCGGACGGAATAAGAAGGCGCTCGACCCTGACGTTTTCCATCAGCTGCGGCAGGTCGCGGGCATGCCCCATGTCGACCGCTGTGAGAATGAGCGTGTCGATGCGCGGCACCCCGTTCAGACGCATCCATTCGTGCGTCAGTGCCGCAGCGCTGCGCGAGGTACCTGCACAGTCGATGAGCGTCGCATGACCGCGCGTATCCGAGAGGATAACCGCCTGTCCCGAACCGCAGGGCAGGTATGTTACGCTGTACTCCCCTGTTCGGAGAACGGCGTCTGTGAGAAACAGCCCGCCGACCGTGCAGCAGACAAGCGGCAGCATGATACGCCACCGAACGCGTGAGCCTGCGGTCAGCCAGACGATAACAGCGCCTCCGGCAAGTGCGAGCGCCGCAATACCGAGCGGACGGCTGAGGTCGATCGAGCCGAACGGGAGCAATGAAATGCGTTCAGCAAGAATCAGCAGAAAGCGCAGCATCAGCCGCAGCGGAACGGCGAAAACCGGCAGGACTGCCGGGCAAAACGCCGAAACGGCGCACAGCAGATAACCAAAGACGAAGCACAGACCCGTGAGTGCGGCCGCCGGAAGATTTGTAGGCAGAGAAAGCAGAGACGCGCGTCCGAAACAGGCGAGCGAGACCGGCAGTGTGAAGATTGAGGCGCAGACCGTGCACGAGAGCGCCCCTGCCGGAAAGGCAAGCAGCCGCCGCGTCAGACGCGTACATTCTGCGAACGGCGCGAGCAGTCTGTGCTGCATGGAGGACGCGAACAGGATAAGACCGAGCGTCGCGGAGAACGAAAGCTGGAGACCGGCGCCTGCAGCGGCGTAAGGGTTCAGCAGCAGGAGCAGCGCAAGCGCCGCCATGAGAGACAGCTTGGGATTGACGTCCCGACGCAGGATAAAACCGAGCGCTGTAATACCGTACATGACGGCGGCGCGGATGACGGAGGGCGTCGCGCCTGCAACCGGTACAAACAGCAGAATGAGCGGCAGCGAGAGATAAACACCCCATTTTCTGCCGAGCAGCACGAAACAGAACGCCGCAAGATAGCCGACATGCAGTCCGGAGACCGCGACAAGATGGCTGAGTCCGGCCATGCGGAAGGACAGTGTATCGTCATCAGACATGCCGGTGCGGTCGCCCAACAGCAGACCGCGCAGCAGTCCGGCCTCCCGTTCGGGCAGCGCTGCGGAAACCGCATTTTTGCAGAAGCGCGCGATGCGCTGCGGCAGATACCGCGGACTGCCGGACGCGGAGCCGAGACGTTCGAAGCCGATCACATCACCGCTCTTGTCCCTGGTGGAGAATGCAGCGATAAAGCAGCCGTCCGCCGCAAGCGAGCGTTCCCGGTCGGGATTGCTGCGGTAAAATGTCACATGCGCTTCGATGCGGTCTCCGGCGCAGAGCGGTGTATCACTCAGCGGAAGATAGCAGAAGGTGCGGAAGCTGCGGCGCAGATAACGGTTCGGTTCAACGCGAAGCTCAGCGCGCTGGCTGTCCTCATAGACCGAGGCATCCTGCAAAACCGTCGCTCGAACGACTGCGCTGCGGCCGTTCAGCTCGCGGACGGGCTGTGCAAGATACCTATCGCAGAGCGACAGCTGTACGAGTGCAAAGACTGCGGCGCACAGCATGGCGAGGACGGTAAACGCTCGGCGATGCCTGACGGCGAATGCCGCGCCGATCAGCAGCACGGCGAGCGCGGGAAGGCACAGGAACGGTGACGGAACGAGCCCGAACCGCACCGCGATGAGCAGCATTACGGCATACGGGGGCACAAGGTACAGCAGCGGTCGCTCGAACATGGCCTCTCCCCCGTCTCTCCTGCCGCAGCAGAGCGTTTTTTCATTAATCAGTATACCATAAGCCGCCGGGATAAACAAGTACGGCTCCCGCCGCAAGGGCAGGAGCCGCAGAGATTTACTTGTTCGAGACGGTGATGATGCGGATTTTGCCGCCGTCCTCGGCCGTATCGTTCGCGTACAGTGCGAATTTCGTGTAGTTCGATTTCGCACTCTGGAGCGTAGCGATGAATTCACGGTTTTCCGTGTCGTAAATGCCGAGCTGATCGGCAAGCGCATAGTAGCCGTCCTTCGTGCGGACGCCGGAAGCGCCGTCGAAAGCCGTGCGGTCAACCGTGTCGATGAGCTTGAGCTTTTTGATGTCAAGCGAGGTGTTTACGATGCTTTCATCGGTCGAATACCCCTTCGGGACTGCGATCGGGCCGCCGGAGAGACCGCTCGGAAGGCTCAGAACCTTAAATTTATCCTTTATTTCCTTGCCGTCCGACCAGTGACGAAGGACAACAGACTCAATATAAGAATAGGAGGTGTGCTCATCACGATATTTCTTCTTTTCTTCGTCAGAATAAAGGCTCCATTTTTTATTATTGACAATGTCGTCATCACCAGGTTCATCGAAATACGAATCGTTTTTGATTTTTTCTCCATATCCCATACCATACAGCCAGCTGTCGCCGGTCACATCGCCGAGAATGACGGTCGTGATCGTGCCTGCGCTGTCGGTAACAGTATAACGGATGTCGGACGAGGGAACCTTGGAAAGCGAAATGTCGGAGAGTGCAATGCGCGAAAGCGGTGCGCCGGACAGAACCTCTTCATAGACATTAACACGCGAAGAGACCGGTTTCGAACCGAGCTTTCCGTCCGAAAGCGACCATTCGCCGGAGGTTTTGCCCGAGAGCGTGCGTCTGGTGAGAACGGCCTTGTCGCCGTTTGTGCTGACCGAGACCAGACGTCCCATGAGCGCGGTCGGCTTCTCCAGCTTGTCGATGTCCATATTTCGAAGCGTAATGCCGTTTGTCAGCGTGACCGTTGCCTTGCCCTCGTCGATCGCGGTCACGATGCCCTGCATATCAGCCGAGACCGTGCTCCGCGGGTACGCTGCCGCGACGTTTCCGTCTGCGTCGAACAGGAGCGTAATGTAATCCTTGAGCTTCATATCCTTGAAGAAGGCCGCGGCGCTGTCGGAAATCCGGAACGAATTGCCGTATACCTTGACCTCCTGCGGATAGCTGACGGTTGGGCCGCCCTCACTATAACGGCCGCTCACACGGGTATCCGAGACCAGCGCCTGTTTGTTCGCGGCGTCGAGCGTCACGACATCATACTTTTTCAGGCCGGACGGGTCGATGACAGCCCCATTCTTGACGATCTTGTATTCGCTCGGGATGTTTGCCGAGGTGGCAATACCGTAAACGAAGGTGTTGGCGTGAGAAATACTCGTGCCGGGCAGGACAGCCAGCAGCGCAAGCGAGCCGTATTCGTTGTAGTAAGCGTGCAGCGTGTCACCCGGCAGAATGGACGACCAGACCTCGGCCAGCGATTTGAGCTTGCTGTCCTCGGCAGAGCTGTCGCGCGAAAGATAAGTCGGCGTGTCGCGGTTCGGCCGGAAGGCGCCGGTTTTGGTCACGATGCGGTCAGCGGCTGCATTTACGACCTCGTAGGTCTCCTGTCTGCTCGCGGTGTCGGGTACGACGCCGACGGCGACGTTGTCGCCCTTTTTGCCAATAACGAGCGTGCCGTATACGCCGATCAGGCTGCGGTCGAGTTTGCCCGCGGTCTTGCGCGCAGAGAGCGTGCCGTTTTCATAGAAAAGCGCTTCATCTGCCGCAAGCGAGCTGTCGGTTTCGCTGGTTTCGAGGAGAATGCAGTTTTCAACCGTCGAGGATGAAACACGGCTGATGAGGGGCGAGCCCTCCTGTCCGTCCGAGCGCGTCGAGGTGCCGAGCGTATTGAGCAGCATGGTCGCGGCGTCCGCACGGGTGACCGGTGTTTTGGCGTCCTTGATGGACACGCCCTGCGTCAGACCGAGTGCGTTCGCCTGCGCGATGTAGTCCGCCGGCCAGAACGGGCCGATGTCGCTCTCCTTGTAGCCGAGCATGCGAAGCAGCATGGTGCATACCTCGCCGTAGGTCAGCTGTCTGTCCGGACCGAATGTGCCGTCGGCATAGCCGCGGATGATGTAGTTGTCCTTGAAATCCGGGTGGCGGAGCGCCGCATTGACGTATCGCGCCGCCCAGTGCGAGGCGTGCACGTCCGGGAAGATCGTGTAGCTTGCATAGGGACTTGCATCGTCAATGCCCATGGCGGTGACGGCGAGCTTGCAGAATTCTGCCCGGGTCAGCGGACGGTTCGGCTCAAAGCGATTGTTTCCTGTGCCCTGCATGATGCCGAGCGAGCCGAGAATGGAGGCTGTCTGCTGAAGTGAGCCGCTCGAAATATCACTGAAAGCCGCTCCGGCAGGTGCCGCCGTAAGAGCCAGTGTCAGACACAGGCTGATAAAACGTTTTTTCATATCTATTCTTACCTTTCTCTTATTGCGTGCGCAGCGCATCGACCGGCTGAAGATTGGATGCCTTGTTGGCAGGGTACAGACCGAAGATGATGCCGAGCAGAGCGGAAAACAGAAATGCACCGAGCACAAGACCCACACTTGGCAGCACGGTGAACTGTTCTACGTTCGGCAGATACATATTCTGCTGGAGCTGACGGGCAAGCATGAACCTGCCGAGCACCGCCGAGGCAAAGCAGCCGAGCACAATGCCGATGATGCCGCCGCAGCAGCTCACGACCGCCGCCTCCACAAGGAACTGACCGATGATGTCGCGCTTGCGCGCGCCGATCGCCATGCGGATGCCGATTTCTCGTGTGCGCTCGGTAACAGACACGAGCATGATATTCATGATGCCGATGCCGCCGACCAGAAGCGAGATGCTCGCGATGCCGCCGCCGAGCAGCGCCATCAGGTTGCTCGAGGCCTCCTGCTGCTGCTGAGACTGACTGTTCGAGTAGGCGCTGAAATAGCCGCCGTTTACCTCGCAGCGCGGCTGCATGAACTCCGGGAGCGTCTGTTCGGTGAGCGTCTGGATGTCTTCGGCATTTTCGGCCTTGATGATGTACTGATGGTCGCTCATGCCCTGTGAGCTCATCATCAGGCTTTGCAGCGTGTACGGCATGATGAGCATCTGATCATTCGTGTTGAGCTTGCCGCCGTATTTGCCTGCATAGACGCCGACGATCTCGAAGCTCTTGCCGCCGATGCGAAGCTCCTGTCCGATCGGGCTCATCGCGCCGAAGAAATACTTGCGCAGCGTCTCGCCGATCACACATACCCGTGCGCGGCTCTTGCAGTCCGCCTCTGTCAGGTCGCGCCCCGCAGAGATCGACATGCTCGTAACCTCGCCGTAGTGTTCGTTGACGAAATACATCTGAAGATAGCCGCTGTCCGAGCCGTTCGAGTCCATTTTTTTGCTGCGGTACTGCACGCCGCCGTTCTGCCAGTCCCAGTACTGCGACTGCGGTGACCATGCGGCGACCTCATCGAGAGAATCAAGGTATTCTTCAAACTCCTGCCAGTCCTTGTTCCGCGCACCCCAGGCGTAGACGTCGATGCGGTTCGCGCCCATCGCCTCGTACTGGAGCTTTTGCAGCTTGGTCGTGCCCTGGATGGACGCGACGATGGCGATGACGGACGCGACGCCGATGATGATGCCGAGCATGGTCAGCAGCGAGCGGATCTTGTTGTTGAGTATGGATTTGAGAGCCATGCGAACGGTCTGAGTCCAGTTCACATCCTCACCCCCTCGCTCGCCCGGTCGCTGACGATGCGGCCGTCCTGAATGGTGACGATTCGTTTTGCCATCTGCGCGAGCTTGTTGTCGTGCGTGATGAGGATGATCGAGGTGCCTTCCTCATTGAGCGCGGTCAGCTTGCGCATAATGTCGAGGCCCGAGGCGGAGTCCAGATTGCCGGTCGGCTCGTCCGCCATGATGATGGGCGGCTTTGCCGCCACGGCGCGTGCGATAGCAACGCGCTGCTGCTGGCCGCCGGACATCTCACCCGGGCGGTGATCCATGCGCTTTTCGAGCCCCACCGAGCAGAGCGCGTCAGCGGCAAGCCGTCTGCGCTCCTCCCTGCCGATGCCGCGGTAAATGAGCGGCAGCTCGACGTTCTCGATCGCTGTCAGCGCCGGAATTAGATTGAATCCCTGAAAAATGAAGCCGATCTCGCGGTTTCGAATGCCTGCGAGTACGGAAGGCTTCATGTCGCTCACCGGCTGTCCGTCCAGATAATAGGTCCCGTAGGTCGGAATATCCAGACAGCCGAGAATGTTCATCAGCGTGCTTTTGCCCGAGCCGGACTGACCGAGAATGCACAGAAATTCGCCCCACTGGACGGAAAGCGAGATATTGTCGAGCGCACGCACTTCGTTTTCGCGTCCCTCGTTGTATATCTTGCTCATCTGCTGTACATCGATCAGCAGCTCGCTGCGCTCCTCACCCCCTTGTTCGGAGCGCATGGAAAACGTATTCTCCCTCCACATATCACTGCCTCCTGTTATCCCATGCCCATGGCATTCATATCGGCGTAGAGATCGGTCGGTCCCGCAAGAAATACCGTTGTTCCTTCGTCAATGCCCCACAGGATTTCGGTGTTGGTCGAGTCGGCAATGCCGATTTCGACAGGCACAAGCTGGAATCCGTCCGGAATGCCCTCGGTGCCCTCCGGGATGGGGATGGTCTCGTCAAACGGGATTTCGTTTCCGTTTTCGTCGGTCAGCGGCTTTGCAAATACCGCAGTTCCCTCCTCTGTGTTGACGATAGCCGAGGACGGAACGGTCAGACAGTCCTCGGAAGAGGCTGTCGTGATCTTGTAGTCGACCGTCATGCCGCTGTGGATGGACTGACCGTCGATCGGATCGACCGAGATGATCGCCGAGAAGGTCGGCATGCTGCCCTGCCCGCCGCTGGAGTCTTTGTTCGGCTCGAGCGCAACCGATTCGACCGTGCCGGTCAGCTCAAGCTGCGAGCCGTCCGAATTGTACATGCTCATGGTCGCCGGCTGGCCGGTCTGTACCGCGCCCATATCGGTGGACATGATGGAAGCATTGACGATAATATTGCTCAGATCAGCGACAACAACGAGCGGGTCGGCGCCGCTGACCTCCTGATCCTCTACGGCATTCATTGTAACGACGACGCCGTCGATCGGAGAGACGACGGTCGCCTGCGCGATCAGCAGCTGAAGCTCGGAAATGCGGGCCTGCTTGTCCGCAACGGCAGTCTGCGCGGAAACAACCGTGCTCTGCGCAGAGGAGATCGAGCTCTGGGCGTTCTTTACCTCGTCCTGGAGCGCGTCGCTCGTCATGCGCATGATTGCCGCGCCTGCGGAATAGTTTCCTGTGCCGCTGTATGCAGTGATCGTGCCGGAGACACGGCTCGTCACAGCGATCTCGCTGATGTATTCGAGCGAACCGGACTCCGCCGGATAGATCACGCCCGCAGCTCCCGCGTTTACGGTCGCGGTCGCGGCCATTCCCTTGGTGAGCGTGCCGGGATTGTTGACCGTGATATTAACGCGCACGAGCTTTACGCCGTCGCTCGATATGTGGCTGCTCGACTCCACGCTGCTGACCGTGCCGCCGACCTCGCTCATCGCGGACGGAATGGAGACCGATGCGTACTGTCCGGCCTTGATCGAACCGCTGTATGCCGCGCTGAAGTAGATGGACAGCTTCATCTGTCTGTCGTTTACCATGCAGCCGAGCGTCTGACCCTCGCTGATCTGCTCGCCGACACGGTAGGTCGTTGCATTGCCGTTCGAATCGGCCGCCGCCACAAACCGGCCGGTGATCGGCGCGGTAACATTGAGATGGTTGAGCTTGTTCTGCGCGGAAACGAGCGCATTCTGCGCCTGCGTTACCGTGTTCTGCGCCTCTGCAACGGTGCGCTGCGCCTCGACAAGCTCTTTCTGCGCGGCATCGAGCTCCTTGCGCGTTTCAGTCGGATCGACCGCAACGAGAAGCTGACCGGTAACGACCTCATCGCCCTCGGTGACAAGAACCTGAGAAACCTTGCCCTTGATGTCGCGGCCGAGCTCCTCACGCTTGCGGGCTGAGGTCGTGCCGCTGCCCTCGACGTAGGTTTCAAGCGTTCCGCGCGTCGCCTCGGCCGTCTGGATCGTGGTGTCGCCGGTATCGGTCTGCCGCGCATGTCTGACGAAAAATACGCCTGCTGCGGCCGCGATCACGACAAGTCCCGCTGCGATGGCAATACGCGCCTTTTTGTTCAGCTTTTTTTTGCCCTTGTTCATCTTGTCTGCGTATCGGTTGCGTCTGGGCGCAGGTGCGTTCTGCGCTGACGGTCCGGCTTCCGGCTTCACGGCAGCTCCCCCATTGTCCGCCGTCTCGTTGGCGGCGTTTACCGCCGCGCTGTCGAGCTTTTTCGTCTGCTCAAGCTGCTCGGAGCCGCCGGGCTTTCGTCTGCCCGTTTTTTTCTCATCGCTCATATGAAAAATCCTTTCTATCCTTTGCCTTTACTGTGTGTTTTTCAGCCAGTCCGCGAAGAAAGCGCGAACCTTGTCCGGCAGTGCGTCGAGCGCGCCGTCGTTGACAAATACGCGGTCATACTGATAGCCGGCTACGCCGTCATCCGAGCGGTTGCCGAGCGCACCGCGTGCCTGCTCCAGTGCAGGACGGGTCACGAGCAGCGTGCGGCATTCCTCGCCTGCGGTCTCCCGAAAACGGGCGATCTCCTCCGGCTCACGGATATGTACGAAAAGCAGCTGCTCATCGCTCCGGCGGAACGCTTCAAGCTGCTCTGTGCAGTAGCGGAACGGAAGATCGTTGAATTCGGAGCAGCTCTGCTTGAGCTCGGAAAGAAAACGCCGGGACGCCGGGGTTTTGACACCATCCCAGCCTGCGGCGCGTGCGACCTGCAGAATGGGCGTGATGGACGAGATATTTCTCGTCTTCCAGAAGGCGGCTGCTGCCTCGCATACCGTATCCTTTCCGACTCCCCCGCTGCCGTTTATAATGACTACCAGTTTGTCCACGCGGACACCTCCAAACAACTGTCGACAGTCATAAAAAAATGACTGTATTCTTACATGTAAAGTGTACCACAACCACCTCTTTCTTTCAAGCCGGGAGGACGAATTGTCACCAACTTTTAAGACGGCACAGGGGCATCTCCGTCTGCTGCGCGGAAATGCCCCTGTTTGTCACAATATGATGCAGATCAGACCGCCTGCGTTTTCGTTGATGATCTTCTCGAGTGTTTCGCGTATCTTGCTGCGCGCGTCATCCGGCATACGGCTGAGCTTGTGGCTCAGCTCCTCCCGCACCAGCTCGCTGAGCGATTTGCCGAAGATGTTAGTTTCCCAGATCTTTTCGGGCGCGTCGCGGAACTCGCTGAGCAGATAATGCACAAGCTCCTCAGACTGTTTTTCTGAACCGACGATCGGATTGACCTCAGCGCGGATGCTGGCGCTCAGCAGATGGATGGACGGCGCGGAGGCGCGCAGGCGCACACCGTAGCGGCCGCCCTGACGGACGATCTCGGGTTCCTCGAGCGTCAGCTCCTCGGTCGAGGGCATGACGATGCCGTAGCCGGTCTGCTGGACCTGATCGAGCGCGCCGTGCAGACGTTCATAGCGCTGCCGGATTCCGGCAAAATCGCGCAGAACGGAAATGAGGTCGGCGGCGTCCGTGATATGCACGCCGGTCTCCTGCTCCACGATGCCGTAGAAAACACTATCCGGGACTTCTGCGCGAATGCGTGCCGTGCCGCAGCCGAGATCGAGCTGCTGCGCTGCGGCAGATGCGATATACTCGCTTTCGCACAGCGTATCACAGATGCCGGCAAGATCGCGCATGCGGCTTTCAGATGAGGCGGCTTCGCGGATCGTGCGGTAGATGCTGCGCTGCACCTCGGACTGCGGCGGCAGGGCGGCAATGTAGCGTGGAAGTACGAGACCGAGCTCGCAGAGCGGAAATTCATATAAAACTTGCTGTAGAATTTCAGAGATACCGGTCTCGTTCAAATCTGCACAGTTTGCAGCGATCGGCTCGACGCCATACTGCTCGCGCACGAAGCTGCAAGCCTTTTCTGCGCGCTCCCCTGTCGGCTCCGAGGAATTCACGATCACAAGAAACGGCTTGCCGAGCTCCTGCAGTTCCTTGATGACGCGCCGCTCAGCCGGGATATAGCTTTCGCGCGGAATATCGGTAAAGCTGCCGTCTGTCGTGATGACAAGACCAATCGTTGAATGCTCTCCGATGACGCGGTGGGTGCCGATCTCCGCAGCTTCTGCAAGCGTCATCGGCTCCTCCCGCCACGGCGTCGAGACCATGCGCGGTGTATCATTCTCCGTGCTGCCGAGCGCCCCCTCGACCAGATAGCCAACGCAGTCCACGAGCCGCACGCGGCAGACGCCGCCTTCGGGAAGTGCGATCTCTGCCGCCTCCTCAGGCACGAATTTTGGCTCGGCAGTCATAATGGTGCGTCCGGCGCCGGACTGCGGCAGCTCGTCACGCGCCCGCTCCCGTTTGTACATGTTTTCCATGCCGGGCAGGACCAT
>ENA-OUNS01002228-OUNS01002228.1-human-gut-metagenome-genome-assembly--contig:-NODE-2228-length-12596-cov-5.448210_pt1 | contig 12596 bp, 15 predicted proteins | sample MGYA00243237_ERZ505104 | MGnify/ENA primary metagenome ERZ505104 (study PRJEB26097, sample SAMN02711295) | human gut metagenome | biome: Gut microbiome | host: Homo sapiens | place: Denmark...
TATACCACTATAGACAATTTGCGACAATTCCTTTCCCACTTTAACGTGGTAAAGTGTTAACGTGGTACAGTGGTGCAGTGGTAACGCATTAGTGCTTTACTGTATTAACGTGGTGGTGCATTGGTGCGGCGTGGTGCTGACGTGGTGCAGTAGTATAGATTGAATATCATAAAAATATATTGTAGTTTTTTTAAAGTTTTTGTTGCATTTTATAACAGAATGTGCTATAATGTAAGAGTAGTAAGTAAGTAGTTATTTATATAAAGGAGTTGTATATGATAGTAGAAGATATTTACAGAATTACTAATTTGTCACAGGATGTTGAAATTTATAATCCTAAAACAGCAGAGTTTGTGTATATCGGAGAATGTAGTAATATTCCTTTATCTTGCTTGGATATTCCAGTAAGTCAAATTTTTACTAATGATGATATACTGACTATAATGGTTAAATAGTTCGACGTAGAACAATAAAATGTTTCACGTGAAACATTTAAAATAAAAAATTGCTGTCCTATCGGCAACACGGGGAGAATGGAGAAAAACTATGAATGAAATTATGAACGCACAGAAAATTACAGGTCTTAAAAACTCTGCTTTGAAAGAGTCATTACTCACAATTAGAGGTGCAGTTTTATCTGTAAATGCATCACAGTGGGAAGTGGCACAGGCGGTTCACGATATTCTTGTGAAAGAAACTTTTAAAGAAGATTTTGAGACAGAAGAAAAGTTTGCTAATTTTATTGGTATTTCACGTAGTAATTGCAATAAGATGAAAAAGGCGGTTGACTTTAGAAATAACGATAAAACGTTCGAGGGCTGGACGTTGAACAAAATTTATGAAATTATGTGTCTACCTAAGGAAGAGGCACCAAAGGTACTTAAAGACTATATGATTTATAAAGACGATACTGTGAAAGAAATCAGAGAAGCAGTAAAAGCCTATAAAGATGATACGTCAGAATCTAAGGTTGTGGCGGACGTTGAGCCGGAAGAAAAGGAAGAAGAACCGAAAACAGAAGAAAAGGAAGAAGCGGAACCTACAAAAGAAATATTGTTACATTCTTTTATTGCCACGCTTACAATAGAGGAAACTGTAAAAGTGCTTTCTTACATTAAAAAACAGCATATTGGAGATACCGAAGCAGTAGAAGAGGTTTTAAAGTTATGGAAGTAGTACAGTATTTAAAAAAACACAATGTACCAATTAAGTCGGTGGGGTTTAGATACCTCACCGAAGCAATAAAAATGACGGTTGAGGATGGCACTTTACCATATCATATGTATAAATTATACAAGCCTATTGCAAAAGAGCACACAACTACAATTAAAAATGTTGAGCGTTGCATAAGATATGCAATATCAAAAAGTGACATGAAAGAGCATACCAACTGTCAGTTTATCATTGAAGCAAGTATCCAGTGTAGAAAAAAAGTTAGAAAACCAAAAAATCATGTATGTAAATTATAATGTTCGACGTCGAACATTATAAAATAAAAATGGCTGGCTCAACGGCATGACGGAGAGAAAGAGGTAAAATATGAGTTTTGCAGATAAGTATAATAAAGGAAATGTCATTTTTGACATTGATATTACTGATTTTAGTTTTATGAAACTGTCCGATATTTACACAAGCTATGGTAAAAATGTGATAAATGTTGATGGATTATACATTAATAAAAAAGGCAAGTTTAATCCTCATCCGGTAGCAATCAACGTTGAAGAAAAAATGTTAATTGACTTACCAGAGCACATGACAGAAACCGTTGAGGAAATTCTTAAAGACAGTGAAAGTATTTCGTTAATCAAACGCGGTCACGTTGGTTTACGCGCTACAAAATATACCGATAAAAAATATAAAAAGACTTGTTATAGTGCAGAATGGGTTGACCTGTAATGCAGGATGAAAAAAATATAATTTCTGAAAATCCACGGCAACTGTTAGCGAATATGAATAAGCGTTTGAAAAGAATGACCGCTTATCTAGGGGAAGAACATGACTCAATACAGATGATAAAACATCAATTAGATATGGTTTATGGGTATGAGTCTATCGGAGTTCCGACGTTTAAAGTTGCCGGATTGACAGAAGAAAAGAAAAAACAAATATTAGATATTGCGAAAACTTATCAACGTTCTAGTTATAGTACAATAACAGGTTTTAAAAAATCTTTACAAAACAAAGGTTTTCAGACATTTACAAAAAATATGAGTCAGTCACAGGCAGTTTTTTGGGATTCCGTTTTTTCTTCTCCATCCTGGGGAAAGATTAAGGAATTGTTTTACGAAGATTCCGATCGGGCTGTAGCAACTGCTGAACGTGTAGAACGTTTTACCGAAAATCCATATTCTTTAGAGGATATTTTTTCAGCATGGTCTGACATTTCTAAAGAAGATAAGCCCAACTTTAGAAAGAGCGTTGATGTTGTAATATCACAATGGAATAAACTCGATACAGAAGAAAGAAATAATATAAATTTCAGAGATTTTGTATCAGGAATTTTAACAAGGTATTAGTTGCATATGTATAATATAAGGGATTCGCCATTATCAGAAATCGAGTTCCAAAACCATTACTTTAAAAAGAAAAATCGAGCTGATATAGTCAATGATGATATAATGTGTTTTGATATTGAAACTTCAAGTGGATTTTTGCATAAAGATAGTAATACGCTTGAACCATACTTGGGAAAAAGTAAAAAATATTATGAAGATTGCAAGAAATTTGCTATCTGTTATGTATGGCAATTTTCAATAAATGATAACGTTTTTTGGGGAAGAACACTAGAAGATTTCAAAGATTTTTTACAAGAATTGGAATACTACGAACCACATAAGAAAATAGTGTATATACACAATTTTTCGTTCGAATTTCAATTTTTAATAAACGTGTTACAATTTGACTATGTTTTTGCTAGACAGGCACGAAAACCGTTGTTTGCGGAGTGGAGTACATATCAGTTTAGGTGTAGTTATTTTCTCACAAATATGAGTTTATCGGTATGGGCAGAACAAAGAAAGTTAAGTGTCAAAAAATTGGTAGGCGATCTTAATTATACTATTTTGAGAACACCTAAAACTGTACTTACTGATAAAGAGCTAGCTTATTGTTTTAATGATGTACTTGTTATGTATTTTGGTTTATTACAGTACAAAGAGAAATACGGTCACATAATCGACATACCGTTTACCCAAACAGGCGAAGTAAGAAAAGAAGTAATTGACCGTATGAATGTAAGTAGTGAATATAAATACAGAAAACGTTGTATAAAATTGATTCCGGAGTCTATTGAAGATTATACTTTATTGTGTGATTGTTTTATGGGTGGTTATACACATAGTAATGCAGTACACACTGATATTGTATTAGATAACGTTTGTAGTAAAGATATATCTTCCAGTTATCCTACAGTAATGTGTTTGGAGAAATATCCCATGACTTATTTTGAAGAAACCGTACCGTGTGATGATTATTTTAATAATGATAATTATAGTTATATAATAACGTTCGACGTCGAACATTTGAGATCGAAACGTTGGAACACCTGGTTGTCATTTTCGAAATGTTCAAAAATAAAAGGATATTCCCTGGACAACGGTAGAGTATTAAAAGCTGATTATGTACAGTTATCATTGACAAATATTGATTTTGAAATGTTTCAATTATGCTACGATTTTGGAAATCTTAATATAATAGATTTTAGGGTATCGAGCAATGACTATCTATCGCCCACTTTTGTAACGTATATATTGGAACTATACGGAAATAAAACCACATTAAAGGGTATCGAAGAACAAGAGCCGTTATATATGAAAAGTAAACAATATATAAATTCTATGTATGGAATGATGGTCACTAAGAACATAACCGATGCAATAGAGTTTGAGGAAGATAGGTGGAAAAAAGAGTTGCTAAATGAAAAAAATTTTTACACAAAAATTGAAAGTGAAAAAAAGAAACTGTCTAAGACTTTTGGGGCATTTCAATTCGGTGTTTGGGTTACGGCATACGCAAGGCGCAATTTGTGGCAAGGCATTTTAGCCCTTGACTATAACGTTGCTTATTGCGATACTGATAGTATAAAGTACATAAATTGTGATACTGATTTTTTTGAAAGATACAATAAAGAAATAGAAAGACGTGAAAATATGAGAGCCGATATGCTAGGTATTCCAAAAGATAAATTTTGCCCCAGGGATAAAAATGGAATACCACATAGACTTGGAATATTTGATGATGATGGTCAATACAAAAAGTTTAAAACATTAGGGGCGAAAAAATATTGTTATGTTGATAAATCCAATGAATTACATATGACAGTTTCTGGTGTAAGAAAAAGTGCGGTATCTCAATTACACGATATTGAGGATTTTAAAGACGGAACAGTGTTCGACGTCGAACATGCACAGAAACTTATAATGTCATATGAGGACGATATGCCTTCGATTGTATGGAACAAAGGTCAATATGATGAATTTTATAGCAATTATCGACACGGTATATGCGCACAACCTACAACGTATAGTTTAGGTATAACTGATGATTATGAATCAATTTTAACAATGGTTCAAAATAAGAGAGGGGTGACAAGTATTTTTGAAAGAGAAACAGAAATATTATAACATAAATAATTTGTTATCAAAAAAGGCTATGTATAATATATTGTTGGGTGAACGTTCTAATGGTAAAAGTTATGCCACAAAGTATGTAGCTTTATGGGAATCATATCACGAAAAAGATATACGAACTAAACAACCTAAAGAGCGTTGCCAATTAGCATATTTAAGAAGATGGAGGGATGAAATAAAGTCGCGTGACGTAGAAGCGTATTTTTCGGATATGCCTATTATAGAAATTACAAACGGCATGTTCGAAAGTGTACGAGTGTATCGTGGGGATATTTACCTAATACACGAGGAAGAAGAAAAAATACTTGATAGAAAAAAGATAGGGTCTGCCTTTTCGTTGACTTCTGCTACACATTACAAGTCGCTTGCATTTCCTAAAATTGGAAATATCATTTTTGAGGAATTTATAACGGATAGCGGTTACATTGGTAATGAGGTACGAAGCCTTATGGATATTATATCCACTATAGCGAGACGTGACTATATTAGAGTTTTTTTGATAGGCAATACTATTTCAAGATTATGCCCTTATTTCGAAGAGTGGCAACTCACGCATATAAAAACACAGAAACAGGGTACTATTGAAATATACCGTCAGTTTACAAACCAGTATGATGAAAAAACTGGAGAACCTATTGTAGTTACGATTGCGGTTGAATATTGCGAAAACACTGGAAGTAATTCAAAAATGTTTTTCGGTAAAAAGTCTGAAATGATTACTACGGGAGTATGGGAAACAGACACATATCCACATTTACCGGAAAAATTTGAACACTATGACGTTATATATCAAATATATTATAAATATACCAGTTTTAAATTTATGATAAATTTGATACGACATAAAGAAACAAAAGAAACTTTATTGTATGTTTATCCGGCAACCAAAAACATACCAAAAAATTGTAAAAGGATTGTCACTGATGATTTCACTTTAAATCCACTAGCAACCTATAACTTGACAGACTTATTGAAATATGATAGTATGATAATGGATATGATAAAAAATAAAAAAATAACATTTAGTGACAATTTATGTGGCACAGAGTTTACGCAAATAAAAAAAGAAAAAGGAGTGTATTAAAAAATGAGAAGTATCGACGCATTAGTACCACCAGTAGAAAATGATAATAGCAATAAATTATCTGAAAACAATAATGCCACTATTAAGGCTATTGAAGATATGGCTACAACTATGAAAGAAATTGTGGAAAGTTCGACGTCGAACACCACTAAAACATTAGAAACATTCAAAGATGCATTTGATAAAAAGATTACAATGTCATTAAATGACAATGTAAATAATGACAATGGTTCAGATGAACCGGAAAGAGAGGACAAATAATATGAGTACAGTAAACCAGATCTACACCTTAATCAATGAGGTGGCACAACAGACTTTCGGGGAAAGTGCAATCACCGTGAAAGACACTTCCACTCTTGTCGCATTGGGTGATAAAGTTTTATCTTCTGACAAAGACACGGATAGATTCGCAAAATCCCTTGTAGATAGGATTGGAAGAACAATTTTTTCTATTCGTAGATATAACGCGAGTGGAGATGATGGGCTTGTAAAAGAACCTTTTGAGTATGGATGTATTGTTCAGAAAATTTATGTTGACTTACCAGAAGCAAAAGAAAATAATGCATGGGAAATTGGTAGCGATTCATATACACCTGTTTTTGCCCCTGTCATTAAGCCTTCAATCAAACAAAAATTGTTTGAAAAAATGGTAACATGGGAAATTGATGTTACAATTCCGGATTTTATGTTTAAAACCGCTTTTACTTCTGCACAGGGAGTTGCCACTCTCATTGATGCTATTTTTATTACAATGGATAGTTATATGGAAGTAGCATTAGAAAACAATAAAAATCTTACTCGTGCAACTTTTATCGCTAATAAATTGCACACTGCTAAACCATGCGGAAAACATAACTTATTAGCAGAATATAACGCATTAACCGATAGCAGTTTGACGGTTGCTAGTTGTCTCCGTGATATTGGTTTTTTAAAGTGGGCAAGTCAGCAGATTAATCTGTGGGCATCACGTATGAAACGTATGAGCGTTTTGTTCAATGATGAAAATTATAAAAGGCATACTCCAACCGCTGATCTCGTAGTGAATGTTTTACAGGATTTTGACAGTGCACTTGTATCTTATCTTGAGTCAGATACATACCATAATGAAATGGTAAAAATTGCTAATACATATAGCACTTTACCATATTGGCAGGGCACTGGTACAAATTACAGTTTTGATGATACTTCTAAAATCCATATCAAACTTGATGATACAACAATCGAGCAGTCTGGAGTCATTGCGGTAATGTATGACCGTGACGCGATGGGAGTCACAATCACAAAACGAAACGGAACTACAGAGCGTAACAATCACGACGAATATACAAACTATTACAACAAAGCTACATACGGTTACTTCAACGATATGTCTGAAAACGGAATTGTTTTCTACATTGCATAAACCTAAATACAATCGACGTCGGGCTATAAAGTTCGACGTCGAACATTTTAAAGTGAGGTGTCTATATGTTTTTATCTACTTATAGCGATAATTTAAAAAATATAAAAAAAGAAGAAAAAGAAGAAATGAAACTGCCGTTATCAATTTCTTATTGGGCTAATATGTTATTTGAAAAGGCGGTGAGAATTTTTGAATGGGGCGGTGACTTACCATTTCCGCAGAAAGAAATTGAAATGCGTTTATTATTGTATGGTTATTGCGGTTATGTAAACGACACAAACGTTGGGGAAATGGTATCAATTGGTGGAATGTCTACACCAACACAATATTGGGACGAGTTTAAAACATTTACCTATGCAGCCGTAACTGCAAAAGGTGGAACTAAAACTATAGGCGAAGATTGTGTCATTATAAATAATACAGCTTTAAGAAACCCTTTATATCCTATGATTAAACGTTATGCAAATTTACTAGCACACACAGACGTATCATTGAAAATGTCGCTCGTAAATTTAAGAATTAAAAATATCATATCCACGGATTCACAGAGTACCGCGGACAGTTATAGAGCTATGTTCGATAAATTTTATAATGGTGATATAGATGCTATAATTGATGATGGTTTATTAAAAAAAGGAAATGGCGGTATTGATAATTTAGCATTAACTTCTAGTGGTTCATTAGGTGTAATGGATTGTATAGACGTACGTAACGAATTATTACGGATGTTTTACAATGAAATTGGAGTTCGATATAACCGTGATAAAAAAGAAAGAATGATAGAATCAGAAGTAGAAAATGATGAACAAATGTTATTGTTAAATATCAATGATATGCTTAAACAACGGAAAAAAGCGTGTGATGAAATAAATAAAATTTTTAACAGAAATATTTCCGTTGAATTATCACCAGAATTTAAAATTATAGAAAAGAAAGTGGGTGACGATAATGCTAACAATTAGTCAATATATAATGGAAAATGGTGTACTTCCTTTTTCCAATTCTGATTTTGCGCAAAATGGTTATGAACCATTAAGAAACGGAGATTTTCAAGGAATGCTCACAGAATGGATAAATTTTAATCACGGAGAATTACAAGTGCGTCCAATAATAGAAAACGCAATGGATACAGACGTTACTACAATTCAGAAAATGGTAGTCAATTTATACAAAGCAAAAAAATATACTTATGAACGCTTGTATAATTCCACTTTACTTAAATACGAACCGATAGAAAATTATGACAGAATTGAAACAACCACAGATAGTACCACAAAAGATACGACCGGTAGTACAGATTATGGAGTGCAGGGTACAACTACCAGTATGACGTCTGATAGTGTAGATGGTGCGCAAAAAAATGATAACACTAATACAGAAAAAATGGAATATGGTGAGACAACAACAGTTATAAAAGATAAATTAACAAAGTCTGGTAAAGAAAGAAGCACAGACAATGGAAAAAAAGTTTCTGAACATGAAGTTGCACCGTATGACTCTGAAACTTACTATAATCAAGAAAAAACAATCGATTCTTTTGATAACTATTCCCATGTAAATGAAATGTTAGATAGAATTGATGAAACCAATAGTACGGTTAATGTACCAACTAAAACGGATAATAAAACTACAACGGTTATAGAAAATATAGGAGAAAAGACAAATACCCAAACGGCAACTTCACAACAACAACAACAAGCACACACCGACACCGTAACCGGAAAAGAAGAAACAACATACAAACATGAAAACCGTACTCACGGAAATATTGGTGTCACAACTAGTCAACAAATGCTTGAAAGTGAAAGGGAAGTCGCTCTTTTCAATTTTGTGGGTATTGTAGCGCATGATATTGTAAAACTGATAGCAATTTGTTTGTATTAAAAAAGTTCGACGTCGAACATTAAGAAAGGAGAAAATATGAGTGACGTTTTACATTTAAGCGTTTTAACAACTAGAACTGATAAACGTTATCTTGTTAAAACAAGCAATGAAATAACGACAAGGGAAGTTAGACTAAAATCTGGAAGTAGTATTATAAACCCTATTTTGATAATGAAAAAGCTTTCAGATTCACACATAAGACAATTTAACTATGCTTTTATAAAAGAGTATCAGCGTTATTATTTTGTAAATGATATTACTGAAATGAATGGTGATCTTATAAGTGTATCTTTACACGTAGATGTTTTAAGCAGTTTCGCAAATGATATAAAAGGATTGAGCTGTTTAATTATACGACAAGAAAATTTAAATAATCCTTATTTTGTAGATGAAGAAGTAATGACAAGAGTGAAAAGGATAAGAGAAAAGAAAAACATTGGTGTAATTGGTGAAAATGTAACTAATTATTATTTAACTGTAAATAATGGGGGGTTGTAAAAAAAATGATCGATAATTATTGGAATGAAATAAACCAAAATACAACTAATGATAATAGTGGTTTTTTACAATCAATATTTGTAAATTATTCCATAAAATATGAAGATGATAAAAAAATATATACAAGATATACAAATGACCTTGTTTCAGTTGACGGAGAATCCACTATCTTTTTCGAACCAATAATGAGCTCACATTTTCCGTCTGAAAGTATAAATAGTGCTTTTTATATTAGTGTCATAAGTAAAAATCCTACAATAATTGTAAAAAATCAAATATTAACACATGACACTAACCCAAAAAATGATGATTTTAAAACCACTAACACTTTTACGGAACAACCTAATACTTCGATAACCATAAATGATATTAAATATTATATATATCACAATATTACTATAAGACCTTTTTTAGAAAAAATTTATTATAACCCCCCATTTCCATATAGTTATTGGGGAGAAAATGTATTAAAAATATCGAAAAAATATAACGGAGTATTTACAAGTTATAATGGTTTACCGGGTAACGAAAATCATTCACAATGGATAAGTAGTATGCCTATAATTGACCTTAAGGGAAATATTGCACAACAAATAACTAATATTGAAAATGGAAAATGGGATAATGAACTAGAAAAAACTATACCTAAATTAAACACTGATTGGATTTTAGGCATAGACGGAACAAAAAGCCCTCTTTATAAGCTAAAGTGGAAATGTACTTCAATATCAGAAAATGATATTGCAAGAGTAAGAATCGGTTTTGGTGGTTATGATGATATAAGCGGTAAAGTATCTATTCATAAATGGCAGTTAGTAGATTATAGCCCAAGTTATTTTAAAACAAACTATGCTCAAATAAATAATGCAGTTTGGGGAGAGGTTGCTAAAATTGTGTCACCACTAGCAAGTTTAACAGCAGTATATATTGCAGTACAACTAGAATATTATTCTACACCTACTGTATTACCTACGGATTATTCATCAATTATGTTTTGTGAATTATTTAAAAATAAAAAAAATGGACATATGTATGGTGATATAGGGTTTCTGGAAAAAGATGATAATGGGCTTTATAGTAAAGTTACAACGGGTGACGGTTCAACATTTACTGTAAAAGATGGAGACGAGGGAAGTGAAATTGTTACAGATGATGATGATGATGGATATTCAGATGATAAAGATGATGATGAAAATGATAATGATACAAGTGATGTATCATCCGGTATTGGTGTGCTTACAACAACATTTAAAATGACAAAAGACAGATTACAACAATTAGGACGGTTTTTATGGGGCTCAAATATTTTCGATAATTTTTCATTGATATGCAATAATCCTATTGAAAATATTATATCATGTAAGAGTATTCCGTTATCGCTTGACGGGGCAACTCAGAAAATTATTTTAGGAAACGTAGATACCGGTGTAAACGGAGATAAGGTTGCTAATAACTTTACAAGTCAAATTATAGGCAATATTAAAATCAACGAAAAGTATAACAACTTTTTGGACTATGCCCCTTATACTAATGTAATTATTTATTTGCCTTATGTCGGTTTTAAAGAATTAGACACAAATCTTGTTATGAATAAAACGTTATCAATTTCTTATACTGTAGATGTAATTACCGGTGGATGTTTATGTCATATACAATCAGACAGAGTGCGTTTATATGAGTTCAATGGAAACCTTGGGATTGATATTCCTATTACTGCAAGTAACAGAGCACAAGTAGAAGCTGGTTATATTTCTAGTGGAATTGGAATCGCGTCAAGTGTCGCAAGTGGTAACATAGTTGGGGCTGCGACTTCTCTTATAAATAGCGCAGAAGCACAATATCACTACGCAAGCACTTCATCACCTAATCCTATGTGTGTGGCAAGCACTAATAGAACATGTTACGTTATTTTAGATAGACCTACATATCAGACATTAAAATCTTTTAATCACACAAGAGGTAAAAAGTGTTATCTAACAAAAACTATAAATACATTAAAAGGATATACTATATGTGATGAACATATTGACCTTAGCGGTATTAGGGCAACCGATAGTGAAAAAGAAGAATTGATTAAAATTTTAAGCAGTGGATTTTTTGTAAATTAAAATAGGGGCATATGCCCCTATTCCACTTTTTTAAGATTTCCAGTTTTTGCTAATGATAATAATTTAATGTTATCCGGAAGACTGCCAGTATAATTTTTAATACCGTTTACATCTGCTAATGGAATACGTTTTTTATAGTTACCGTAAAAAATAGAATTGACACCGATAGAAGATAAAACAACATCAATATCTTTAGAAGCGCCATTGTATTTAGGGTAAAAGTTCGATGTCGAACATTTCAAAAAAAGTTCTCTTTCTTTATTTCTTCTTTTTCGCAACCCATTTAAAACTTTTCCGCCGGACTTAATGTATAATAACATTGCGTCTGCTATTTCTTTTTTAGTTCGAGTTCCTTTTGCCGTCAACTGATCAATGTTCCCGACATTGTAAGCAAAAGACACCAACGCGTCAAACTCATTTTGTGTAAAATTATAGCAATTGTTATATTTCATAACCTTTGCTTCAAAGCGTTTCATATCCTTTTTCAAAAGTAATAATGCTTCTTCTTTTGTTATAGTCTGTTTTTCGTCAACGTCTTTTCCGTAATGACCGTAGCCTATAGTGTAATACTTTTCTGTTTTAACTGCTTTAGTTGCTTTAGGACAAAAGCCCTCAAAATCAATAATTAGTTTCAAACCGTTTTCACTTATTTTCATTGTTATCACCTCTCAATAATTCATCAATTTTGTCAACTAACCTTTGAATTGTCAATGTCTGTTTTCCTAATTTTTCAGTTAATTGTGCAATTTCTTCTTTATGTGTTTTTGTAAGATCTTTTACATAGACGGCTAAAAAAGCAACGCACGCAATAGGAAAACCTACATTCTGTACTAATGTTATAAAATCCATATACTAGCACCTCTTTTCTATACTTTTGTAATAACAATAACATATATAATATACAATGTCAATAATGTATTATCGAACTATAACAATTATATAAAACCTATACTACTGCACCACGTCAGCACCACGCCGCACCAATGCACCAC
>ENA-OUNS01002287-OUNS01002287.1-human-gut-metagenome-genome-assembly--contig:-NODE-2287-length-12361-cov-3.155290_pt1 | contig 12361 bp, 9 predicted proteins | sample MGYA00243237_ERZ505104 | MGnify/ENA primary metagenome ERZ505104 (study PRJEB26097, sample SAMN02711295) | human gut metagenome | biome: Gut microbiome | host: Homo sapiens | place: Denmark: Copenhagen...
CATCGACCAGTTCGACTTATTGGAATCTCTGTACCAGCCTATCGTAACAGGAGCAGTCATCGGAGCAATCCTTGGTGACCTGCAGACAGGACTTATCGTAGGTGGTACTTATCAGTTAATGACTATCGGTAACATGCCGGTTGGTGGAGCTCAGCCGCCTAACGCCGTAATCGGTGGAATCATGGCTACTGTATTCGCTATTTCTTCTGGTCTTGACACCAGCGCAGCAGTTGGACTTGCTGTTCCATTCGCTCTGATCGGTCAGTACATGGTAACTCTGCTGTTCACCGTTATGTCCCCGCTGATGTCTACAGCAGACAAGATGGCTGAGAAGGCAGATGCAAAGGGTATCGTTCGTCTGAACTACCTGGCTATGGGCGCTCTGGGACTTCTGTTCGCAATCGTTTGTGTAGCTGGTCTGCTTGGCGGAAGCGCACTTGGCGAGACTCTGACCGCTATTTCTGAGAAATACGCTTGGATCATGACCGGTCTCAGCACCGCTGGTGGAATGATGCGTTTCGTTGGATTTGCTATTCTGCTTCGTATCATGCTTTCCAACGACCTGTGGGGAATCTATTTCGCAGGTTTCACACTTGCTACTATCATTGGCTACATCCCGGATCTGAGCGGTTCTGCTCTGCTTCTGGTAGCTTTTGTTGGTATCGCAATTGCACTGTACGACTTCCAGACTCGCGTTGCTATTAAGCAGAACGCTGGAAATGGTGGAAACGGAGGTGAAGAGGATGGCATCTAATGCTACAACTTACAAGGATTTAACACCGGCTCAGCCGCTTGATAAAAAAACTCTGAACAAAATGGTATGGCGTTCTCTGAATCTGCAGGGTTCTTTCAACTATGAGAGAATGCAGGCAGCAGGATGGCTTTACTGTATCCTTCCGGGACTGGAGAAAATCCATACCGATAAGGATGACCTTTCAACTTCTATGCAGCACAACCTGGAGTTCTTCAATACTCATCCGTTCCTGGTAACATTCGTAATGGGTATTGTACTTTCTCTGGAGCAGCAGAAGGCAGACATCAACATGATTCGTTCCGTACGTGTTGCAGCTATGGGACCCCTGGGTGGTATCGGTGACGCTCTGTTCTGGTTCACTCTGGTTCCGATTACAGCAGGTATTACAGCGAACATGGCTATCAACGGTTCTATTGCAGGACCTATCCTGTTCCTGTTAATCTTCAACATTGTTCAGATGGCTCTGCGTTTCTTCCTGATGAACTGGTCCTATGAACTTGGTTCTAAGGCTATTGAGATTCTGACCGCTAACGCAAAAGAGTTCACTCGTGCAGCTTCTATGCTGGGTGTATTCGTAGTTGGTGCTCTGACATCTAACTATGGTGGAACAACTGTTGCCCTGACCATCGAGAACGGCGATAGCCCGATCGTTATCCAGAGCATTCTGGATGGTATCCTGCCGAAGCTGATTCCGCTTGGCATTACTCTTGGCCTGTACTTCCTGATTAAGAAGAAGGGCTGGACTCCGGTAGCCTGCATCGGTCTGCTTCTGGTAGTAGGTATTCTGGGAGCACTGGTAGGAATCTTCTAAGGTATTTGAGAATTACATAGTGGCTTATGCTTCTCGAAAGAGAGTGATATAGGCGACGGTTATGATAACCTGAAATCCCAGAGAGGGCGCTGTTTTCCGACATGAGTCGGTAAGCAGCGCCCTCTCTTTATAATAAAACGAACGAAAAAGAGCCGGACTGCGCCGCAGTCCGGCTCTTTTTCTGATATCGACAATTACTCCTCGCCGTCCCAGCAGTAGGTGCAGAGCTTACTCTTGTCCAGGCCGGTGGCTTCGATGAGGTCGTCCAGGCGGTTGAAGCGCAAAGTAGTGAAGTTCAGCTGCTTGCGAATTTCTTCTTGCATGGCTTCGTAGCGGGCGGACTCGGGGTCGGCGTATTCCTTCAGGATCTCGTCGGTGACATGGCCGTTTTCCAGCTTTTCGATGACCCGGCGGGAGATCAGCTCCATTTCCGAGGTGGAGCGGGAGAAGTTCAGGTATTTGCAGCCGTACAGGATAGGCGGACATGCAGGTCGGATATGGACTTCTTTGGCTCCGCTGTGGTACAGAAATTCGGTGGTCTCACCCAGCTGGGTGCCGCGGACAATGGAATCGTCGATGAGCAGCAGGCTCTTGCCTTCGATCAGGTCGTGGACCGGGATCAGCTTCATTTTCGCGATCAGGTTCCGTTTGCTCTGGATCGTGGGCATGAAGGAGCGGGGCCAGGTGGGTGTGTATTTGATAAAGGGACGGGAAAACGGGATTCCTGAGGCGTTGGAGTATCCGATGGCGGCTGCCAGACCGCTGTCGGGGACGCCTGCGACGGTGTCAGGCTTGACGTTGTCCCGTTTAGCCATCAGTTCACCGCTGCGGTAGCGCATTTTTTCGACGCTCAGGCCTTCGTAGGTGCTGGATGGGTAGCCGTAATAGACCCACAGGAAGGTGCAGATCTTCATGTCCTTTCCGGGGGTAATCAGGGTCTTGTAGCCCTCCGGGGTGATGATATCTACTTCGCCGGATCCCAGGACATGTTCGGTATCGTAGCCCAGATTCAGATAGGCAAAATCTTCGAAGGAGACACAGTAGGCCTCCTCTTTCTTTCCGATGACCAGGGGTGTCCGTCCCAGGCGGTCACGGGCCGCGTAGATGCCCTTCGGGGTCAGAATCAGAAAGCTTAAAGAGCCGTCGATCTGTTCCTGGGCATAGCGGATGCCGTCGATCAGATTCAGCTTCTGGTTGATGAGGGCTGCCACCAGTTCAGTGGGGTTGATGTCGCCGCCGCTCATTTCCAGAAAATGTGCATTTCCACGATCAAAGATCTGTTTGGTCAGCTCTTTTGCGTTATTGATGCGGCCTACGGTGGTGATAGCGAAGGTGCCGTGGTGGGAGCGTACCAGCAGCGGCTGGGGCTCGTAGTCGGAGATGCAGCCTACGCCTAAGTTTCCTTTCATTTCCTGCATGTCCCGATCGAACTTGGTTCGAAACGGAGTGTTTTCGATGTTGTGGATGGCGCGGTCGAAGCCATTTTCACCATAGACGGCCATACCGCCCCGGCGTGTTCCCAGATGGGAATGGTAGTCGGTTCCGAAAAACAGGTCAAACAAACAGTCGCTTTTGGATGCGACGCCAAATAATCCTCCCATAATTTCTCCCTTTTTCTTCTTTATAATATAGTAAAAAATGATGTGCCAACATGTATAACGGTAGCACAGATTGGCGCATAAGTCCAGAAGTTAGAGGAAAAATGGCATATTTATCATTATATGAACGAAAAGCTTGTTTTTACACATTTTTTTCAAATTTTGCATTGATGAAAATACAATTTTGTAGTATACTAAGCACGATCCTAAAAATATAATGTAAAGTGAGGAGATAATCATGGCATTAGTTACAACAACAGAGATGTTTAAGAAAGCCTATGAAGGCGGCTACGCTATCGGTGCTTTCAACGTAAACAACATGGAGATCGTTCAGGCTATCACAGAGGCAGCTGGAGAGCTGAAGTCCCCGGTTATTCTGCAGGTTTCCGCAGGCGCAAGAAAGTATGCAAACGCTACTTATCTGAGAAAGCTTGTTGAGGCAGCAGTTATCGAGAACCCGGATATTCCGATCGCTCTGCATCTGGATCACGGCGCAGATTTCGATATCTGCAAGTCCTGTGTAGACGGTGGATTTACTTCCGTTATGATCGATGCATCCAAGTATCCGTTCCAGGAGAACATCGAGATCACAAAGAAGGTTGTTGAGTATGCACATGCTCACGGCGTAGTAGTAGAGGCAGAGCTTGGTAAGCTTGCCGGTATCGAGGATGATGTAAAGGTTTCTGCTGAGGATTCTTCTTATACACAGCCGGAAGAGGTTGAGGAGTTCGTTGACAAGACTGGTGTTGACTCTCTGGCAATCGCTATCGGTACAAGCCACGGCGCATTCAAGTTCAAGCCGGGTACAAAGCCGCAGCTTCGTTTCGATATCCTGCATGAGATCGAGAAGAAGATCCCGGGATTCCCGATCGTTCTTCACGGCGCTTCCAGCGTACCGCAGGAGTATGTAAAGATCATCAACGAGAACGGCGGAGCTCTGAAGGATGCTATCGGTGTTCCGGAGGATCAGCTGCGTGAGGCTGCCAGATCTGCAGTCTGCAAGATTAACATCGACTCTGACCTTCGTCTGGGCCTGACAGCAGGTATCCGCGAGGTTATGAACGCTCATCCGGATTACTTCGATCCGAGACAGTACCTGACCGTAGCCCGTCAGAACGTAAAGGATGTTGTTGCTCACAAGATTCAGGACGTACTGGGAAGCGCAGGAAAGGCTTAAGTCTTACTGACGAAACCGAATATTTCAGAGGACCGCAGAGAGATCTGCGGTCTTCTTTGTTTATGCGGGCAACGAGTCAAATTCGCGGAACGTATTTTGTCTCATTTAGGAGGAAACATGTATCAGCGTATCAGAAAGGGCTTAAGGCTGATTGGAAAAGATATTCATGCTCTGCTTCCGGCGATTGCGGCACTGGCGGTATATTGGACGGTGACGCATCTTTTGTTTGACCGGTTTTGTCCCATGCAGATTCTGCTTGGGCTGCCGTGCCCGGGCTGCGGGATGACCCGGGCGCTGGGACTGGTTCTGACGGGACATTTGGCTGCGGCGTGGAAAATGCAGCCGCCGGTATACGGATGGATGGTGTCGGGAGTCGTGTTTGGTGTACAGCGTTACCTGGTGAATCGTGAGGAATTCGAACCGGAGGAGGAAATCCGGGATTGCATAAAAAGTGGAAAATCGAAAGCAGATGTGGAAAATCGAAGAAGTAAACAGGCAAAAATGTGGACATGGGTTCTGATTGTTCTGCTGCTCTGGGAGATTGGTCTGTATCTGTGGCGTATGATATATGGTTTCCCGGTGAGCGTGGAAGATCCGGGGCGGACCCTGTATGAGGTGGTGCATGCCATATTTGCTTAGGAAACAGTTGGGAAAAGGTTAAGGTTTTATGAAATCTGTTGCCGGAACTGCCGGAAAATGATACACTGAGGAAGAAACAGATAGGGCGGCGAGACTCGTTGAAGCCACAGAGAAGAGGGAGATACGTTATGGACGACATGTACAACAACGACACTGTAAATGAGAATGTAAATCAGACAACGGAGAATGCTTACCAGCAGTCCGCTTCAGATCCATATCAGAAATCGGTGCAGGAGCAATTACAGTATCAGTACCGGGAGCCGGAAACCGATCTGGAAGAACCGATCAGCATGGGCGAATGGTTGGTTACGATGCTGTTGATGCTGATTCCCTGTGTGAATATTGTATTAATGTTTGTGTGGGCCTTCAGCAGCAAGGAAAAGAAGAGCAAGTCCAATTATTTTAAGGCGGCTCTGATCTTTGCGGCGATTGTCCTTGTGCTTTATATCATTTTGATTGCTATCTTTGGTGTAGCGATTACATCGATGATCAGATCCAATTATGCTTATTAAAAGGGGGAGGCAGCCAGCGCCCGGAGCGATACTCGTATCCGGAGATAAGGCTGTTTAAGAGCCAGCCCAGGGGAATGGCGTACCAGACAAAGGCAGCGCCGAAGCGTGGGGCAAGGAGAGCAGCGAATAGAACCCGGAAGGTCAGGTTTGCCAGATTTGCCAGTGTAAACATACCCATATCGGCGGCTCCGCGTAAGACTCCGTCGGTACACATTTTCAGACCGATGAGGGCGAAAAAGAAGTTGATGAAATGCAGGTATTGTACGCCGGTTTCCAGAGCGAGATTTGTTCCGCCGGGGCCGAGAAATGAGGCGATCAGCGGACGGGCGGACAACAGAAGAAAGATACAGAGGAGTACGGCAAAGCCACCGGCGAGCGCGAGAGCGGCACGGTAGCCCTGACGTACTCTTTTTATATAGTGGAGAGAAGTCTCAGCGTCTGCCTCAGGGAAGCTGAGATTTTTTTGGGCGGTATCATGAGCCTGGGAAAGCGGCTCTGTGCTGACAATAGCTTTTCCGGCGGCTCCCAGGTTCTGGGAAGTATAAGCGGACATGGCCTGCCCCAGAGCCGACATGGGAACGATGCAGAAGCTCTCCAACCGGGAAGCTGCCGCGTAGCCGGCAAGCACCTGGGATCCGAATGGATTGATGACAGCCTGGACCAGCATGGCGCCGATGGAGACAGTAGCCTGCTGGAAGATAGAAGGAAGGGTGATGCGGGTGATGGCGGCGAGTTCGGTAAGGCTGAACAGGGTGATGGAAAGGGCAGAGTGATGCTCTATGCCGTCGGACATCGGATGTACAGGAATTTCAGAGTCCGGGCTTTGGCGTAAGGGAGATTCCGCTATGGATTTATCGCAAGAATCCGTAAGGGGCTCTGGAGCGGTACATTGATTTAGCGTTCGACGAAACAGAAGGAAAGAAAGAACCGCTGATACCGTCTGGGCAGCCAGCGTCGCCCAGGCGGCTCCTTCGATGCCGAGCTTCAGCCCGCAGACCAGACACAGATCCAGCCCAATGTTTAGTGCGGAAGAAAAAATCAACAGATACAGCGGCACCCGGGAGCGTCCCAGGGCGTTGAACATAGCGGAAAGCACATTGTACAGGAAGAGAAAGGGCAAGCCCAGAAAATAGATCATTAGATAAGCAGAAGCCATCGGCAGCACATTTCCCGGCGTATGCAAAGCACGAAGAATGGCACTGCAGAACAAAAGACCGAAAGCGGAAAGCAGCAGGCTTAAGACCAGAAAGGTCATGAGCGCCGTGCGGATGCAGAGTCGAAGCCGCAGGTATTCCCGCGCGCCAAAATATCGCCCGGTTAATACACCTGCACCCACGCCACCCCCGATGGCGATACAGATAAACACATTGGTCAGGGCATAGGACGCGCCGATGGCGGCGAGCGCGTCTTCTCCTACGAAGCGCCCAACGATCATGGAGTCAGCCATGGTATAAAACTGTTGAAACAGATTGCCCACCATCATGGGAAGGGCGAAGAGCCATAGGGCTTTTAAGGGTTTTTCACGCAGCAAGTATTCTTTTTCCATAAACACAGCTCCTTTTTCTGGAATATGATAAAAGAAACCAAGTAAATCTGGTGGAAATATGGTTTCTGTTCTGACACAGATTTTTTTACTGGCGGCGGCCCTGTCAGCCGATATCTTTGCCGTCGGTTTCACATACGGAGCAGGTGGAATTCGGCTGTCTCCTGCAGCGGCGTTCCTGCTGACGGGTATTCCAGCTGTGATTCTGACTCTGTCCATGGGGCTTGGCGGCGCGGCAGGAAGTTATTTTCCGGAGATCGCAGGGCGGATGTTCGGGGCCGTGATACTGGCAGGCCTCGGCGTCTGGAGCCTGCTGGACCGATCAGACCATGAAGAAGTGGCAAAAGCGGATAAAAATCAGGACCGTTTTGTGACCTGTCCGGAGGCTCTGACTTTAAGCGTGGCGCTGTCGCTGGACAGTCTGGCAGGCGGCGTGGGCGCAGGCAGGGAAGAAGTATTCTATCTGGCCGCGGCTTTTCTTTTCGGCATCGTTACGGGTTTGACAGCGTTGCTGCTGGGAGAACATGCCGGGAAATGTGTGAGTGGGCGCTTACCATTTCGTCCAAGCCAGGTGGGTGGAGGGCTGCTGCTGGTGTTGGCGGTATTAAAATTATTGTGTTAAAATCAGCAGCTCATGGGCCAGCAGCGGCGCGGCCGACAGTAAAATTAGCCTTGCCCATTCCCCGGGAGCCAGCCTACAGGTACCGAAGGCCGTCACAAAATACGGAAATTCCGTCACAAGAACCTGCAGTCCGATTCCGATAGCGAAAGCGGCCAGCATCAGTTTATTTTCCAGATGATTCATACGGAACAGGCTGGTCTCCACATCCCGCATGCCCACTGCATGGAAGAGCTGTGAGATACCAAGCACTGTAAATGCATAGGTCTGGCAGCGGGCCAAAAGCTGCGGCTCGACCAGAAGCAGACGCAGGTTCGTTAAAGTAAGCGGCAACCCTACGCCACGTAGCAGAGCCACGGGCAGGCAGAGAAAGGCCGCCGTACTGATAAACGCAATCAGAAAACCGTAGAGCAGTGTGCAGGAAAGTCCGCCTGAATCGAACAGATTCTCATTCTTCGGGCGAGGTGGCTGGCGCATGAAATGCGCCGGATTCTCTGGATCCACACCGAGGGCCAGCGCAGGCAGACTGTCGGTAATCAGGTTAATCCAGAGAATGTGGCTGGGCTTCAGCGGCGAACTGAAATTCATCAGAATCGCCGCCAGCATGGTCATGATTTCCCCGAAATTCGAGGAGAGCAGGAACAGCACGGCCTTTTTAATATTGGCGTAGATGCCGCGACCTTCGGCGATGGCTTTGGCGATGGTAGCGAAATTGTCATCCGTCAGGATAAGATCGGCGGCATTTTTCGCCACATCGGTGCCGGTGATTCCCATGGCCACGCCCACATCAGCGGTCTTCAGGGAGGGCGCGTCATTAACGCCGTCGCCGGTCATGGCCACGATGTGGCCGGAAGATTTCAGCGCTCGGACAATGCGCACCTTATGTTCAGGAGATACCTGGGCAAAGACGGAACAGCGTTCCGCTTCCTGCGCAAAGTCCGGGTCGGACAGTCTGTCGATCTGCGCGCCACTCAGACAGTCTGAGGGCTTCGCCGCAATACCAAGCTCCCGTGCAATCACAAAGGCCGTATCAGGCCGGTCCCCGGTAATCATGACCGTCCGCACGCCTGCTTTCCGAAAATCCCGTACAGCCTGTACAGCTTCCGGGCGGATGGGGTCCATCATTCCGGCGAGACCTAGAAAGGTCAGACTCTTTTCCTGGGGCTGGCGGTCATTGGTTCGCATTGCGATGGCCAGTAGGCGGAGTGCCTGGTTGGAGAGCGTGTGCAGAGCTGTTTCAATGGTGCGGCGCATGGATGGCTCCAGGGGCATGACACGGTCGTCCGACAAAATTGTGTCACACCGCTTCAGAATCTCGTCAGGAGAACCCTTCGTATAGGAAATGGAGCCGTTGCCATGTCGGTGTAGTGTGGTCATCATTTTCCGCTCGGAATCAAAGGCGATTTCCCCGATGCGGGGCTGCTCCCGTTCCAAATCAGGGCGGGACAGATCAAAGCGGGCGGCCAGATCCAGCAGTGCCAGCTCGGTGGGATCGCCCAGACGGGAATCTGATTCCAGGACAGCGTCGTTGCAGAGGGTCAGTCCGGTGAGAAAAAGCTTGTCGTGATCCGGACGTAGTCCGGCGGCTTCTCGGATTTGCCCGTCGGTCCAGCAGGCGGTGACGGTCATGCGATTCTGGGTCAGGGTACCGGTTTTGTCAGAGCAGACCACGCTGACGCAGCCAAGGGTTTCCACACTGGGAAGACGTTTCACGATAGTATTGACTCGAACCATGCGGGAGACGCTTAAGGCCAGCACCAGCGTGACAACGGCGGGCAGTCCTTCGGGAACCGCGGCTACAGCCAGAGAAATGGCCGTAATCAGCATTTCCGGGATATCCCGGCGCTGAAGGACAGCGACGACGAACAGCAGGGCGCAGAGGGTCACAGAGACAATGCTTAAGATCCGTCCCAGATCGGCCAGGCGGTGCTGGAGCGGCGTGGTTTCTGAGTGCTCATTTTCAATAAGGCGGGCGATACGCCCCATCTGTGTATCCATGCCGACGGCCGTGACGACGCCTTCGCCCCGTCCATAGGTGACATTGGTTGACATAAATGCCTGATTGTGCCGTCCCAGATCCTTCTCTACCGGAACAGATTCGCCGGTCAGGGCGGACTCCTCGATTTTCAGGCTGGAGACGGAGGTTAGCGTGAGGTCGGCGGGAACCTGCCGTCCGGCGTCCAGGCAGACGATATCACCGGGAATCAGATCACGGGCCGGAATTTCCACAAGCCTGCCATTTTCCCGAATGAGGGCGGTGGGGCTGGTCATCTGCTTCAGGGCGTCCAGAGCCTTCTGGGCTTTGCCCTCCTGCACAACGCCGACAAACGCATTTACCAGAATGACGGTCAGGATAATGGCGGCGTCGCTGGCCTCTCCCAGCAGGATGGAAATGGCCGCGGCTATAAACAGCACAAAAATCAGTGGGTCGTTCAACTGCTCTAAAAAGGTTTCGAGGGACGTTTTGCGATGAACATCCAGTAGAATATTTTGTCCGCGCGCAGGAGCAGCGGGGGTGTCAGCGTATTTCATAGGGCGTGGATCCTTTCCTGTTTGTCTTAGGATATGAAAAAAAGGACAAAGGTATACCAGATTTCGGGCTTGCCAAGGGTGGTGGGATCGCCTATAATGTAAATGAAATAGTTCAGGCATACTGCTGTGCAGCAGCGGAGAGCTCTGCATATGTGCGCGAAATTACACGAAAGCGTGATTTCTGTGCAGCGCGAAGCGTGTTACCGCGAACGAAGTGAGCAGTAACGATTTTGCGAATGGCGCGACTGAACGTACGCAATAAGAAAACAGGAGGATATACGGATTGAATAGAGAAATGGTTATAGTTCTCGACTTCGGCGGTCAGTACAATCAGCTGGTGGCACGCCGCGTCAGAGAATGTAATGTATACTGCGAAATCTACTCTTACAAGACCGATATCGAGAAGATCAAAGCCATGAATCCCAAGGGAATTATCCTGACGGGAGGACCGAACAGCTGTTACGAGCCGGATTCACCGACCTACACGGACGAGCTGTTCAAGCTTGGTATTCCGGTGCTGGGTCTGTGCTATGGCGCGCAGCTCATGAGCCATGTGCTCGGGGGCAAGGTGGAGCGCGCGGATGTGAGAGAGTATGGTAAGACTGAAGTGCTCATCGACAAGACTGCGTCCAAGGTGTTTGAGGGCGTAAGTCCGAAGACTATCTGCTGGATGAGCCACTTTGACTATATTTCTAAGGTGGCACCCGGCTTTGAAATCACAGCCCACACTGCAGACTGCCCGGTGGCAGCCGCTGAGAATGAAGCTGAGAAGCTTTATGCTATCCAGTTCCACCCAGAGGTACTGCATACTGCCGAGGGTACGAAGATGATTAATAACTTCGTAAAGAAGGTATGCCAGTGCGCAGGCGACTGGAAGATGGATGCTTTTGTTGAAAACACGATTAAAGATATTCGTGCGAAGGTAGGAGACGGTCGCGTACTGCTGGCTCTGTCCGGCGGCGTGGATTCCTCTGTGGCAGCAGGACTTCTGTCCAGAGCCATCGGTAAGCAGCTGACCTGTGTCTTCGTAGATCACGGCCTTCTTCGTAAGGACGAGGGCGACGAGGTAGAAAATATCTTTGGACCCAACGGTCAGTTTGACCTGAATTTCATCCGTGTGAATGCTCAGCAGCGTTACTATGACAAGCTGGCAGGCGTGACCGAGCCGGAAGCAAAGCGTAAGATTATCGGTGAGGAATTCATCCGTATTTTTGAGGAAGAGGCGAAGAAAATCGGTGCTGTGGATTTCTTGGCACAGGGAACCATTTACCCGGATGTAGTTGAGAGCGGTCTCGGCGGAGAATCCGCAGTGATTAAGTCCCACCATAACGTGGGCGGCCTTCCGGATTTCGTTGATTTCAAGGAAATCATAGAGCCCTTACGAGACCTGTTCAAGGACGAGGTCCGCAAAGCCGGCCTGGAGCTTGGCCTTCCGGAGAGCCTGGTATTCCGTCAGCCCTTCCCAGGTCCGGGCCTCGGCATCCGTATCATTGGCGAGGTCAACGCCGAGAAGGTACGCATTGTCCAGGACGCTGACTTCATCTACCGGGATGAGGTAGATAAGGCGGCTGCGGCTTACAAGAAGGAACATGGAGAGAACCCGAAGTGGCTGCCGAATCAGTACTTCGCAGCCCTGACCAATATGCGTTCTGTAGGCGTCATGGGTGACGAGAGAACCTATGACTACGCAGTGGCCTTAAGAGCGGTGAACACCATCGACTTTATGACTGCTGAGGCAGCGGAGATTCCGTTTGCAGTGCTGCAGAGCGTTATGAGCAGAATTATCAATGAGGTGCGTGGAGTGAATCGAGTATTTTATGATTTGACCAGTAAGCCGCCTGGAACGATCGAGTTTGAGTAACGGACAGAACCCTGGAAATGCTGATAGAATGGGCATTTCTGGGGCCTTTTTATGTGGATTGGCTCTAAAATGGCTCTAATTAGGTGATGAATACTGGGGTTATGGCGGGTATCATGATACCTGCAAAGAATGATTGCTATTCCTGAATCTTCATGCTACAATACATCTACAGAAAGTGCCTATGACAGGGTGAGGTAGCCTCCCGAGTTTATGATACCGGGCAACCGGAATACATAGGAAGGGAGGTGGCGCCGATGACAGCTTATGAGATCATTTCGATTTTCATTGGGATATTAGCATTGTTGATGTCCTTTG
>ENA-OUNS01002288-OUNS01002288.1-human-gut-metagenome-genome-assembly--contig:-NODE-2288-length-12356-cov-8.964637_pt1 | contig 12356 bp, 7 predicted proteins | sample MGYA00243237_ERZ505104 | MGnify/ENA primary metagenome ERZ505104 (study PRJEB26097, sample SAMN02711295) | human gut metagenome | biome: Gut microbiome | host: Homo sapiens | place: Denmark: Copenhagen...
AATAGTGACTGGAGTTCAGACGTGTGCTCTTCCGATCTCGATATAAGACTGTCGAAAAACTATCGTTTTTCCGACAATCTGTGTTCTGACTTCGCAGAACACGGGTCGTCCGAAAGTTCCCATGTGGAAACTTTCTCCCTCCAGAAGTATAAAAACCGAGGTACACGCCCCCGGTTTTTATGGCTTTACTTCGCAAAGCTTGTTAAATGCGCGCTGCCGCGCAGCTGCTGTCTTTGCGTAAAAAGGCGCTTTATCGGCAGACCGATAATCTTGAGACCGAAGTTTTTCACCTGTCTCCTTGTGCTATATCCGAAAATGCGGTATACTTGTTATATCTATGAATTTTAACGAAAACGAGGTCCGGATATGAGACTTAGAACCAGACTGGCCGTCCTGGTATGCAAGGCATCGGGTGCGGTTCTGCGAAAGCTCGGCCGCGGCGGCACCAACCTGCCGGGCAAACTTGCGCTCAAGATCGACAAAAACATTCTCGGCGAGCTGTCGCGCGGCGTCAAGGTCACGGTCGTGACCGGCACGAACGGCAAGACCACCACCTCCCGCATGATCGAGCAGGCGTTTGCTGACGCAGGATTCAGGTATTTCTCCAACAAGTCGGGCGCGAACCTGCTGACCGGCATCATCGCCGTATTCGCCCAGCACGCCACCCTGTCGGGCAGATGCCCCTACACCCACGCGCTCATCGAGTGCGACGAGGCCGCATTCCGCCGGACGAGCGAATATCTTCCCGTCGAGTGCCTTGTCGTCAACAACATCTTCCGCGACCAGCTCGACCGCTACGGCGAGATCACGCATACGCTGAACGCCATCCGCGAGGGCATCACCCATGTCCCGAACGCGACGCTGTGTCTGAACGCGGACTGCTCGCTGACCGCCTCGCTCGCCGAGGACGGCATCCCGAACCCTATCATCCGCTTCGGCGTCAACGTCCCCATCTATTCGGAGACCGCGCACGAGCTGTCCGATGCGGTCTACTGCATCCACTGCAAGACGCAGTACGAATATGACTACCGCACCTACGGCCATCTCGGCGGCTTCCGCTGCCCGAAGTGCGGCTACCACCGCGTCGCCCCCGAGGTCGCGGTCACACAGGTCATTTCGACCGGCGCAGACGCCTCGGACATCGTGCTCGATATTTTCGGACACGCTCACGAGGTGCATGTCAACCTGCCGGGCGGCTACAACATCTATAACGCCGCGGCTGCCGCTGCCGCCGCGCATGTGGTCGGCATCGACGAAAAGACCACGGTCAGCGCCCTCGGCCAGTTCGAATGCGGCTTCGGCCGCGCCGAGCAGTTCCGTCTGGGACAGGCGCAGGCGCGCATGATGCTCGTCAAGAACCCGGCCGGCTACAATCAGGTCATCAACCTTATCTCGCACGACGTCGGCAGCTGCAAGCTCGCCTTCCTGCTCAACGACCGCTTCGCGGACGGCACGGACATCAGCTGGATCTGGGACGTCGATTTCGAGGCGCTCGCCGCGCAGCAGAGCCGCTTTACGCGCATCTTCGTCTCGGGCGTGCGCGCGGACGACATGGCGCTCCGCCTCAAGTACGCAGGCTTCCCGGCCGAGCGCATCGAGCTTGTCCGCGACTACGAAAAGCTGCTCGGTGAGATCGCCGCGGACGCGGCTCCGGCCTTCATCATGCCGACCTACACCGCCATGTTCGACCTGCGCGGCGAGATCGGCAGACATACCGACGTCAAGGCGTTCTACGAATAAGGAGGAACGGAAAAATGGAACTCAATATCTGCCATCTGTACCCGGACATCCTTAATCTGTACGGCGACCGCGGCAACATCATCACCATGAAGCGCCGCCTTGAGGACCGCGGCATCAAGGTCAATATCGACGAATGCTCGATCGGCCAGCCGCTGAACGCGGACAAATACGACATCTTCTTCATCGGCGGCGGTCAGGATTTCGAGCAGGAGGTGCTGCTGCGCGACCTTTCCTCTGGCAAGGCGCAGGACATCCGCACCGCGGTCGAGGAGGAAAAGACCTTTCTCTCCATCTGCGGCGGCTATCAGATGCTCGGCGAATACTACAAGACCTGGGACGGCGTGCAACTCGACTTCATCGGCGCCATCGGCGTGCACACCATCGGCGCAAAGGAGCGCATGATCGGCAACTATATGTTCAGGACCACCCCGGAGAGCGGCGACACGGTCGTCGTCGGCTTCGAGAACCACTCCGGCAAGACCTATCTCAGCGAGCAGGTCGCCCCGCTCGGCATGATGCTCTCCGGAAACGGCAACAACGGCGAGGACAAGACCGAGGGCGCGCGCTACAAGAACGTGTTCGGCACGTATTCGCACGGCTCGCTGCTCCCGAAAAACCCGGTCCTGTGCGATTTTATCCTTCAGACCGCGCTCAACCACCGCTACGACGGCGCAGAGCCGCTCGCTCCCCTCGACGACACGCTCGAGCTGAACGCCCACCGCTATATGCAGGAGCGTCTGTCGCACAACGGATAATGACACACAAGTGTAACACACAGGCCTGTTGAAACGTGGTATTATTATAAATAATAAGAGGTGATTACTTTTGAAACTGAAACGATTTTTCTCCGCCTTTCTGGCGGCGGCCCTGCTCGCCGGCACGGTCCCGGCAGCGCTCGCGGCCGACATCGACTCGCACTGGTCGAAGCCCTATGTGACCTCGCTCCACGAGCTCGGCATCATCAACCCCTCCGCCTCGACCGGCAACTATACCCCCGAGGCCTCGGTCACGCGCTGGGAATTCATGCGCTACATCAACCGCGCGTTTGACTTCACCGAAAAGGCATCCATCAGCTTTTCCGATGTCAAAAGCTCGGATACGTACTATGAGACCATCCAGATCGCCGTCAAGCACGGCTACATCAACGGCATGGGCAACAACAGGATGGACCCGGAGGGCACGCTGACCCGCGAGCAGGCCGCGACCATTCTCGGCCGCCTGCACAAGTATGCACCGACCGCGTCCGCGTCCAAGCTCGATGTGTTCACCGACAAGTCCAAAATCTCCTCCTACGCGACGAGCTACGTCGCCGAGGCGGTCTCTCAGGGCTACATCAACGGCTACACCGACGGCACCTTCAAGCCGCAGGGCAACCTCAGGCGCGGCGAGATCGCCAAGATCCTGTACTTCTACCTCGGCTCGTCGCTCGGCGAATCCGGCAGGCAGTACACTGACGCCGCCTTCAACGGCGACACGAAGAACGTCACCATCTCGGCGGCCTGCACGCTGTCCGACGCGACCATCGAGGGCAATCTCTACATCACAGAGGGCGTGCTCTCCGGCAACGTCAACCTGAACAACGTCACCGTCAAGGGCGATATCATCGTCGGCGGCGGCAACGTCACGCTCGACGGCGTGACCGCGATGAACCTCATCGTCTCCAACCCGATGGGCATCAAGCCGACCGTGATCGCGACCGGCTCGACCAATATCGGCACCGCCGAGGTGCAGTCCTCCGCCTCGCTCTCTGAGAGCGGTCTTTCCGCAAATGCAGGCGGCTTCTCCGATGTCACCGTGACCGGTGAGGGCGCGAGCCTTTCGCTCGATGCTTCGGTCTGGGATCTGGACACCAAAGCCGCTTCCACCATCGTCACCACCGGCAGCACGCTCATCAGTGAGCTGACCGCGGATGCAAAGACCACCGTCACCGGCAACGGCTCGGTGCAGACCGCAAAGCTGAACGCGAGCGGCTGCGAGCTTGTCATGCAGCCGGCTGAGGTACAGCTCGCCAGCGGCGTCACCGCCACCATCGCGGGCAAGTCCGCCGCCTCCTCGACGAGCGTTTCGGTCTCTCCGTCTACCCTGTCCATCGACATCAACAACAAGGACAACATCGCCTTTTCCTACGAATTTCTGTTCAATGCGGACAAGAACGACCTGACCCGCGTCACCGTCGGCGGCAAGAATCTGCGTCAGGGCACGGATTACAACATTCTCTCCGACAAGAACGGCATCCGCATCTACAAGACCTATCTGTCCACTCTGTCTGTCGGCACCTACACCGCGGAGCTGAGCTTTGAGGACGGCACCAAGGCCGCCATCGGCATCGTCGTCAGCAACTCCTCGCTCAGCGCGGTCAGCCCCTCGCAGGTCACGTTCGACAAATATGAGGGCTCGGCAAACCACGCCGACGTCACCGTAACGCTCAGCCTGCCGGCCGGCACCCTGCTCGACACGGTCAAGCTCGGCAGCTCGGTGCTCGAGCGCGGCAAGGACTACAACTACAACGCAACCTCGGGTACGGTCACCTTCCTGCGCGAGACGCTCGCTAAAAAGAGCAAGGGCAGCTACACCATCACCTTCGTCCCCACGCGCGGCTCCTCGTCGAGCTGCTCGCTGACCGTCACGGATTCCGCGCCGGTCAATGAAGTCGCTCCCTCCTCGGTCGATTTCGACGCGAACACCTCGTCCGGCGGCTATCAGGACGTCTCCGTCACCCTCAATCCGGCGGACGGCGCGACCCTCAAGAACATCCGCGCAGGCGGCAAGACGCTCGAGGAGAACTGGCAGTACAAGGTAGACGGCTCGACCGTCACCCTCAGCAAGACCGCTGTCGCCCAGTTCGGCAAGGACGGCGCGACCTACGCCGACTTCACCTTCGTCATGAGCAAGGGCCAGAGCCCGACGCTGCGCGTCAACTACGTCACGACCTACGCGCTGACCGCGAACGTGGTCGATGACCTCGGTCTGCCCATCTCGGGCGCGACCGTCACCTTCACCCCGAACGATGCCGAGAGCGGCACCGCTGCACAGACCCTCGTCACCGACTCGGACGGCAAGGCGACCGTTTACGTCAAGCGCGGCAGCTACACGCTGACGGCAACGCACGAGCGCTTCACCTCGGCCATCACGCAGACCACGAGCGTCTCCTCCGGCCGCACGGTCAAGATGACCGGCGAGATCCTCGAGACGGTCCAGCTCGTCGTCACCAACGAATACGGCGCTCCGCTTTCCGGCGCGGCGGTATCCATCGGCGGCAAGACCATCACCACCGGCGCGGACGGCACCGCTTCCTTCAGCGTCAAGCGCGGCAGCTATGTAGCGCAGGTGGCCTGCACCGGCTACAAGACCCAGGCAGTTCAGCTTTCGGTCACCGGTTCTCTGCGCGAGCGCGTAAAGCTCGGTTAAACCCGCATAAAAAGCACCTCCGACAGCCGGAAAGGCATATCGGAGGTGCTTTTTTATTAGTCTCCCATGGACAGGCCGAGCGCACGCGCCTGCGCGACGATCTCGCAGTCGGGCGGCACGGTCTTCAGCTTGCCCGCCACCTCGGAGAGCGGCACGGCCACGATCTTATCATCGCGCAGCGCGACCATATTTCCGAACTTTCCCTCACGGATGAGCTCGGCGGCCGCCGCGCCGAAGCGGCTCGAGAGCACGCGGTCTGCCGCACAGGGTGCGCCGCCGCGCTGAAAATGGCCGGGGATGGTCACGCGGATCTCCTGCCCGGTCAGCTCCTTCAGCTCCGCCGCGAGCCGGTAGGATACCGACGGGTACGGCATGGCCTCGCGTGCCGCCTTGAATTCCTTTTTGCTCATGGCCGCCTCCTCGCGGCTGACCGCGCCCTCCGCGACCGCGATGATCGAGAAGCGCTTGCCGTCCTTCGCACGCTTTTCGATGGCCTGCGCGATCTTTTTCGCGGAGTACGGGATCTCCGGGATGACGATGACGTCCGCGCCCGAGGCGATGCCCGCGTGCAGCGTCAGCCAGCCGGCCTTGTGGCCCATGATCTCGACGATGAACACGCGCGAGTGGGAAAAAGCGGTCGAATGGATGGAGTCGATGACCTCCGAGGCGATGTTCACCGCCGACTGGAAGCCGAAGGTCAGCTCCGTCCCCCACAGGTCGTTGTCGATGGTCTTGGGCAGCGTGACGACGTTCACGCCGTTCTCGCGCAGCAGGTTCGCAGTCTTGTGCGTACCGTTGCCGCCGAGAATGACCAGACAGTCAAATCCGGCCTTTTTCACCGTTTTCAGCATTTTATCCAGCTTTGTCTGCTCGCTGTCCTCCTCGGGGCGCTGCATCTGCTTGAACGGCTGACGCGAGGTGCCGAGGATGGTGCCGCCGAGCGTCAGAATGTCCGAAAAGTCGTCCGGCTTCATCTCATGGTAGTCTCCCTCGATCAGTCCGCGGTAGCCGTCACGGATACCGTACAGCGTCACGCCTTTGCCCATCTCGTTATACAGCGTCTTTGCGACACCCCGGAGCGCCGCATTCAGTCCCTGACAGTCGCCGCCGCTCGTAAGCATTCCGATTTTCATATTCATCGTCCTTCCCCCGCCGGTCTCCCTGCGGTTTTCTTCTCTCCATTATAGGATATTATGCCGCACGGGAAAAGCGATTTTACATACTTTTTGCATTGCGATTTGTGCGCATGAGATTTTTCTGTCGATTTTTGATTTTTTTGCAGGAATTCTGTTGACAAAGCTCGCTGTATGGGTTTATACTGTAGTCACTAAAAAAAGATGATGCAGTCGCTTTGACCGCATCTCAAACGATAATAGCAAAACCATCGAAAGATGGCGACGCAAAGCTATAGGGCCTTACCCCTCTGAGAGGGCTGGCAGCCAGTTACCGAAAGGAGATCGCCGGATATGAAGCGGCTTTTTCGTTTTGCTTGCACAATTTTTGCAGCAGCTGTCCTCTCGATGGGTTTCACCGCAGCGGCAGCGAATGACATTGTTGACATGAGCAACACATCCCACGGTTATGTAACCGTTAACTACACCTCGAGCGCCAAGCTCAAGGTCGGCATCCAGTACAACGGCGGCAAGACGGTTTACCGCGACTGCCCGAGCGGCAAGGATGCTTCGTTCTCGCTCGACCAGGGCGACGGCCAGTACACTGTAACCCTGTACCGCAACGTTTCCGGCTCCTCTTACGAGCAGGTAGCGTCCAGGTCCATGGACGTTACCGTCAAGGATCGCTTCGCTCCCTACCTCGTCTCCACCTCGGACATTCAGTTCTCCAAGGGCGACGCTGTTTCCGCCAAGGCTGCTGAGCTCTGCAAGAACGCAAAGACCGACGAGGAAAAGGTCGTCGCCATCTACAACTACATGGCAGACCGTTACTCCTATGATTACAAGCTGGCAAATGAGATCACCAGCGGCAAGATCACCAAGTACATCCCGGATACCGCCGCTACCCTGAACGGCACCACCGGCATGTGCTACGATTTCTCTTCCCTGTTCGCGGCAATGTGCCGCAGCGAGGGCATCCCGTGCGCACTGACCAAGGGCTACGCCGGCTCCAGCTATCACGCATGGAACAAGGCCAACCTGAACGGCAGCTGGTACCAGATCGATCTGACCTACGCCGTTACCCGCAATGTCAGGAACGCAAAGACCCTGCATGACTGCGTATCCCCGCTGACCTATACGAACACCAGCGATACGCTCGCCGCAGCAGCCGCTTAACGCTTTCTGCTCTTCCACTTTGTATACAGATGACGCCGACTTCACCCTTTTCTGTACTTAATCAGCGGTCATTTTGTATAAATCCGCCGCGAATCAAAATTCCGTTCAGTTTACATTATTTACTTGTCGTTTACGGATAATTATAGTATACTGAAAGTGTTGATTCGCAGCATTCTGTCCGGCCGTGCAAAAGGACTCAGTATGTTTTCCGCATGCTGCCTTACCGGCAGACAGCGACCAGCGAAATCTGTGCATGACTCCCGCGAACGGGTACCGGTACAGACAAAAGCACCATCGGCGAAAGCCGGTCTCGCAAAGCCAAGGGCCTAAACGGAGTTCTTTTCTCCGCACGGCAGCCGGTTGCCAGTGATACCATGTACCTCCTTCGCAGAGCTGTGCGCGCTGTAAAGGGGGTATTTTATTTGGAGGTTGAAACTGCATTACATTCTGAGATGCACACAAACCCAAACACACATGATCTGTGCGGCTCGTTGAGGAGCAAGTTGTACAGACAAAGGCACTATCGGTGAAAGCCGATCTCGCAAAGCCAAGGGCCTAAACGGAAGGTTCCCCTTCCGCATGGCAGCCGGTTGCCAGAAATACATCTGCAATTCCTCTCGATCAGCATGCACGCTGACTAAGGAGGCATTCCATATGTTAAAAAAGAATACGCGCAAACGTCTGCTCGCAGGAGCTCTTGCGACTGTCATGATGCTGACCATGTGCCCGAGCTGGGCGCTGGCCGACGATGAGGACATCGCAACTCTTCCGGCGAACGAAGAAATCGCAGTACCGGTGGTTGATTCCACGCCCGCAGCAGACCCCACCGAAACTCCCGCTGTTCCCACTCCTTCTGAGACCGAGGCAAAGCCCGAGAATCAGAATACCGCACCGGCTCCGTCTGAAGGCGAAGCAAGCGGCGGTACGGACAGCACGGAGTCTGGCAATAACAACGCTTCTTCCGACGTTTCGGAAGATTCGAAAAACAATTCTCAGAATAATGATGTAGTAAGCAATTCTCCGGAAAATGAAATCAGCACGCAGGCGCTTCAAATCAGCCTCCCAGAGTATGGGAGGAAGAAAGCCAAGTATTTCGTGCTTCTGCCGAAGCGCGGTACGCCGAAGAACAACAAGAACCAGGGTCAGGAAAATTACCTGCCGAGCAGTTATGACAAGGCTACCGGTACCCCGGGCCGCGATGGTGGCGTATGGGGTCTGAGTGCGGATACCGGCTACGAAGGTTTTCTGACCAAAGCCGGCAAGAATAGAGTCCGTTACCTCGGCAATTCGGTTACCGACATCGCAAACGGCGTTGACAAGGACTATCTGAATGTACCGACGAATCTCGGTTTCTTCACTGAGAAAAACTGGGATTCTAATGGCAATTATACTCTGCAAACCAATACCGATGGTGCCGCCAGAAATGCTCTGCTCGGCGAGGGCTTCAACGGCACCGGTTTCGAGATCGTATGGTATACCATTAAGCATGAGGTTGACGGTTACCATGTTGACGGTTACCTGAAGGGCGTACCCGTTAATGTCACCTACCATTCCAACTTTGGTGATGACGCTACCCACGTTGACACCGCCACCACCGGCGATGAATATCAGGCACTCACCACCTATAGCGCTACCAATCTGCCCGAGCGTCAGGGCTATACCTTCGACGGCTGGTACAAGGATGTCAACTGCACCGAGGTATACGAACCGACTACGCTGATGGGCGACCTGCATCTGTATGCAAAATGGGTTAAGACTTCTTACAACGTAGAGTACTATGTTGACAACCAGAAGATTGCGTCTGAGAGCAGTGTAAAGGTTAATACTCCGGTAACCGTAAGTTCTACGACTCCCGCGAAGGAAGGCTATACCTTTAAGTGCTGGACGACTGACGACGTAGACGTAACTGTTAACGACGACGGCACGTCGTCGTTCACCATGCCTGAGCGTGACGTCCGCTTTGACGCTGTGTTCGAGATCAACAAGTACACCGTAACTTGGCTGAACGATGACGGCAAGGTTGTCGGCACGGCTGAGGTTGACTACAACAAGACGCCGAATTCGAATCCTACGGCTTCCAAGACTGATGAGAACTTCAACTACACCTTCAAGGGTTGGAAGGTTTCTGGCGATGAGGGTGCTGAAATTGTAGATCCGACTAAGATTCCAGTAACCGCAAATGTAACCTACATCGCAGTATTTGATGCGACTCCTCGTCAGAAGAACTACAAGTACACCATCGTCAAGCATTTCTATGACGGAAATGGTGCTAAGGTCGAGACTCCGGACTCTACCGAGACCAAGACTGCTGTTGAGAACACTGCGATTAAGGGTCTCTACACCAAGTACGAAGCAAACCAGACCGTTAACGGCAAGACCTACGTTTACGTTCCTGCTCTGACCACCGTTAACCCGGCCATCGAAACGCTGACGAAGGACGTTACCATCGACCTGTATTACTACCTTGACGCCAAGGGCGATGAGAAGAAGCCGGACGAGAACGGCAACGGCATCCCGGACGCATGGGAATACCGTCTTGCATTCAAGGTATTCAACGGCGAGTGGAATAACGGCGGCAACGCGGACGTTATCTATTACGTCCGCGCAACCGATGACAAGGGCGTAAAGCTCAATGAAGTTGTGGTTCCGGTCACCCGTATCCCGGACGTAGGTGACAAGCCGAACTCCGGCTACTGTGCTGGTTCCTGGGATACGTTCCCTGGCGATAATGCAAAGGTTGAGAAGAATACCGTATTCACCTACACCTATGCTCAGCAGTGCACCGTAACCTACAAGGTTGACGGCGTTGAGTACGCAAAGGACACCTACAAGGTTGGCGACGACGTTAAAATCCGCGACGTTCTGACCAAGGAAGGCTACACCTTCTCCGGCTGGAAGATCGACGGCAAGGATGCTGTTAATTTCAACATGCCTGCACACGATGTGACCATCGAGGGCACCTTTGTTGCCAAGGAGTACAAGGTAATCTACAAGGTTGACGGCGTTGAGTACGCAAAGGACACCTACAAGTGTGACGCTGACGTTGCAATCCGCACCATTCCGACCAAGGACGGCTACACCTTCTCCGGCTGGAAGATCGGCACCACGGATGCTGTTAATTTCAAGATGCCTGCACACGATGTGACCATCGAGGGCACCTTCGTGAAGAACAGCAGCGGCGGCGGCCACCACCACCGCAGACCTACCGTTACCATTCCGGATGACGTACCGACCGGTCTGAACGGTGACGATCACTATGCTTACATCGTCGGCTACCCGGACAAGACCGTCCGCCCGCAGAACGGCATCACCCGTGCTGAGGTCGCGACCATCTTCTTCCGCCTGCTGACCGACGAGACCCGCAACGCTAACTCCACCAAGTCCAACAGCTACTCCGACGTAGCAGCCGGTGCATGGTACAACCATGCGGTTTCTACGCTGAGCGCTATGGGCATCGTGAAGGGCGACAGCCACGGCAAGTTCAATCCGAATGCGCCGATCACTCGCGCTGAGTTCGCGGCTATCGCAGCCCGTTTTGACGACAAGGCCAACACGACGACTGCTGATTTCAGCGACATCGCGTCCCACTGGGCGAAGAACGAGATCAGCGCCGCCTCCAACAACGGCTGGATCACCGGTTATCCCGACGGTACCTTCCGTCCGGACAACAAGATCACCCGTGCCGAGGCAATGACGCTCGTCAACCGCGTCCTCAAGCGTCTCCCCGAGACCGAAGAGGATCTGCACGACGATATGATCAAGTGGAGCGACAACTCTGACGTTTCTCAGTGGTTCTATCTGGACGTACAGGAGGCTACCAACAGCCACTACTACCAGACCAAGGAGAACCAGTTCGAGAAGTGGACCAAGCTGCGCGAGACCCGCGACTGGACCGAACTGGAAAAGTAAATTTCCGCTGCATCCCCCGACCTGTGTCGGGGGATGTTTTTTTGCTCCCTGCCGCCGGTTTCTTGTACATTTTTACCGAACTTGCACAAAACAGGCGGCTGCCCTTGTCTTTCGCGGCGCTGCGGTGTATAATAACATCATTCGGCAGGACTTTTCTGCCCGCAAACAAATAAACAAGCGAACAGACGGTGCCGCTGAACGACCTCGGCCGGGTCAGCGGTTAAAAGGGAAACAGGTGCAATTCCTGTACGATCTCGTCACTGTAAACGGGGAGCACTCCGCTTTTCATGTCACTGATGCTGTGCATCGGGAAGGCGGCGGCGTGCGCAGATCCGCAAGTCAGGAAACCTGCCGCCTCTGTTGGTACGGAAAGCTTTTCCAGGTCACGAGTCATTGACTGTACTGATGCCGCATTCTTCTGCATGATTACAGTCCCTTTCTGCGCACAGGCGCAGGGGGACTGTGTGTTTTCTGTACCCTTTTTATCGTTCTTCCCGGTGCGCTTGCCGGCGGAGACAGGAAAAAAAGGAGGAAACCTACATGAAACTCAAGAGACTGGGCGCTCTGCTGCTCTCCGCGAGCCTGATGATGGCGGCTCTGACCGCCTGCGGCAGCAAGCCGGCTGCAAACGACACCGCCGAGGACACCAAGGGCGCGGACGCCGCTGCAACCGATACCGCAGCAGACGACGATGAGAACTACGAAACAGGTGACGCAAGCTTGGATAATCCGCTCAATCAGGACGAAATCGGCGAAAACGAGCTGCTGGTCGTCAGCTTCGGCACCAGCTACAACGACAGCCGCCGCGAAACCATCGGCGCCATCGAGGCCGCTATGCAGAAGGCGTTCCCGGACTACTCCGTCCGCCGCGGCTTCACCAGCCAGATCATCATCGACCACGTAAACAAGCGTGACGGCGAGGTCATCGACAACGTGACCGAGGCGCTCGACCGCGCAGTTGCAAACGGCGTCAAGAATCTCGTCGTTCAGCCGACGCATCTGATGAACGGT
>ENA-OUNS01002342-OUNS01002342.1-human-gut-metagenome-genome-assembly--contig:-NODE-2342-length-12143-cov-7.607710_pt1 | contig 12143 bp, 8 predicted proteins | sample MGYA00243237_ERZ505104 | MGnify/ENA primary metagenome ERZ505104 (study PRJEB26097, sample SAMN02711295) | human gut metagenome | biome: Gut microbiome | host: Homo sapiens | place: Denmark: Copenhagen...
GTCAGGCAGTTGAAATAGTCGTCGATGAAGATCAGCACGCCCAGCAGCATGGTCATCAGCTGCGCGCCGGAGCGGGTCTTAACGGACTTGGAAGCCCAGCGGCCGAAAGCAGCGGAGCCGCCGGCCTTGTTCATCAGGTCCACCATGATACCCAGGATAACCAGGAAGATCAGGATGGAAATGTCGATGGCATAGATCATGCCAACACCCTCGCCAGCGCCGATGAAGTTCACAACGGTCTGCCAGGGGCTGAAGTCAGCCAGCAGCAGTGCGCCGACCAGGCAGCCCAGGAACAGAGAGGAATACACTTCCTTGCTGATGAGGGCCAGAGCAATGGCGACCACAGGGGGGAACAGGGCCCAACCGGTGGCCACAAAGCCGGAACCGTCGTTGGCCACCTTAGCGATGATCAGAGCGACAATCACGACCGCCAGCGCAATAAAATACGCTATCTTGGTGCTTTTCTTTTCCATAGTGAGTGATTTACCTCCTCAAGTTTTGGTATTTTCTATATTATGCGCCCAATCATATATTGTCAAGTTCTTGTCATACGATTCCATTTTTTTAACAAATTGTGAACTCCATTTTTTCTTTTTTGACGAAAAATTTTTGAAAATAATGGGGGTGCTGGCGGAATATTTCTTTCCGGAGAGACTAAACTGAGGAGGAACCTTGATCCCGAGGCTGATGAATTGACCGTCTTTTGAGTCACCTTCCCCCACGCCAAAAGGCTGCAGCGGACAGGGTGCGGTTTGCCATCACGGGCCGCTTCCACATCCGCTGCACCATCGGCCCTTCTGGAATGTATTTGCCCTTTGCGCAGGCGCAAAAACGCCGGGGATAGCCCCGGCGTTTTATGTATGAGTCTTCTGCGCTTACGGCGCGGCGAGACACCTTCTATATTATGTTTGCGTTGACTTAGAAGAAGAATTCCTTGATCTGGCCATACAGCACCAGGATCATGCACAGGGGGGTGATGAACTTGACGCAGATGTTGAAGAAGCCCTTCATCTTGAAGCTCTGACCCTCCAGGCAGCACTCGTCGTCCACCATCTTGGGGCCCAGCTCCCAGCCGATACACAGGCACATGAGCAGCGCGCCCAGCGGCATGAGGATGCCCTCAGAGATGCAGTCGAAGAAGTCCAGCCAGCAGTCACACCATGTGGGCAGATTGCCGTTGACATCCTTTTCGATGCCCAGAATGTTGAAGGGAGAGATGCCGGCGCCGCCCAGAGAATCCACGCAGATGAGGATGCAGCCCAGGCCAACGAATACGGCAGCGATGAGGGAATAGACCTTGCGCTTATCGCCCTTGCCGGCGTCACGGGCCTTATCGCAGAAGTGGGCCACGATGACCTCCAGCAGAGAGATGGAGGAGGAGATGGCGGCAAACACCACCAGCAGATAGAACAGGATGCCGAACAGAGCGCCCAGGGGCATTTTGTGGAACACATTCTGCATGGTCACAAACAGCAGGGACGGGCCGCCCAGAGCGCCGGTGGGGTCCAGGGCGAAACGGCCGGGGATAACGCACAGACCGGCCATCAGGGCCACCAGAGTATCCATGATAACGATGAGCAGAGCGTTCTTCTCGATGTTTTCCTTTTTATGCAGGTAGGAGCCGTAGGTGATCATGGCGCCCATGCCCAGGGACAGGGAGAAGAACATCTGGCCGCCGGCGGTAGCCAGGACGGTGAGGAAGTCAGGTGCTTCCTTAATAACACCGTTTTCCAGAGCCCAGCCGGGAACGAACATATACTTCAGGCCGTCCACAGCGCCGGGCAGGGTGCAGGCGCGGATGATGCAGATGAGCAGGATGATGAACAGAGCGGGCATACCCACGGAGCAGACCTTCTCGATACCGCCGCCGATGCCGCCCATGACGATGATCATGGTCAGCAGGACGAAGATCAGGCCGTAGATCACGGCCTCCATCTGGTTGCCCATGAAGGCGCCGAACACACCGGCACCGTCCAGGCCGTTGGAGCCGAAGCTGGCGCCGAACAGATCGCCCACATTCAGCACCACATACTTGATGCAGTAGCCGCCCAGAGCGCAGTAGAAGAACAGGATCAGGAAGGCAGACAGAATGCCCAGCCAGCCCAGCCACTTGAACTTCTTGGACAGGACCTGATACGCGCCCACGGCGCCGCGGCCCGTCTTGCGGCCCAGAGCCAGCTCGCCCACCATGACTATGATGCCGCAGCAGGCCGCCAGGATCAGATAAATAACGAGGAAGGTAAATCCGCCGTTTGCACCCATCTTATTGGGGAAACCCCAGATGTTACCCAGGCCGACTGCCGAACCAACGGCGGCCATCAGAAATCCAAAATTGGATCCAAAGCCTTTTCTTTCTTCCATAGTTTTCTCTCCTTTAAAGTTGTTTGTCCTCTCTCCAAAGAGGTCTACTTGCACCTTATCATTTCCGTTTCCAGCTGTAAATAGATTTCGCCCCTCCTTAACGCCATCTTAACGCGTTGCAGAGTTTTCTTAATCGGATGCTTACGGATTTATGCTCCTTTGGCGAAACCTCCCTTCTATAAAAATTCCTTTTGTGAAACTTATCACGATTTCTGCTCTTATTATATGCGCAAGCGGCCCTTGGCATGACGGCAAGGACGTGAAAAAAGGCAGCGATTTTCGCTGCCCTTTATCTTTGTTAAGAAAGGAGTTTTAGTCGTCCTCGCGCATACGGTAGCCCACGCCTACCTCTGTGAAGATATACTCCGGCTGGCCGGGATTCTTCTCTATCTTACGGCGGATATTGGCCATGTTCACCCGGAGGATCTGATTATCCGTCTTGGCCTTGGGGCCCCATAGCTCCCGGATGATAAAGTCATAGGTCAGCACCTTGCCGGCGTATTTGCCCAGCAGCGCTACGATCTTATATTCATTCACCGTGAGCTTGGCGTTTTCGCCCCGAAGCAGCACCTGGTGCTTATCATAGTCGATGGTCAGCTCGCCGGTGGTAAACTTGCCGGATTGGGCAATCTCCCCATTGGGCAGGGCCGTGCGGGTGTGGCGAATAGCCGTGCGGATGCGCGCCAGAAGCTCCGACGTTCCGAAGGGCTTGACCAGGTAATCGTCCGCGCCGTAATCCAACGCCTCCACCTTATCGTGCTCGTGATTCCGGGCAGAAACCACCACCACCGGCAGATTGGACCACTTGCGCACTGACTTCAGCACCTCCATGCCGTCCATATCCGGCAGGCCAAGGTCCAGGATGATGAGATCCGGGCAATGAGAGGAGACCATGGTCAGCGCCTCTTCCCCGGTGCGCACCACGATGGTATCAAAGCCGCTGGCCTGCAGGATCATGGAAATGAAATTGCTGATGCTCTGCTCGTCCTCCACAATGAGGACCTTGTCCTTGATTTTCATATTCTTCCTCCTTATTCTATGGGCAGAGTGATGCGAAACAGCGCTCCGCCCTGCTTTTGGTTTTCCGCGGTGATAGTGCCGCCGTGGGCCGTTACGACAGTGCGGCAGACCGACAGGCCGATGCCCATATCCCGCCGGGCGTCCTCGCGGCCCTCCTCCGGGTGGAGCGTCCCGTCAAACAGATGCTCCAGCCGGCCACGGGCAATGCCCACGCCGTTGTCTGCCACGTCCAGAATCGCCCACTCATCCTTTTGGCTGAGGGAGATATCGATTTGGGTCACCGTCTCCCCGTGGCGGGCAGCATTTTCCATTAAATTAAACAGCACCTGCTGCATCAGCAGCGGATCCATAGGCACCAGCATCGGCTCCTCCGGCAGATGCACCTGCACGGTGATGCCCTTATAATGCCGGCGGAACTTACTCACTGCGCCCTCTATGATCTCCTCCACCAGCTCCGGTGTTTTTTTCACTCCGGCATTTTCGCCGTCTATGCGGGTGATAGAGAGCAGGTTTTCCGACACCCGCATAAGCCACCTGGCCTCCTCATTTATCGATTGCAGCAGCTCCCGCCGCTGCTGAGGGGTCAGGCTCCCATCCTGCTCCAGCAGTACGTCTGTGGCCCCCACGATGCCCGTGAGCGGTGTGCGGATATCATGGCTCATACCCCGCAAAAGATTTCCGCGCATTTTCTCCCGCTGCATCTGCCTCTGCGTGACCTCCACCTGCTTGGCCCGGCTGGCCAGGGCGCCGGCCAGGATGGAAATGGTCATCATTACCAGGAAGGTCAGCGGAAAGCCCGCCAGGGTGAAGCTGATGTGCCAATAGGGCTCAGTAAATATGTAGTCCACGCTGAATACGCCCAACACTGCACAGAGGATACTGAACAGGTACCCATCCGTCAGCACCGCCGTGAGGAACACATCCGTTAGAAACAGCATAGCCACATAGCTGGTATCCCCGGTCTCGTCCAGGGAGCGCAGCAGCATACAGGCGATGACTGTGATAATGTACAGTGAAAACGAGATGATAAAGTCCTTAGGTGTATAGATAAGGTTTGTCCCTTGGGTAGACAGGTGTATCTGCTTCTTCCACTCCTCCGGCCAGGGAACACGAATCCGCTTTTTCATGATGCGTCCTCCTATATGGAAATCAGTATACCATATATCGCCGTTAAAAACTCGTAAAGGAATCGTTAAGACAGCTTCCGGCAATCCCCTCTTGACAGGGGCTGCCGTCCCTGCTATTATACATATAGAATAGCATATAGTGCAATGAGAATTTGAGCCATGCAAAAGACCACGCAGATTTTCTGCGTGCTGTTTTGTATGGCTTTTTTTGTTTGGAAAGGGAGTGCATTCAATAATGATTTATGATGCCATTGTCATCGGCGGCGGTGCTGTGGGCTGCGCCACAGCCCGGGAGCTGAGCCGCTACGACCTGCGCCTGGCCCTGTGTGAAAAGGGGGAGGATGTGTGCGTGGGCACCAGCAAGGCCAATTCCGCCATCGTCCACGCCGGCTTCGACGCCGAGCCGGGAACGAAAAAAGCCCATTTCAATGTGGCCGGCAGCCGCATGATGGAGCATCTAAGCCAAGAGCTGGACTTTCCCTATAAGCGTAACGGCGCCCTAGTGCTGTGCTTCAACGAAAAAGACCTGCCTCGGCTGGAGGAGCTGCGGGAGCGTGGCGAAAAGAACGGCGTGGAGGGCCTGCGCATTGTTAGCGGGGACGAGCTGCACGCCCTGGAGAGCGCCCTGTCTCCGGAGGCGGTGGCGGCTCTGTATGCCCCCACCAGCGCCATTGTCTGCCCCTTTGCCATGACCATCGCCCTGGCGGAGAACGCCGCTCAGAATGGCGTGGAGTTTTTCATGGATACCCCCGTAACGGCTATCACCTGCCGGAACGGTCTGTATGAGATCACCGCCGGAGGAAGAATTCTTCAGGCCCGCACGGTGGTGAATGCAGCCGGGTTATACAGCGACGTCCTGCACAACATGGTCTGCGAGCATAAGCTCTCCATCGTTCCCCGCAGCGGTGAATACTGCCTGCTGGACAAAAAGGATGGCCACCTGGTAGAGAGGACGGTATTCCAGCTGCCGGGCAAATTTGGCAAGGGTGTGCTGGTGACGCCCACGGTACACGGAAACCTCCTCATCGGCCCCACCGCCGTGGACCGCAGCGACAAGGACGCCACCAACACCACTGCAGACGGCCTGGCCTACGCCACTGCAATGGCAGAGCGCAGTGTGCCGAACCTGCCCATGCGAGACACCATTACCAGCTTCTGCGGCCTCCGGGCCCACCTGGAGGGGGATGCGGACGACTTTATCATCGGCGAGAGTGCCGATGGCTTCTTCGATGCCGTGGGCATTGAGTCTCCGGGTTTGTCCTCCGCTCCGGCCATCGGACAGTATTTGGCCCAGTGTGTCGCCCAAAAGCTGGACGCCACGGAGAAGCTGACCTTTGTACCTCAGCGGAGGGACATCCCCCATCTGCGTGAGCTGCCCCTGGAGCAGCGCCAGGCTCTGGTGCAGGAAAACGCCGCTTACGGCAACATCATCTGCCGCTGCGAGCAGATCAGCGAGGGGGAGATCGTGGACGCCATCCACCGTGTCCCCGGAGCCAGATCTCTGGACGGGGTAAAGCGCCGGGTCCGGGCGGGCATGGGCCGCTGCCAGGGCGGGTTCTGCGCCCCGAGAGTGATGGAGATCCTCAGCCGCGAGCTGGGTATTGCACAAACAGAGCTGACCAAGTCCGGCGGGGACAGCAGGCTTCTGGTCGGATATACCAAGGAGGTGCAGGAATGAAACAGGTACAGCTTGCCATTATCGGCGGAGGCCCTGCAGGTCTGGCCGCCGCTATTGCCGCCCGGGAAAAAGGCTTGGAGGACATCCTCATTATTGAGCGGGACAAAGAGCTGGGGGGCATCCTCAACCAGTGCATCCACGCAGGCTTCGGCCTGCACACCTTCGGCCAGGAGCTGACGGGCCCCGAGTACGCCGGGCGGTTCATCAGCCGGGTGCAGCAGCTGCACATCCCCTACCTGCTGCGCACCATGGTGCTGGATCTTTCCCGAGACCGGGTGCTTACCGTCACCGGGCCGGAAACGGGGCTCATTCAGATACAAGCCCAGGCGGTCATTCTGGCTATGGGCTGCCGGGAGCGCCCCCGGGGCGCACTGAATATCCCCGGCTACCGCCCGGCGGGCATCTACTCCGCCGGAACCGCCCAGCGCCTAGTGAATATGGAGGGCTTTATGCCCGGGAAAAATGTGGTGATCCTCGGAAGCGGCGACATCGGGCTTATCATGGCCCGGCGCATGACCCTGGAGGGGGCCAAGGTCCACGCGGTGGCGGAGGTCCTCCCCTACTCCGGCGGATTGAAGCGCAACATCGTTCAGTGCCTGGAAGATTTTGACATTCCCCTGTACCTCTCCACCACCGTGGTGGACATCCACGGCCGGGAGCGGCTGGAGGGTGTGACCCTGGCCCGGGTGGACGAGAATCGCCGTCCCATCCCCGGCACGGAGCAGTACATCCCCTGCGACACGCTGCTGCTGTCCGTGGGATTGCTGCCGGAGAATGAGCTGTCCTCCGCCGCCGGGGTGCGTTTGAGCGGTGTTACCGGCGGCCCGGAGGTGACGGACCGGCTGGCCACCTCTATCCCCGGGGTATTCGCCTGCGGCAACGTGCTCCATGTCCATGACCTGGTGGACTTTGTGAGCCAGGAGGCCCAAAGGGCCGGAGAAAATGCCGCCCTATACCTGCAGGGTGCCCGGGCAGGCAGCCGCTCCGTGCGTCTGGAGGGGAAAAACGGCGTGCGCTACACCGTGCCCCAATCCATCGACCCGGAGAACATGGACGAAACCGTTACCGTCCGCTTCCGGGTGGCGCAGCCCTATCGGGATGCCGCCCTGTGCGCCTACGCCGGCGGCACGCTCCTGCGGCGCATCCCCAAGCGCATTCTCACCCCGGGTGAGATGGAGCAGTTTCCCCTGCGCAGGGCGGAGCTGCCCGCAGGCTGCGAAACCATTACCTTTACCGTAGAGGAGGTGGCAAAATGACCCAGCGTCAACTGACCTGCATCGGCTGCCCCATGGGCTGCCAGCTTACCGCCACTATCGAAAACGGCGTGGTCACCGCCGTCACCGGCAACACCTGTAAGCGGGGCGATAGCTACGCCCGGAAGGAGTGCGTGGCCCCGGCCCGCACCGTCACCGGCACCGTCCGCTGCATAGGCGGCTTGGCTCCCGTAGTGTCCGTCCGCACAGAGGGTGAAGTTCCCAAGGAAAAGGTTTTCGACGTGGCCCACGCGCTGAACACCGCCCTGGCCCACCTGCCCATTGCCGCCGGGGATGTGGTGATCCCGGATGTGTGCGGCACCGGCGTCAATGTGATAGCCACCAAGAGCGCAAAATAAATATTGTAAGTATCCTCCTGCCCGTGGTATGATAGGCAGGAGGATATTTTTTGTCTGCTGAGAATCTGTCATTGCGAGCCAGTGGCCGATGTCACTGGTGTGGCAATCCGTTTCCCCAACTCTTTGCGCAGGGGCATTGCAGATTTCCCCGGGGCCTCTTTGCTCCCTTGGGATGACGAGAATTATTTCCCCCCACGCACATGCTGCGGTGAAAAATGCTCTTGATTTTTGCCGCCTGCGGGCGGCAAACTCTGCGGGGCTTTTTGCTCTATTCCATTCCACAAAAGGAGGAATTCCTATGCGTCATAGGTTTATTGACCTTTTGGAGCAGTCCCCGGTGATCCCGGCGGTGAAGGCCGAGGCTGCCCTCCCCTGCGCGCTGGCCTGCGAAAGCCGGGTGCTGTTTCTCCTGGGCGGCGACCTGCTGACCATCCGCCGCTGGATCTCTATGGTCCACGAGGCGGGCAAGCTGGCGGTGGTACACATCGACCTGGTGGGCGGCCTGGCCCCCAAAGAGGTGGCCGTGGATTGGCTGCAGCAGCAGGGGGCCGACGGTATCATCTCCACCCGGCCACACCTGATCCGCCGGGGCCAGGAGCTGGGCATGCTCACGGTGCTGCGGGTGTTCGCCATCGACTCCAAGGCCGTGGGGAATCTGCAGAAGGAGACGGAAATGGTCACCCCGGATGTCATCGAGATCCTCCCGGGCACCCTGCCTAAAATCATCGAAAGGCTATCCGGCAAGCTCCCGGTGCCCCTCATTGCCGGGGGCCTGATGACGGATAAGTGCGATATTGTATCCGCCCTGCAGGCAGGGGCTCTGTGTGCCTCCACCTCAGAGGAGGCCCTGTGGGAGGTATGACGCCATGAAGAAGATCTGGTCCTATCTATCCATCCCCGCCGCGGCCTTGGCCGTATTGACCGGGTCTATCGCCTGGGTGGTGCTGCTGCGCCCGTTTTACTATGTGCAGATCGGCCCCTTGGGCGTGTGCCAGGCCAGCGGTCTCACCGCCGCCCAGGCCCGGGCCGCCTATAGCGACGTGATGGATTACTGCCTGGGCCTGCGGCCGGATTTTGCCGCCGGGGTGCTGCCCTTCTCGGCGGAGGGCGCCAGCCACTTTGCGGATGTCCGGGTGCTGTTTATTTTAGACCTGGCCGTGCTGGCTGTGACGCTTCTCTTTCTCCTGGGGCTTTGGATCACCTGCCGCCGGCGCCACACGGCGCTCCCCCGGCTGGCCGGACGGACGCCGGGCTTTTGGGCCGCCTGCGGATTGTGCGGCATCATTCTGATCGTGGCCGCCCTGGCCGTCACGGACTTTGACCGGGCCTTTGCCATCTTCCACGGCGTCTTTTTTCCGGGAAAGGAAAACTGGCTCTTTGACCCGGCCACGGATCCGGTGATCCTGCTGCTGCCGGAGGAATTCTTCCGCCACTGCGCCATTGCCATCGCCGCTTCCCTGCTGCTTTTATGCCTGGTGCTGGCGTTGACCGGGCGAAAGCAAAAAAAATAAAGCGCTTCTTGCGGCGCTTTGTAAAAAAAATATCCACGCCTCTGCGTGGTGTTCTCTTTCGGGATCGGACTTACCGCTCGCTGGGCTGCCAATCGCAGTCTGCAAAGATCATATCGTCCAGATCACCCAGGATCCAGTTGTTCATCATACTGTATCACGCTCCTTTCTTCTCTTGTTTTCCAAGACGCAGTATAGCACAGCCCCAAAGCAAATGCAAGTATTTTTTCGGGAGTTTACACAAGTTTAACATTTATTATTTGTCACTTTTTACAAAGACCGAGGTTTTATAGATGAAGGAATTTCTGGCGGGAAAATTTGATATAGCCGTCATAGGTGCGGGTCACGCAGGCATCGAGGCGGCCCTGGCGGCGGCCCGGATGGGCCTGGAGACCATTATTTTCACCATCAACCTGGACGCTGTGGGCAATATGCCCTGCAACCCGGCCATCGGCGGCACCGGCAAGGGCCACCTGGTCCGGGAGCTGGATGCCCTGGGCGGCCAAATGGGCCGGGCCGCAGACCGGGCCTGCATCCAGTACCGGATGCTCAACCGAGGCAAGGGCCCGGCGGTCCACTCCCTGCGGGCCCAGGCCGACCGGCGCAAGTACCAGCAGGTGATGAAGCACACCCTGGAAATGCAGGAGCGGCTCACGGTGCGGCAGGGGGAAATCGTGGATCTGCGTGCCGAAGGGGGCCGGGTGCGGCAGGTTGTGCTGCGCACCGGGGCCGTGTATGAGGTCCGGGCGGCCATCCTCTGCACCGGAACCTATCTGCAGGGGCGCACCATCGTGGGAGAGTGCATTGAGGACTCAGGCCCCGACGGGATGCACGCCGCCGGGCCCTTGACGGAGGCCCTGAAGCGCCTGGATCTGCCCCTGCGCCGCTTCAAGACCGGTACGCCCCCTCGCATCAACGCCCGGAGCATTGACTTTTCCAAAATGGAAGTGCAGCGGGGGGACGAGGACCCCCTGCCCTTCAGCTTTTCCACGGAGCAGGTACGGGAAAACCGCGCCGTCTGCTGGCTCACCTACACCACAGAGGAGACCCACCGCATCATCCTGGAGAATTTGGACCGCAGCCCTATCTATTCCGGGGTCATCGAGGGAGTGGGCCCCCGGTACTGCCCATCCATCGAGACGAAGATCGTCCGCTTCCGGGATAAGCCCCGGCACCAGCTGTTCATCGAGCCCATGGGCCTGGACACGGAGGAAATGTACATCCAGGGCTTTTCCTCCTCCATGCCGGAGGAGGTGCAGCTCAGGATGCTCCACTCAGTGCCCGGCCTGGAGCATGCGGTGATGATGCGCCCGGCCTACGCCATCGAGTACGATTGCATTGATCCCCTGGCCCTGCGGCCCACCCTGGAGGTAAAGAGCGTAGAGGGTCTCTACGGCGCAGGACAGTTTAACGGCTCCTCCGGCTATGAGGAGGCGGCGGTCCAGGGCTTTGTGGCCGGGGTCAACGCAGCGCTGAAGCTTTTGGGGCGAGAGCCCATGATCCTAAAGCGCAGCGAGAGCTACATCGGCACCCTCATCGACGACCTGGTGACCAAGGGGACGGAGGAGCCCTACCGCATGATGACCAGCCGCTCCGAGTACCGTCTCCTGCTGCGCCAGGACAATGCCGACAGGCGCCTGACTCCCATCGGCTACAAGCTGGGCCTGGTGCCGGAGGAGCGGATGCAGGCGGTGGCGGAAAAATACGCCGCTGTGGAGGCGGAGATATACCGTCTGGAGCACACGGGCATCCCCGGCAGCCGGGAGCTGAACCGTCTGCTGATGGAGCGGGGCTCTGCGGCGGTGACAGACGGAGCCAGGCTCATTGATCTGCTGCGCCGCCCCCAAATGACCTACGATGAGCTGATGACCTTTGACCCCCACGCACCGGCGCTTCCCAAGGCCGTGCGGGAGCAGGTGGAAATCTCCGTGAAATACGAGGGTTACATCCGCCGCCAGCTGAGCCAGGTGGAGGAGTTTGAAAAGCTGGAGCAGCACGCCCTGCCTGCGGACGCGGACTATGCATCCATCCAGGGGCTGCGCCTAGAGGCCCGAGAAAAGCTGAATGCCGTGCGGCCGCTGAATTTGGGCCAGGCCAGCCGCATTTCCGGCGTCTCCCCGGCGGACATGGGCGCGCTGATGATCTATTTGGAGAAAAGAGACAGCAAAAATGAATGTAATTGAGCTGACGCATACCATCCAGGGCGATATGCCCGTTTATCCCGGCACGGAGCAGCCTGTTCTCACCACCGCCTGCACCATCCGGGACGCAGGCTACCAAGAGACCATTTTGCATATGTATTCTCACACCGGCACCCACATGGATGCTCCGGCCCACATGATAGAGCTCGGCCGCACCCTGGATGCTTTCCCGGCGGAGACCTTCGTAGGCCCCGGCTTTGTGCTGGATTGCCGGGGGCTGACAGAAATTCCCCTCTCCCTGCTCCGGGCCCACGAAAGCGAGATCCGCCAAGCGGATTTCCTGCTCTTTTGCACCGGCTGGGATAAGCGCTGGGGCCGGGCGGATTACTACGAGGCCTTCCCTTGTCTAACACAGGAGGCGGCGGCCTTTGTGGCAGAACTCCCTCTCAAGGGCATCGGCGAGGATTGTATCTCCATCGACCCCTGCGACAGCATAGATTTTCCCAATCACATAACGCTCCTGGGCGCAGGCCTTGTGAACACGGAGAACCTGAAGAATTTAGACCAGCTGCTGGGCAAATCTTTCCTCTTTGCTGCTTTACCGTTGAAATTCGAAAACTCCGACGGCTGCTCCTGCCGCGCCGTGGCCATGGTGGACAGCGAGAACATCTGCCTGCACGGCATCACGGTGCAGAA
>ENA-OUNS01002348-OUNS01002348.1-human-gut-metagenome-genome-assembly--contig:-NODE-2348-length-12109-cov-8.535839_pt1 | contig 12109 bp, 10 predicted proteins | sample MGYA00243237_ERZ505104 | MGnify/ENA primary metagenome ERZ505104 (study PRJEB26097, sample SAMN02711295) | human gut metagenome | biome: Gut microbiome | host: Homo sapiens | place: Denmark...
AAGACCGATCCACTTCTGCTCGTCGCCTGTGTTTGCAACAACCTTGAGCTGATAGTTTTTACCGGCAGGAACAGCAGAGAATGTCTTTGTGAATACGCTGCCGTCAGCTGTCATAACATTTTCAGGAGCTGCGTCAGGTGTACCAACCCATTCATAGCCTGTAAGATTTGTTGTACCGGCAACTACATATGTAGTATCGGCAGCAGGAGCTGTTGTAGGCTCTTCTGTTGTAGGCTCTACTGTTGTAGGCTGCTCTACTGTTGTAGGCTCTACTGTTGTAGGCTCTACTGAACCGTCGGGAACTGTTACAGTTTTAGCAACTGCGACATACTTATCAACTGCATCCTGATTTAATACAGATTTGTCTAAGAGTACTACTTCATCACTAGGGATTTCCAACTCTGATACAGGGTCTTGATTTGAAATAGTAAGATACTCTACATCAAGGTCAACAGTAGTTGCTACAGCCTCGGGATTGATCACATCGAATTCAACAGAAGAAAATACTATTTCTTTTTCTGATGAAAAATAGAGACTTGTGTCACTTCCTATACCCATAAGTAAACCAGGAGCTACATTTTTGTTGAATTCGAAATTTGGATATTCGAATGAAGTACTCTTTCTTGTATTAGCTGAAACCTTGAGAACAGAAGGATCATAGTTCATTTTATACTGGAAGTTCAACATACCATCTCTGTCCTTGGTCTGGAACATGTATGTAACCCTTACAGTCTTCTGATCTGCGCTGAGAGTAACCTGCTTCTCAGAAAAGAGGTTTGAAGTAGCTGTAACTGTGAGACCCTTTTTTGCAGGAGCTGCAGTTGTAGGCTCTGCTACTGTTGTAGGCTCTGCTACTGTTGTGGGCTCTGCTACTGTTGTAGGCTCTGCTACTGTTGTAGGCTCTGCATCAGTAACGATGTCAACCTTACCCTTTGCACCCTGCTTTGTAGCATAGTCAAAGTTTGAAAGGTCAAGTGTAAGAACGATGTCATAACCGTCTTCGTAACCAGCTGCATCTGTATCAATGATCATGTTCTGACCGTTGTATGTAAGGTCAAACCACTCATTGAGAGGAGCTGTGCCCTGCTCAGGAAGGCCCCAGTTATCTGCCCATGAACCGTTGGCAGCAAACTTGAACTGATAGTTCTCATAAGCGTCAAGGCTCTCAAACTTAATCTGGTAAACCTTTGAACCCTCAGATGTCTCTGTCATGTGGTTAGCTTCAGCATCTACCTTCCAGTCCTTACCGTTGAGCCATGCATCTTCACCGTTACCAACGACTGTAATGTGGTCAACAACAAGTTCTGTCGGAATTACAACACCTTCACCTGTTGCAGTGATTTCATTTGTTGTAGGGTTGTAAGTTACTGTTACATCACATTCCTTTGTAACATTGAATGTGAAGTTGTCTTCGCCGGTATCGCCTACACCAATCCACTCTTTATCGTTTTTAACGACCTTGAACTGGTAGCCGTTGCCGACTGCTACGTTGGTAAATACTTTTTCGTAGTTACCGTCGCCGTTTTCTGTCATTACATTATCTCCGCAAGTTGCTTCAGTCTCAGCCCACTTGTAACCTGTGAGTTCTTCACAACCGGATACGAAATATGAATCGCCGGCAGCAGAAACGCTCACTACAGTTGCAACGAGTGATGTCACAACAAGCATCATAGACAGTAAAAGGCTAAGTGCTTTTTTGAACATTTTCTTTTCCTCCTTATGTGATAATGCTTCTATAAGCAGTTTAATTATACAACAATCAACCACCAAAAGTCAATGCTAAAAACTCTTGCTGGCTGATTATTTGACAAAATATTGTTTTTTTGTAGGAATGCACAAATAAAATATCATTTATTTGTTATTTGTAACCATTCACATTGTGAGATTGCCAGTTCCAACTGTCACGGCACATATCCTCAAGACTTTTCTCGGCAACCCATCCAAGTATTTTTTTGGCTTTTGTTGCGTCGGCAAAGCATTCTGCAATGTCGCCTGCTCGGCGTGGCTTTATAACATAAGGAATTTCAATAGAATTTGCCTTTTCAAAAGCCTTTACAATATCAAGAACGCTGTAGCCCACACCTGTTCCGAGATTAAAAATCTCAGTTCCCTTGTGCTCTGCGGAATATTCAATAGCCTTTACATGACCTTTTGCAAGGTCAACAACATGGATATAGTCACGCACACCCGTGCCGTCATGCGTAGGGTAATCGTTGCCGAAAACACCGAGACACTTGAGTCTGCCGGCGGCAACCTGTGTTATGTACGGCATAAGGTTATTCGGGATTCCGTTAGGATCTTCACCGATTCTGCCGCTTTCGTGAGCGCCAATCGGGTTAAAGTAACGAAGAAGAACAACAGACATATCGGGATTTGCGTTTGCGGTGTCTGTAAGAATTTGTTCCATCATAAACTTTGTCCAGCCATACGGATTTGTAGGAGAACCCTTTGGCATTGTTTCAACAAGCGGAACAGTTTCCGGAGTACCGTAAACCGTGGCACTTGAGCTGAAAATAAAGTTATTTACACCGTGTTTTTTCATCACCTCAAGCAATGTGAGCGTTGAATCAATGTTGTTGCGGTAATATTCAACAGGCTTCTCACAGCTTTCGCCTACTGCTTTAAGACCTGCAAAGTGAATTACCGCATCAATCTTATTCTCCGAAAAAATCTTTTCAACGGCATCTCTGTCACATACATCGGTCTCATAGAGCGGAATTTTTCTGCCTGTCAGCTCTTCAACTCTTTCAACCGCAACGGGACAGCTGTTTGAAAAATTATCTGCAATTACAACATCGTGACCTGCGTTGATGAGTTCAACACAAGTGTGCGAGCCGATATATCCGGCGCCGCCTGCAAGCAAAACATTCATTTTAAAATTCCTTTCTTAACAATCAGCATTTTTCAGGCTCGGGATAGTCAACACCAAAGGTTTCGGCTGTAACCTTTGCCATAATCTGAGGATCAAGAGGCTTGTCGGAATAGTCTGTGTCACACTCTGCAATTTCATTGACAACATCCATACCCTCAATTACCTTGCCGAATGCGGCATACTGACCGTCAAGGTGCGGAGCGTTCCTGTGCATAATGAAGAACTGCGAGCCTGCTGAGTCGGGCATCATTGAACGAGCCATTGAGAGAACACCCTCTGTATGCTTGAGATTGTTTTCAAAGCCGTTCACGGCAAATTCGCCCTTGATTGAATATCCGGGACCGCCCATACCCGTGCCTTCGGGGCAACCGCCCTGAATCATGAAACCGTAGATTACACGGTGAAATGTAAGGCCGTCATAGTAACCCTTGTTTACAAGGCTGAGAAAATTATTTACAGTATTCGGAGCAATTTCGGGATAAAGCTCCGCTTTGATTGTTTTTCCGTTTTCCATTTCAAAAGTAACAATAGGATTGCTCATTTTAAATCGTCCTTTCGGTTTATTAACACTATTTTAGTATATTCTTGATAAAATAGCAAGTGTCTTAGTGATTATTTGCGAATAAATCAGCCTTTTTCAATGCTCATTGTAGCAAAAGCATTGAGGTCTGTTCCTGCAATATTTCCGCTGAGAAACTCGTAATATCCCTGTGAACCGACCATGGCGGCATTGTCACCGCAAAGAGATTTTTCGGGCATATACATTTCCCAATCACGCTTTTTACACTCTTCGGCAAGGGTTCTTCTGAGAAGTGAATTTGCCGAAACACCGCCTGCGATTACAAGCTTTTTCTGTCCCAAGTCTTCAGCCGCCTTGATAAAGTTTGTAACAAGGCAATCGACAACAGCATAGCGGAATGATGCACAGACATCGGCTTTGTTAAGCTCAACACCCTTTTGTGCCGAATTGTGAATGAGGTTGATTACGGCTGTTTTAAGTCCCGAAAAGCTGAAATCATACGGCGCATCGTGAACTGCGGGACGAGGGAGCTTGAATGCAAACGGATTGCCGTTTTCCGCAACTCTGTCCATTTCAATTCCGCCCGGATACGGCATTCCCATTGTCCTTGCGGCTTTGTCAAAAGCCTCGCCTGCGGCATCATCACGGGTTTTGCCGATAATTTTCATCTTTGTGTAGTCCTCAACCATAACAATATGACTGTGACCGCCCGACACAACAAGGCAGAGGAACGGCGGTTTTAATTCTTTATTTGAAATATAATTTGACGCAATGTGTGAACGCAGATGGTGAACAGGAACAAGCGGAATTCCTGTTGCAAGTGAAAGTCCTTTTGCAAAATTCACTCCCACAAGCAACGCTCCGATAAGTCCGGGGGCATATGTAACACCGATTGCGTCAATGTCGGAAAGCCTGCAGTCTGCATCTTCAAGAGCCTGTCTTACAACAGGAACAATTGCCTCTGCGTGACGGCGTGATGCGATTTCGGGAACAACTCCGCCGTAAAGCTTGTGTTCCTCAACCTGAGAAGCAACCACCGAGGATATTATGTTTCTGCCGTCCTCAACAACCGCTGCCGCAGTTTCGTCACAGGACGATTCTATTGCGAGTATCTTCATAATTTTCCTTTCACTACGAAACATTTATGATGAAGTTCCGTAATATCGTTATTATAATGTTTTATTACATATATATGTCAAAAACAGCGTGTCATTAAAACAGCGTTTTCGGTTGGAGATGAGTAGTAATTTTTCCTCTCTCCCACCTTGATGAATCCGAATTTTTCATAGAGAGAACGGGCGTTCCCGTTACTTTCACGAACCTCAAGAGTGAGAAAGCAAAGGTTATTTTTCTTGGCATAGGTCACAAGCGTTTCAACAAGCGCCGAACCTATTCCCCGATTTCTGTGTGTACCGTCAACGGCAACATTGAAAATGTAACCCTCGTCAACAACAACACTCATTCCTATATATCCGACAACGGCATTGTCTTCCGTTGCGGTAAAAAACAGCGAGGTTTCGTTGTTCAGTTCTTCTTCAAGGCTGTTAAACGACCACGGATGCGAAAAACACCGCTGTTCAAGCTGTGCAACCGCCTCAAGCTGATTTTCGGTCATTCTGTCAATTTTCATACGCTTTTAATATTTCCTTTACAGAATTAACAATTTCATCACGGCAATGTCTGTACACCTCAATGTCGCCGCCGTAGGGATCGCTTATACCGAGCACGGCGATTTTTTCGGGCTGTACAAGAAAAAACTGCATCAACATTTTTGCGTGACTTTGCGACATACAGTAAAATTTTTCGTATTTTTCAATGCCGGCATCAGCTACGGCTGTTGAAGCTTTGCCCGAAAGGTCAATTCCGATTTCCTTACAGGCAATCACGGAATTTTCCGACACAGGAAGTCCCGTTGAGGTTGCAATGCCAAAGCTTTCCGCCCTGACGCAAACGCCGTTTTTCTCTGCCATATCATTAAAAATTGCCTCTGCCATGGGACTGCGACAGGTGTTGCCCGTGCATACAAAGGCAATCGTTCTGTTATCCTTTTGCATCATACCAAGTCCTTCCGATTGCCGCATCGGCTGTGAGCGGAACGCTCATTTTAACTGCGTTTTCCATTTCTTCCTGAACGATGAGTGCAACTCTCATGCTCTCATCCTGCGGAGCTTCGACAATAAGTTCGTCGTGAACCTGCAGCACAAGTCTTGCACGGAGATTTTCGGCTTTCATTCGCTCGTCAACCTTAATCATTGCAATTTTGATAATGTCTGCGGCTGTGCCCTGAATAGGCATATTTCTTGCAACTCTCTCGCCGAATGCACGAATCATATGCTTGCTCGAGGTGAGTTCGGGAAGATTTCTTCTTCTACCGAACATCGTTTCAACATAGCCGTCAGCGTTCGCCTTTTCGACAACATTTTTCATATAGCTGTCAACACCGCTGTAATGGGCAAGATAGCTTTCAATGTAGTGCTTTGCCTCTTTATTTGAAACACCGATATCCTTTGCAAGTGAAAATGCGCCGATTCCGTAAACAATACCGAAGTTAACCGCCTTTGCACGGCTTCTCATAATCGGAGTTACCATATCAAGCGGCATATTGAACACCTGTGACGCTGTGATTGCGTGGATATCTTCGTTATCCTTGAACGCTTTAATCATATTTTTGTCACCCGAAATATGGGCAAGCACACGGAGTTCAATCTGCGAATAGTCGGCGTCAACAAGCGCCCAGCCCTCTCTTGCACAGAAAAACTTTCTCATCTCTCTGCCAAGCTCGGTTCTTACGGGGATATTTTGGAGATTCGGCTCTGTTGAGCTGATTCTGCCTGTTCTTGTTTCGGTCTGATTGAAATTTGAATGGATTCTGCCGTCATCTGCAATGACCTTTAAAAGTCCCTCGCAGTAGGTTGAATTCAGCTTTGAAAGCGTTCTGTATCTCAGCACCATTTCAACAACGGGATGTTCATACCTCAGGCTTTCAAGCACCTCTGCATTTGTGCTGTAGCCGCTCTTCGTTTTCTTTTTGCAAGGGAGTCCGAGGTTTTCAAATAAAACTACGCCAAGCTGTTTTGGAGAATTGATGTTAAACTCACAGCCTGCACTTTCGTAAATTGCGGTTTCAAGCTCCTTAATCTGTGCAGAAAGCATTTCGCCGTAGCTTTCAATGCCCTGTCGGTCAACACAGACACCGATATTTTCCATTCTTGCAAGCACCTTTGCAAGCGGAATTTCAATTTCACTCAACAACTTTTCCTGACCGTGAGCCTTGATTTTATCTCCGAGTTTTTCGCACAATTTTGCGTAACAGGCAAATGCCTCGTATTTTTCATTCTGCTCATCAGTGCAGACAGGCAGAGCGATTTCGTAAGAGGCACAAAGATTTTTGTCCGAATAATCCTTTGACGACGGTTCAATCAGATATGCCGCAAGCTCAATATCAAACACAATATTTTCAACATCAATATTTTTCTCATCGGCATAAGCGTAGAGAGTTTTGATGTTTCTTGTGTACTTTTCAAGTTCACTGTCGGCAATAAACTTAACAAAAAGCTCTTCGTCCGTGCTTATATACACCTTGCCGTCAAAAAGTACGGCAAAGGATTTTAATTCTTTATTCTCTGTTTCAAAGTTGAGATAGAGCTTTTTCTCTGACTTAACATTTTTTAAAAGTTCATTTTCGTCAAAATCAGACACAACCTCAAGCGAATTTTTCTCAACCTTTTCGGGCTTTGTATTTTTGTCAGCCTTGATGCCGTATTTTTCTATTAAAGAAAACAGTTCAAGCTTTGCCATAAATCCGGCACATTCATCGGCATCTTTCATATCTACAACATAATTTTCGACACTTGTGTCAACAGGAGCGTTGCAGTTTATTTCACCGAGCATACGGCTGAGAATTGCATTTTCCTTTGACGCAGTCAGCTTTTTACGCACACCGTCCTTGATTTCAAGTTCATCAAGATGGCCATAGATATACTCAACCGTGTGATATTTCTGAATGAGATCACCTGCACCCTTTGGACCTATTCCCGCAACACCCGGAATATTATCCGAAGTATCGCCCTGAATCGCCTTGATTTCTATAAGCTCCTTTGGAGTTACACCGTAAGTTTCAAGAATCTTTTCGGGGGTATAAAGTATATCCTGTTTGTTTGAGCAAAGATGAACGCTTGTTTTGTCCGACACAAGCTGAAGGCTGTCACGATCACCCGTTGCAATAACGCACTCATTTCCGTTTTCTTCACAAGCCTTGGCGAGCGTACCGAGAATATCATCAGCCTCAAAGCCCTCACAGGTAACAAGCCTGTAGCCTAAAAGGGTAAGAAGCTTTTTCAGCGGTTCCATTTGTGACGCAAGCTCCTCAGGCATACCTTTTCGTGTTGCCTTGTAGCCTGCATAAGCCTTGTGTCTGAAGGTCGGTGTTTTCAGGTCAAAGGCAATCGCCACGGCATCGGGATTTTCTTCATTTTTAATTTTGTACAGCATTGTAAGAAATCCGTAAATTGCGTTTGTAAACTGACCGTCCTTTGTAGTAAGCGGTCTTATTCCGTAAAACGCACGGTTTACAATGCTGTTTCCGTCAACAGCAAGTAATCTCATAATTTATACATCACATTCTCAATTTTTCCGTCTTTAATGTAAATTCTCGGAACACGGTTTACAATGCTGTTTCCGTCAACAGCAAGTAATCTCATAATTTATACATCACATTCTCAATTTTTCCGTCTTTAATGTAAATTCTCGGAACACGCTTTCCGACAAGACAGACGGTTTCGTAGTTTATAGTTCCTGTATTTTCGGCAAGCGAATCTGCAGTAGGCTCACCGTTTTCGCCTGTACCGAATACGACAACCTCGTCACCTGTCTTGACATCTTCAATATCGGTAACATCAAGCATTGTCTGATCCATACATATTCTGCCCACAATTTTCGCTTTCTTTCCGTTCACCGTCATATAGCCGTCTTTTGCATTCTGTCTGATGAATCCGTCAGCGTATCCGATAGGAACGGTTGCAATTTTCATCTTTCTGTCGGCTGTAAAAGTTCTGCCGTAGGAAATTGTTGCACCCTTTTGAACCTCTTTTACAAAAGCAACCACTGTTTTAAGAGTCATTGCAGGAACAAGGTCAAGTCTGTCGGCAAGCTTTGATGACGGAGCAAGTCCGTAGAGGATAATACCTGCTCTTACCATATCGCAACAGGTTTCGGGGTAATCTTCAATTGCGCCGCTGTTTGAGCAATGAACAACGCTGATATCAACGCCTCGCTTTTTAAGGCTGTCACGCACATGAATAAAGTTTTCATACTGCTTGTTCGTGAACTCTCTGCCCTCGGCATCTTCATCAGACACACAAAAATGAGTAAAAAGCCCCTCAACCTCAAGATTTGGCAGGCAACAAGCCTCGCAAATTTCTTCAATAGAATATTCATCCCGTGGAAATTCCTGACACATAAAGCCGATTCTTGACATTCCCGAGTCAACCTTGATGTGCATTTTGCAGATACAATCCTCTTCAACACATTTTTCGGAAAGCTCCTTTGCATACTCAAGTGAAAAAACAGCCTGAGAAATATCATATTCAGCAAGATTTTCAGCCTCTGAAACGGGAGTGTAGCCAAGAATCACAATAGGAAGTTTTGAACCGCTTTTTCTGATTTCTATACCCTCGTCAATATTTGAAACAGCAAAAAAATCTGCTCCGAGTTTTTCATAAATCTGTGAAAGCTCAACTGCACCGTGTCCGTAGCCGTCAGCCTTTATAACACAACAGACCTTTGTATCGTCTGCAACCTTATTTCTTATTATATTATAGTTATGCTCAATTGCATTAAGTGAAATTTCAGCCCAAGTTCTTTTTACCATATTCATTTCTATCTCTCCACATACCTTTTACAGTCAATTTGCAATCAATGTAATTATAATACTTTTGATTCTTCAAATCAACACAAAATCCCCCTTTAAATGCATATAAAAGTTATTTTATTCGTAATTATGTGCAAAATGTTACTCCTGAATTTTTGCAAATGCACAAATTATCTGCATAAAAGCCCTAAATACTGCAATTCACTTGATTTATTTATTCATTTTTGGTAGAATTAAAAGGTATTTGATTTATAAATTTAATTTCAGGAGGGGCATAATGACAACAAACAACATAATAGTTCTTTGTGCGTTTATAGCTTATATGATTATTATGATCGTAATAGGCTTCGTTTGTTCAAAGGGCAACAAGAACAATGAGGACTACTTTCTCGGTGGCAGAAACCTCGGCAGTTGGACAGCCGCAATGTCGGCACAGGCATCTGATATGAGCGGTTGGCTTTTGATGGGACTTCCGGGCGCCGTATACCTTGCCGGCACAGGCGAGGCATGGATTGCCGTAGGACTTCTTATCGGCACAATTCTCAACTGGTACATTGTTTCGGCAAGACTTCGTAAATACACAATTGTGGCAGGCAACTCGCTCACTATTCCGAGCTTTTTCAAAAATCGCTACCGTGACCATAAAAACATAATCAAAATTGTTTCGGCTTCAATCATCGCAGTTTTCTTCACGGTTTACACAGCGTCGGCATTCAGTTCGGGCGCAAAGCTTTTTGCAACGCTCTTCTCGGACAGCGCAAGCGGTGACGAAAACTACAATCGGGTTTATGTTATCGGTCTTATCGTTGCCGCAGTAGTAATTCTTGTATATACATTCATGGGCGGTTTCAAAGCAGTTTGTACAACCGACCTCATTCAGGGACTTATGATGATTGTTGCAATCCTTACCGTTCCGGTGCTTGCATATGCAATTCTCACATTTGACACAAGCTTCAGTTCTGCACTTGCTGCAAAAGGTGTTGAACAACCTGCTCAGTTTCTTAACTTCTTTGTAAACGGTGACGGAACTCCTGTTTCGGCTGTTTCGATTATTTCAAACCTTGCGTGGGGACTCGGTTACTTCGGTATGCCGCATATTCTCGTCAGATTCATGGCTGTAAAGAGCAATGAAGAAATCAAGAAGTCAAGAAAAATTGCTGTTGTTTGGGTAATTATTTCACTTACTGCGTCATGCCTTATCGGTCTTATCGCAAGAGGCTACCTTACAGCACAGCTTGACGATGCGACAAGCGAATCTGTATTCATCAGAACAATCCAGCAGCTTTTCTCAGGCAACGGCGTGCTTATCTTTATCGGCGGTATTTTCCTTTGCGGAATCCTTGCCGCAATTATGTCAACAGCAGACAGTCAGCTTCTCGTCACTGCGTCGGCTGTTTCGGAGGATCTTTACAAAGGTGCTGTTAAAAAGAATGCAAGCGAAAAGAGTTCGCTTTTGGTCGGCAAAATTGCAGTTGCAGTTGTCGCTGTAATCGCATTCTTCATTGCACTTAATCCTAAATCAAGCATTATGGGACTTGTTTCGGATGCATGGGCAGGATTCGGTTCGGCATTCGGACCTGTTGTTCTGTTGGCGCTTTTCTGGAAACGCTCAACACTTTCGGGTGCAATCAGCGGCATGGCAACAGGTGCTCTGACAGTTATCATATGGGACTATATTCCGCTTGTAAACGGTCAGACGCTTTATGCGGCAACAAATCTTTATTCACTTGTTGTAGGCTTCGGACTTGCGCTTATTGTGAATGTTATTGTTTCCCTTCTTTCAAAAAAGCCGTCAAAAGAAATCATTGACGAATTTGATTCAATTAAAAATATTGAAGTATAAAACACAGGGGCAGTCGCTTTATCACGACTGCCTTTTTTGTGTCTGAATTTAATTTTTTTCGAAAATAAGAAAAATAAGGCATGGAATATCACAAAAATCAATTGAAATGTGCAAATCTTTGTAGTATAATCTATCGTATTGTTTGTTACTATTTTATTTTTCAGAAAAGAGATTGATATGAAACTTTTAGAAGACAGAATTCTTAAAGACGGACATATTGGTGCCGACAATGTGTTAAAGGTTGACAGCTTTCTCAATCATCAGATTGATGTCAGTTTTGTATGTGAGCTTGGCAAGGAATTTTACAGACTTTTCAAGGATGAAAACATAACAAAAATTCTGACAATCGAAGCGTCTGGAATCGGCATTGCCTGTCTTGCGGCTCAGTATTTTGGTGTTCCGGTTGTTTTTGCAAAAAAGACAAAGACAATCAATATTTATTCCGATACATACAACGCAACCGTCCACTCATACACTCATAAAAAGGACTATGACATAGTTGTTTCAAAGGAATTTTTGAGCAAAGAAGACAATGTGCTTATCATTGACGATTTTCTTGCAAAGGGCAGCGCCTTAACGGCACTTCTTATGCTTATTGAAAAAGCAGGCGCAAAAACAGCAGGTGCGGGAATTGTTATCGAAAAAGCTTATCAGGGCGGCGGCAACCTCGTTCGTGATATGGGCATAAGAGTTGAATCTTTGGCAAAAATCAAGTCAATCAGTAAAAAAGACGGAATCGTGTTCTGCAAGCAGTAGTAATATACTGCTTGCTTATACTTGACTTTTGCTGATATTTATAGTATTATCTAACGGTAGGTCTTGTAGAAATTGAAAATGCGGGTGTGGCGGAATTGGCAGACGCGCTAGATTTAGGTTCTAGTGTCAACCGATGTGCAGGTTCAAGTCCTGTCACCCGCACCAGTAAAGGTGGTTTTTTAACCACCTTTTTCTTTTTGCCAAAATTACTTAAAATGCCTTAAAAGTGGCTTAAACACTGGGTTTTTG
>ENA-OUNS01002354-OUNS01002354.1-human-gut-metagenome-genome-assembly--contig:-NODE-2354-length-12093-cov-4.936534_pt1 | contig 12093 bp, 8 predicted proteins | sample MGYA00243237_ERZ505104 | MGnify/ENA primary metagenome ERZ505104 (study PRJEB26097, sample SAMN02711295) | human gut metagenome | biome: Gut microbiome | host: Homo sapiens | place: Denmark: Copenhagen...
ACGTCATGGCGAAGCCCCCTTCGCTCTTTTGTTATGTCATTTTTTATTTCCAGCCTATTATACACTATTTCTGACGATTTGAGAAATTTCCTATAAAGTAAAAAAGGATATCGCATGGTAATTCCATGCGATATCCTTTTTATATTAAAATTTGCTTTCGAAAATACTTTATTTCACATCTGTCACTTCGTAACCTGCATCTACAACTGCCTGTTTTAATGCTTCTACAGAAGCATCGCCTGTTACGACTGCATTTTTGTTTTCAAGGCTTACGGTAACTTCTGTTACGCCTGCGACCTCTTTTAATGCTTTCTCTACATGTGCCTGGCAATGGGCACACATCATGCCTTCGATTGAAATTGTTGTTGTCATAGTTGATTCTCCTTTATCATTGTTTGTTGATTTTATATTATTATCCAGTGCATTGTGCTGGTTAATATCTGCAATTGTACTTGCAGCGACATCCTGATGCGGTTCACTTTGTGTCTTTTTCGCATCATGCAGTTTTACCCATCTTAACCGGAGTGCATTACTTACCACACATACGCTGCTCAGACTCATGGCTGCTGCACCGAACATCGGGTTCAATTTTATCTGGAAAAGCGGATACAAAACACCAGCTGCAAGCGGGATTCCGATACTATTGTAAAAGAATGCCCAAAATAAATTCTCTTTGATGTTGCGGATCACGGCTCTACTTAATTTTACTGCACCTACAGCGTCAAGTAAATCGTTTTTCATCAGTACGATATCAGCGCTCTCGATCGCTACGTCTGTTCCTGCCCCGATCGCAATTCCCACATCTGCGGAGGCAAGTGCCGGCGCATCGTTGACGCCGTCACCGATCATCGCTACTTTATGTCCTGCCTGTTTTAAGGCTGAGATTTTCTCCTCTTTCTGTGTTGGCAGAACCCCGGCGATCACCTCATCGATACCAACCTGCTCCTTGATCGCCTGTGCGGTCACTTCGTTGTCACCGGTTAACATAATGACATGTATGCCGTAATCACGGAATTTCTGTACCGCCTCTTTACTGGTCGGTTTTACCACATCTGCAACTGCCACAATTCCAAGGAACTGTTTTTCATCTGCAAAAAGAAGTGGTGTCCTGCCCTGTTTGGCAAGTGCCTGGATCTGGTTTTTCTGTTCTGTGGAAAGGCTGATTCCTTTCTCTTCCATCATCTTCTCATTTCCGGCATAGTAGTGTGTACCGGACACTGTACCTTCGATTCCTTTTCCAAATAAAGCGTTGAAATCTGTTACTTTTTCCAGAGAAATATTGTTTGTCACACAATAGTTTACAATCGCCTCTGCAAGCGGATGTTCGCTGCCTTTTTCAAGACTTCCTGCAATCTGAAGAAGCTGCGTTTTATCTGCATTCTTTCCGGCAGCACAGATAATATCTGTCACGACAGGTTTTCCCTGCGTGATAGTTCCCGTCTTATCTAACACAACGGTGTCGATCTGATGTGCCGTCTCTAATGCGTCACCGGATTTGATGAGGATCCCGTTCTCTGCACCTTTTCCGGTTCCAACCATGATTGCTACCGGTGTTGCAAGACCAAGTGCGCACGGACACGAGATCACAAGCACTGCGATCGCAGTTGACATGGCAAACTCAAACGTTGCGCCGGAGATCAGCCAGATAACTCCTGTGATCAGTGCAATGGTAATAACGGTCGGCACAAAGACTCCGGCAATTTTATCTGCCACTTTTGCAATCGGGGCTTTGCTTGAGGAAGCTTCCTCAACCAGCCTTATGATCTGCGCAATTGTAGTGTCTTCACCGACTTTTGTTGCTTTTGCACGGATGAGTCCGGATTTATTCATGGATGCAGAGACAATCGTGTCTCCCTCCTGTTTTGGCACCGGAATACTCTCACCTGTGATCGCCGATTCGTCAAAAGAAGATTTTCCCTCCAGCACGATACCGTCCACTGCAACCGATTCACCCGGTTTTACAAGGAAGATTTCTCCTTTTTCCACATCTGCTGCATCCACGACCTGCTCCACACCATCTCTTACGACCGTCACCGTCTTTGGCGCGAGATTCAAAAGCTTTGTGATTGCCTCGCTTGTCTTTCCCTTGGACTTTGTCTCAAGATATTTTCCAATGGTGATCAGTGTCAGGATTGTTCCGGCTGACTCAAAGTATAAGTCGTGGGCATACTGATGTACGACCGCCATGTCGCCATGTCCCATCGCATAACCGATACGGTAAATTGCAAAAATACCATAGAGAATTGCCGCACCCGCACCGATTGCGATCAGGCTGTCCATGTTTGGACTTCTGTGCCACAATGTCTTAAATCCGTTTTTAAAATATTTCTGATTTGCGATCAAAATTGGCAGCAACAGTAAAAACTGCGTAAACGCATAGGTGATTGCATTCTCATTTCCATGCAGAAAGTTCATGGTAAACGGCGGCATCGGAATGTTGAGCCACTGATATATCATATGTCCCATGGACACATACATCAACGGTATCCAGAAAATCAGTGAGACGATCAGTCTCTTTTTCATGTTTTTCACATTCTGCTCTACGGCTGAAAGTCCGCTGTTTTCCTGACTGTCCGACTGTCCGGACGTTTTTGCCCCGGATTTTGCGTGCTCGTCTTTCACCGCCGCACCGTATCCGGCATCCTCCACTGCCTTGATAATTCCTGCTGTATCAAGTTTATTCTCATCAAATTCGACCTGCATACTGTTTGTCAGCAGATTCACGCTGACATTTTCCACCCCGGTAAGCTTTCCCACACTTTTCTCCACATGGGATGAGCAGGCGGAACAGGTCATGCCTGTAACATCAAATCTCTCTTTCATGTATGTCGTCCTTTCCTGTTATGTTCTTTCCTGTTATGTTCTGCTTTTGAATATCAGAGCTCACTATTTCATCAGTTTCTTCAAAAGTTCACACAGTTCATCGACTGCCTCTTCATTTCCTTCGCGGATATCCTCCGAAACACAGGTTTTGATATGTCTCGCCAGAAGTTCTTTGTTAAACCCATTCAAGGCCGCCTGGATTGCTGACACCTGTGTGAGAATATCCACGCAATAACGATCGTCCTCCACCATCGCCCTGATTCCACGCACCTGTCCTTCAATACGGCTCAAGCGTGTCATGAGCGCTTTCTTCTCCTGCTCATCACGCTGTTTATGTTTTACATTGCCATCCTCATTGCCTTTACAACAACATGTCATAACTTCCACATCCTTTCTGTCCATCGCACCCTCATTTTGTTATCTGAGTATTATTTTCTACCACTTATGATTTTGTCATTCATTATATTCAATATACCCCTGTGGGGTATATTGAATATAGTACAGGATAACAGAAAAGTCAAGCATCATTATTTACTATTTTTCTCATTAACAAATTTTCTATTACCGTTCACTTGTCTTTCGTTCCCATAACAATTCCTAACTTAACAATGCAAACAATATAAATTCATGATATAATGAGCGCAAGTGAGAAGAATGCATTTATGCATTCGACAAACGGCGAATGTCGATCATGTGCTGCTTTTGCACATGATATAATAAAGAAAGATTATAACGGATAATTGCGAAACTCATCAAAGCATAAATAAAATTGTGAAAAATCAACAAAAGACATGAAAGACATTGGGGAACCGCCGGTTCTTAGAAGGTAGGTACAACTGCAAGTTGTGCCTAGCTTCTTAGCACCGTTGCGAGTGACACATAGCGAGAGCGTGTCTTGAATGTTTTTGTTGGTTTTGAACAATTTAAAGCAACTTTGCCAGAGTTTTGCAAACACTCCAACCCCCAGAGAAAGGACTTCCCTATGCTTTTGAAAAAAGAAAAACCCGCCCAGATCGATTACCTCGAAAACTGGCCGGAACATTATTATGAGATAGAAAATGCCAAAGAAAGAAAAGAGATTCTCGCTCAGGCGATCAGCCGGGGGCTGGATCTTCCAAATGATAATTACCGTATGAAATTGCTGGAAAAACGTTATGGAAAAGACGGAAAGAGCGATGCCTTCATGAAAGCATGGATGATGATCAAAGCATCCGGTGCTGCCGGAATTTCTTTTTTCAACAAGCGGCATCTGCAAAAAGAATTAAAACAATATATGAAAGATCTCTGTCTGCTCGAATACGCACCTGAGAATGAAACAGAACAGACCATTCTTCTTGCAGAGTGGGAAAATTTTGCGAAAGTTCTGCTTGCCTCCTGCACGGGAAGCAAAACCTACTGCTCCACTCTTTTTGGCATTGTGCCGATCAAAGATGCATCCGTTGCAAGAAAAATCGCGGAAGAGATCGACTTCGTCACAAGAACTTACCCACAAAAGCTCGAACTTGCTGACGAATTCGCTCCGTTCCGCGAAGTGATGGTCAACACCTACTGTAATATGATAGAAAATGGTTCTTCCTACTGGTACGAAGTTGTAAACTCCTGATCAGAGTAATCCCTGATGAGAATCAATAAAATCAGATTAATCCCTGGATTAGGATAAATAAAATCAATACCGGAAGCACAAACTGGAAATATGGTTTTAATCCTTTTGCGATCTTAAGATCTTTTCCAGTATTTGCTTCTTCCAGATAGTTATCAAATCCCCATCCCCATTTTGTGACGCAGAATAACAGGTAAATAAGGGAACCACCCGGAAGCAACAGATTGCTCACAATGAAATCCTCACTGTCTAACACATCTCTGCCACCGATCAGGTGCAGATCACTCCACACATTATATCCGAGTACACATGGCATGCTGGCAATCAGTATGATCACACAGTTGACCAGTGCCGCTTTTTTCCGATCCCAGCCAAACATATCCATACAAAATGACATGATGTTTTCAAATACCGCAATAATCGTGGAAAAGCTTGCAAAAGTCATAAACATAAAGAACAGTGTTCCCCATATACGACCGCCTTCCATATTTACAAATACGTTTGGAAGCGTGATGAAAATGAGTTTTGGTCCTGCCCCGACTTCCACGCCGTAGCTGAAACATGCCGGGAAAATGATCAGTCCTGCCATGATTGCCACAAATGTATCCAGTGCACAGATTCTGACACCTTCTCCTGCAAGGCTGTTATCACGACCCATATAGCTTCCAAAGATCTCCATGGCTGCAACTCCGAGACTTAAGGTAAAAAACGCCTGATTCATTGCCGCTGAAACGGCATTTCCAATGCCCACTTCCCTCACCGTTTCCATATTTGGGATCAGATAAAAACGTACACCCTCACCCGCACCGGATAAAGTAAAGCTGTGTACCGCAAGAATCACGATCAGGCCAAGCAAGGCACTCATCATGACTTTGCTTATTTTTTCCAGACCATTCTGCAATCCTCTGCTGCACACAAAAAAGCCCAGAATGACCGTGAGTATCATCCAGAAGCTCATCTGCAACGGGTCTGCAAGCAGGTTGGAAAATACTGCTCCGGCAGCCTCCGCATCCATGCCAGCCTGAAATTCACCCGTCAGGAATTTATAAAAATAAGTTATCATCCACCCGGAAACTGTCGTGTAATACATCATCAGCATGTAGCAGCCAAATATCGCTGCCCAGCCGTGAAGATGCCACTTGCTTCCCGGTTTTTCTAACGCCTTGTAACCTAACACGGCACTCTTACGGCTTGCACGTCCCACGGCAAGTTCCATCGTCAGAACCGGAAGTCCCATGGCGATCAGGAACACGAGATACAGCAGGACAAATAGCCCTCCGCCGTTTTCGCCCACGACATAAGGAAATCTCCATACATTTCCGATTCCGATGGCACATCCGGCACTTACCAGAATAAATCCCAGACGTGATTTAAAAGATTCTCTTTTCATGATCTGATCCCTTTCAGTCAAAAACACCTTTCCGCTTCGGCTGCAACTTTCTGCTGTCTCACGAAAAGGTGTTTTCATTGCAATATATTCTGTATATTAGATATTTAACAGATCACTATAAACTTTTAATGCTCCGTCTGTGTCATGTGCAAGAACACGTTTTGCAAGAACTTTTCCAAGCTGAACGCCTTCCTGATCGAAGCTGTTGATATTCCATAAGAATCCCTGGAACATAACTTTGTTCTCAAAATGAGCAAGTAAAGCACCAAGTGTCTTAGGATTTAATTCCTCACCGATGATGATGGAAGATGGACGTCCACCTTCAAAATTCTTGTTGCGGTCGTCGTCTGCCTTACCACATGCAAATGCTACGATCTGGGCTGCAACGTTTGCGCAGAGTTTCTGCTGGCTTGTGCTGTCCTGTATCACAACATCCGTTCCGATCTGGCTGTTCTTAAATCCGATGAACTGAAGCGGAACAATATCTGTTCCCTGATGTAATAACTGATAGAAGGAATGCTGTCCATTTGTACCAGGCTCACCGAAGATCACCGGTCCTGTCACGTAATTTACAGACTCACCAAAACGGTTTACAGATTTACCGTTAGACTCCATGTCTAACTGCTGTAAATGTGCAGGGAAACGGCTCAAAGCCTGGGAGTATGGTAAAACGGCTGTAGCCGGGTAGCCGAGTACATTACGCTCATAAACTCCGATCAATGCGTCGAGCATTTCCGGATTCTCTAACATATTTTTATTTAAAGAAAGTTTATCTTCTTCTGCTGCACCGTCTAAGAACTGTGCAAACACCTCCGGTCCGAATGCCAGGGATAAGACAGCTCCGCCAACTGCTGATGTAGAAGAGAAACGTCCTCCGATATAATCATCCATGAAAAATGCTGCCAGATAATCATCACTCTTTGCCAGAGGAGATGTCTCACTTGTAACAGCGATCATATGCTTAGAAGCATCCAGTCCTGCATTTTTCAATGCATCTTTTACAAAAGACTCATTCGTCAATGTCTCTAATGTTGTACCTGATTTTGATACAAGTACGAAAATGGAATGTGCAACATCAATAGAAGCTAATACTGCTGCTGCATCATCCGGGTCTACATTGCTGATGAATTTTGCTTCCATCTTGAATGTGTTGTTTTTCTTTGCCCAGTTCTCCAGTGCAAGATACATTGCACGTGGTCCAAGGTCACTTCCGCCAATACCGATCTGAACTACAGTTGTAAACTTTTCACCTGCTGCATTTGTGATCTCTCCGGCATGTACCTTGTTTGCAAAATCTGCAATTCTATTCTGCTGTTCTACATAAAAAGAACGTTTGTCTACGCCATCTGCCTCGACTGCATCACCCAGCTGTCCGCGTGTCATATGATGAAGCACAAGACGTTTCTCGCCTGTATTCACAACTTCACCATTATAAAGAGCTGCAAATTTTTCAGAAAGCTGTGCTTCCTCAGCTAATTTTGCAAGTGCTGCAAGTGTGTTATCATCCACTTTTTTTGCAGCATAATTATATGCAAGTCCCTCTGCCATCGGTGTGCTGTATTTCTTCACACGCTCTGCGCCGTTTTCTCCGGACATTACTTTTGTCAGGTCAACCTCTGCAACCTTTGACAATTCTTCAAAAGAAGTAAGGGTATCTAAATTCTTCCACTCCATGGTGTTATCCTCCTTAATTTGCCTTTTATTTATACAACCGTGAAAAATTATACTATTAAATGTAATCGAATTCAAGTAGCGCAATACACCAAAAAAAGAGTCTCTTTCGAAATTTTGCTTAAAAATTTCACAAAAGAGACTCTCTTTTTATTTTCTATTTCTGATTTGCCGGTTCCATATTGACGGAACGTCCTTTGATCTTCACATTCTTCATGGCTTCTAATACTTCTTTGCCGTACTCTCTTGGCACTTCCACGAAGGTGTATTTGTCGTACATATCAATCGCACCGACGAGTTTTCCAGGCATTCCTGACTCACCTGCGATGGCACCTAAGATATCGCCCGGTTTCACGCGGTCTTTTTTACCGATGTTAATGAAGAGACGAACCATACCTTCCTCTGCTCCGGTGTTATCCCAGTCGATCTCGCCATTATCTCTGTCATTTTCCAGATTCACCTGACCGAGTGCCTGTTTTAAGAAAGCTGCTGCGATATCCATTGCGGTATAATCGGAATCATTGACCTGCTTTTCGATGATCTCGATCATCTCTTTTAAATCCTCATTCTCAATGATCTCACCGATTCCCTGCATCACTTTCTCTGCCTTGATCTGTGCCACATCATCGGAAGATGGGATTGGCATTGCAAGGATCTTGGTCTTGCAGTAACGCATGATATCTTTTAACTTGTAAACCTCTTTTCCTTTTACAAAAGTGAAAGCACGTCCGGTACGTCCTGCACGTCCGGTACGTCCGATACGGTGTACATAATACTCGTCATCCTGTGGAATATCATAATTGAATACTGCTTCCACATCATCAACGTCAATTCCTCTCGCAGCAACATCTGTAGCAATCAGGATTTCCACACGTCCGGAGCGGAATGCTTTCATGACACGGTCACGCTGTGCCTGCTTCATATCGCCGTGAAGTCCTTCTGCCATATAACCGCGGCTCTTTAACTCCTCGGAAAGCTCGTCTACCATTTTCTTAGTATTACAGAATACGAGGGAAAGCTTTGGATTATAGTAATCTAACAGTCTTGTCAGAACTTCGGTCTTGTCCTTGCGTTTGACATCATAATAATACTGCTCAATGCTTGGCACGGTCAGTTCTTTTTTTACCACCTTAATGGTCACTGCGTCATGCTGATATTTCTTTGTGATATCTAAAATCGGCTTTGGCATGGTCGCAGAAAACAGAACCGTCTGTCTTCCCTCTTCCGGGATATATTCCAAAATCGTCTCGATATCCTCACGGAATCCCATGTTCAGCATCTCGTCCGCCTCGTCTAAAACAATCGTATTGACTGCCTCGCAGCGGATTGTTTTTCTGCGGAGATGATCCATGACACGTCCCGGTGTACCGATAATGATCTGTGCACCACCTTTTAATGCCTTGATCTGACGGTTGATATCCTGTCCGCCGTATACCGGAAGGATTTTCACGCCATGCATATATTTGCTTAATTTACGGATTTCTTCCGACACCTGGATCGCAAGCTCTCTGGTTGGTGAAAGGATGATCACCTGTGTCTTTTTATTATTTGGGTCTACTTTGTGAAGCACCGGGATACCAAAAGATGCTGTCTTTCCGGTTCCTGTCTGTGCCTGTCCGATCACATCAACTCCTGACATCACAACCGGGATCGCCTGACTCTGGATCGGAGTCGCCTCTTCAAATCCCATCTCTTTGATAGCACGGAGTACCTGTGGATATAAATCTAATTCATCAAATCTTACTGTTTCCATATATTTTCCTTTCGTGCGAATGCGCAGTCGTATACGTTAGCATATTGTCGCCATTTTGTCAACTATTTTGTCAGAATACCCGTATCACATCCGGCACGATCTATGTACCCCGGCTTCCATGAAAAAGAAAGCTGGGTTAATATGAAAAGCAATCGAATACTCCCTGTTTTTCATCCATATCCAAGCAAAATCCAGTCGTCGTACACTCCACATGTATTTCTGTTTTTCCCCTGTAAAAATGTGATATGCCCGTCACCTCTAAAAAAAGCTGCCGTAGCAATAGTTCGATTGCGGATTGCTCATTATAACTTATGCCAATTTTCCTCTAAGGTTCCACTTTTTCCTGTTTTGAGGATAAATCCAGCTCCTGCCCACGAATATCCGCAATACAGATATCATTTCTGCTTCTCTTCTTTACCTGATATAACAGCATATCTGCAGTATGTAGAAAATCCCAGCTCCTGTTTCCGTTCTCCGGAACTCCATACGAAATTCCCTGGGAGATCGTCACGATCGGCAAAGCCTTGGAATATAAATGCTCCAGTTTCAGATCCATAATATTCTGCCGGAGTGCAGCTGCCTTCGCGTACACTTCCTCCGCACTTGCACCTGCGTAAATGATAATAAATTCATCTCCGCCATATCTCGCACAGAACGTCTGTCTGTCTTCCATTTTTTTCAGCTCATCTGCAATTGCTATAATGCACTCATCGCCCTGCTGATGTCCATAATTGTCATTATACTGCTTAAAAAAGTCAATATCTAAAATCTCCATTGCAAGCGGAAGCCTGTGTTCATAACAGTAATCTAATACTTTGTCCGAATAATCATTCAGGCGGTAACGGTTTGCCAGTCCGGTCATCTGATCTGTCTCCGACTGTTTCAGCAGTTTCACATTGACTGCTTCCATCTCCCTGCGGCTCTCATTTGCACGTTCGAGAGAACTTCTGACATAAAGCATGTTGACGATCATATCTTTGTTCTCGCGCTCCATGATCTCGGAAAGCTCATAATACAGACCAGCTGCCTGCAGATAACCTGCATTGTCCTGATTCTTGCGGTAGCCTTTGATCTTAATGGAAATGACTCTGCGCTGCAGATTGATCACACCTGAATCTTTCACGATCCGATCCAGCTTCTCAACGATCATCCACAACACATCATCCCGGCCGATCTCCAGCATCAGCCCGCAAAAATCACAAAGGTCGTCAAACACCTCCATGATCTGCACATTTTTATTGATTATTTCTACAATCTCCTGAATCTGTGCATCTCGTCTCACATAATTGTGGGTCAGATGATAATATCTTGCTTTCAGGCAGTCCACATATAAAATGTCAATATCCTCATAATAAGACGCACATTCCGCATCCAGTTTTTCTATATAAGCATGTGTCTTATCTAACATCCCCTGCAGCATATAGCAGCGTGCCAGATTCACGTAACTGGCCATCAGTCCGACATAATTTTCCTTCACATCCGGATTACTTCTGCAGTATGAATAAGCCTTTTCGAAATAACTTTGCGCCTCGTGATACACACCATTTTCCATGTACAGATTACCAAGATTCTGCATGATGCTGATCTCCATCTTAGTAATCCCATATTTGCGGCAGTAATTCAATCCTGTCAGATAGTAATCCATCGCTGCAGACACATTTCCCTTGTTGACAGAAGAGATTGCCATCAGGTTGTAAGACCTTGCGATCAGCTCCCACTGTCCGGTCTGTCCTAGCAGATGGATTGCCTGCGCAATGTTGCGGAACATGTGCTCCACATCATTCAGCAGATAGTAAGTTTCCCCACTGTAAAAATATGCAAAACCAAGAAGTGCCGCATCTTTATGTTCCTTTGCATACCGTTCTATATCAAGACAGCATTTGAGTGTATGCTCTGCGTCCTTTCCTCTGCTGTTCAAAACTTCCTGTTTCCATGCATTTACCACGTCATTTGATCCATGAACTCCCATGCAGTCTCTTCCTTTCTGCCTGTTTTCGGTATTTCAATAAAATTTATTATAATCCAGAAATTCCGTGTGTTCAAGAAAAAGGAAATTTTTGCTATTCAAAAAATTCGATCGGATCGACCGGTACCCCATCTTTTCGAAGTTCAAAATACAGGTTACTGCCCTCAACAGAATAATATTTTGTCGGTTCTGTCACATAACCGATCACATGACCTGCCTCCACATAGTCTCCCACTGCAAACTCCGGTTCCTTAAGCTGTCCGTAGACTGCGAGATACCCATCTCCCAAATCCTCTGTCACGGTACATCCTGTCACTTCATTTGTCTCAATACTCTGGATTTTTCCTTTTGCAACCGCATAAACTTTGCTGTTGACATCCCCGGCAATGATGACCGCCGGATTGTATTTGTACTGGTCTAACGTCGCAAAATACACCGTCGAGTCCATGCTGTAATCTAAGATCACATTTCCTTCCATCGGCCATAAAATGCCATCTTCCGCAGCGAAATGGAGTGCCTGGGAAGTGTTTCCTGTCGGTGATACCTCTTCCTGTCCACTGTCTGCTTCCTCACTCTCCTTTTCTACCTCTGCTGTCTCTGTGCTCTGTGTCTGCGGTTTTAAAATAGAAGCAACCTGATCTGCCTCTGTCTCTTCCTCCATTGCCACATCCTGGTTCTCCGTGTCCATCTCTGCTGCAATTTCCTGTTCCAACTGCTTTCTCTCCTGTTCCTGTCCTCTGCTATATAAAACAGTCATGCCGACTGCTGCAAGGATTACCAGCGTGCCTGCAATGATATACTGTTTTTTCTGCCAGAAGGCTGCCCATCCGTGATTCTTTCTCATATAGATCGGAAGAGCACACGTCTGAACTCCAGTCACTATTCGCGAT
>ENA-OUNS01002356-OUNS01002356.1-human-gut-metagenome-genome-assembly--contig:-NODE-2356-length-12077-cov-3.736733_pt1 | contig 12077 bp, 14 predicted proteins | sample MGYA00243237_ERZ505104 | MGnify/ENA primary metagenome ERZ505104 (study PRJEB26097, sample SAMN02711295) | human gut metagenome | biome: Gut microbiome | host: Homo sapiens | place: Denmark...
GACATTCCGTTCATGTTGAACCAGGCAGCGGACATCTTTATTCATTTTATGCTTCTTTCTCCACCTGCTCTTCCCATCTGCTTTTCTTATAGTAAAAGTAGGAGATAACCGCGCACACGATCCAGCCCACCGGATAGCCGAGGCCTACGGTGTACTCGTTGAAGGCGATCTTTGTAACAAAGAAAAGATAGATCTGTCGACAGACAACGAAGCTGAAGAGCATGATGCACATCGGTCCCTTCGCGTCACCGGAGCCTCTTAAGGAACCCGCCAGAATCTGGTTGAAGGAGCTGCAGAAGCGGAACGGCACGGTCATCAGGATAAACAGAGTTCCGTAATGCAGAACCGACGGATCCCTGTTAAAAAGGGATACCAGGGATCGCGCGGAGAGTGCCATGACGATGGAGATGCAGATCAGCACGCCGACACCCATGAACACCGCCTGTCGGACGCCTTTTCTGGCACGCTTTACGTTCTTCGCGCCGAGGTTCTGTCCCACGAAGGTAGTTGCCGCCTGGCCCATGCTCTGGGCCGGCAGGATCGCGAACTGGTCGATCTTCGAGTGGCAGCTCCAGCCCGCCATGATCACCGAGGAACCAAGACCGTTGACGTATGTCTGTACCAGGGCATTGGAAAACGCTGTGAGTCCCTGCTGGACACCGGCAGGAAGTCCGATCCGGAAGATCTCACCGAGACAGGTCTTATTGATATGTAAATCTCTTAAGACAAGTTTATGGGCTCCATCTGTTCTTGTGAGTGTCATGCAGGCCAGGAACGCGGAAACTGTCTCCGCCATCACCGTGGCGATCGCTACACCGCTGATCCCCCAGTGGAATACCGCCACAAAAAGGATATCCAGAACAATATTTAAGCAGCTGCTGATGATCAGGAACAGGAGCGGACGTCTCGTATCCCCCACAGCCCTTAAGATCGCACTGCTCATATTGTAAAGAAAGAGGACCGGAACTCCGGCAAAATAGATCTTTAAATACTCTCCCGCCGGTCCGATCACATCATCCGGCGTTCCCATAATTTCAAGTGCCCACTTTGCAAGAAGCACCCCGATAACTGCCATCATAATTCCACTGATCAGCGCAAGTGTGATCGAAGTATGTACTGTTTCCGACATCTCCCGGTCTTTGCCCGCTGCATAAAATCTGGCTGCAAGAACATTGGCACCAAGTGAAATTCCGATAAACAGGTTCGTAAACACATTAATCAGTGCTGTTGTGGAGCCGACTGCGGCAAGTGCCTGACTCCCGGAGAATCTTCCTACCACGATGATATCCACTGCATTAAACGCAAGCTGCAGAATTCCGGAAACCATAAGCGGCAGTGAAAAAGAGATCAGCTTGTCCATGATGGAGCCGTTGCACATATCAATTTCAAACTTATTTTTTTTCACATTATTCACCCAGCCCTTCATCAAATGTAAGTCTCATCTGATTCCAGACCACGTTTCCATGTACTGATTCTGAGACACCTTCATTTTTGAATCCAAACCTGGCATAATAAGATATCAGCCGGTCCTTGCAGGTAAGGACAAGTCCCTTTCTTCCCTGCTCTTTTGCATCTGTAATCGCTCTTTTGATCAATTCTCCTGCATATCCATGTTTCCGGTAAGACGGCAGCGTATTTACACCAAAAATCATCTGCCAGTCACCTTTTTCATCATGCATTTCCGCTTTTTCATACATTTCGTCTGTCAGATCTTCCTGATTCGTCACCATACCGTCCACGAAGGCGATCAACTTCTCTTCTTCAAACATCAGCCAGAAATGATCTTTATAAAAAGTAAGTCTCTTTTCAAATTCTTCTTCTGTTGCCGCTTCTGCTGCCGGGAAACACGCTGCCTCCACACGGGCAATTTCTTTCAGATCACTCAGATCTGCTGTTCTTATTCTCATCTTTACTCTCCCTCTTTTCCTAATATTTTCAGCATTTTTTCTACATTTTCGCTGGTCCATGCCGGAAATTCCAGTACCGCATCCGGGATATCCTGCCTTCCGGAATCCGGGTTGTGGAACCAGATACATTTCATACCGGCTGCTCTGGCAGCTCCTCCACCGTTAGTCGAATCCTCTACTACCAGACAGTCCTCCGGCTCCATTCCCAGTTTCTCTGCCGTTACAAGGAAAGTATCCGGTGCCGGTTTTGGATGCTCTACATAATCTCCACTCATGACCACTGTAAAATATTTCTCCATATCCAGAGACTTTAATGCATCTTTGATCGCATAAGCCGGAGAGGAAGACGCTACTGCAAGCAGATATCCTTCGTCTTTTAACTGCTTCAATGCTTCTTTAATTCCCGGCATCTCCGGAAATCCTTCTGCCTCTGTAATCTGCGCTTTTTTCTCTTTCATGAGCGCATTCATCTTATCCACATCATCAAAAACCGGCCCATAATTCTCATTGATCAAATCCATGAAGAATCCACGGGTAGAACCGATACACGGAAGGTAAACCTCATAGTCAAGATCGATTCCGTTCTTCTCTTTTAAAATTTCTTTCCAGCAACGATAGTGTAATGGTTCTGTGTTGATCAGAACACCGTCCATATCAAAAATAACTGCTTTCATATCTTTTTAGCCTCGATTAAATGATTTAAATTTTCTTTCCGTTCTTATTTTGAATGACGTTTTTAAAGATGTCAAGACGGAGAAGCTAAAAAGAGTGCGCATCTCCGGCACGTAGTGCCTTTTATTTCATAGGAAGTTTCTTCGGAATTCCCTATGAAATAAAAAGAGAGCGACTGTACGATTCAAAAAACGCACAGGCACTCCCTTTGGCTTTTATGGATTTTTCTTAAGGTCTCTGTCCCATTCCACCTTCTAAGGTGATCGTCTCTCCGTTCATATATTTGAAATCCGGTGATGCAAGCTGTACGCATGCACGTCCGATTTCTTTTTCTACATCTCCGTAATGTCCAGCCGGCGGCATCTTTACATTTGCCTTGAATGCTTCCGGATAAGCTTTCTGGAAATTCTCAAGCTGTGCTGTCCATGCGAGCGGGCATACGATATTGACATTGATTCCATCTGGTCCCCACTCTGTTGCAGCTACTCTGGAAAGTCCACGGATTCCTTCTTTTGCCGCTGCATATGCGCACTGTCCGTAATTTCCGAAAAGTCCGGCACCTGAAGCAAAGTTGATAACAGATCCCTTTGTCTCTTTCAGATACGGATAACATGCCTGCATATAATAGAATACCGCATATACGCCGGAATACATTGCCAGATTGAACTGGTCTGTTGTATGATCTGCGATCGTAACACCAGATGCGGATGCCTGTGCATTATTGATCAGGACATCAATTCTTCCGAATGTATCAATTGCCTGCTTTACTACGTTCTGTACTGTTGCTTCATTATCAGCCCCCGCGCTGACATCAGCCTGTACAGGTAATACTTTGATACCATAGAGTCTCTCCAGTTCTTCTTTGGCATCTTCGAGTTTCTTTACATTACGCCCGGTAATTACCAGATTCACTCCTTCTTTTGCGTAAGCTGTTGCAATTCCATATCCAATAGATCCGCAGCTTCCATCACTTAATACAGCTCTTCCGCCGCCTGTGATAATTGCAGTCTTTCCTGTTAAAAATCCCATAATCAATTTCTCCTTCCTGCTGTCCTTCAACTAGCATACGATTATAATAGCAGAGTACAGGTCAGAATTCAATACTGAATTGTGTCTATTTTCTGACAATATAGTTAATTTTTTGATTATCGCAAAGACAGTTAGAATGCAAAAACCTCATTAAATAAGGGTTGTTTATTATATAGATACCAGGGGCAAAAGGTCAGAAAACCGATGCAAAACGCACGTAGCAATCTGGTATCAAAGGGGGCAAAATACCTTTTGACCCCAACATCTTATCTATCTACAACATATACAATAGTGCATTGCAGATACATGCAGCAATATTGCTGCCACCTTTTCTGCCTCTTGCCACGATATATGGTGTGTCTTTCAGTGAAAGGATTAACTCTTTAGACTGGACAACATTTACAAATCCTACAGGAACTCCGATGATGAGTTCTGGGGTTAATTTGCCATCCTGGATCAGTTCATAGAGTCTTACAAGGGCTGTCGGGGCATTTCCGATGGCAAAGATGATTTTTTTATCGAGGGTGGCTGCTTTTTCCATGCTTGCAACGGCACGCGTGGTTCCGTTCTTTTTGGCAGTTTCTGCTACATCTTCATCGGACATGAAGCAAAGAACTTCGCTTCCGTATTCTGCAAGCTTCCGTTTGTTGATACCTGCTTTTCCCATCTGGGTATCGGTTACAATGACTGCACCATTTCGGATAGCATCCAGCGCTTTTTCTACTGCACCTTCTGAAAACATCAGGTTCTTGGCATAATCAAAATCTGCGCTTGTATGGATACAGCGTTTGACGATCGGTTCTGTTCCAGGGATCAGATGCGTATCACCCAGTTCTTCTGTTATGATCTCAAAACTGCGTTTTTCTATTTCTGCAGGTTTTACATTTTCCAGTTCTATCTTCACTTGATATTTCCTCCTTTGATCGTCACACCGATCCCGCATACTACCCGGTCTACCTGATCTGAATTTGCCGCAAGTACGGTACAGATCCTTCCGGTCAGTTCCCTGTATCTGCGATCAAATGCGTCTACCGGAACCAGACCATAGCCGATCTCCTGTGTCACAATTACAATATCCGGACACTTTTTTGTTAGTTTCGATGCGAAATCAATTGCTTCTTTTTCCGACCAGTTTTCTTTTTTTATCATGCTCTGGATATATTTTTCAAAATGAAAGACTCCTTCTGCTTCAAAAATATTATCTCCTTCACATAGTTCCCCATCCGTCCAATGAATGTATGGGTTCTGCTTTTTTGCATACGCAAGCTTCCCCTGATATGCACCGCCGATTATCATTTTCATTTTTTATATCTTTCCTTTCAACCGGAATTCCGTACACAACTTCTGTCACCAGATCTGCCATCTCTCCCATCCGAAGATTTAGCTTTCCGAGAAGCTTCAGATATTCTTCCATCTCCGGATTATCTGTCATGCTGTCTGAAAATACTTCATTTGTAACAACTACCAGATCATCACTGACCTTCTGCAGCTTATGGATCCCCACCAGAATGGACTCTTCTGCATTTTCACCTGCTCCTGACGGATCGTACATTTCATTTGCCACAAGATTGGACATACATTCCAGGAGAACACTTCCTGCCTCTTTTGTCTGCAGGATTTCTGCAGCTTTTTTAAGATCCGTATAGCATTCGATTGTTTCAAACCCTTTGCCCGCACGAAGTTTTCTGTGACGTGCAATTTTCTCTTCCGTTTCCTTCCCGAAAGGTATCATAGTTGCTATATAGTAGCGTTTTTTGTTTCTTTTTGAATGGCTGGCATATTCCATAAGCTTCTGCTCTGCATATTCGGATTTACCACTTCCACTGCCACCTGTGATCAGATGAAACATTCTGCTGCATTTCCCTTCTCGATAATCTCATATATTTTCTTCATATCCATATTCTCACGAACTGCATTTGCAAGAATCTGATACTGCTTCTCTTTGTAAGCATGGTAGTCCATGGAGTGCATGGCTTCCTCGCCGTATCCTTTTTCTTCCAGAAGTGCCCCGATCAGTGCATCCGCTACTTCCCGGTCATCAAAAATCCCATGTACATAGCAGCCGTACACATTCTTCTTCTGCGCTCCGTCCCACCGGCTCTCACCTGTCACCTGATCACAGATCTGTACCATCATCTTATGATCTGCAGCATCTTTATCAGAAAAAATAGTTTCCCCCATATGGATCTCATATCCATCCAGCTTTGCACCGGACATTGCTTTTAAGATTCCGTTAACTTCTCCGAACCTTCCGGTAACACGGGTTCTTCTCTTGGTATTTTCAAATACAGTAACTGCAGGAAGCAGTCCCATTGCTTTTATGGTTCCACCACGTTCTACCCCTTCCGGATCAAGGATCTCTTCTCCAAGCATCTGGTAACCGCCACAGATACCAAATACCGGTTTCCCTGATGAGGCATGGCGCAGCACTTTCCCTTCCAGTCCGCTCTGACGAAGCCACAACAGGTCTTCCATCGTATTTTTACTTCCCGGCAGAATTACCAGATCTGGATTCCCGAAATCTCCTGCCTTTGACACATACCGAAGCGAAACTTCTTCCCTGCATTCCAGTACCGCAAAATCTGTGAAATTGGAAATACGCGGCAGACGGATCACTGCAATATCCAGAAGTGCCGCCTTTTCTTTCCGCTCAAACCTTTCTGACAGACTATCCTCATCATCAATATCCGCATAAATATATGGCATCACGCCACATACCGGTATCTTTGTCCGCTCCTCCAGCATCCTGATACCTGGCTCCAGAATTTTCACATCCCCGCGGAACTTATTGATCACCGTACCTTTGATCCTTGCCCGCTCTTTTTCTTCCAACAGCATAACCGTCCCGACGATCTGCGCAAACACACCACCACGGTCAATGTCTCCGGCAAGAAGAACCGGTGCATCCACCAGCTCAGCAAGTCCCATGTTGACAATATCATTCTGCTTAAGGTTTATTTCTGCCGGACTTCCCGCGCCTTCAATGACGATCACATCATACTTTTCTTCCAGTTTATGATAAGCTTCTAAAATAGCCGGAATATATTCTTTCTTTTTACGGAAATATTCCATCGCCGGCATGACTCCCGCAACTTCTCCGTTTACAATTACCTGACTTCCTACATCGGAGGTCGGTTTTAAAAGAATCGGGTTCATATAAACTTCCGGCCGGATCATAGCAGCTTCTGCCTGCATGACCTGTGCGCGTCCCATTTCCAGACCATCTGCCGTGATAAAAGAATTGAGTGCCATGTTCTGTGACTTAAATGGTGCAACCTTGATTCCATCTTCCTTTAAAACACGACAGAGCCCTCCCGCAAGAAGGCTCTTTCCGACATTTGACATGGTTCCCTGAATCATAATCGACTTTGCCATATTAAAATTCTCCCTGACCTGCATAGAGAATTTCTCCCAGCGCATCGATCAGTTTCTGGTTGTCTCCTCTCTGCCGCATACAAACACGATAATATCCTTCTCCGAGACCTTTGTAATTGCTGCAATCCCGAACCAGGATCTTCTGTTTTTTCAGTTTCTCATATAAATTTATACCGCTTCGCATCAGAATGAAATTGGCATCTGACGGATAATGGGTAATTCCAAGCTTGTCTAATTCATTTTCCATCCAGATTCTTTCACGGTTCGTAAAATCACAGGTCCGTTTCACACGCATCCGCTCTTTTAAAGATGCCATGCCTGCCGCCTGTGCCGGTATCGATACGCTCCATGGCTGTCTGGACTGTTCCATCTTCTCCAGAAATTCCATATCCGAAGTAACGGCATACCCGATACGGATTCCCGGAATCGCGTGCATCTTAGTCAGTGAACGGAGGATAAATAACGTTCTCCATCTCTTAGTATCTGCAAGAATGGATGCCGTAGCTGCATTTTCCGCGAAATCAATAAAACATTCATCCAATACCATCCGGATTCCGTAAGTCTCGCATCTTGCAAGAATCTTCCAAAGCATACTCCGGTCGATCAGCTTTCCGGTCGGATTATCCGGTGAACACAAAAATACCATATCAATATCTTCATTCAGAAGATCCAGAAAATCTTCTTCCAGTTGAAAACCAGTCGCTTCTCTTTTCTTATAATAACAGATCTCGCACCCGGTCGCACGCAGTGCCTGTTCATATTCCGCAAATGCAGGAACCGGTATCAGCGCTTTCCTTGGGCAGTCCGCAAGTACTGCCGTAAAAATCAGATCTGCCGCTCCATTTCCACAGATAATATGCTCAGCCGGAACTTCCAGTCTTTTCGCCAGAGCACTTTTCAGTTTCCTGCAGCTGGCATCCGGATAATTTCCAATTTGGTCTATTGACTTTCTTGCCGCTTCCACTACAGCTCTTCCAGGTCCGAACGGATTCAGATTCACAGAAAAATCTGTCATTCCTTTGTGTGTATAAATATCTCCACCATGTACATATTCCATAACCTTTTATTCCCCTTACATCAGTATCATACAATATTTCAGTAATCCAAAGACAAGAAGTGTCAGAAGTGCTGTTCCGTCCATCAGATTACCGGCTCTTAAAATATCTTCCGGCTCGATAGGACGCACATCATCTCCGATTGTCTCTTTCGGATATAATTTTCCAAAATAATAGGCATCTCCCGCAAGCTGCACCTGAAGTGCACCTGCACATACCGCTTCTGTCTGCGCGGAATTCGGGCTGGCATGCTTTCGCCTGTCTCTTTTCCAGACTGCCCACGCCCTTTTATAATCCATCCGGAAGATCCATGCACTTGCGATCATCAGAAGTGCTGATATCCTGGACGGAATATAATTCCATACATCATCCATTTTAGCCGCAAACCGACCAAAATGTAAATACTTTTCATTCTTATATCCTACCATAGAATCCATTGTATTAACAGCCTTATAAAAAAAACCAAGTGGTGCCCCACCGATCAACATAAAAATGAGCGGTGCGATCACTCCGTCCGATGTATTTTCGGCTACCGTTTCTACCGCTGCCTTTGTCACTCCGGCCGCAGAAAGATTTCCGGTATCTCTCCCCACGATCATCGATACCGCATGTCTTGCCCCCTCCAGATTGTGGTTTACGAGCCGTACATAAACCTTCCTGCTTTCATCTTTCAGGCATTTTCCGGCAAGAAGCTGATAACACCAGAAAGTTTCCAGTGCAAATTGAAGCCAGAAACTGACCTTTCCAACAAGATACAAAAGTCCCCACGGAATTCCGACCGATGCGATCACCACACCAAACCATAAAACACATCCTGCGATTCTTTCTTTTTTCTCATCATTTTTACAAAATCCGCGCAGCCACTTTTCCAGTATCGAAATCCAGTTTCCAATGATCCGTACCGGGTGGTAAAGCCATACCGGATCCCCGAAAATCGCATCCAGCGCCATTCCTGCTATACATGCCATCAAAGAACTCATATTTCCTCAATCTCCTCAAACTGTCTCTTTCCCTGCTGCCATTTTTCTTCCTCAATTTGAAAATGAAAACCTTTTCCGTTTTTCACCTGCCAGTGATAAAATTCTTTCTTTTCCGGATCAAATGCTTCCATCACCGACATGATCGTCCCCCCATGAACCACAAAGGCAATCTTCTTTCTTTTTCCCTTTATCATCTTTTCCATCATCTGTTCAAATCCGCAGACACACCGTTTCCGGAACTCCATCGGATCTTCTCCTCCCGGAAATGCCTTTGTACCTCCAGAATCAATCCAGCTCTGATACTTTGGATTCCCAGTCAGCTCCTGATAATTCTTCCCCTCAAAAAGACCAAAATCACATTCCCGCATCTGCTCACAGACAACCTGCTCTGCTCCCGGAAAAAGAATCTCTGCCGTCTGCCTGCACCTCCTGAGCGGACTGACAATCACAAGCTCCGGCTTCCACTCCTCACGTCCATTTTCTTCTTTTTTCAGAGTATGCTCCAGAACGAACTCTGCCTTTATTTCTTCATCTGTCACCCCAATATACCGCTTCTCCAAATTCCCTTCCGTCGCAAAATGCCGAATCAGCTCGATTTCCATCTTCTATACATCTCCTCTTCCTTTCTCTGCTTTTCATTTGATTCCCTGCACAATCAATCCCCCAACTAATAATGCCAGCTCACAAATCTGCAGAAAGTATCCCGCCAGATCCCCGGTAACACCTCCAAACTGTTTCCTGCTCATCCGGTAATAATATCCAAATACTACTCCTGCAATTATAAGAAGTACCACCATACCAACCGGCGAACAGAAATACAAATATACTGCCGCCAGGATCAGGTATACAATCATTGTGATCCTTACTGCCTTTTTCTGTGCTCCATCCTGGAAAGTCTTTACAAGACCGCTTCCTCTTGCTGCCGGAAATGTCACTACAGCAATCCCACTGAGCGCTCTTGAAATTACATATCCTGCTGCTACTACCGGAAGCATCTCCGTCCGGATTTCACTCCATACGCCAAGGCTTACGGTAAAATAACAGCAGATTCCGATGACCGCAAAAGCACCGTTATGCGAATCTTTCAGGATTTCCAGTTTCTTTTCTTTATCTCCCCAGGATCCAAGTGCATCCATCGTATCCATAAATCCATCCAGATGGATCCCTCCACTTACAAAAACCGGTATCAATGTCATAACCGCAGCAAACATCAGTCTTCCACTGTTTACTTTCGGAAAAATATTTCCATCAAGAAACATTCCTGCCAGATAAATGAGTACTCCGGTCACAACACCGATCAGCGGAAAGAAACACATCGTATATTTCATATTTTCCTTGTTCCACTCAATGCGCGGCATCGGTATTTTTGAATACATAGAAAACGCAACGATCATCGGTTCTAAAAATTTCATCTTTCGTCCTTCCCATCCAGTACTTCATACTGCTCTACGTGAATATCATCAAAAGTTCCCATTTTACGGTACACCTGAAGTCCCATCTCAAGAAGCGGCATCGCTGCCACTGCTCCTGTTCCTTCCCCCAGACACATGCCACATGTAAGAAATGGTTTTTTTTCTAAAGCATCTAAAATCTTTCTTGACGCAGGTTCATCAGACAAATGGGATGGTAAAATATATCCTGCACATTCCGGAACCATCCGTACCGCCACAAGTGCAGCCACTGCAGAAATAAAGCCATCTATCAGCACCGGAATCCGGTAGATTGCCCCACCAAGATATACACCTGCAAGTCCTGCTATGTCAAGTCCTCCAACCTTGGAAAGTACATCGATCGCATCTGTCTTATCCGGCTGCATCCGCTCAACCGCTTCCCGGATGACCTGTACCTTCTTTCGCAGACCTTTTTTCGTCAGACCTGCCCCCTTTCCTGTCATGACCTTCGGATCCTCTCCGAGCAATACAGAGGCAACCGCACTGCTGGTCGTTGTATTTCCAATCCCCATTTCACCTGTCGCAAGAATTTCGTATCCCGCTTCGGCACACTTCTTTACCATCTGAATTCCAACTTCTATCGCCTCAACTGCCTCTTCTCTTGTCATCGCCGCTTCTTTTGCAAAATTGTGTGTGCCATACATCACTTTGTATTCTTTCTTTGTCACAGACGGCACATCTGTTGCCATTCCTACATCCACCGGGAAAAGATCTACCTTTGCCTCTTCTGCCATGATGCAGACGCTTGTCTCTCCTCTTGTAAAGTTATCCGCCACGATTGCCGTTACTTCCTGTCCGGTCTGTGTCACACCCTCTTCTACCACGCCATTATCCGCGCACATGACGATCAGACCTCTCCTGGAAAGATCCACCTCTGCGTTTCCTGTAATTCCCGCGATCTGGATCAAAAGAGTCTCCAGTTTTCCAAGAGAATGCAGTGGTTTCGCAATACTGTCCCATCTTTTCTGTGCAATCTCCATGGCATTGTGATCTAATGGCTTAATCTTTGCAATAGCTTCTTCCAGAGTCATGAGTTTTCCCTCTCTTTTCCTTCATTATTTTGATTTCCCTGTTGTAAACACAAAAAATTTACTGAATACATAATTCAGTATCAACACAATAAACTGTGTCAGGAATTTCCCGATCATATCATTAAGCCCCATCACTGACACAAGCAGCCATACACCGCCAACCTCGATCACCATAGTGACCAGTCTGGCACTGACAAATTTGCAGAATGGCTGAACATGATCCTTCAATGTCTCGCATTTATCCTGAAAAACATACTTCGAATTTACCACATAGGCAAACAGGATCGCCAGGATGATCGATATGATGTTGGCACTCATCAGCGGGATTCCCATTGCCCTCATGATATAAAAGCTTAACAGATTTACGAGAGTCGTACAACCACCCCAGAAAATATAACGGATCACATCATTTTCATAGAATTTAAGGATCCACTTTTTCATTGGTATCTCCTCCTCGTATGATCTTTGATACGATATATCTTGGACGACGTTTTACTTCCTCATAGATCCTGGCGATATAATATCCGATGATCCCAAGGCTCATCATCACAGATCGGAAGAGCACACGTCTGAACTC
>ENA-OUNS01002406-OUNS01002406.1-human-gut-metagenome-genome-assembly--contig:-NODE-2406-length-11907-cov-5.351249_pt1 | contig 11907 bp, 9 predicted proteins | sample MGYA00243237_ERZ505104 | MGnify/ENA primary metagenome ERZ505104 (study PRJEB26097, sample SAMN02711295) | human gut metagenome | biome: Gut microbiome | host: Homo sapiens | place: Denmark: Copenhagen...
GTTATCCCGGCGGTATCCTTAAAGTGGATAGTTTTATCAACCATCAAATGGACCCGATGTTGATGTATAAGATCGCCGAGGAATTTATCCGTCGCTTTCAAGATCGTAAGATTAACAAGATCGTGACCATCGAGGCGAGCGGTATCGCCCCGGCCATTATGGTGGGTTATATCATGCAACTGCCGGTGGTCTTCGTAAAGAAGAAGAAACCGAAGACGATGGAGAACATGCTCTCTACCGTGGTCCATTCCTTCACGAAGGATCGTGACTATACGGTATGTATCAGCAATAATTTCCTGACTCCGGAGGATCATATCCTGTTTATCGATGATTTCTTGGCTTACGGAAACGCCGCCATGGGAATGGTCGAGTTGGCGGAGCAATCGGGAGCCGTGATTGAGGGTATGGGTTTTATTATAGAGAAGGCGTTTCAAGATGGCGGGAATCTGCTGCGTGAAAAGGGCATACGTGTGGAGAGCCTCGCCATTATCGATAATCTGGATGATTGTAAGATAACGGTTCGTTAATAGAAAAGATATGGATGAGAGAATAAAAGAAAAGTTGATTAACCGTGCGAAGACGAATCCTTATGTGAATTTTCTGGGGATCGACTTCACGGTTATCGAGGAAGGTCGTGTAGAGGCGCATATGCCCTTGCATGACGAGCAGAGACAATATAGCGGCGTGACGCATGGGGGTGTCTTGGCTGCTTTGGCGGATACGATCGCCGGTTTCGCCGGCGCGTTTTTTGCCCCAATATCCGGGAATCACTTTTCTTTCTCGCCGGAATATGGTACTCTAGATATAAGAACGAAGGATATAAGTTTACATAACGCGATTTTGGGAGGGAATGACCATGTCGAAAACAAGCAGGATCATCCTCTGGTGTGTGCTGATCGCGGTGCTGGCGATGTGCATTGTGCTGTACGCTGCTGCGAAGCGGCCTGCGGCGGACACAACGTATCGCGACGCCGGAAAGACGTATGCCGAGTCCCTGCAGCCCGGTGACGAGACACCGGTCATCACGGGCGGGGACTTCACGATCACGGCGCACACGTTTGAAAACATGCGCGCGCAGAACCGCGCCTCCGGCATGACGGAGGCAGAGGCCGTGCAGTACACGCTCGCGCGCTATATCGTGACGCGCTCGCTGTACGATCAGGCGGTCGCTGAGGGCTATGCGGCCGCGGACGCCGCCGTGCAGCAGGACATCGACGACACGCGCGCCGCCGCGCAGACGGCGGACAACCGCGCGGCTTATGAGCAGTTCCTCGCCGGTACCGGCATGACGGAGGACGCCTACTGGGCCTCGATGTTCGAGACGCGCAAGCTTATGCTCACGCTTGAAAACTATACGCAGGCGCAGGAGGCCGCCTTCCTCGCAGCGGGGCACACGCGCGAGGAGACCGATACGTGGCACGATTTCTGCTATGCGCTCACAAAAGCGGCCGTGGACGCGCAGAACATCACGCTCGCCGCGCCGTACAGCTGGACGCTTACGCGCGACAATTATAATGACGCCGGCACATGGCCGGAGCTGACACAGAGCACCGGCACGCCCGGATAAAGCAGTTCCCCGCATTTTCGGATGCGGGGAAACATTTATGTAGGCTAAAAGAGATATTTGATGAGCAGCAGCAGCACCAGCCCCGGGAACCCGGCCACGCCGATGACCAGCGCGTTGATCCAGTTGAGACCGAGCGTGATGCCGATGGCGCTGCCGAAAAAGTTGAGCAGAAACAGCGCCGCGAAGCCGATGACCGTATTGAGCAGCAGCTTCAGGATCCAGCGGATCGGCTTTCGGAACAGCCGGATGACCAGCCAGACGAGAAACACGGCCGCGATCACGACCAGAATGTCCATAAGTGTTTGTGACATAAGAAACCATCCTATTGTGTCAGATTTTTCAGATCGTGCACGGCGCAGTTATACTTTGTGCGCAGCGCGTTGATCTCATAGATGCACGCCTCCATCAGCAGGGGATCGGTGATGTTGTCAAACTCGTTGTAGGCCTGTTCGAGCTCGCGGCGCACGCCGAGCATCTCTGCGCGCACACGCTGCACTTCCGCGCGGTGCGCCCGCTGCTGCTTTCTCTGACTGGACATGGAAAAGCCTCCGTTCGCTTTTCTGTATATTCTATGCCGCCGACGGCGGTTTTAGTCAGAGCGCAGCGAAATTTTCCAGGCATAGCGGCGCGGGCTGCGCGCATACTGTGTTCGGACAACATATCCGACGCGCGCTGCAGCGAAGCAAACCCGCGGAGGCCGCCCGGCACACAGGCCGCGGCGCAGCATCCGATTCCTGCAAGAGCTTTGCAGGCGGCTGTATCCAGCGCGGGAACGACCCGCTCCGGACCACCGGAACGCCGTTCGGCACGGATTGCGTCAAGTGCCGGAGCGGCAGGGGACAGCCCCAAAGGTTCCGGGGCGGCGGGGAGCGCACTTTTCGCGTTCCCCGTCTATTTTTTGGAATTCCTTGCATTTCCGGCCTTGATACGCTATACTAGATTAGTTAAGGTATGAAACGAAATACTACCACATCTTGTGATATGAGAGGGATCCAACGACATGGCAAAGGCCCCAACGACAACCTACGGCAATGACAGCATCTCGATGCTCAAGGGCGCGGAGCGCGTGCGCAAACGCCCGAGCGTCATCTTCGGCTCCGACGGGCTGGAGGGCTGCGAGCACGCAGTGTTTGAAATTCTCTCGAACGCGATCGACGAGGCACGCGAGGGATTCGGCAATATTATAACCGTTACGCGCTACGAAGACAAGTCCATTGAGGTGGAGGATTTCGGGCGCGGCTGTCCGGTGGACTGGAACGAGAAGGAGCAGCGCTACAACTGGGAGCTGATCTTCTGCGAAATGTACGCCGGCGGCAAGTACAAAAACAACGAGGGCGAAAACTACGAGTACTCGCTCGGCCTCAACGGCCTCGGCGCGTGCGCCACGCAGTACGCCTCGGAATACATGGATGTGACCATCTGGCGCGACGGGAAAAAGTACACCCTGCATTTCCGTCACGGCGAGGTCGTCGGCGGGCTGGAGAGTGCCCCGGCCGACCGCAAGAAGACCGGCACGACCATCCGCTGGCGGCCGGATCTGGAGGTGTTTACGGACATCGATGTGCCCGAGAGCTATTTTCAGGACGTGCTGCACCGGCAGGCCGTGGTCAACCGCGGCGTGACGTTCCGCCTGCGCGTGCAGCGCGGCGGCACGTTCGAGACGACGGACTACTGCTATGCCGACGGTATCCTTGACTATGTCAAGGAGCTCGCCGGGGAGGACGCGCTGACCGTTCCGACCTTTATCGAGACCGAGCGCCGCGGCCGTGACCGCGCGGACAAGCCGGAGTATAAGGTGAAGATCTCGGCGGCGTTCTGCTTTTCCAACCGCGTCAATGACATTGAATACTACCACAACTCGTCCTGGCTGGAGTACGGCGGCGCGCCGGAAAAGGCGGCCAAGAGCGCCTTTACCTCCGCCATCGACGCCTACATCAAGCAGCAGGGCAAGTACCAGAAGAGCGAGAGCAAGATCAACTTTCAGGACGTGCAGGACTGCCTGATCCTCGTCACAAACTGCTTTTCGACCATCACCTCCTACGAAAACCAGACGAAAAAGGCCATCACGAACAAGTTCATCCAGGAGGCCATGACGGAGTTTTTCCGCGCCCAGCTCGAGATCTATTTCATCGAGCACAAGACCGAGGCCGACCGCGTCATGGAGCAGGTGCTCATCAACAAGCGCAGCCGCGAGACGGCGGAAAAAGCGCGCCTGAACATCAAGAAAAAGCTCACCGGCAATGTCGACCTCGCCAACCGCGTGCAGAAGTTCGTCGACTGCCGCTCGAAGGACGTCTCGCGCCGCGAGATCTACATCGTGGAGGGCGACTCCGCCCTCGGCGCCTGCAAGCTCTCGCGCGACGCGGAGTTCCAGGGCATCATGCCCGTGCGCGGCAAGATTCTCAACTGCCTGAAGGCGGATTATGCGCGCATTTTCAAGAGCGATATCATCACCGACCTCATGCGCGTGCTCGGCTGCGGCGTGGAGGTGCAGAGCAAGCAGGCCAAGGACCTCTCGGCGTTCAATCTCGAGAATCTGCGCTGGAACAAGGTCATCATCTGCACCGATGCCGACGTGGACGGCTTCCAGATCCGCACGCTCATCCTCACCATGCTCTACCGCCTCGCGCCGACGCTGATCCGCGAGGGCTATGTGTACATTGCCGAGTCGCCCCTGTATGAGATCGTGAGCAAGGGCAAGACTTACTTTGCCTACTCCGACCGCGAGAAGGCGGCCATCGTCGACAGTCTCGGCGGCGCGAAGGCGGACATCAACCGCTCGAAAGGTCTCGGTGAGAACGACCCCGAGATGATGTGGCTCACAACCATGAACCCCGACACGCGCAAGCTCATCCGCGTCATGCCGGAGGACGTCGAGCGCACGGCGCAGATGTTTGACCTGCTCCTGGGCGACAATCTCGCCGGACGCAAGGCGCACATTGCCGAGTGCGGCAGCCAGTTTCTCGATCTGGCCGATATTTCCTGAGAAAAACCTGCGTAAAGGAACGGTAACGTTATGCCGAGAAAAAAAGCACCGGAAATCAAGAAAACCGTGGATCCCAACGTCGTCGGGCTCAAGGCGGAGGTCATCTCCCAGCCCATCACCGAGACGCTGGAGCAAAACTATATGCCGTATGCGATGAGCGTCATCGTCTCGCGCGCGATCCCGGAGATCGACGGCTTCAAGCCCAGCCACCGCAAGCTGCTGTACACGATGTACAAGATGAATCTGCTCACGGGCGGACGCACAAAGTCGGCCAACATCGTCGGCCAAACCATGCGCCTCAACCCGCACGGCGACGCCGCGATCTATGAGACCATGGTCCGCCTGTCGAAGGGCTACGGCGCGCTGCTGACGCCGTTTGTGGACTCGAAGGGCAACTTTGGTAAGGTGTTTTCGCGCGACATGTCCTATGCCGCCTCGCGTTACACGGAGGCGAAGCTCGCGCCCATCTGCGCCGAGCTCTTCAGCGACATTGACAGCGACACCGTCGATTTTGTCGATAACTACGACGGCTCCATGAAAGAGCCGGCCCTGCTGCCGACGCGCTTTCCAAACGTGCTCGTGTCGGCAAACCTCGGCATCGCCGTCGGCATGGCCAGCCAGATCTGCGGCTTCAACCTCGAGGAGGTCTGCCGCACGACGATCGCCTACCTCGAGGACCCGAACCACGACCTGCTCTCAACGCTCCCGGCACCGGACTTTCCGACCGGCGGCGAGATCCTGTACGACCGGGACGAGATGGCCCAGATCTACCGCACCGGCCGCGGCAGCGTGAAGGTGCGCGCCCGCTGGCGGCACCTGCCGAAGGAAAACATCATCGAGATCTATGAGATCCCGTATTCCACGACCGTCGAGGCCGTCATCGACAAGGTGGCCGAGCTCGTCAAGGCAGGCAAGCTGCGCGAAGTGGCCGACATGCGTGACGAGACCGACCTCAGCGGCCTGAAGCTCGCCATTGACCTCAAGCGCGGCGCGGACCCCGAACAGGTCATGCAGAAGCTCTTCCGCCTCACGCCGCTGTGCGACAGCTTTGCCTGCAACTTCAACATCCTCATTGCCGGCAACCCGCGCGTGATGGGCGTGGGCGAGATCCTCGACGAGTGGATCGCCTGGCGCATGGAGTGCATCCGCCGGCGCGTGTTCTTCGACCTGCAGAAAAAGCGCGCCAAGCTCCACCTGCTGCAGGGCCTCGGCAGGATCCTGCTCGACATTGACCGCGCCATCGCCATCATCCGCAATACCGAGCGCGAGGCCGACGTTGTGCCGAATCTCATGGCGGGCTTTGACCTCGACGAGGTGCAGGCAAACTTCGTGGCCGAGATCAAGCTGCGCAACATCAACCGTGAGTACATCCTCAAGCGCACGGCCGAGACCGATGCGCTGGAAAAAGACATTGCCGACCTCGAGGCGACGCTCGAGAGCAAGCGCCGCATCCGCGGCATCATCGTTCGCGAGCTCAAGGAGATCATCCGCAAGTACCCGTCGCCGCGGCGCACGGGCATCGTCGCGGCGGAGTCCGTCGCGCAGATGCCGGCCGAGGACCTCGTGCCGGATTATCCGGTGCAGCTGTTCCTCTCACGCGAGGGCTATTTCAAGAAGATCACGCCGCAGTCGCTGCGCATGAGCGGCGAGCAGAAGTATAAGGACGGCGACGAGCTGAGCCAGAGCTTCGGCGCGACGAACCGCGGGGAACTTCTCATCTTCACCGACCGTCAACAGGTGTATAAGGCCAAGCTCTGCGACTTTGCGGACACGAAGGCGTCCGTGCTCGGCGTGTACCTGCCGACGGTGCTGTCCATGGACGAGGAAGAGCACGTCCTGTGCATGATCGACCCCGGCGATTACCGCGGCGAGCTGCTGCTGGTGTTTGAAAACGGCAAGGCCGCGCGCATCCCCATGTCGGCATATGAGACCAAGACGAACCGCCGCCGCCTGACCGGCGCGTACTCGGACAAGAGCCCGCTCGTGGCCGTGCTGCCGCTGTACGCGGGCAGCGAGGTCGTGCTCTTTGCGTCCGATGGGCGCGCGCTGCTCTTCCCGCCGGAGGCCGTGTCGCTCAAGGCCTCGCGCACGACGCAGGGCGTCGCCGTCATGGCGCTGAAGAAAAAGGCCGTTGTCACGCAGGCAAAGTTTGCGCCCGATACGCTCATCCGCAATCATGCGCGCTACCGCGCCAGGAGCCTGCCGGCCGCCGGCGCGCTGCTGCGTGAGGACGACCGCGGCGAGGAGCAGATGAGCCTGATCTGAGGAGAGAGATATGGATCTGCATCGTTTTTCCGCTTTTGATTACATGAAGCTGGTCGTCGGCTCGGCGCTCGTGGCTGCGGCGTTCCAGTTCTTCACGTTCCCGAACAGCATCGTTTCCGGCGGCGTGACCGGCATCGCCCAGATCATCCGCCTGCTGACCGGAATCCCCGTCGGCGTGCTGTCGATTCTGATTAACATCCCCATTTTCTACCTCGGCTGGCGGCACCGCCTCGGCACGCGCCGGCTCATTCTGGCGCTGTGCGTCATGGCGCTCATCTCCGTGCTCATCGACGCGCTCGCGCTGACCGGCCTCGTCGTGACGGACGAGCCGATGCTCGGCGCGGTCTACGGCGGCGTGCTCAACGGCGCGGGCTACGGCCTGATCTATACCACCGGCACGACCGGCGGCGGCACGGACATTGTGGCCAAGATGCTGCGCCGGCGCTATCCGTACATCAACTTCGGCACGCTGCTGTTCGGCATGAACGTTGTCGTCGTGCTGACGTTTGCCTTCCTATTCAAAAAGTACGACAGCTGCATGTACACCATGATCGAGATGTTCATCAGCTCGAAGGTCGTCAACCTCGTGCTCTACGGCCCCGGCGTGTCGGAGGTGTGCTATATCATCACCAACAACGTCGGCGCCATCAAGAGCGCCATCACCTGCACGATGGGCCGCGGCGTCACGCTGCTGCGCGGCGAGGGCGCGTGGTCCGGCAAGGAGATGCAGGTCATCCTCTGCGTGGTCAAGCGGCCGGAGATCGCCCAGCTGCGCGAGGTCGTGCGCTCGGTGGATGAGCACGCATTTGTCATCGTGTCCGAGGCCAAGGAAGTGTTTGGCCGCGGCTTTGGAAACATCTACGGCGACGATTGAAAGGAGCGGGGTATGCACAAACGCTGCATCACCGGCATCCTGCTGGCGGCACTGCTGGTGTCGCTGTGCGGATGCACGTCCGTGTTTGACAAGGAATATCTGTCGGTGCGCCCGTATGAGGAGCCGTCGAACCTCCTGACGGACGCCGACACGACGCAGATCCGCAACTATGCGGGTCTCATGCGCGCGCTCAACACCATGGCGGCGCAGTATGAGCGCTCGTTCGTGCTGGCTTTCGGCGACTACGACGGCATCATTGCCGACGATCTGGCCGCCGCCTGCGAGGAGCTGCGCACCGGCACCGCCATCGGCGCGTACTGCATCGAGAGCGTCAGCTACGAGACCGAGCAGGTGATTGCCTACTGTGAGGCGAGCATCACCATCACCTACAACCGGCCGGAGAACGAGGTGCGCTCCATCTACAGCGCCCAGACGCAAAAGAGCATCCTCGACTGCGTGGTCGATGCGCTCGACCGGCAGCGTACGCAGTTTGCCATCCAGATCAGCACCAGTACGCTGGAGCCGGACGATGTGACGGCGCTCGTGCGCTCGGCGTGCCTGAATCAGCCGCAGCTCGTGGTGAACTTCCCGGCCATCCGTGTGGAGGTCTACAGCGGCGGCAGCAGCCAGAAGATCTTCAGTGTCACGCTGCAGTACGGCGCCAAGGAATCCACGGTCAACGACCGCCGCACGCAGCTCGACGGCCGCGTACGCACGCTCACATCCACGCTCACGGCGGGCGAGCAGGAGACGCCCCTGCAGGCGGCACTCATCGTCATGCGCGCCTGTGAGCAGCGGATAACGACCGTGAGCACGGCGTATGATGCGCTCGTGAGCGGCGCGGCCGACAGTTATGGCCTGGCCATGGCCTACAAGGCGGTCTGCGACGCGCTGAATATCCCGTGCCAGGTCGTCAGCGGCCGCTTTCAGGGGGCGGAGCGCTGCTGGAATGTCGTGCAGGTCGGCGGAAATTACTATCATCTCGACCTGTTCATGCAGTCGGAAACGCTGTGGCTGCGCAGTGATGAGAGCATGCGCAGCACCTACCAGTGGGACACGGAGGACTGCCCGTCGTGCACGGCGCAGTCGTTCATCTGGCGCGAGGGGCAGAAGCTGCAGTTGCCGGATGCGTAAAAAAAGATCAAAAAAGGCTTGACAAGTCGACGTTTTGTGGTAAAATAACGCTTGCATTCACGAAATGCGGGCATAGCTCATTTGGCAGAGCGCCACCTTGCCAAGGTGGAGGTAGCGAGTTCGAATCTCGTTGCCCGCTCCAGATTGAGAACCACACACAGCAAAAACACCGCACGCAGTGCGGTGTTTTTGCTGTGCTTTGCTGCGCTCAGCAGCGCGTTTTTGGTCAGAGACAGAGACAGAAAACACGATTGCAGAATAAGGAGGAACCCTACATGAACGCAGATGTTGTCATTGTCGGCGCGGGCCCTGCCGGTATCTTCACGGCGCTGGAGCTGCTGCGCCGCGGCTCCCCGGAAAAAATCGTCATGATCGAGCAGGGGCAGGCCATTGAAAACCGCCGCTGCCCGAAGGCCAAGACCGGCAAGTGCATGAACTGCAAGCCGTATTGCCACATCACGACCGGTTTTTCCGGCGCGGGCGCATTCTCGGACGGCAAGCTCTCGCTGTGCAGCGACGTCGGCGGCGATCTGCCCACGCTCGTCGGCGAGCGGCAGGCGCAGGAGCTCATCAACTATGCCGACAGCATCTATCTGGAGTTTGGCGCGGACGAGCACGTCGAGGGCCTGGAGAATACGGAGGAGATCAAGCAGATCCGCACGCGCGCCATCCGCGCGGGCCTACGTCTGGTCGACTGCCCGATCCGCCACCTCGGCACCGAGAAGGCGCACGAGGTCTACCTCGGCATTGAGAATTACCTGCGCGACCACGGCGTGGAGATGCTCTTCGGCTGCACGTGCGAGGACGTCATCATGCGCGACGGCCGCTGCTGCGGCGTCGTGGCGCACGACGGACATCAGGACTATACCATCGAGGCCAGGCACACCGTCATTGCCACCGGCCGCCGCGGCGCGGAATGGCTGGAAAAGACCTGCCTTGAGCACGGCGTGGAGCACAAGCCCGGCACGGTCGACATCGGCGTGCGCGTCGAGGTGCGCAACGAGGTTATGGAATCTGTCAACCGCGTGCTGTATGAGTCCAAGCTCATCGGCTACCCGGCCCCGTTCAAGAACAAGGTGCGCACGTTCTGCCAGAACCCCGGCGGCTTCGTGTCGCAGGAGAACTATGACAACGACCTTGCCGTTGTCAACGGTCACGCATATAAGGAGCTCAAGTCGCCCAACACGAACGTGGCCATCCTCTGCTCGCATAACTTTTCCGTGCCGTTCAACCAGCCGATCGCCTACGCGCAGAAGGTCGGCGAGCTGACGAACATGCTCGGCGCGGGCCACATCATGGTGCAGCGCTTCGGCGATATTCTTGACGGCAAGCGCACCTGGCAGAAGGAGCTCGCGCAGTCGAACGTCCGCCCCACGCTGCCGGACGCTGTCGCGGGCGATATCACGTCCGCCATGCCGTACCGCGCCATGCTCAATATCATCAACTTCATCAAGGCCATGGACGAGGTCGTGCCCGGCTTCGCTGCCTACGAGACGCTGCTGTATTCTCCGGAGCTGAAATTCTACAGCAACCGCATCGCCATGGACGAGGACCTGAACACGAACGTGCCCGGCCTGCACTGCCTGGGCGATTCCTCCGGCTGGACGCGCGGCCTGATGATGGCCTCGGCCATGGGCGTGCTCATGGGCCGCAAGCTCGCCGGGATGCTCTGAGCCGCGGCGGGGAGCTTTGTCAGCTTTTGCACAAAATGCTTGACAAATTTCCGCAATTCGGTACTATTAAAGGGATGGAAAACGGATATATCCGCCCCCGGCGGAGGGAAGGAATCGTTTATGGATGGACTGAAAAAAGCATATTACCGTACTTACCAGCAGGTGTTTGACATTGGCATGCGCTGCCTGCATTGGCGCAAGCCGATCGTGATCTCCGGCGCCGGCTGCATCCGGCAGGTGCCGGATGTGCTGAGCAAGAGCGGCGTGACGAAGGTCATGGTTGTCACCGGCTCGCACGTGGTCAAGTCGCTCGGGCCGAAGCTGTTTGCCGCGCTCGAGGACGCCGGCATGCCTTACGAGGTGTTCAGTGAGGTCGAGGCCAACCCCTCGGTGAACACGGTCGAGAAGATCCGCGCGCAGTACACGGAGACCGGCTGCAGCGGCTTTGTCGCCCTCGGCGGCGGCAGCCCGATGGACGCGACCAAAGGCGCGGCCGCCCGCGTTGCCTGCCCGAAAAAGAGCTGCGACGATATGGCCGGTGTCATGCGCGTCGGCAAGACCGTGCCGCCCATCGTCGCCATCCCGACGACGTCGGGCACCGGCAGCGAGACGACGATCGCTGCCGTCATCACCGACAGCGAGACGCACCACAAGTACGCGCTCATGGACCTCAAGCTCATGCCGCTGTACGCCATTCTGGACCCGGAGCTGACCGTCGGCCTGCCGCCGCGCACGACTGCGACCACCGGCATGGACGCGCTCACGCACGCGATCGAGGCGTACATCAGCTGGACATACAACACCAAGGAGAGCCTGCGCCTCGCCGAAGAGGCCGTCAAGCTCATCTTCGATAACCTCGAGCAGGCGTATCAGCACGGCGAGGATCTCAAGGTGCGCGAGAACATGATGATCGCCGCCTTCAAGGCAGGCTTTGCCTTCTCCCGCGCCGGTGTCGGCAACGTGCACGCCATCGCGCACACGCTCGGCGGCCTGTACAACACGCCGCACGGTCTGGCCAACGCGGTCATTCTGCCGATCGTTCTTGAGGACTACGGCGAGGCCGTGTATCCGAAGCTCGCGCGCCTGTGCGAGATTGCCGGCGTCAAGACCGACGGTACGGACGCCGAGAAGGCGCAGGCTTTCATCGCGGAGATCTATGCCATGAACGCGCGCATGGGCATCCCGAAGGGCTTTGACTTCATCAAAGAAGAGGACATTCCGCAGATCATCACCTGGGCGCTGGCCGAGGCCAACCCGAACTATCCGGTGCCGGTCGTGTACAACGCCGCGCGCTGCCGCAAGGTCATCGATACCATTCGCGCCAAGGCTGCGGAGAACCCGCCCGCCGAGGCATAAGAACAAAAAAGCCCGCTTCGCACGGCCGTGCGAAGCGGGCTTTCTTGTCCGG
>ENA-OUNS01002443-OUNS01002443.1-human-gut-metagenome-genome-assembly--contig:-NODE-2443-length-11761-cov-6.503759_pt1 | contig 11761 bp, 10 predicted proteins | sample MGYA00243237_ERZ505104 | MGnify/ENA primary metagenome ERZ505104 (study PRJEB26097, sample SAMN02711295) | human gut metagenome | biome: Gut microbiome | host: Homo sapiens | place: Denmark...
GCGCGCAGCAGACTGCAATCCTTTTGTCGGAAAAACCCGGAGGGTTTTTCGACAGGCTCAAAGCAGCCAACGCCATAGGCGTTGGCTGCTTAATGCTTTATGAGCCTTATGGGCTTTATCAAAGGCGGCCATAGATGCGGGTCATCTCGTGGATGCTGCTGGCAAGGCTGTGGCTCGCCTCCCCGGGCAGCATACGCCACTTCCAGTTGCCGCAGCTGGTACCGGGGACGTTCATGCGGTGGCCCGGCCCGAGGTCCAGCCAATCCTGCATCTGCGCAACAAACAGCTTCGCAACCGAGCCCATGCCGCCACGGATGATGCCGCGGTTAAAGCCCTCCCGCTCATTCAGACCCAGATACTGTGCGGCAAAGGCGACATCCTCCCGATCCGCCTCCGTGCGCCAAAGGGCCAGGGGAGCGTTATCATGAGTGCCGGTATAGCAGACGCAGTTTTCGCCGTAGCTATGGGGCAGATAGCTGCTGGTGTCCCGGGAGTCAAAGGCAAATTCCAGCACCTTCATGCCCGGCAACCGGGAATCGGCCAGCAGCTGCGTAACCTCCGGCGTGGGAAAGCCCAGGTCCTCGGCAATGAACTCAATATCGTGGAACCAACCGGTCAGCACCCCCACCAGGGACATGCCGGGGCCTTTGACCCAGTGGCCGTCCTTCGCAGTGGTCTTGCCGAAGGGCACCGCCCAATAGCTCTCAAAGCCACGAAAATGGTCGATACGAATAACATCGTAGAGCTTCGTGGCACCGCCGATGCGGCGGATCCACCACTCAAAGCCGTTTTTCCGCATGGCCTCATAGTCGTACAAGGGATTGTCCCAGAGCTGGCCGTCTGCGCTGAAATAGTCCGGCGGGACGCCGGAAACCTCTGTGGGCTTTTTGTTCTCGTCCAACTGGAAATTCTCCGGCTCGCTCCAAACATCCGAGGAGTCCATAGCCACATAGATGGGGATATCGCCGATGATGCGAATGCCCAGGCCGTTGATATAGTGCTTGAGGGCGCTCCACTGGCGGAAGAACAGGAACTGGATATAGGTGAACAGCTCCACATCCTCCCGCAGCTCCATGCGGTAGCGCGCAACCGCTTCCGGAGTGTGCAGCCGGGCGCCCTCATCGGGCCACTCCGTCCAGGACTTCATGCCAAAGCGGCGCTTGAGCGCCATGAACAGGGCATAATCCGGCAGCCAGCGGGCATTTTCCGTCTCAAAGGCCGCCACCGCCTCCCGGTCACGGCTCCAGCCCCGGGCCTTGGCCTTTTCCAGCAGGGCGAATCGACTCTCATATATCTTGCCGTAGTCCACATAGCGCGGCTCCGTCCCCCAAGCGCAGGCGTCCACCTCCTTTTGAGTCAGGAGGTCATCTGCGATGAGGGTGTCCAGGTCTATAAAATAGGGGTTACCCGCGAAGGTAGAAAAGGCTTGGTAGGGGGAATCCCCATAGCTGGTGGGGCCAAGGGGCAGAAGCTGCCAGTATTTCTGCCCTGCCTCGTGAAGAAAATCCGCAAAGCGATACGCCGCTTTGCCAAAGGTCCCGATGCCGTATGGCGAAGGGAGGGAGGAGATTGGCATCAGAATGCCGGAGGAGCGATCCATATGAGTCAGCCTTTCACGGCGCCGGCAGCGACGCCCTTAATGATATATTTCTGGCAGCAAAGGTAGAAAATGATGACAGGGAGAATGCTCAGGAAAATGAGCGCCATGGTCGCGCCCAGGTCAACCGTGCCGTAGCTGCCCTTGAGGTACTGGATGTGGATGGGAATGGTGAAATACTTGGTGCTGTCCAACACGAGGTAGGGCAGCAGATAGTCGTTCCAGACCCACATAATCTCCAAAATGCCCACGGAGATCATGGTAGGCCGCAGCATGGGGAACACCACGGAAAAATAGGTGCGCAGCGGACCGCAGCCGTCTATGGAGGCGGCCTCCTCAATCTCCAGGGGGATAGACTTTACAAAGCCAACAAACATGAAGATGGCAAGGCCCGCGCCGAAGCCAAGATAGATGATGGGAATGGTCCAGGGAGTATTGAGGGCCACCTTGTCAAAGGCCATGTCGGCAAAGTTGAAGAATGGGATCTTGACCCGGTCGGCCGTCTTAGACAGGGTAAACATGACCATCTGGAATGGGACGACCATGGAAAAGACGCACAGGTAATAGATGATGCGGCAGAGCTTGCTGTCCACCCGGGCGATATACCAGGCCGCCATAGAGGTACACAGCAAAATCAGCGCCGAGGAGACCACGGTGATGAACAAGCTGTAAAATGCGGATTTCCAGAAGGGATAGTTACCGAAGGTCATGCCCTTGATATAGTTGGCCCAGCCGGCAAAGCTCTCCCCATTGGGAAAGGCAAAGGTATCGGTCTTGACGTAGGTATTGAGCTTGAAGGAGTTGAGCACCACCATGAAGATGGGCAACACATAGATGATGCAGATAACCGCCAGCACAATGGACAAAACCAATTTGCGGCGTCGTTCAGCGGTAAGGGTACCTTTCATTACTGCTGCACCTCCTTTTTGCGGGTGGCATGGAGCTGAATGAGGCCGATGGCGGCAACCAGCAGGAAGAAGATCACAGCCTTGGCCTGGGCGGTGCCGCGGGCATTGACATTCTGCCCGTAGAATGTGTTATAGATATTCAGCGCCAGCATCTCTGTAGTCTTGATGGCGGAGCCGTCGGATTGAATCAGGAAGGGCTGGCCGCCGGTAAGGGCCAGGTTTTGATCGAAGAGCTTGAAGCTATTGGTAAGGGTGAGGAAGGTGCAGATGGTGATGGAGGGCATCACGTTAGGGATGGTGACCCGCCAAAGGGTCTGCCAGCGGCTGGCGCCATCGATCTTGGCCGCCTCCAGCATATCATCCGGGACAGCCTGCAGGCCGGCGATATAAATAATCATCATATAGCCGATCTGCTGCCAGCACATGAGGATCACAAGACCCCAGAAGCCGTACTTCGTCTCCAGAAGAATGGAGGTATTATAACGGGTGAGAATACCATCAAAGATCATGGACCACACATAGCCCAGCACGATGCCGCCGATGAGGTTGGGCATGAAGAACACCGTGCGGAACAGGCTGCTGCCCTTAATGCCCTGGGTGAGGGCATAGGCTACGGCGAAGGCCAGTACATTGATGAAAACCAGCGAAACCAGCGCGAACAGGCCCGTATACCAGAAGGAATGCATAAAGCTGGCATCCTGCAGTGCCTTGACATAGTTCCCCAGGCCGATGAACTCCGCGTCCGAAGTCGTTTTAAACTTGCAGAAGGACAGATATACGCCTTTACAGAACGGATAGACAAATCCGATAATAAAAGCGCAGACCACGGGCCCCATAAAAAGTGGGAACCAGCGCCGAAGCGGGCGGCGGATCAGCGCCCGGCTGACCGGTGCAGAGCCTTTCTTGCGCTTCAAATCGATCACTCCCATCAAAAAATAGATTGTTGCACAGCGCAGACCTCCTGCGGTCTCTGCCGTGATAGAACGGGAGAGGCGGGCGAAAGCCCGCCCCTCCTTGCTTGCTTTAGGGTATCCGGTTTTGATCCAAATTAGCCGTTGGCAGCGGCATACTGGGTAGCCCAGCCATCCACGAAGGCCGTCTTGACCAGCTCCCAGTTGGCGTCGGTACGATCGGCGTCATACTTGTTCATAGCGGAGACAATACCGTCACGATAAGCGTCCACATTGGGCTGGAAGTTGGTGACCCAAGGCATGACGTAGTTGCCGGCAGCGGTGTAGGCGTCAGCATCGCCCAGGAAGCCGTTAGCGGTCTTGGCAGCCTGCTTATAGGGCAGGATACCCAGCTCGTTCACCAGCATCTGAGAGGCCTCGGCATCGGTGACCAGCCAGTACATGAAGTCCAGCGTGGCCTGGATGTCCGCCTTGGAAGCCTTGGCGTTCACGGCCCAGCAGTTCTCGGTACCGCAATTCAGGCCAGCCTTCTCCTCGCCGGCAACACCGCAGTAGAAGGGGATCATGGAGAGGTTGTCCAGGCCATACTGATTAGCCTCAGTGCCGGTCAGAGCAGCCCACTCCCAGGAACCGTTCTGATAGAACACAGCCTGCTCCTTGCCGAACTCGGCCTCAGCGTCATAGCCGCCGGCAGCCAGGGTGGAGGGATCCACAGCGCTGTTGCTGATGTACAGATCCCACAGGTTCTTGTAGTTCTGCATGTAGGTGCCCTTGATGCTGGCGGGGCAGGTCTTCCAAGCAGCGGGATCATCCACAGACTCATAGTAATACTCGAGATTGGCCAGGTGGCCGGTGAAGCGCCAGCTGGAATCACTGCTCATAGAGGAGGAGGTGAAGGCATCAAAGCCCAGCTCCGCAGCGCGGCTGTGGATATCCTCGGCAATAGCCTTGAGAGTCTCAAAATTCTTGATGTCGGATAGCTCATAGCCGGCCTTCTGCAGCAGATCCTTATTGACAATAATGCCATAGCACTCATAGCAATAGCCGATGGAGCAGAGCTTGCCGCTGTCGTCATACAGGTTATAGGCATCGGTGCTCAGTTCACCGGCGACCTTGGTATCCTTCAGATCATAGCAGTAGTCGCCCCAGGTGCCCACAGCGGCCTGGTTGCCCACAACGAACAGCGTGGGAGGAGCCTCCTTATCCATGGCGGAGGTCAGGGTCTCATTGTACGTGCCGGAGGCAGCTGTCTGGACGGTGACAGGAACGCCGGTCTTCTCGGTATACATGGCGGCGACCTTCTGGAGGGTGGTGTCAGCTTCGGGCTTGAAATTCAGCCAGAACACACGGCCGGATCCGCCCTGCTTCTGGCCACAGGCGACCAGAGCAAAAGCCATGACGAGCGCGAGAATAAGCGATAGGAACTTCTTCATTTTCATCTTCATCATTCTCCTTGTTTCTTATTTATTTTCACGCGTTTACGCGGGAAAATCGCCGGGTCAGGTCACGCACAGATTGGCCGGTGCGCAGCGTGGTGGGCAGGATCTGGTGCCGATGGGCACCGCCGCGAATGACACTCATCAGGATCTCCACGCTTTTGGCGCCCATTTCATCGGTGGGCTGACAAAGCGTGGTCAGCATAGGATAGATATACTCAGAAACCGTCAGGCCATCAATGGCAATGATGGAGCAATCCTCAGGAATGGAGCGTCCGCTCTCCCGCAGGGCCCGCATGGCGCCAATGGCCATATCATCCGAGATGGCAAAGATGGCTGTAAAGTCTGCCGGGCGTTTGAGCCGCTCGGTCACTGCGCGGTAAGCGGATTCTATGGTGAAATCGTCCGCACGGATAATCTCCCCGTCCTCGAGGCTCAGACCCAAATCGTGCAGGGCGCGGGCATAGCCGGAGCAGCGCAGCTGGGCAATGGACCAATCCCGGGGATCCGTGGACAGAGCCGCAATGCGGCGATGGCCCTTTTGTGCCAGATCCATCACGGCGCGGTAGGCCTCCTGCTCATCAGCAATGGAGACGGAGGAGTATTTTGTGGGATCCAGGGTCCCATAGGTATTGGTATAGGAGCAGCAGACAAAGGGAACATTGAGCAGGGCCGTATCCGCCGGGCTGTAATCCGACCGGCCGCCGAGGAAAATGATGCCCTGCAGGCGCTTTTCCCGCTCCATCATGGCGCCGCACTTGATCTCGTCCTCGCAGGAGCCAATCTGCCGCATGACCATGGTACAATCCGCCGCATCCAAATCCCGCTCAATGGCACGGATAATGCCGGTATAAAAGGGGTTCTGCACACCGCGTACCACCAGGCCGACGGCATCTGACTTCGTACGCACAAGGCTTCGAGCGGAATTGTTGGGCAGGTAGTTGTATTCGGCAATGACCTGCAGCACGCGGCGGCGGCTCTCCTCGCTCACATCGGGGCGGTCGTTGAGAACGCGGGACACCGTGCTCACGCCAACGCCGCTGAGTCTGGCAATATCTTTAATGGTCATGGGGCAGCCTCCCGGTGCAGAATATAAAAACTCGGTTCCGGTAACCTTTCCGGTATCGTTTCCATTTTTTCTTTATTCTACCAGCTTTCGTGATAAATGTCAAAGCCATTCCTCAGGGATAAGTTACCAAAATATTTCACATTTTTCTGTCGAAATACACAATCACATAGCAAAAAATACGCCAAGCCATGGGCAACAAATACACGAAGGCTGATACTGAGCCGGTTTTACCCGGCCGATCTGTCAGCATTGCCTTCTCATCTTGCCCTGCTTCAGGGTCATGCGGCCGACAATCTCCGGCACGCAGTGGTTCAGATCCAGCGTCACCGCATCCTTGGCGGAAAACAGGTTATGAACGCTGCTCCGGCGGTCCTTGCCTCCTCCGCGATCCGCGTGATGGCGGTCTCTCTGCCGAACAGGAGCGTTATAGTGTCCCATCTGCGTAATCCGCAATGACGTGCAGAAAAGCATCTGCGTACTATGGCGTTTATAAAGGAAGGATAAATTGCCTGCGCACAACCTCCGGAAGGGATGCGTTATGGGGAGCGCCCTTTCCGATTCAGGTGTCATTTAAAAACGCAGGATGGAGAGCGCTTCACTCCCCACCCTGCGTTTTTTACGATCAGCGGTCACATATTGAAAGATTTGATACTCGCCCCCTTTTCTGTCGGGGCGCTAAGGATCATTCCCTGTTCTTTGCCTGCTTGATGCTCAGGCCGATGCGATTTTTCTTTTCATCCACATCCAATACAACAACCTTTACCACATCGCCCACGGTCAGCACCTCCGAGGGGTGCTTGATGAATTTACTTGAGATCTGCGAGATATGCACCAGGCCGTCCTGGTGGACACCGATGTCCACAAAGGCGCCGAAATCAATGACATTGCGGACGGTGCCGGTGAGGACCATGCCGGGCTTGAGGTCCTTCATCTCCATGACGTCGGTGCGCAGGATGGGCTGGGGCAGCTCATCCCGGACATCCCGGCCGGGCTTCAGCAGCTCGGCGGTGATGTCCCGCAGCGTGGGGACGCCTGTACCCACGGCAGCGGCGGCCTTCGCCTCACCATAGGCCTTGAGCCGGGCAGGAAGGTCCGACAGCTTCTCCGCCTTCACATCGGCCAAGGTGTAGCCCATCAGCTCCAGCAGCGCCTTGGCGGCGTCGTAGCTCTCCGGATGGACGGCAGTGTTATCCAGGACGCTCTTGCTCTCCGGCACACGCAAAAAGCCCGCACACTGCTGGAAGGCCTTGGGGCCCAGCTTGGGCACCTTCTTGATTTGGGCGCGGGAGGTAAAGGGGCCGTTTTCCTCCCGGTAGGCCACCACATTTTTCGCGGTAGTGCCGTTGAGCCCGGCCACTCGCTGCAGCAGGGACGGGGAGGCGGTGTTGATGTCCACACCTACGGCATTGACGCAATCCTCCACCACGCCGCCCAGAGCCTCGTCCAACTGCTTGGGAGGCATATCGTGCTGATACTGGCCCACGCCGATGGCCTTGGGGTCGATCTTTACCAGCTCGGCCAGAGGATCCTGCAGCCGGCGGGCAATGGACACCGCCGAGCGCAGATTCACATCAAACTGGGGGAACTCCTCGGCGGCCAGCTTGCTGGCGGAATACACAGAGGCTCCGGCCTCAGAAACGATCATATAGCTGACATGGGCGCCGGCTTCGTTTACCTGACAGATGAGCTTTACAGCCATTTGCTCCGTCTCCCGGCTGGCTGTACCGTTGCCGATGGCAATATTTTCCACGCCGTGCTTAGTGATGAGCCCTGCCAGGACGGCGATGGCCTCCCGCTCCTGCCGCTCTCCATAGGTGGGATATACCACCGCAGTGTCCAGCACCTTGCCCGTCCCGTCCACCACGGCCACCTTGCAGCCCATGCGGTAGCCCGGATCCAAGCCCATGGTGACCTTGCCCTTGACAGGCGGCTGCATAAGCAGCGGCTTCAGGTTCAAAGCGAACTGCCCGATGGCCCCCTCGTTTGCCTGTTCAGTCAGCAGGCTGCGGGCTTCCCGCTCCAGGGAGGGGAAGATCAGTCGGTCGTAGGCGTCCTCGGCGGCGGACTTGATAAATTCCATCGCCGGAGAGCCGGGCTTCACCACCGCCCGGCGCAGCAGGGGCAGCGCCCGGTCTCGATCCAGGGTGACGGAAACCTTCAGCACGCCCTCCTTCTCGCCCCGGTTGATGGCCAAAATCTGGTGTCCCTGGAGCCTGGAAAGAGCCTGCTCAAAATCATAATACAGGCGGTACACGCTGTCCTCCTCCGTGGCCGCACAGCAGGCAAGCCGGCCCTGCCGGCTCAGCAGGCCGCGCAGCGCCTTGCGGATGTCAGCATCATCGGAGATTTGCTCGGCAATGATGTCCGACGCACCCTGAAGAGCATCGGTCACGGTGTCCACACTCTTTTCCGGGGCGAGAAATTCCCGGGCGGCATCCTCCGGCCGGGGGCAATCCCGCTCCTGGGCAAACAGCAGGGTTGCCAAGGGCTCCAGCCCTTTTTCCCGTGCCACGGTGGCCCGGGTGCGGCGCTTTTGCTTATAGGGGCGGTAGAGATCCTCCACCTCCGCCAGGGTCTTGGCGCTGTCGATGGCGGCAGCCAGCTCCTCCGTCAGCTTGCCCTGGTCGACGATGGACTTTTTTACCGCCGCGCGGCGCTCCTCCAGATTGCGCAGATACTGCAGCCGCTCCTCCAGAGTGCGCAGGGTGGTGTCGTCCATGGCGCCGTGGAGCTCCTTGCGGTAGCGGGCAATGAAAGGAATGGTATTCCCCTCATCCAACAGCTGCACCACATTTTCCACATATTTTTCATTTACGTTCAGTTCTTGCGCAAGGGCATAAATGATATCCATTACCGTTTCTTTCCTCTCGTCTTACAAAAATGATCCCTCTCATTATACAGGGCAAAGCCCTTTTGCGCAATAGTCCGGAGCGGTGCTTTTGACGCAGAAAAACGCCCCATTTATCAGCCCGCATGCCGCGTGGGCCGATAAATGGGGCGCCATTCAGTTGGTGTGCTGAGGGATTTTGCTCGCTTTACGGCTGGGCCTGCTCCAGCTCCATCACCGCGTCAATGAGCATCTGCTGGGGGACGGGATAGGGCCACACCCGTACATCGATGCCGGCCAGAGCCTTCTCCGTGACGGCAGGCAGATCCTCGGGCCTTGCATGGATATCCGCCAGACAGGTGGGCAGGCCGATGGATTTATTAAAGCGCAGAAGCCGATCCCGCTCCTCGTACTGCTTGTCCGCCGTCAGCATCACCAGGATGCCGTAGGACACCACCTCGCCGTGGAGGTGATGGTTCTTCTCCGTGGAGGGCAGGATGGTGAAGCCGTTATACATAGCGTGAGCCATGCCGGTGGTGTAGTCCACCTGAACGAAGTTGGAGACAAAGCCGGTGGAGATGATAATGGCCTCGATGATCTCCGTCAGCTCCGGGGTGATGCGGTGCCGGCGGCAATCCTCCATGGCCTGCCGGCCCCAGCGGACGATGGGCTCGGCGCACATGCTGCTCAGGGCGATGCCCATGGCATCGGAGTGGGCAGGGATGTCGTTGCGGGAGGAGATGGTACACTCGTAGTGCTTGGCCATGGTGTCGCCCATGCCGGCCCACAGGTAGCGCACCGGGGCATTGGCAATGATCTCCGTGTTGATGAAAATGTGGTTGGGCGGAATCTTGGAGAAGGAGTACTCCCGCAGGCTGCCGTCCGGATGATAGACAATGCCAAGGCTGGTGCAGGCGGCGCAGGTGGAGGCGATAGTGGGGAAGGTGAAGAAGGGACGGTTCGTTTCGTGGGAGAGGACCTTGCAGGTATCGATGGCCTTGCCGCCGCCGACGGCGAAGATCATGTCTGCCTCCGCCACCTGGGGCCGGAGCATGTCCATGTTCTCCCGGGAGGCTTCGCCGCCATACCAGAAGGTGCCGATGATCTCGATGCCGGAGCCCTCCACCGCCTGGCGGATCTTATCCTCGGCGGCGGCCAGGGCGTGCTTGCCGCCGATGATGGCGGCCCTTTTGCCGTAGGCGGGGCAGATGTTCACAATGTCCTCGTAGGCATCAGGGCCTACGGTATAACCAGGAAAAAGAGCTTTTTGCATAAGATACACCTCATTATAATGTAGTATGATTTGGAAATACCGGTTTTAATTTACGGTCACGGTATCGGGGCGGATCTCCGCCCGAGACGCCTGCGCAGTCTCCTCCCCGGCGCCGGCAAAATCGTGCTCGCGGCAGTATTTGCGGTTTTTGTAAACGCCCACAGTGAGGAAGGGAATCACCACCACGGCGATGCCCAGGTAGCCGCAGTAGCCGTAGCCGTACTTGATAATATTGGTGAGGCCGGCCATGGAGATGGTCATGGAGAGGACGATGATGAAGGCGGAGACGATGGCGCTGCGGACGGGGGCGGACTTAATGCCCCGGAAGATGCGGAGCTTTTCAAACCGGGCCACGAAGCCGAAGATGGTGGTCACGCCTGTGGAGATGAGGCAGAGGAGCAGGCAGGTGCCGTACACGGCCACCATTGTGGGCATGCCGATGACCTTGCACACGGTGAGGGTGGGAATGGTGGCGCCGCCCTCCACAGAGGTATAAACGCCCTGCCAGCTGAGAAGCATAAACACGGAGAGGACCAAAGCCACAGCATTCATAACGAAGGATATCCGCATAGCCTTGGCGCAGCCGTTTTTGCTCCTCATGGTGGTGCCGCAGGCCACCATGGTGGGCAGGGTCACGCACTGGAAGCCCGCATAGGTGAAGGCGTTGAGAACGGCCTTGGGGATATTGGCAAAGCCGGTAGTCCGGAAGTCGGCGGCCAGAACGGAGAAGATGCTGCTGTCGCTCTTGAAAATGCCGATGACGTAGATGCTGATGGCGGTGACCAGGATGGCCAGGCCCATGTAGGTGGAGGCGGCCCGGACGATGCCTGCACCGAAGATGGTAAGGGTCAGCACGATGAGACCTACCACCACTACGCCGACGTAGTAGTCCAAGGTGAAGTAATTGTTCAGGGCGGAGGCGGCGCCGGAGATGGCGGCAGCCACGGCCATGAGGACCATAATGTAGAAGAATATCTCAAAGGCCCACTCAAACTTGTCAAAGGGGTGATAGAGGGTCTCAAAAAGCTGCTTATAGGTTTTCAGGCCCCGGGAGTTATACATGATCATGGCCTCCCGCATGGTCAGCGTCAGCAGCAGCATGGCCACAATGGCCGAGAGAACGCCGGTCCAGCCCAGGCCCACATAGTAGGTGTTGGCTTGGTTGCCGGTGGCGAAGCCACCGCCTGCGTGGGCCGAAAACAGCACGGCGCCTACGGAGAAGGCGGCTATAAACGGGGTCTTGGGGATTTTGGGGGTGCTTGCTTTCATTGTTTTGTTCCTCCTGCAAAAATGATCGGGTGTTTGGCAGAAAAACAAAAAACCTTTCGTCTTTCCTGCCCCTTGGCAGAAGAGACGAAAGGCTGAAAACCCTCCGCGGTACCACTCTTCTTTGCTTCGCATTGCGCGAAACACACTCAACGGAATACCATCATATTCCTGCACTGTAACGGGAGCGCCCGTCTGCGTTTACTGGGGGTTCAACGCAGCCGCTGTACAGCCAGTTCGGCAGTTGGATCGCACTGTGCCTCGCACCACCCGGCACTTCTCTGAGAGCATCGCCCTGCTTACTACTCTGTGTCATCGCGTTTGTGATGCTGTGAGGATAACAGCCGAAGCGGGAAATGTCAACAGGCATTTTGTAAAATAAGATTTTTTTGTAAAAAGTGCCGCTTGTCGGCAGGGAGAAGACCGGGAAATTTTATAGAAAAAAGCAACACGTCTTTGCCCATCACGAAGGCA
>ENA-OUNS01002444-OUNS01002444.1-human-gut-metagenome-genome-assembly--contig:-NODE-2444-length-11759-cov-8.798701_pt1 | contig 11759 bp, 8 predicted proteins | sample MGYA00243237_ERZ505104 | MGnify/ENA primary metagenome ERZ505104 (study PRJEB26097, sample SAMN02711295) | human gut metagenome | biome: Gut microbiome | host: Homo sapiens | place: Denmark: Copenhagen...
TATTTCTTTGCCGCCTGCGGGCGGCAAACTCTGTGAGACTTTTTTGATACGCTGCAAGGCACCCTCCGCAAAGAGGGTGCCTTGGTTTTTGGGGGAAAATGTGCCGCGCTTCAGGGGCGCCAGCCCATAGATTTGCTGATCTCCCCGGCGGTGTGCAGCAGCTTGGGGGCAAATCTCTCAATGGTGGCATCGGTCATCCGGACCGACAGGCCGGAAATACTCATGGCACCTACGGGCATGCCATTCCAGTTGAAAATAGGGGCCGCAACACACCGGACGCCCAGGTCGTGCTCCTCGTCATCAATGGCGTAGCCGCGCTGACGAATGAGAGCCAGATCCGCCTGCAGATCCTCCCAGGTGGCGATGGTCTTAGGTGTGAAGCGTACGACCTGGGTCTGCTCCCAAATGGTGCGCACCTCCTTCTCGGGCAGGTAGGCCATGATGCTTTTTCCCACGCCGGTGCAGTACATGGGGTTGTGCAGGCCCACGGAGGAGGTGATATTGATGGGGCGGGAAAAGGGCTCAAACTTGTACAGGTAGACCACCTCGTTCCCGTCTCGCTCCACCAGGTGGATCACCTCCTTGACCTCGTTGGACAAGGCCTCCAAAATGGGCTTTGACGCGGTGAACAGGTCCAGAACGGAGGACACCCGGCGGGAGATCTCATACAGCCGCAGGGTCAGGCGGTATTTTCCGCTCTCCGGGTCCTTGCGCGCATAGCCTCGACCCACCAGCGATGCCAGCAGCCGATGGGCGGTGCTGGCGTGGAGAGAGGTGGCCGCCGCCAGCTCCGACAGGGCAAGGCCCTGGGGCGCGGCGGACAGCGCCTCCAAAATGTCCAACACACGATCAATGGATTGGACGGAATTGTTGTTGTCTTTCATGGGCAATCCTTTCCACATTATGAAAATACATACATATCATACCCCCTTTTTTGGCGTTTTGCAACATGAATCCCATAGATTTTTTGGCAAAATTGCGGGATTGACATTTTCCTATCATGCGATAATAATATAAACAAGATTTCATAGTGCGATAATGAATTTCGCATTGTGAAATTAAAGATGAGTGAGAAAAAAATAACACAAAGAGGAGGACCTGTTATGAGTGAAGCAAAAGCTAAGAAGAAAAAGCTTAGCATCCCCGTAAAGCTGGCCATTGCCCTGGTGCTTGGCGTGGTCGCCGGCCTGATCTTTAAGGAGAAGGCCTCGTATGTTGCCTTTATCGGCACACTGTTTATCCGCCTGCTGAAAATGTGCGTGTATCCCCTGGTGCTGTTCAGCATCATCGCCGGTATCGCCAACGTGGCTGACATTGTCAAGCTGAAGAAAATCGGCGGCCAGTTCCTGCTGTATACCTTCCTCAGCTCTGCCATCGCTGGTGTGCTGGGCTGCCTGGCCATCACCATCAGCGGCGCCGGCAAGGGACTGGTCCTGCAGGAGACTGTGGACGAAAGCGTCCAGCAGATCAACATGGTCGAGAATGTTGTGGAGTGGGTCCCCGATAACGTGTTTGCCGCTCTCTCCAACGGCACCCTGGTTCAGATCATCGTTTTCGCTATCTTCTTCGGCGTCATGATCACCCAAATGCGCAAGAACAGCAACGCAGTGGATTTGGTGGCCATGGTGGTGGAAGGCTGCAACATCATCATGCAGAGAATGGTCGAGGTCATCATGACGGTGGCTCCCTACGGCGTGTTCTGCCTGATCGCCAACCTGGTGGGTACCACCGGCGTTCAGAACCTGAAGGAAATCTTCGGCCTGGTGCTGACCATGTGGGGCGGCTCCCTGGTGCACATGCTGGTATTCCTGCCCCTGCTGCTCCGCTTCTTTGGCCGCGTCAACCCCATCAAGTTCTTCAAGAACATTGTTTCCGTCATCCTCATGGCTTTCTCCACCCAGTCCAGCGCGGCTACCCTGCCTGTGACTATGGAGGTCTCCAAGGAAAAGAACGGCGTGCCTGACGATGTGGTGAACCTGTGCGCCGCTCCCGCCGCTACCATCAATATGGACGGCGCTGCCATTGAGTACACCGTTTACACCCTCTTCGCGGCACACGCCTTCGGCGTTCACTTCACCGTGTGGCAGATCATCTTCATGGTCGTCATGTGCGTGGTCTGCTCCGCCGGTGCAGCCGGCGTTCCCGGCGGCGGCATCGTGATGTGCTCCATCTGCCTGGCTACCATGGGCCTGCCCAATGAGGAAGTCACCGCGATGGTGGCCGGCGTCTATGTCCTGCTGGATGTTGCCTCCACTACCCTGAACGTCACCGGCGACTGCTGCGGCATGGTGTGCATTGCCAACCGCCTGGGCATCCTGGACAAGGAAAGATTCAACGCCTGATACTTACCCCCTCACAATAGAAGCGACACCACACGCTGCCGCACCGGAATCTGCATGAAGCACAGCTGCCATGCGGCGCGACCGGGTGACCAAGGCTCCGTGTGGTGTCGCGCCTGTCTCTCAACAACTCCCCCGGTAAAACCGAAATAGAAAGGATAGAAATCGCTATGTCATTCATTTCCAATAAGAGTCAGAAAACGCCCCATTCCGTCATCCGCGAGATGTTTGCCCTGCAGACGGGGCTGGATAATGTCATCAGCTTCGCCCTGGGCGAGCCGGATTTCACCGCCCCTCAGCACGTCATCGACGCAACGGTGGCCTCCCTGCAGCGGGGCGAGACGCACTATACCCCCAACGCGGGCATCCCGGCTCTGCGGCAGGCGGTGTCTGATCTTTACAAGAGACGGGGCCTGGACTATAAGCCCAGCGAGGTCCTTATCGGCGCCGGCGCCATCAGCATGCTGAACCTGGCCTGCACCGCCATGCTGGATATCGGCGACGAGGTTCTGGTGCCGGATCCGGGCTGGGCCAACTATGTGGGCCTGATGATGCAGGTGGGCGCGGTGCCTGTGCCTATCCACCTGAAGGAGGAAAACGGCTTCATGTACGATGTGGCTGACCTGCAGGCGGCCCTTACGCCCAAGACCAAGATGATCCTGCTGAACTCCCCGTCTAACCCCACCGGCGGCGTGGCCAGCGCCGACAACCTGCGCCAGATCGCAGACTTTGCCAAGGCAAACGACCTGTACATCCTCACCGATGAGATCTACCGGGAGCTGCTGTGGGACGATGAGCCCTACACCAGCATCGCCGGCTTCCCCGGCATGAAGGAGCGCACCGTGGTGGTGGACGGCTTCTCCAAGACCTACGCCATGACCGGCATGCGCCTGGCCTGGGCGGTGGCGCCGGAGGAGGTCATCGTGGTGATGACCAAGCTGCTGGAAAACGTGCTGTCCTCCGTGAACGAGGGCATGCAGTGGGGCGGCGTGGCCGCGCTGAACGGCAGCCAGGAGTGCGTGGAGGAGATGAAGCGCCAGTATCGCCGCCGCCGTGAGATCATTGTGGGCGGCCTCAACGATATGAAGGGCGTCAGCTGCCTGATGCCCAAGGGCGCATTTTACGCCTTCCCCAACATCTCCAAGCTGGGCATCCCCTCCCGGGAGTTTGCCATGCGGCTGCTGAAGGAGAAGCATGTGGTGGTGGTGCCCGGCACCGGCTTTGGCGAGGGCGGCGAGGGCTTCGTCCGCCTGGCCTATGCCACCAGCGAGGACAATATCCGCGAGGGCCTGCGGCGCATGAAGGAATTCGTCGAGAGCCTGTAACAGAAAGGAAAACGTCATGAGCAAGAAAAACTATGTGGTCATGGACGGCAACACCGCCGCTGCCCATTCCGCCTATGCCTTTACCGAGGTGGCGGCCATTTACCCCATCACGCCGTCGTCCCCCATGGCGGAGAAGGTGGATGAGTGGTCCGCCAAGGGGAAGAAGAACCTCTTTGGCACCCCGGTGGATGTGATCCAGATGCAGTCCGAGGCCGGCGCCGCCGGCACCTGCCACGGCTCCCTCCAGGCCGGCGCCCTGACCACTACCTTTACCTCCTCCCAGGGCCTGATGCTGATGATCCCGGCGATGTACGCCATGGGCGGCCAATTCCTGCCCAGCGTCATGCACATCGCCTCCCGAGTGGTCACCAGCAACCACCACTCCATCTTCGGCGATCATACGGACTTCATGACCTGCCGCACCACAGGCTATGCCATGCTCATGTCCTCCTCCCCTCAGGAGGCTATGGACCTGGCGGCCGTGGCGCATCTGAGCGCCATCGGCGCCAAGTACGCCTTCATGCACTGCTTTGACGGCTTCCGTACCAGCCACGAAATGCAGCGCATCGAGGCTCTGGACTATGAGGACCTGCGGGGCCTGGTGGACTATGACGCCCTGAAGGCCTTCCGCCGGCAATCCCTGAATCCGGAGCATCCCACCAACCGCGGCAACAACGTCAACCCCGACGTGTACTTCCAGTGCAAGGAGGGCGCCAATGTCAAGGCGGCCACGGTGCCCGGCACCGTCCGGCATTATATGAACGAGATCAATAAGCTCACCGGCCGGGACTATAAGCTCTTTAACTACTACGGCGCCCCCGATGCCGAGGAAGTGGTGGTGGCCATGTGCTCCGTCACCGAGGCTCTGCGGGAAACCGTGGACTATCTCAACGCCCAGGGCCGCAAGGTGGGCATGGTGCAGATCCACCTGTACCGCCCCTTCTCCGTGCCGGATTTCTCTGCCGCCATCCCCGCCACCTGCAAGCGCATCGCTGTGCTGGACCGCAGCAAGGAGACCGGCTCCGTAGGCGAGCCCGTGTACCTGGATGTGGTCACGGCGCTGAACCAGGCGGGCCGGGGCGACATCCGTGTGGTGGGTGGCCGCTATGGCCTCAGCAGCAAGGACACTACCCCCGGTCAGCTCATTGCTGTGTACGATAACCTGCGCCAAGAGATCCCTAAGAACAGCTTTACCATCGGCATTTGCGACGATGTGACCCACACCTCCCTGGACTATGAGAATGTGGAGTTCCCCCATCCCGGCGAAATTTCCTGCAAAATCTGGGGTCTGGGCGGCGACGGCACCGTGGGCGCCAACAAGAACGCCATTTCTACCATCGGATTGGTTGCCAACAAGTATGCCCAGGCGTACTTCTCCTATGACTCCATGAAGTCCGGCGGCCTGACCCAGAGCCATCTGCGCTTCGGTGACACGCCCATTCGCAGCACGTATCTGGTGTCCTCCGCGGATTTCGTGGCCTGCCACGCCCCCACCTATGTGAAGAAGTATGACCTTACCGAGGATCTGAAGGACGGCGGCACCTTCCTGCTCAACTGCCCCTGGTCCGCAGAGGAGCTGGAGAGCCAGCTGCCTGCCAAGATGAAGCGGGACCTGGCCCGCAAGCATGCCCGGTTCTACATCATTGACGCTGCCAAGCTGGCCGGCGAGATCGGCCTGGGCAAGCATACCAATAACATCCTCCAGGGCGCGTTCTTCGCGCTGACCAAGGTCATCCCCATGGATGTGGCCGTGGAGGATATGAAGAAGAACAACTACGCCACCTACTTCAAGAAGGCCGGCCAGAAGATTGTGGATCTGAACGACAAGGCCGTGGATGTGGGCGTGCATGCCACCGTAAAGGTGGACGTCCCCGCATCCTGGGCCGATGCCCAGGACGCTCCCGCCCCCCAGGTGGAGGCCACGCCCTTCGTCAAGGAAATCGTCATGCCTATGGATCGCCAGCAGGGCGACAAGCTGCCGGTGTCCGTGTTCCAGAAGCACGGCGTGCTGGACGGCACATGGGAAAACGGCACCTCCGCCTATTCCAAGCGCGGCGTAGCCACCTCCGTGCCCAAGTGGGATGCGGCGGCGTGCATCCAGTGCAACCGCTGCGCCATGAGCTGCCCCCATGCGGCCATCCGCCCGGTGCTGCTGACGGAGGAGGAGAAGGCATCCGTCCCCGCTGAGTTTGTCACCGCCCCGGCCAAGGGCCTGGGCAAGGACGCCCCCGCTTACCGGTTCCGCATGCAGGTGTCCCCCTATGACTGCCTGGGCTGCGGCGTCTGCCTGACGGTGTGCCCCGCCAAGGAAAAGGGCGCGCTGACCATGGCACCCTTCGAGGAAATGAAGTGCGAGCAGCCCCTGTTCGACCAGGTGGCCATGAACGAAAAGTATCTGAAAAAGGACGCCATCAGTGACAAGAGCGTCAAAAACGCCCAGTTTGCCAAGCCATACTACCAGTTCTCCTCCGCCTGCGCCGGCTGCGCGGAGACCACTTACATCAAGCTTCTCAGCCAGCTCTTCGGCGACCACATGTATGTGGGCAACGCCGCCGGCTGTTCCTCCGCCATCAGCGGCGGCGCGCCCATCCTGCCTTATTGCAAGGACTGCCAGGGCCACGGCCCCGCCTGGGAGCACTCCCTGTTTGAAGACAATGCCGAGTTTGCCTACGGCTTCTTCCACGCGCAGGATTCCATCCGCAGGGAGCTGCTGCTCCGGCTGGAGAAGCTGCAGGCTGAGGGTGTTGCGCCCGAGGCCATCGGCGCATACCTGAATGGCTGGAACGACCAGGAAAAGTCCCGGGCCGTGACGGATGCCTTGATTGCTGCGCTGCAGGGTGTGGCCGGCGAGGACGCCGCATACATCCTGGAGAATAAGGAGTACCTGGCCAAGAAGTCCATCTGGGCCGTGGGCGGCGACGGCTGGGCCTACGACATCGGCTTCGGCGGCATCGACCATGTGATGGCCCAAAATCGGAATGTGAATCTGCTGGTGCTGGACACCGAGGTGTATTCCAATACCGGCGGACAATCCTCCAAGGCCACCCCCATCAGCGCCACGGCGAAGTTCTCCGCCGGCGGCAAGCAGGTAGCCAAGAAGGATTTGGGCGGCATTTTGATGCAGTACGGCTATGTATATGTGGCCCAGGTGGCCATGGGCGCCGACCAGGCTCAGACGCTGAAGGCCCTGCGGGAGGCCGAGGCCTACGACGGCCCCTCCATCGTCATCTGCTACTGCCCCTGCCTGGAGCAGCACATCAAGGCCGGCATGGGGAACTCCCAGCTGGAGATGAAGAAGGCTGTGGAGTGCGGCTACTGGCATCTGTATCGCTACGATCCCCGCCGCATCGCGGAGGGAAAGAACCCCTTCCAGCTGGACTCTCCGGAGCCCGACAGCGAAAAGCTCATGGATTTCCTCATGGGCGAAAACCGCTTCGCCGCGCTGAAGAACAACTTCCCGGAGAGGGCGGACGCACTCTATGCCAAAGAAATCGCCGATGTAAAGGCGCGATACGCCAAGTATAAGAGGATGGCGGAGGAAAACTGAAGCCTGCTTCCGTATACTGAGCGATCACAGCGGGGGAATCGCTCCAACCAAGCGATTCCCCCTTTTTTCAAACCATTTGATAATTGCCGCAAGGAGACGACTCTCATGTATCAGACTATCCGTTATGAAAAGCAAGATCAAATCGCCCTCGTGACCATTGACCGGCCCGAGGCCCTGAACGCCCTGAACAGCGCCGTTATCACAGAGCTGGAGCAGGTGGTGGCGGACCTGGAGGCAGACCGTGAGATCCGAGCCATGATCCTCACCGGCCAGGGCCGCTCCTTTGTCGCCGGCGCCGACATCGGCGAGCAGTACCCTCTGGACCTGAGCAGCGGCCGCCGCTGGGGCCGGCGAGGCAGCGCGCTGCTGCGCCGCATTGAAAGACTGGAATTTCCCACCATTGCCGCGGTAAACGGCTTCGCCCTGGGCGGCGGCTGCGAGCTGGCAATGAGCTGCGATATTATTTTAGCCTCCGAAAAGGCCAAGTTTGGCCAGCCGGAGGTGGGGCTGGGCATTACCCCCGGCTTTTCCGGCACCCAGCGTCTGCCCCGCCGGGTGGGCATTGCCAAGGCCAAGGAGCTGATCTTCTCCGGAAGAATGATAAGAGCTGACGAGGCCAGGGAGATCGGTCTTGTCAACGCCGTTTATGCTCCGGAAGAGCTGCTGCCCGTCGCACTGGAAATGGCAAGGTCTTTCGTGAAAAATGCGCCCATTGCCGTGAAGTACGCCAAGGCCTGCATCGACCGGGGCATGCAGATGGATATGGACGACGCCATCGCCGTAGAGAACGAGCTGTTTGCCATGTGCTTTGCCACCCATGACCAAAAAGAGGGCATGGGCGCGTTTCTGGAAAAGCGCCCTGCACAGTTCACAAATACCTGATAAGGAGAATAACGCCATGATGACCGCGAAAGAATACATCGACTCCCTGCGTAAGCTGAACACCCGGGTGTACATGTTCGGCGAGAAGCTCGACAACTGGGTGGATCACCCCATGATCCGCCCCTCCATCAACTGTGTGGCCATGACCTACGCGCTGGCCCAGGATCCCCAGTATGAGGAGCTGATGACCGCCACCTCCAGCCTGACCGGCCACAAGATCAACCGCTTCACCCACCTGCACCAATCCGCAGACGATCTGGTGAAGAAGGTGAAGATGCAGCGGCTGCTGGGCCAAAAAACCGCCTCCTGCTTCCAGCGCTGCGTGGGCATGGATGCCTTCAACGCCGTATACTCCACCACCTACGAGATCGACGAGAAGTGCGGCACAAGCTATCACGAGAACTTCAAAAAATTCCTTATTTACGTGCAGGACAACGATCTGACGGTGGACGGCGCCATGACCGATCCCAAGGGCGACCGCTCCAAGGCGCCCCACGAGCAGACCGACCCGGATATGTACGTCCATGTGGTGGAGCGTCGCCCCGACGGCATTGTGGTCTGCGGCGCAAAATGCCACCAGACCGGCTCCGTTAACTCCCACTGGCATATCTTCATGCCCACCATCGCCATGGGCGAGGCGGACAGGGACTACGCCGTGTCCTTCGCCTGTCCCACCGACGCCGAGGGGCTGTACATGATCTACGGCCGCCAGTCCTGCGACACCCGGAAGATGGAGGACGGCTGCATCGATGTGGGTAACGCCAAATTCGGCGGACAGGAGGCACTGGTGGTTCTCGACCACGTGTTTATCCCCAATGAGTACATCTTCCTCAACGGTGAGTACGAGTTCGCCGGCATGATGGTGGAGCGCTTCGCCGGCTATCACCGCCAGAGCTACGGCGGCTGCAAGGTAGGCGTAGGCGACGTGGTCATCGGTGCGGCGGCACTGGCCGCCGAGTACAACGGCGTGGAGAAGGCCAGCCATATCAAGGACAAGCTCATTGAGATGACCCATCTCAACGAGACGCTTTATTCCTGCGGCATTGCCTGCTCCTGCGAGGGCTGCCCCACCAAGGCGGGGAACTATCAGATCGACCTGCTGCTGGCCAACGTCTGCAAGCAGAACGTTACCCGCTTCCCCTACGAGATCGTGCGGCTGGCGGAGGACATCGCCGGCGGGCTGATGGTCACTATGCCCAGCGAGACGGACTTCAAGTCCGCCACGGTGGTGGGCCGCGAGGGCGAGACCATCGGCGAGATCTGCAACAAGTATTTCGCCGCCCACGAGGGTGTCAGCACCGAGGATCGCCAACGGATCATGCGCTTTTTGGAGAATATGTGCCTGGGCGCGGCTGCCGTGGGCTACCGCACGGAGTCCATGCACGGGGCCGGCTCGCCCCAGGCCCAGCGGGTGATGATCGCCCGGCAGGGGAACATCCAGGGCAAGAAGAAGCTGGCCAAAAACATCGCCGGGATTAAGGAGTAAAAGAATGGAAAAGAAGCAAGCATGGCTCCGGCTGGTGCAGGAGAAATCAGCCCACTATCTGAACCTGGGTGACGGCGGCTTTGACGAGCGGATGCGGGCCCGCCTGGTGGATTGCGACTACGAAGGCCAGACCGTCACCTATGCATTCCCTACCCAAGATTGGCAGATCAACGAAAAGGGCGGCATCCATGGCGGCGCCATCGCCGGGATGTTTGACGCGGCCTTCGGTGTAGTAGCCAACTTTACCGCCGGGGAAAACGAGGCTACCACCGTGGATATGTCGGTGTCCTTTCTCCGGGGCGTGGAGTACGGCATGGAGCTTTATCTGAAGGTGTATATCGTTAAGGCAGGCCGCAGCCTCATCCGCCAGCGGGCGGAGCTGACGGACGCCGCCACCGGCAAGCTTTTAGCCACTGCCAGCGGCAGCTGGATGCCCCTGTGAGCCGGGCCAACCTTGTATATATTAAATAGGAGAAATAACTATGGATTTCAATTTGAGCCGTGAACATCAGATGATCCGCAAGATGATGGCGGAGTTTACCGAAAAGGAAGTCAAGCCCATTGCGGCGGAGACCGACCGCACCTGTGAATACCCCCGGGAGAACATAGAGAAGCTGTTTAACCTGGGCGTTATGGGTATGTGCGTGCCCAAGGAGTACGGCGGCGCCGGGGCCGATCCCTTGGCCAGTGCCATCTGCATTGAGGAGCTCAGTAAGCAGTGCGCCTCCACCGGTGACATCGTGGCTACCCACAACGGCCTGTGCTGCGACCCCATTATGAACTACGGTACTGCTGCCCAAAAGGCCAAGTATCTGCCCATGCTCACCACCGGCCACCATGTGGGCGCCTTCGCCCTGACAGAGCCAAACGCCGGCTCTGACGCTTCTAAGGGCCAGACTGAGGCCAAGCTGGAGGGTGACCATTATGTGATGAACGGCAGCAAGATATTCATCACCAACGGCTATGTGGCCGATGTATTTGTGGTGTTTGCCATGACCGACAAGAGCAAGGGCACCAAGGGCATCTCAGCCTTCATCGTGGAGAGCGGCTTCCCCGGCTTCTCCGTGGGCAAGCATGAGGAAAAGCTGGGCCTTCACGGCTCACCTACCGCGGAGATCGTGTTCCAGGATTGCATCATCCCCAAGGAGAATCTCCTGGGCGTAGAGGGCAAGGGCTTTTCCATCGCTATGGCCACGCTGGACGGCGGCCGCATCGGCATCGCGGCCCAGGGCCTGGGCATTGCCGAGGGCGCTCTGCAGGAGGCAATCAACTACACCAAGGGCCGCGTCCAGTTCGGCAAGCCCATTTCTAAGTTCCAAAACACTCAGTTCACCCTGGCCGACCTGGAGTTGGGCTGCGAGGCGGGTCGCCTGCTGACCTATCAGGCCGCTATCGCCAAGGGCGAGGGGAAGCGCTATACCAAGCAGGCCGCTATGGCGAAGCTCTTCACCTCCGAGCATGCCATGAAGACCACCACCAAGGTGGTGCAGATGTTCGGCGGCTATGGCTACACCAAGGATTACCCGGTGGAGCGCATGATGCGCGATGCCAAGATCACCGAGATCTACGAAGGCACTTCCGAGGTCCAGCGCATGGTTATTTCCAGCCACCTGGGCGTTAAGTAAGTAAGGAGGTAAAAGGTAAAATGAAAATTCTTGTAACTGTTAAGCAGGTTCCCGATACCTCCGGCAAGGTGGCAGTGAACCCCGATGGTACCCTGGACCGTGCGTCCATGCAGACCATCATCAACCCCGATGACCTGAACGCCGTTGAGGCTGCTCTGGCTCTGAAGGACGAGCTGGGCTGCAAGGTGGTGGCCTTCACCATGGGTCCCCCTCCCGCAGAAGGCATGCTCCGTGAGCTGATGGCCATGGGTGTGGACGAGGGCGTCCTCATCACCGCCCGTGAGTTCGGCGGCTCCGATACTTACGCTACCTCCCAGATCATCGCCGCCGGCATCGACACCTACGGCGTGGACGAGGATGACATCATCCTGGCCGGCCGCCAGGCCATCGACGGCGATACCGCCCAGGTGGGTCCCCAGATCGCTGAGAAGCTGCATCTGCCCCAGATCACCTATGCCGGCGAGATCACCAAGGACGGCAATACCCTGACCGTGAAGCGTATGCTGGAGGACGGCTACATGACCGTGAAGGTCAAGACCCCCTGCATGATCACCT
>ENA-OUNS01002446-OUNS01002446.1-human-gut-metagenome-genome-assembly--contig:-NODE-2446-length-11756-cov-4.740193_pt1 | contig 11756 bp, 9 predicted proteins | sample MGYA00243237_ERZ505104 | MGnify/ENA primary metagenome ERZ505104 (study PRJEB26097, sample SAMN02711295) | human gut metagenome | biome: Gut microbiome | host: Homo sapiens | place: Denmark: Copenhagen...
AGTTCAGACGTGTGCTCTTCCGATCTTTTCAAATAAGCAGCAATCTGATCATCGGAAAGCGCAAATCTGTTTTTTATCTTCTGGGCTATCATATCCCGTGAAATACCACATTCCAGATATGTCTCTATCGCTGTTTCAATCGCCATTTCTATTGCTCTCTTATCTGCATATTCCTCTATTGCCTTGCACACGATTGCCACCTCCTTTGGATCATGCTTCATTGCCTGTACACGTCTGGATGTTTTGGGGAATTCAGGATTATTCATATCCGGATTTAGAAATTCCTTCATAAGACGTGCTATTTTATTATCCTCTTTCCCGGTTGTCGTCACATAAATTTCATGCAGTCCATCCTGCAACGACTCCCCTGTTTCCTTACAGATCATCTCTGCATGGCTGATCGTTCGCCCATTCTGCAATACATCAAAATTAGAAACATAGATAATATATACTTCCTGTACATGTTCAAATCTGTCTCCGGGTTCTGAACGATTTACTGTGATCGCGGATGCATTGTAACGGACTCGTTTTACGTGATTATCATTATCCGCTTTCTGGATCTCAATGTTATAAACAACATCTTCTTCCCCTTCTGCGTACGCATCTACCCTTATTGAGCGTTTCCCAATAATATGGATGCTTTTCTGCCCTGTGACCGTGTCTTTACGGATCTTCAGATCAGCCTTTTCCATAAATATCTGTAATAGTTCTTCACAGGTATCCGGATCTTCCATCATTACTTCAAAAAAGCCATCATCAATCGGTCTGAGCTTTTCCACGATCGACAACTGCTCAGCATTTGTCTTTCTTTGCTTCTTTTCCTTCATCTTATGCCATGACTCAATAGATTTTGTCTAATCGATAAAATCTCAGACATTACATAAACCATTCATTTCATAACAATCCCCCGACAGGACTTATCCTGCCTTATGCACTCATTATAAAAGATGCCATACTATATGACAATATACAAATTTGGGTTATAGTTTTACAATAATAATTTATCGTAAATCGATAATTTATTATTGACATTCATATGATCTTGTATTATGATCTGGATAAATCAAGGAAAGAAAGAAGAGGAATTACAATGAATCTGAAATTGACTAAAATTACAAAATTTTTATTGGATTTTATGTATTTTGCGGGCATGCTTGTATGCCTGACACTGCCATTTACATTCAAATGGTACGGATCCTACAACGATCTGTTTGTTATCTACTACTGGCCGCTTGTCGTGATCTTTTTCCTGTCCGGCGTTCTGGCAATTTTGCTGATCGGAGAATTACGGAAAATGTTTGATACGGTTCTTGCGGACAACTGTTTTGTCAGGGAAAATGTGAAAAGCCTGCATAAAATGGGTACATACAGCTTTCTGATCGCACTTTTGACAGCTTTCCGCCTGTTTCTTTACTTAACACCTGCTGTTTTGATCATTATTCTCGTTTTTGTGATCGCAGGACTGTTCAGTAAAGTGCTCGCCGGTGTATTTGGCCGCGCTGTCAGCTACAAAGAAGAAAATGATCTGACGATCTGATCAACCAATTCGGAAGCATTCTATCATTTAGAAAAGAAAGACGAGGAAATATACGATGGCAATCATTATCAATCTGGATGTCATGATGGCGAAACGAAAAAAGGGCCTGACTGAATTATCCAAAGAAGTAGATATTACAATGGCAAACCTGTCCGTTTTAAAGAATAATAAGGCAAAGGCAATCCGCCTGCAGACTCTTGATGCGATCTGCAGAGCTCTCGATTGTCAGCCCGGCGATATTTTAGCGTATGAGCCGGATGAAAACAGTACCGAAAATAAGTAAGAAAGAAGGGAAGTAAAATGAATATTACAAATCAGAATCAGCAGGATCCGGAAAATTATACTGCGGATCAAAATAAACAGGACACAAATAATACTGAGCTGTCTCCCAATATGAGTCCTGTAACTTACAAAAAAGAAGAACCACTACTTGTAAGAGCTGTGGTAGACAATTTCTCTGCCTTCGGCGTTGGCAGTATTTTATACGGTTTGTTTTTCTGTTTTTGTATTTACCAGAATTTTATGGCAGTTACCTCTGTCTTACTTTGCGCCGCCACGATCGGTTATGTACTATTCTGTTTTAAAAAGCTCTCTGTCAAAACAGACAATAAGAGATGGTTTTTTATTATTTCCATCTGCCTTTTAGGACTTTCCAATATGCTGACAGACAGTGTAGTTCTTGCCTTTTTAAATTATGTAGGTATTATACTCTTATTCTTCTGCTTTTTGCTGCGCCATTTTTACGATACAAAGGAATGGGATTTTTCCAAATTCTGCAGCGCACTTTCCCGGACAATTATCTGCTCCGTCGGCCGATTCAACTATCCGTTTAAGAGCCTGCAGCAGTATTTAAAAGAACACCGGAAAAGAAAAAACACCAAGATTTATTATGTTTTTTTAGGCATTTTGATCGCAATCCCTTTGCTTTTGGTTGTCTGCTCCTTACTGTTAAGTGCGGATGTCGTATTCCGATCCTTTTCAGACCGCCTGTTTTCCGGCCTTTTTGAAAACATTGACTTTGGTACGATTTTTGCAGTTGTATTTACCATCTGTTTTGGTATGTTTTCTTCTTATTGTATCCTGATCGAGCTTGCTTTTCAGGATATAAACCCTGTCATGGAAAATAAAAAGACAATGGAACCGATCATTGCCATTACTTTTTCTTCTATTTTAACGGTGATCTATCTGTGCTTCAGTATCATTCAGATTGCTTATTTGTTTATCGGTAACATGAAGTTACCTGACGGTTACACCTATGCAGCATATGCCAGACAAGGCTTTTTCCAGCTCCTGTTTGTCTGCCTGATCAATCTTGTGCTCGTCCTGTTCTGCCAGAAGCATTATCGGGAAAATAAGGTGCTTAAAACGATCCTGACCATTATCTGTGGATGCACTTATATTATGATCGCCTCCAGTACAATGCGGATGCTTTTGTATATTGCATCTTACCAATTGACCTTTTTACGGATTTTTGTACTGGTGTCGCTTCTTACACTTGCCATCTGCCTGACCGGTGTTGTTATATCCATCTACAAAAGCAGTTTCCCACTGTTCTTTTTCATGACAGTAACTGTTACCGTCTGCTACCTGCTGTTCTCTCTGGCAAGACCGGATGCGATCACCGCAGCATATAACTGTCAGCGGGAAAATGTGGATGCTTATTATTTAAGTGATCTTAGTCTGGACGCAGTTCCCGCTATGGAACGAGCCGGTGTGTTTGATGCAGACGGTCCATTAAATGGAGAAGCATATAACCAAATCCTGGAAAATTTCAGGGAGGCTTCCCATAAAAAATCAGGAAATATGAGCCCCCGGAAATTTAATTTATCCGTTTACAGAGCTGACCGGATATTGAATAAATAATACTATTTACTGCTTTTCTTCTGTGGAAAAAGCAGCCGGAATATCAGCCTTACAAAAGGACCACAATAAAACATTTGGTACAAAATCGCCATTGGGAAATTCATTCCCCATGTCTGCACCCATGTACCAAATGTTTTTGTTTCTTTAAATAATAATGTGGCAAACAGGCTCATAACCGGACACATAATGCAGCAAATACAAATAGAAATGGCATAAGTGATAAACTGTGGTCTGTCATCCGGTCTCATTACTGTAAATGCAAGCATTTTTGCGAGCTTTCCTACTACAAAAAACTCCAGTACAAACGCAATCGGAACCATGATCGGCATTTCATGAAAAGCTGCCAGAAAGGTAGTACCGGAAACGCCTCCGGTATTTAAAGCTACATTGTATACGATCATCCCGTACACCATGATAGTTGCCATAATGACAGTGAAAACAACATCCTGAAACTTATTTTTGGGCATAAAAAATCCTCCTTCTGATAGTGAATAAACATGAATCTGTGTTGTTCGTTATCATCCGGGAGGATTGTGCGTTTCCAATTTATACCTATATTCAATTAATTGTAATGCTTTGCCAGAATAACATACTTTTTTGAAAAATGTAAGTAGCAATTTTTTTAATTTAAACTATTTTTAAACTTCCATCAGACTCGTTAAATAAATCAGAAAACGCAGTGGTGTATTCGGACTGTATGTAGACTGATGTTCATACAGATTCAGATAATTACTGATAAAAAAGAAAGTATCATGGAAATCACACAACATCATAAAGATATGGTTCGCCGGAAGCAGAAAACTTCCGAAAAGAAAATATGCTTTGCAACAGCTATACCATTGTTGCAAAGCATTGACAATAAAATTTCTCTCAGTATATTGTATGAAATACCATCATTAATAATTAATTCCTGTAACGCCCAGCTTTCCGTCCTGTACACTAAAGGTCAGGCTTGCACTTGCGTCATTGCTGTATAAATTAAATCCAGCCATACTCGGACTTAAAACATCCTCGCTCTCATCTGCATTTGCAACAGCATTAAGCAGATCATCTGTAAATAATTCAGAAGCATCAAGCTTCATAAAATCTTCCTTTGTATCCACAGTCTGTCCTTCATCTTTAAAACCAATATAGACCGGATAATTTACAAGATCAGCCAGAGCCTCCTGATCCTTTGCAGCTACAGCACTTTTAATCTTTTCTGCAAAATCGACTGCTGCTTCATGACTTACCGCAAAATTGTCTTCATAATTTCCATCTCCCGGATCTGCAGCTTCCTGCTGCGAATCTGTTGCTTCATTTGCAGTCTCGCCGGAATTGGAATCCGTTTCTTCTGTATCTGTTTCATCAGATGAAGCCTCATCTGTCGTTTCTGTACTTGTACTAACCTCAGTCTGTGAATCTGCATTCTTTGTATTTGATCCACACCCCGCGATCATCATAGTTGTCAGTGCTAAAAGTATTGCAATTTGTTTTGCTTTCATTTGTTTTCATCCTTTCTTTCTCTTTCGATACCGTCATTTATACATAATAAATGTGTCTTTTTTATGTCTTTTTACCCGTAAAAAACTTAAGAATTATGAAAGTTCCCCATGCTCTCTTTTCTTTTTCTCCCGGAAGGTCTGCATCATCTCTCTGGTAAGACTGAGTCCTTCCGGATCATCCGGAACATCCTTGTAATCTATCCATTCTGCAAGGGAAAGCTCCGTTTCATCCAGTTCTATCTTATGTTCCTCTGCAAGTTCGCAAAAATAACCAAGCAGAAGATCACTGTCATATCCCCATGGCTGGCTTTTGTAATAACGGATATTTTTGACATGAAGTCCTACCTCTTCCATGACTTCCCTCTCTACCGTCTGCTCCGCTGTCTCTCCGATCTCCGTAAAACCTGCGATCAGCGCATATTTTTTATATTCCCTGCCCGCATATTTTGTCATCAGGATCTTATCTCCGTTTGTCACACCTACAATAACCGCCGGCGCAATCTTCGGAAAAACCATGTTGCCACAGGATGGACATTTCATCATCCGGAGGTGTTCATCATGCACAAGCTTTTTGGCACATCTGCCACAAAACTGATTATCGCGATACCATACGTATAAATGCCAGCCTGTCGCTGCTGCAAGCACATACTCCTTTGGATAAAGTCGTCTGGTTTCAAACATTCTGTGGTACGTGAAATCCTCAAACATCTGATCCTGCAGATCCATCAAAAAGAAATCTTCCCGATCTATGGAAAATAAATAAGTATATACCGGAAGCTCTGATTTTTCTTTTTCCTGTATGAAATGTGCTTCTACCTGCTTAAATGTGAGAAATTCCATTTCTCCGTCTTTTTCCTTATAAAGTATCTTTCCATCGGAAAAACTCAAGATCCGGCTGTTTGCCGATGGCTTTTTTGCTGCAAACTGGTTATAAAACTTCTTTGGTGCAATGTCCTGTATCACGCTATTATACCTTCCTTAATAGAAATGTGCCGTATGATCTTATTATATTATATACTTCCTGTCAAACTTAGCATATAAAACAACTGCCCGGCGAACCGGGCAGTCATCAAATAGGGAATGAAAATATATCATTGCAGACCCTGAAAGGATCTGAAAATGATCAAAGATATAAAAATCCTGTCGCTACAGCGACAATGATCAGAATACTGCCACCGATTGCATAAGCACCGGTTTTCTGGCTATATCCTAAACGATATCCGCCAATCAGACCAAGTAATACTGCTATGATGCAGACAACTGTCAAAATACCAAGTTCATAAATAGAACGAAGCTGCATCATACCAAGTGCAATACCGGTCAGAAGCGTATAAAATCCAACTTGCAGGCAAAGGCTTATGAAAATACGGATCAGATATTTTCCATCATGTCTGCTTTCCACAATACCTTCATTTTTCCATGCATTCTTCAGCATTTTTATGGCAAATACCACAAATATGATCATACTGATCAATGGATTTAAGGCTTCTCCTTTATCTGCCAGATAAGATCCTCTGAGCCAGATCGTCAACACATATCCAACCAGCAGTACGATCAGCTGGTAGACACCACAGACCAAAAGTCCAAGTGCTAATTTTGCTTTATCAATACGGGAGAGCAAAGCTCCCTGGCAGACTGCCTTAGCATATAAATCAAAGCCCAATCCTAAAGCAATTCCGATTACTAATAATAAACCGGTATCCATGCTTTGCACCTCCCCATTTCATTACTCTGCTTTTACGCCTTCTGTTTTGATAATGAACTTCACGCTACTACTCTTACCGTCAGCCACACCACTGAAGTTGTTATAATCTTTTCCTGCATCCATGACTGCATTTACTCTGTCAAGTAATGAACTGATGTCACCATCAAATGCATCTGTCAGCTTCTGGATACCTTCTTCGTTAAACTCGATCATACCCTCGTTTAACTTATTAGCACCTTCATCCAGTGTATTTACACCATCTGCAAGCTGCTTACCTGCGTCAACGATCTTAGCAGATCCACTTGTTAATGTTTTAGAACTGTTTGTCAGCTTTGTAGCACCTTCATCCAGTTTTGCGGCACCTTCATTTAATTTGATGACACCTGCTGCCAGTGTAGCACTCTTGGAATCCAGAGTCACAAGACCTGTCTTTAACTGTTTCAGACCTTTTGCAAGTGCCTTTGTACCACCGTAAAGACCTGTTACCTTTTCTCCCTTGGCATTCGTATAACCGTTAATACCTTTGTTTAAAGCATCTGCACCATCTGACAGTGCACTTGCACCTGCGGAAAGCTGCGTTGTACCGCTTGCTAATGTTGTGATACCTGTCTGTAACTGTTTAGATCCATCATATAAACTGTTGATACCCTGATTCAGCGCTGCAGAACCATCTGCTAACTGCTTAACACTGGCTTTTAAGGTATCGATCTGAGGAGCAAAGCCGCTGATCTGCTGACTTGCAAGATCTACAGCCTTGGAAGCACCGGCTTTTCCTGCAATACCTGCTGCTGTTGTTGCAATGTTTGGTGCTACACTGCCAACTGCATTTGTTACCTGATTTGTTACCTCTTTTGTAACAGTCGTATCACTTGCAAGACTTGTTGCAACACCAGCGCCAAGGCTTGCTCCAATACTATCTCCGACTGCGGTTATAACATCTGCTGCATTACCGCTGACTGTCATCTTTCCTGCCTGAATCTGCTGCACCATAGCCTGCTGTACTGCTGTACCAAGAGACTGCTTGATTGCTGCAGATACCGCACTTGTAACTGCTGCTTTAATTGCATCTGCATCAACTGCTGATCCTGCCGTACTTGCTGCTTTGGTAATTGCCTGCTGTGCTTCCGGTGTTGACATAGCTGCTGTAACTGCAGCTGTAATTGCTTTCTCTTGTGCTGCTGCCTGTTCCGGTGTTGTTGATGCAGAACCCGGAAGTGAAATATTCTGTACTGCCTGATTTAACTGGGAAAGTCCGCCTGCGATCTGGCTTGCTGCACTTGCTGCGCCCGGATTTGCTGCTGTTCCGTCTCCTGCGTAACCTGCAACGATCTGATCTGCTCCGGCTTTTAACTGCTGTGCACCCTGATCTGCTGTTGCCATACTCTTATCTAATGTCTTAGCACCCTTTGCCAGTGATTTTGCACCGCTTGCTGCGCCTGCTGATTTATCTGTTCCTGCATAACCTGCAACTAACTGATCTGCACCCTTTTTAGCGGATACAGCACCATTCTTTAACTGTTTTACTCCTTTAGTCAGCTGTGGAACACCTGCTGCTAACTGGTTTGTACCGGATTTCAGTTCTCCGATACCGGATGCAAGCTGTGCTGTACCTGCTGTATACTGTCCGATACCATTATCTAATGTTCTCAGTCCTTCGTTAAATTCGCCGACTTTTTCTTTTAAAGTTCCTGTACCGTCTGCAAGCTGCTTTGTACCATCTAGTAACTGGTCTGTTGCATCTGTCAGCTGATCCATGCTGTCTGTCAGTTCGCTTGTATCAATATCATCGCTGTTGAATGACAGGTCATCTAAGATATCACTCAGAACCATGGACATTGTCATATCCAGTGAGAAATCTGTTGCATCTGCTGTGATCTCTACATATTCAGGAACATTTACCTTATCTGTATCAAGATCCTTGGAATTGATCTGTAAGCTGTCCTTCAGTCCGGGCATTGCAATACCGGCGATAATGGAATTATTACCTTCGGAGATCAGTTTACCATTGGTAACTTCAATATTTTTGAAATTGTCGTTTGATAATACCAAACCGCTCAGTACAACAAATGGAACATGGATCGTTTCTGTCTTACCGTTGACTTCAACTTCCTGTGTTTCATTATTTGTATAGTCGAAACGGATCTTTACTTTACCGCTCTTACCGGCAATTTCTTCCGGTGTAACTTCCTTATCATCTAAGTAATAAGTAAGCTTGATGCTGACCGGAGACTGCTTTGTAGATGTACCCTGATAATAAATATCGCTGCCATCCGCATTCCATGTGATCTTATCTCCGCTGCCATCAAAGGTTTCATCACCTTTGACATTTTCGATGTCCTTCAGATCGGATGAATCTTCGATCGTTTTTGCACCGGTCTTATTCTTTAACCAGTCACTGACTAAGATATGATCTGTATTACCGTTGGCATCTGTAAAAACGTATACGGTTTCTTCCTTATCTACATCTGAAGTATTGCTTGAAGAAAACTGGGAATTTAATGTATCTGTCAGTGTTTCCTCCTGCTCACTCAGCTCCTGATCAGTTTCTTTTTCCGCTAATGCCTGATCTGTAAAGATCGTTGTGGTCAAAAGTGCTGTTGCACATGCCAGTGCAATTACTTTTGCTGATTTTTTCATAATGCTTCCTCCTTATTTTTCTTAGAACGCTTTCCAATTCCGATACTTGTTACACAGATCAGCTTATCAAAGATGATCAGCATGGATGGAAGTACCAGTAAAACTGTAACCATACTGATGATCGCACCACGTGCCATCAGGGTACATAACTGACTGATCATATCGATATCGGAATAAACACCTACACCAAAAGTGGCTGCGAAGAAACTCATGGCACTGACAAAGATTGACCGGATTGATGTCTGGTGTGCGATCGTAACCGCTTCCTTCTTATCCTTGCCATTATTTCTTTCTACTTTATATCTTGTCGTCATCAGGATCGCATAATCGACTGTGGAACCTAACTGGATCGTTCCGATTACGATAGATGCGATAAACGGGATAACGGATCCTGTATAATACGGAATACCCATGTTGACAAAGATTGCAAATTCAATCGTTATAACGAGGATGACCGGTAACGAGATTGACTTAAATACGACCGCGATGATCAGGAAGATAACACCGATAGAAACTGCACTGACTGTCTTAAAGTCCTTATCTGTGATCTTGATCAGATCTCTTGTACAAGGTGCTTCACCGATCAGCATTCCGCTGTCATCATAGCTCTTTATGATCTCTTCCAGCTTATTACACTGTTCGTTGACTTCATCGGATGCAACCTTATATTCCGACATGACAAGCATCATTTCACGACCACTTTGTATCAGCTCGCTCTTGATGTCATCCGGGATCAGTTCATCCGGAATTGCCGGTCCGACAAGTGCATCCAGACCAAGTACGGTTTTAACACCGTCTACATTCTTCATGTCATTTGCCAGCTGCATTTTTTGCTTTGCGGAAAGGTTTGTATCCACAAGAACGATCTCCATTGTATTCATGGCGAATTTATCATTCAGTATATTATTTGCCTGAATACTTGGCAGGCTTTCCGGTAATGTGGAATCCAGATTGTAATATACGCTTGTTCTGTTATAACCGAAAACTGCCGGAATCCAGAGCACTACGAAGACTATTGCAATGATAATGTAATGCTTTGCCACAAATTTTGAAATCCGGAATTCCGGAAGCAGTGGTTTATGCTTTGTCTTTTCAATAATGCCGTCAAAGATCAGGATCAATGACGGAAGAACTGTTACACAGGCAATTACACCGATCAGAACACCCTTTGCCATGACAATACCAAGGTCAAGACCAAGTGTGAAGCTCATGAAGCAAAGTGCGATAAATCCGGCAATTGTTGTAATACTACTGCCGACTACGGAAGAGAATGTAGCGCTGATGGCCTTTGCCATTGCTTCTTTCTTATCTCCGCCGCATAACTCCTGCTGTTCTTCGTAGCTGTGCCACAGGAAGATGGAGTAGTCAAGCGTAACACCCAGCTGCAATACCGCAGCGAGCGCCTTCGTAATATAGGAAATCTGTCCCATAAAGACATTGGAACCTAAGTTATATACAATCGCCATTCCGATACTTAATAAGAAGAAAAGCGGAATGATGTAGGAATCCATTGTCAGGGAAAGAATGATACTACAAAGAATAACGGCGATCAGTACATAGATCGGTGTTTCTTTGTTGGATAAGTTCTTTGTATCCGTTACAACTGCCGACATACCACTGACAAAGCACTGGTTCTGTGTCACATCACGGATCTCTTCGATCGCATCCATTGTTTCATCCGCACTTGTTGTCGTATCAAACATGGCGATCATCAGAGTCGCATCTCCTTTTGCAAATGCATCCTGCAGCTCCTGTGGAAGAAGCTCTGTCGGAATGGAGATATCTGCGAAGCTGTCATACCAGATTACTTTTTTTACATGGTCAACATCTTCTACCTTTTCTTTCAGTTTGGAGACATCCTTATAGGGGAGCCCCTCGGTAACGATCATTGTAAAGGCACCGGTTCCAAAATCATCCATCAGAACGTCCTGACCTACCATTGTTTCAATATCCTTTGGCAGGTAAGAGAGGACATCGTAATTGACTCTTGTGCTTATGTATCCAAAAAAGGACGGGATCAGAAGCACCAGACTGATGATGAAAATGACAAAACGGCTTTTTACAATACCTCTGCTAAATTTGTCCATAACTTTCCTCATCTCTTTCTTTGATCTGAAATCAATATTTCTCTTACTCTGCAATGCAGTATAAAAAAAAGAACTGCATTTAGGAAGATGCAATTCTTTTTCTTTGTTTTTATTTGATATACAAATTGATCGATCTGTATATCAGGTTATTACATTTTTAAAAAATTGTTAGGTGTAACTTACTCCTTTAACTCGTCTATAATATCCTGCATGGATCTTGTAATGATATAATCATAAACCTCTGCGATCTCCTTTGGAGACAGAAGCATTCCGCTCTGGATCCAGTTCATGACAACAAATGTCATAGACTGCGCATAATATTTGGCGATCATTGCCGGCGTCAGCCACCTGTCCTTCACAACCTTTTCTCCTGTTTTGGAGATCATGAATTCCAGAAGCAGCTCCTCTACACATTTCCTGACAATTTCTTCAAAGCTGTTCTG
>ENA-OUNS01002472-OUNS01002472.1-human-gut-metagenome-genome-assembly--contig:-NODE-2472-length-11643-cov-4.366931_pt1 | contig 11643 bp, 12 predicted proteins | sample MGYA00243237_ERZ505104 | MGnify/ENA primary metagenome ERZ505104 (study PRJEB26097, sample SAMN02711295) | human gut metagenome | biome: Gut microbiome | host: Homo sapiens | place: Denmark...
CCCTGTACGGCCTACTATGTGATTTCTGTTCGTCGGTTCAGGAGTTTGCCCGCCAAGGCTCCTCACCTTGACATCCGGCTTCCTTCAGATTCCACCTCACGATGAACACCCTTGCCATCGGCTAACGCTTCCTACTGCCGAGCGCGTAGTGGTCTTTCACCACCTAGTTGTTGCCCATGCCGGGCGCACCAAAATGCAAAGCGAGGATGCCGGATTTTCGGCGTCCTCGCTTTCTGCTCATGAACGGTATTGGGTTGATACCCCTGCGCGGGGGTGCCTTACTCCGCGGAGCCTTTTTTCTCGCTTTTTACGGCTTGTGGATCACGGCGACGGCGCAGGGCACGCGGCCGGGACAGTAGGCGTAGTCGACATCGTCGTAGCCCGCCGCGGCGATAAACTGCTTATAGGTGTCGAACGTGAACTGGCGCTTGAAGTCTGCGCCCGCCTTGCCGACGGTCGAGGCAAAGCCGCTCGTCCTGCCCTGCTCGCTGCGGTTCATATAGGTCGGGACAATGATCATGCCGCCGCTGCGGCAGACGCGGTCGAGCTCGGCAAGGGCCTTGTACGGCTCGTCGAGCAGGTGGATGACGTTCGCGGCGATGACCACGTCGAACTGCCCGTCCGGCTCGTCTAAATGCAGGATGTCGGCCTGACGGAACGTGACGTTCGGCAGCGCGCCGTATTTCTTCTTCGCCCGCTTGAGCATGTTGGCGGAAAAGTCTGTCGCGAGAAGCGAGCGGCAGCGTTTGGCGATGGCACCGGTGAGAAGGCCCGTGCCGCAGGCGCATTCGAGCACCGCATCGTCCGGCGCAATGCGGGAGCTGACGGCGGCGAGGAGCGCCTTGTGGGTTTTCTTGTTGAATATGTCTGCAAAAAGGTCATAGACGCCTGCGACCCGATCCCAGAACATGTGCATTTTCCTTTCTATGCGATTTGTTTTTCTACACGATAGCAGAAACGTGCGGAAAATGCTACTCCCGAAAGGAAGAAAAACGAAAAAATAAGGGAAAACAGTCCTTTTTTGCTTTCTACAAAAAAGACTTGCCATCGGCATAAAGAAGGTATATAGTCTTTATAAAGATTTTGCAAAGAAAGCGCGTTTTTGCGTTAAGGAGTCGAATGATGAAACGAATTTGGTCGCTGTTTGCCGTGCTGGCGCTGCTGTGCGCGCTGACGATTCCGGCGCTGGCCGCCGCGGGCGGGGAGCAAAACGTGGAGACCCCGGAAACGCTGAGTGAGGTGGAAGAGTCTGACGAAGCGGGAGCGAACGGAAATACCGTCAAGCTGCGCAAGATCTGGGCGGTGGCGGCGCTCATCGGCGTGGCGTGCTTCGGCGGCGCGCTTGGCATGGCGCATTCCGTTGCAAAGGCGGCGAACAACATGGCCGAACAACCCGAGGCGGCGGGGCAGATCCGCACCTCGATGATGATGGGTCTTGTGTTTATCGAGACGGTCATCATCTATGCGCTGATCATAGCCATCCTGATCATCTTCGTATTGTGACGATAACGAGAAAAGTGGAATAGAGCGGCGGAAGGGGGCAGCACTGTCTCCTTCCGCTGCTCTATTTATTGAAGAAAAAGGGAAGGGGTCAGGGCTCTGTTAAGAAGACGAAAAGATGCTGTAAAGCGGCGGTTAATCATGAAGGAAGACTTGCATTTCCTGCGTGCAGGTGGTATAAATAGGTGCTGCATCCCAAGCAGAAATTGGATGATAGAAACAAAAGGGGGTAGGGCGCGTGGATAAGAAAAAGCGAACGCGCGAGCTGATCGTGTTCGCCGTGATCGTGCTGGCGCTGCTGGCCGGATGTTTGCTCACGCCGTCAGGCGGCGAGAGCGAACCGATCCAGGAGGTCATGCGTGACGCGGTGCTGCACGAGCAGAACAAGGTGAGCCTGTTTGGCCTGATCGAGGTGAACCCGGGGCTCATCTCCGCCTACATCGTGACGGGTATTTTAATAGTATTCGCCCTTGTGTGCCGGCTTTTTGTGATCCCAAAATTCAAATATGTGCCCGGCAGGTTCCAGCTCGTTTTAGAGCAGATCGTCGGCATGTTCGACGGCCTGGCCGAGGGCAGCAGCCCGCACCGCAATAAATTCCTGCGGGCGTACATCTTCACCGCCGGTGTTTACATCTTTGTCAGCACGCTCTTTGAGCTGCTCGGCATTCAGGTGGTGACCACATCAGGCCACGCCGTCAGCCTGCCCGCGCCGCTGTCCGATATCAACGGGGCGATCGCGCTGGGCGTGATGAGCTACGGCGTGATCCTGTTTGGCGGACTGATCGCCGCGGGCGTGAGGGGATTTCTGCACGCGCTCAAGGATTTCTCGCTGCCGATCTCGATGAGCTTTCGACTCTTCGGCGCGCTGCTTTCCGGCGCGCTCGTGACGGAGCTTGTGTATTACTACGCGGCGCTTTCCTATGTGCTGCCGGTCATCGTGGGCGTGATGTTCACGCTGCTGCACGCGCTGATCCAGGCGTATGTTTTAACGATGCTGGTGTCGACGTTCTACGGCGAATCGACCGAGAAGCACGAGAAAAAGCCCAAGGCAAAAAAGGTAAAAAAATCCCGCAGCGAAACGGCTGCCTGAAGAAAGAGGTAAATTTGCCATGAAAACGATGAAGAAATTTGCAGCGCTGATGATGCTGCTGTGCGCGCTGATGATCTGCACCATCCCAGCCCTCGCCGCAAACGAGAGCGACAATGACAGCAACGTGACCGAGACCGTGAGCGTCACGGCCGGCAGCAACGACAACGACGTGACCTCCGCCAAGGCGATGGGCTCGGGCGTGATGATCGGCATTGCGTGCCTTGGCGGCGCGCTGGCCATGGGCATTGCGGTCGGCAAGTCGAGCGAGGCCATGGCCCGCCAGCCCGAAGCCACAAGTCAGATCAGAACCACGATGATGATGGGCCTTGTGTTTATCGAGACGGTCATCATTTACGCCCTGATCGTGGCGATCCTCATTATCTTCGTCCTTTGATGAAGAACACTCCCAAAAAGGAGGGGCTTTGAATGCCGCTTAATATCAATTTGCAGCAAATTTTGCTGCATGCGCTGAACTTTGTCATCCTGTTCGGCGCGATGTATTTTCTGCTCTACAAGCCTGTGAAGAGCTTTATGGACAGCCGCAAGGCGCACTATGAGAAGATGGACGAGGACGCCAAGGCCGTGCTTGCCGAGGCCGAGAAGACGAAAGCCGGCTATGAAGCGCAGCTCAAGAGCGCCGACGAGGAGATCGCACGCCGCCAGCGCGAGGCGAACGAAGCCTTGCAGCACGCGGTGGACGAGCGCCGCGCGCAGGCCGAGCAGCAGGCGGGCGAGATCGTGCGCAAGGCACGGGAAGATGCCGCGCGCGAGCATGAGCGCGTGATGGAGCAGGCCAAGGGCGAAATTTCCGAGCTGATGAGCGCCGCGGCGGAAAAGCTGGTGCTCTCCAGCACGTCGGACGCTTACGACAAGTTCCTGGACACGGCGGAGGAGCGCAAGGACAATGGCTGAGCGCACGGAGCATTTAGAGGCCGTACTGCTCTCTGCCGCGCGTCCGTCGCAGGAGCAGGAGAAGCGATTTCTGGCCTTCCTCGCCGAAAAGTACGGCGAGGGCACGACGCTTACCTGGCAAAAGAGTGATGACTACCCCGGCGGTTTCCGCCTCGAGGTGGGCGCGGAGGTCTACGACTGGAGCGCGGGCGGACGCCTGAGCCAGTTCAAGGACGCGCTCGAAAAGCTCGCCGCCACGCAGGGCGACGTCATCCCGCTGCTGAAGGAAACAGTGCTCTCGTGGACGCCGCAGGCCATGGCACAGGAGGTCGGCACCGTTCTGACCGTCGGCGACGGCATCGCCCGCGTGGACGGGCTGGAGGGCGCCGCCTATGGCGAGGTGCTGCTTTTCGACGGCGGCGTGCGCGGCATGGTGCAGGACTTATCCGAGGACAGCGTCGGCTGCATCCTCTTTGACGACGACGCGAGCGTCTGCGCGGGCAGCACGGTCCGCCGCACCGGACGCACGGCGGGCGTTCCCGTGGGCGAGGGATTCCTCGGCCGCGTGGTCAACGCGCTCGGCGTGCCCATCGACGGCGGGGGAGACATCCGCGCCGACGGCTACCGCGCAGTGGAGAGTCCCGCTCCCGGTATCATCGACCGCCAGAGCGTCGACACGCCGCTTGAGACGGGCATTCTGACCGTCGACTCGATGTTCCCCATCGGCCGCGGCCAGCGCGAGCTCATCATCGGCGACCGCCAGACCGGCAAGACCGCTATCGCCCTCGACACCATCGTCAACCAGAAGGGCAAGGATGTCATCTGCATCTATGTCGCCATCGGACAGAAGGCGAGTTCCGTCGCCCAGCTCAAAAAGACGCTGGAAACGCACGGCGCGATGGATTATACGATCATCGTCAACGCCACGGCGAGCGATCCCGCGCCGTTACAGTACATTGCGCCCTACGCGGGCTGCGCCATGGGCGAATACTTTATGAATAAGGGCCGCGACGTGCTGATCGTCTACGACGATCTTTCCAAGCACGCCATCGCGTACCGCGCGATGAGCCTTCTTTTGGAGCGCTCCCCGGGCCGCGAGGCGTATCCGGGCGACGTGTTCTATCTGCACTCCCGCCTGCTCGAGCGCGCGGCGCATCTGAGCGAGGAGAAGGGCGGCGGCAGCATCACGGCGCTGCCGATCATCGAGACGCAGTCCGGCGACGTGTCGGCCTATATCCCGACGAACGTCATTTCGATCACCGACGGTCAGCTCATTCTGGAAACGCGCCTGTTCTTCTCCGGCCAGCGTCCGGCGGTGAATGTGGGCCTGTCCGTGTCCCGCGTGGGCGGCGACGCGCAGACCAAGGCGATGAAAAAGGCAGCCAAGACCATCCGCCTCGACCTTTCGCAGTACCGCGAGATGGAGTCGTTCACGCAGTTTGCAAGCGACCTTGACGAGTCGACGGCAAAGCTTTTATCCTACGGTCAGGGCTTGATGCGCATGCTGCGGCAGAAGCAGTTCCACCCCTACAAGCAGTATGAGCAGGTCATCCTGCTCGTCGCGGGGCTGAACCATGTTTTTCAGGAGATCGTGCCAGAGCAGCTTGACGCGTTTATCCCCGCGCTCTTGCAGCACTTTGGCGAGACGCAGAGCGCGCTGTGCAATACCATCGAGCAGACCGGCCAGCTCAGCGACGATCAGCAGTCGCAGATCATCGAACTGGCAAAGGAATTTGTGCAAAGCTATTTTTCCAAATAAAAAGTGAGGTGACAGGTACATGGCGAGCATGAAGGAGATCCGCGAGCACATCGCGAGCATCCAGAGCACGCAGAAGGTGACGAACGCGATGTACCTCATCGCTTCGACCAAGATGCGGCGGGCGAAAGAAGACCTTGCCAAGACGCGCCCGTTTTTCGACGCGGTCTCGACACAGATCGAGCAGATCTTCCTGCACGCGGGCGAGATCGAGAGCCCGTACCTCTACCGGGGCAACGCGGACGACCTGGCCCAGCCGGGAACATACGCCTATCTTGTGGTGACGGCGGACCGCGGCCTCGCGGGCGCCTACAACCAGAATGTTATTCAGGAGACGATGAAGCGCCTTGAAAAGCACCCCGACAGCCGCCTTTTTGTGGTGGGCGGCAACGGGCGGCACTTCTTCTCCGGCCATGGCGTGCCGGTGGAAAAGAGCTTCCTCTACGATGCGCAGAGCCCCACGCTCCGCCGCGCGCGAGAGATCACGGCGAAGCTTTTGGATCTCTTCGACCGGGGCGAGATCTCCAAGCTCTTTATCATCTACACCGACCTTGGCAACGGCGTGGACATGGACGTGCGCACCGTGCGCCTGCTGCCGCTGGAGGATGAGCACTTTGCCAAAGAGGAGACGGGGGAAAAGCCCATCCGCTTTGAGCCCTCGGCAGAGGAGGTGCTCGCCAGGGTCGTGCCGGCGTACATCACGGGCTTTTTGTACTCGGCGATGGTCGACAGCTTTTGCGCCGAGCAGAACGCGCGCGCCTCTGCCATGGACTCGGCCAACCAGAACGAGGACGACATGCTGCGCGAGCTGCAGCTCGAGTACAACCACGAGCGGCAGGGCGCCATCACGAGCGAGATCACGGAGGTCTCCGCCGGCGCGCGCAGCAAGAAGAACCACATGAAGAAGGAGGCGCAGCATGCGCACAGGTAAGATCATTCAGGTATCGGGCAGCGTGGTGGACGTGCGCTTCCCGCACGGCGAGCTGCCGCGCATCCGCGAGGCGCTGTCCGTCGAGCTGAACGGCAAGCGCCTTGTGATGGAGGTGGAGCAGCATTTGAGCGCCGAAACGGTGCGCTGCATCATGCTCTCCGGCAGCGAGGGCCTCAGCCGCGCCATGACCGTCACGGGCGAAGGCAGCGGCCTTCGCGTGCCCGTCGGCAAGGCGACGCTCGGGCGGCTTTTCAACGTCTTTGGCGATACCATCGACGGCGGCGCGCCGATCGGCGGCGCGGAGCCGCGCCGCAGCATCCACAGAAAGCCCCCCGCCTTCGACGAGCAGAGCCCGAGCGTTGAGATCTTGGAGACCGGCATCAAGGTCATCGACCTTTTGGAGCCCTATCCGCGCGGCGGCAAGATCGGCCTGTTCGGCGGCGCGGGCGTCGGTAAAACGGTGCTCATTCAGGAGCTTATCCACAACATCGCCGTCGAGCACGGCGGCTATTCGATCTTCACCGGCGTCGGCGAGCGCAGCCGCGAGGGCAACGACCTCTGGAACGAGATGCACGAGAGCGGCGTTATCGACAAGACCGCGCTCGTCTTCGGCCAGATGAACGAAGCGCCCGGCGTTCGTATGCGCGTGGCGCTGACAGGCCTGACGATGGCCGAATACTTCCGCGACGAGGAGCAGCGCGACGTGCTGCTGTTCATCGACAATATTTTCCGCTTTGTGCAGGCGGGCAGCGAGGTCTCGACCCTGCTTGGCCGCATGCCCTCCGCCGTCGGCTACCAGCCGACGCTCGCGAACGAAATGGGCGAGCTGCAGGAGCGCATCACCTCGACCAAGAGAGGCTCGATCACGTCCGTGCAGGCGGTCTACGTCCCCGCGGACGATCTGACCGACCCTGCCCCGGCGACGACGTTCACCCACCTCGACGCGACGACGGTTTTGAGCCGTAAGATCGCCGAGCAGGGCTTATATCCCGCGGTCGACCCGCTCGAATCGTCCTCCCGCATTCTGGAAGAGGATATCGTGGGCGAGCGGCACTACCGCATCGCGCGCAGCGTGCAGGCGACCTTGCAGAAATACCGCGAATTGCAGGATATCATCGCCATCCTCGGCATGGAGGAGCTGAGCGACACGGACAAGGTGACGGTCAACCGCGCGAGAAAGATCCAGCGCTTTTTGGCCCAGCCGACGTTCGTGGCCGAAAAGTTCACGGGCCTTCCGGGCGTCTATGTGCCGCTCGAGGAGACACTCCGCGGCTTTGAAGCCATTCTCTCCGGCGAGATGGATGGCTATCCCGAGATGGCGTTCTACAACGTCGGCACGCTTGACGACGCGCTCGCCAAGGCGAAGAAGATGGAAAGCGGGGAAGCGTGATGAAGACCTTTCCTCTCCGCGTCCTCGCGCCCGAGCGCACGTTTTTTGACGGGGCGTGCACATCACTCACCGTGCCGAGCATCGACGGCATGTACGGCCTGATGGCGCAGCACGAGGATATCGTGCTCGCCATCGTCCCCGGCAAGCTGGCGCTGCGGGACGCCGACGGCGTCGAGCAGATCGCCGCCGTGTCCGAGGGCGTGCTCAAGATGGAGCACGGCGAGGCGCTCGTGCTGGTGGACACGATCGAGCGGCCGGAGGAGATCGACCTCCACCGCGCCGAAGAGATGGCCGCCGAGGCGCGCGCCGAGCCCAAGGCGAAGCGCAGCGCGCAGGAGCAGGCCATTGCCAATGCCCGCATCGCCCGCGCGATCAGCCGTATCCACGTCAAGCACGACGGGAAATAAATGAGAAAACGAAAATTCGCACCGCAAGGTGCGAATTTTTTGATCTCTCCGCCGACTTTCGCCCGCTTTTGCACACTTTTTGTGCTAAAAGTGGAGAAAAAGGAGGGGAAATCCATGGAAATGTCCGCAAGAAGACCGTTGCTTCCGCGCCGCGTGCTCGATCTGCCCATCGACGCGCTGCGCCCCAACCCCAACCAGCCGCGCATCGAGTTTGACGAGGCCTCGCTGCGCTCGCTGAGCGACAGCATCCGCCGCTATGGCATCCTCCAACCGCTGACTGTCCGCCGCACGGACGAGGGCTATGAGCTCATCGCGGGGGAGAGACGTCTGCGCGCGGCAAAGCTCGCGGGGCTGCGCGAGGTGCCGTGCCTGCTCGCACGCTCAAGCGAGGAGGAGAGCGCGCTGCTCGCGCTGATCGAAAACCTCCAGCGCCGCGATTTGCACTACTTGGAGGAGGCTGCGGCTATCGCGCGGCTGATCGCGACCTACGGCCTCTCGCAGGAGCAAGCGGCGGAAAGGCTGGGGAAATCCCAGTCCGCTATTGCCAACAAGCTGCGGCTGCTGCGCCTGTCGCCCGACTGTGTGCGCCTTCTGCGCGAGCGCGACCTCTCCGAGCGGCACGCACGGGCGCTGCTGCGCCTGTCGGACGAGGAAGACCGCCTCAAAGCCTTGCAAGTTATCGCCGCACGCGGCTACAACGTCGCGCAGAGCGAGGCGTATATCGAAGAGCTTTTGAAGCTCAAGCAGAAAACGCCCCCGCCGCGCCTGCCGACCTACATCGTCAAGGACGTGCGCATCTTTTTGAACACCATCCGCCGCTCGCTCGGATTGATGCAGCGCGCGGGCGTGCAGGCCGACATGCAGCGCGAGGACACGGACGATGGCATCCTTTTGACCATCCGCATCCCAAAACGTGCAAAAGAGGCCGGATAATCCTGCAAAATTGTCACCAAATTGTGATTCTTTTTCTCATAAACTGTGATATACTGGAACGAACGGCAGGGAAGCCCCTGTCCGGAAGATCGGAAGAAACAGGAGGAGCCAGCATGGATGAAATGAACGGCGCCTTTGAGGAAAAGAAGAGAAGAAAGGGCGGCAAGCGCCTGATGCAGCCGGAAAAGGCCGCGAAGGCGCCCAAAGCGCCCCGCGCGGAGAAGCCGCCGCGCGTTCCACGTGAAACATCGGGCAAGGCCGGCAAGGTCGTCGGCATCGTCGCGGGTGTGCTCGTGGTGGCGTACTTGGGCCTTGGCGCGTGGGCATCGGCCAGCCATAAAATTTATCCCAACGTGATGATGGGCGATACCAACTACGGTGGGATGACCGAGCAGCAGGTCGCCGAGCAGCTCAAAGCGAGCGTGGCGCAGGCGAAGGGCGCGGGCGTCGACTTCGTCCTGCCCGACGGCACGGAGGTCGCGCACGTATCGCTCGACGCGATGCCGGAGTATGTCGACTTCGACGGACTTGCCAAGCACATCTATAATGTCTACGGCTGCAACGACAGCTTTCTGACCGCGGGCGCAAAGTACCTGCGCGCGCTCTTCAAGCCGCAGGACGCCGCACAGGTGGTCGGCGCAGCCTACTCGCCCGATTTGATGGAGAACCTTGTCGACACGGTGTGCGACAGCATCAACTGCGACCCCGTGGAGTTTGCCATCAACGTGACAGAGGATGGCAAGGTCAGCGTGACGAAGCCGCAGGACGGCCGCGCGACGACCGACGTCGCAAGAGATCAGATCGGCGTGTACTTAAACGGCGCGTATTTGAGCGGCGGAGACCCGTCCGAGATCGTGCTCCAGCCCGCGAGCGAGGGCGGCGTTTACGACGTCATCCCCGCGCAGGAGGTTGACCTGAGCGCGCAGCGCGAGGCCGTCATCGGCCAGAAGGTCAACGCGATGTATGATAAGGAGACCGGCGCGGTCACGCCCGGCCACGCGGGCGTGGAATTCACGCTCTCTGACCTTGAATCCGCCTACAACGCCGCGGCGGCGGGGGAGACGGTCGAGCTGCCGAACGCCACGGTCGAGACGCCGGACGTCACGGCAGAGCAGCTCCAAAAGGTCCTGTTCCGCGATGTGCTGAGTACCTACACCACGAAGGTCGGCGGCGCGTCCGGCCGCCGCGCGAACGTCAAGCTGACGGCCTCGCGCATCACCGGCTACATATTAAACTCCGGTGAAACGATGAAATACGGCCCGCTCGTCACGCCCTTTACCGCGGCGAACGGCTACAGCACCGCGCCCGGTTACTTGCAGGGCAAGACCGTCGATATGGTCGGCGGCGGCGCGTGTCAGGCGAGCTCCACGCTCTACGCCGCGGCGCTCTATGCCAACCTTGAGATCGTGCAGCGCACGAACCACGGCTTCGCGTCCGACTACATCGGCCTTGGCCTCGACGCGACGGTCGCGCAGGGAGGGCCTGAGTTTGAGTTCCGCAACAACACGATGTATCCCATCAAGGTCATCGCCGAATATTACACGAGCGGCGGCAAGGACTATCTCAAGGTCACGCTGCGCGGCACGAAGGTCGACGACAGCTACGTGAAGATCAAGACCGAAGTGCTTGAGACCATCCCGTTCACGGAGGAGATCGTCGAGACGGACGAACTCGCCCCCGGCGAGCGCAAGGTCGAGCAGACCGCCTACACCGGCTACAAGGTCAAGACGTACCGCAACGTCTACTCCGGTGATGGCAAGCTCATCTCGTCCACATTTGAGGCCAGCAGCAACTATAAGGCGCGCAACCGCATCGTGCTCGTCGGCAAGTCCGCGGCGGTCACGCCGGTGGACCCAGGGACGACCACACCTGTCGATCCCGGCACGACCACGCCGACCGACCCGACAACGCCCGTCGACCCCGGTACCACGACTGACCCGGGCACCACGACCGATCCCGGGACCACTGCCCCCGGCGTGACAGCCCCCGGCACGACCACAGAGCCGCCCGTCGAGCAGGAAAAGCCCGGTTGGCTCGATACGGGGCTCGACCGGTAAAAACAGCAGAACGAGAAAACGGAGAGGCATTGCCTCTCCGTTTTTACGTTGTTCAAGTGTTATTCGCCGTCCGAGTCCATGTAGAGCTCTTCGGCCTTCTGCTGCGCGGCGATCAGCAGCGCGCTGGCCTCACCATAGTTCTGCCTGTCCATTTTCTCCAGCGCGTCAGTCACGGCGTTGAAGAGGAGCAGATACATTGCCTTGTAGTCCGTCATAGAACTACCCTCTAAAAATTATATAACGTTTTGTTATATAGAACAATATAACATTTTGTTTTACGTATACTTCTTTACAGAATCTAAACACGAATTCTGGATGGAGTGAAGCAAAATGTATCGACGCATTCGAGACTTGAGAGAGGACAGCGACCTGACGCAAAAGAGCTTGGCCGATTATCTGAGCTGTTCGCAGGTCTGCTATTCCAACTACGAGACCGGCAAGCGCGACGTCCCGAGCGACGTGCTCATCAGGCTCGCACGGTTTTACCACACGAGTGTGGATTATCTTGTGGGGCTCACGGAGGAGCGGGCTCCTTACCCTAAAAAGAAATAGTACATAGTGCCATGTTCTCGCACGGGTGCGAGGGGGATGCAGCGCGACAGCGCTGCTTTTGTCCCTGCACTGTGCAGGGGGGCGGGGGGAAGGCAGCGCCTTTGGCGCTGCACGAATCAAAGGGGATATTCTCTTT
>ENA-OUNS01002486-OUNS01002486.1-human-gut-metagenome-genome-assembly--contig:-NODE-2486-length-11571-cov-36.908649_pt1 | contig 11571 bp, 9 predicted proteins | sample MGYA00243237_ERZ505104 | MGnify/ENA primary metagenome ERZ505104 (study PRJEB26097, sample SAMN02711295) | human gut metagenome | biome: Gut microbiome | host: Homo sapiens | place: Denmark...
CCGCCATGGGCAAGACTGTCAAACCTCAGCTTGATGACAGCGCCCAGATAATCGGCGTGAGCCTCAAGTGCGCGAAGAATTCGCCCAAGAAGGTCGTCAAGGCGCTCAAGGGTCGCCACTGCGTTCTCGTCAAGGACGGCGGCGCGCTCTGCTGCGGCTCGAATGAGAGCAACGCAGGTGCGGTCGAGATGATCGCAGAGAAGAGCTGCCTTACCTACATAGGCTCCGGCCTCTTCGGTAAGTGCAAGCCGATCAATCCTATCGAGAGCCTGCTCATGAGAGTTATCTATCTCAAGAAATACTCGAAGCAGGCCGAATAAATCAGACACCTACCATCTTCTTGCACCCGTTTTATACAAAGAAAATCCCGACCTTAACCGGTCGGGATTTTCTTTTGTGCGATAAAATAACCACCGTCCGCGACGGTGGTTACAGTCTGTCGAAAAAGTCTGTCATTGCACGGACTCAAGGCTCCCCTGCGTAAGGGGAGCTGTCACGGCTAAGCCGTGACTGAGGGGTTGTTGTAATGAAAGTTCAAAATACTCAGCATTTTGAAAATTTTTTCCTTATTCAGAACAATCCCTCCGGCGCTTCGCGCCACCTCCCTTTACACAAGGGAGGCTTTAATTTTTGCAAAACCACCAAAAATAGGTTTATCGACACGCTCTAACCACCGTCCGCGACGATGGTTATTGCTTTAGCTGCCGATATATTTTTCTATGAATCCTTCAACCGTGCTCCAATATAATTCCGGGTCAACCGATGACGAGAGTGCGTGACCCGCTCCCTCAACGGTCAGTTTTTCTTTTTCGCACGCCGCCGCTAAGTACAGCTCGCCGAGCATTTTATACGGCACGAGCTCATCCTCCGAGCCATGTATAAACAGCGTCGGTATACGACTCTTTTTGACCTGGTTAAGCGCGCTCGCCTGCTTGAAATCATAGCCGTCGCGAAGCTTTGAAAGCAATGACGCGGCGTTGAGCACCGGGAACCACGGGATGTGCAGCGTTTCCGCTTCCCAGATGAACTCATCCCACTCCGAGGTGTAGCCGCAGTCCGCGATAACGGCCTTGACATTTTCGGGCAGCGTCTCGCCCGATGCCATGAGCACCGTCGCCGCGCCCATGGACACGCCGTGCAGGATTATCCGCGCGTCGGGATCCCATGAGAGAATGAGCTTTATCCACCCGGCTATGTCCCTGCGCTCGGGCCAGCCCATGCCGATTTTTGCGCCCTCGCTGTCGCCGTGGGCGCGCGCATCGACCGCGAGAACATTGAAGCCGAGCTCATAGAATTTTTTGACGACCCCCGCCATGTGCTTCGCCTTGCTCGTGTATCCGTGGCAGACGAGCGCATAGTCGGAGCCGGAATTTTTGAATCTCTTGCCGTGCAGGCGCAGAGAGTCGGAAGTTATATAGACATCCTCGCCCTCGTCGGCGTACCACTTTTTTATTTCGGGTGTCCCGGTCATGCCGCTGTATTTTGCGCTCGCTTCTTCTTCATCGGCGCTCGTGTTTGTCGCCTTTTGAACGAGGTTGTTGAGCTTGCTCATATGTATGGGCGATTTCGTGTTTATCGCGAAGTTATAGAATATCTCCGCCGAAGCCGCAGTCAGAGCGGTCAGCCCGCCGAGCGTTCCGAGGACGGCGCCCGCTGTTTTTCTGCTGTTCATAAACTTCCTCCTGCTTTTTTCAAGATTATAGCATAACCGCAAATGTCGTTCAAGCATCTCTGCGTTTTTTATATAAAATCATCGGCGCAAAAAAATAAAAGTTTGACAATTACTGCCTTTGAAAAATACGGCAAAAGCTGATATAATTTTTTCATCGTGTAGCCAAAGGCGTAAATCCGGATGGGTTTGCGCCTTTTATTTTTTTGCAAAGGAGACAACCATGAAAAATAACGATCAGACCTTTCTCGGGCAGGAAAAGCTCGGCAGGCTCATGGGCAAATATTCGGTACCCTGCGTGATTTCCCTGCTCGTCGCGGCGCTCTATAACATTGTCGACCAGATCTTCATCGCGAACGCCGCATATCTCGGCTCGGACGGCAACGCCGCAAACACTGTCGTGTTCCCGCTGACGGTCATAGCCCTTGCGATAGCCGTTATGATAGGCGACGGCTGCTGCGCGTTTGTGAGCATATCCCTCGGCGCGGACAGGCGCGAGGACGCGCACAGGGGAGTCGGCAACGCAGTTGTGCTCTCCGCTGCGGGCGGCATAGTGCTGTGTATATTATATCTGATTTTTTCGGATGAATTTATCGCCATGTTCGGCGGCATGGTCAACGAAAAAACATTCGCGTTCGCGAAAGAATATTTCTTCTGGATAGCCCTGGGGATACCCGTCTATGTTTTCGGCCAGGCGATGAACCCGGTCATCCGCTCGGACGGAAGCCCCCGCTTTGCGATGGTGTCTACGGTCGCGGGTGCTGTGGTCAATATTATTCTTGACCCTATATTTATTTTCGTGTTCAAATGGGGCATGATGGGCGCGGCGGTCGCCACGGTGCTCGGCCAGCTGCTCACGGCGGTGATGGCGGTATATTATCTGTTCCATATGCGTTCCGTGAAGCTCGAAAAAGAGTCATTCAGGCTCTGCGGCAGTGTGATAAAAAGATTCATTCCGCTGGGCATTTGCAGCTTTCTGGCGCAGATATCCCTCGTCGCGGCGATGGCGGCGACGAATAACATGATCAGAAAGTACGGCGCGCTCGACCCCGTTTTCGGGCTTGCGGAATATGCACAGATACCCATGGCTGTTGTCGGAATAGTGATGAAATTTTTCCAGATAATCATGTCCGTGTGCATCGGCATGGCGGCGGGATGCATTCCGATTGTGGGCTACAACATGGGCGCGGAAAAATACGGCCGCGTGCGCGGTCTGTTCACCCGACTGCTGATATGTGAGGCGGCTGCAGGCGCGATAGCGACGCTAATAGTCGAGCTGTTCCCGACCGGGCTTATAGCTATCTTCGGCGCGGCGAACGAGAGCGCGTATTATACCGAGTTCGCGGTGAAATGCTTCAGAATATATCTGTGCATGATGCCGCTCGCCTGCGTCAACAAGTCGGCGTTCATCTTCCTGCAGGCGATGGGCAAGGCGGTCGCTTCGACCGCGCTGTCGATGATAAGAGAGATAGTTTTCGGCGTCGGTCTGGTGCTTGTACTCCCGCTCGTGTGGGGGCTCGACGGAGTAATAATTTCGATGCCTGCGGCGGATATCCTCGCATTTATCGCCTCGGCGATAGTGATAATTTATACTTACCGCACGCTGAAAAAAGATGAGAGCGGAAATCTCGCTTAAACAAAAAGTCCCGGAAGTCAAATCTTCCGGGGCTTTTCTGTGTTTTTATTTACGCCATGTTTTCCAGCGCATTCATGAACTTCGGGTTGCTGGGGATGAACATGTAGTTAAGGAACAGGACCTCGCCTATCGAGTTCGTCTTGACAAAATCGGCGAGCTTGACGGTCAGCTGGCGCGGGTCGAGGACATAAATTGTCCTGTAGTTCGCGCAGAGCCACGGCACAAAGGCGTTCGCGTAGCTCTCTTTGATAACAACGATGCTCTTGTCGCTCTGAGCGTCGGTCGTTATCTTGACAACGCCGTGGTCTCCGCCGACAAAGGCTAAGTATTTGTTCGACGAAGTAGTTTCGGTGTTGATGACTTTAATGCTGTAGCTGTTGCTCATCGCGGCGTCGGTGTCCGAGGCTATAGCCGTTGTGTTGACGGGCGGAATGAAATATTCGACATAGTCGGGGTCGTTCGAGAGCGCGGTGCTCTTCGTGTCTTTGTAGAAAAGCCCGAGGAACGGCGAGAGTTTGCCGGTCCGGAGAGTATTTTTGTCAACGGGCGTGAACCCTGCGACCTTGGCGAATGTACGATAGGCATAGTACGCGCCGAGGGTGGTCCAGTGGTGGTCGCTTCTGAAATAGAGATATTCGTCCGTGTGCGCCGCCATCTCGGCATAGGCGTTGACGGGCGTTATGTCCTTTAACTGCTCGTAGATGTAGCACATGCCCTCGTACTGCGACTTCGACACGCCGGTGTTATATTTGCTCGGGGCATAGAACTCAATGGCGGTCGGCGCCATGAGGCAGTAGGCTTTGGTGTTCGGCATCTCCGCCTTGAGGCGGTTGAGCGCGTCGGCGTAGGCTTTCATGTTTTTATACGCGTTGCCGTAGGGCTCCATGACGCGGTTGCCGATTTCGATGAGCGAAGTGCCGCTGTAGGTCTTGATCTTCACATCGTCGGAGACCGAGACGGCGTTTTTCGGCTTGACGAGACTGCCGTCCTCGTTCGTCTGAGGCTCGATGGTTCGCTCCTCGGTCGTCTGCTCTCCCGCAGGCTCGGAAGAGTCGCTCTGAGTGTCCTTGTTCGCGCATCCCGCAAACGACAGCAGCATCGCCGCCGCCAGAACGGCTGCAAAAATTCTCTTGAGTTTCATGGAATACCTCCCCTGAAAGTTTTTCCCGTCTATATAATAGCACACTTTTTATAAAAAATGTGCGGATTTTGATTTTTCGATTCACAAAGTGAAAAAATCCCGGCGCGTGGCCGGGATAGATTCATTTTTATTATCATCAGAATAAGTTTGTCTGGGGTGTGATTATACTCTCGTTCTTTTGATACTCATATATTTTTTTATCGCCGTCCGAGCGAGTAACCGATATCTTCGCCGTCGCATATTCGTATGAATAAGTGTAGGAATAAGAGCTGATAAAATCTCCGTTTGAGGTCTTCGTTTCCTTGATCTCAACAGGATTGCCGTAGGCGTCGTTCTTGTATTCTTTCTCTATCGTCGAGCCGTAGGAGTCGGTCGAGACAAGCTTTATGAGCGCACCTCTCTCATCGTATTTGTATTCGGTCACGCCCTTGAAGGAGCTGCTCGGGAACTTGTTGCTTTCGGTTTTGCGAATAACGTCGCCCCTGCCGTTATACTCATAAGCAAAGGTGTTGACAAAGCCCTCGTAGGTTGTTTGCACTCTTTTGATGAGCTTTCCGCCGTTATTATACGAAAAGACGATATCCCAATATTTGCACTTGACGTTTAAGAGCGTCTCGTTTTTGTCATACGAAAAGGTCATATCGTATGTATCCTCGTCGGCGGGCGACGCATTTATCTTTGTTATTCTCTTGGCGGCATCGTACTCGTAGAGGTAGGTTGCGGGGAAATAGCCGGAGCAGCGGACTTCCTTCACCGTGCCGTCGCCGTTATACGAATAGGCGAACAGCCTCCGATCTTCGTGATAGTTTCCGGGTGAAATCGGCTCGTATACGACGGACGATACTATATCTCCGCGTGAGTTATATTTCTTTTCCCGAAGTGAAGTATACTTCGAACCGTCTTGAAATCCGTCGCCGACTTTGTTCCAGTGATACCACCCGTCGAGGTCGATGCCGAGAAAATACCTGGAGTTTTTTATGTCGGCATTAACATCCGCGACAGATGCGGTGCTTTCGCTGCTATCTTCGGATACTGTCTCATCGTTTTTTCCTGTTGTGACGGTTTGGTCTTTGTCGTGTTTCTTGCAGCCGGCAAAGGCTGCAAGCGCGAGGATGGCGAGAACTGCGGCAATAAATCTTCGGATCTTCATAAAATACCTCCCTTTAATTTCTCCTGTCATCCACATAATAGCATACTTCCCGAAAAAAAGGTACAGATTTTGATTTTTATTTTCACGGCACAGAAAAAACTCCCGGCGCGAGGCCGGGATAAAAAGTGCTTTTTATCAGAAAAAGTTATATTCGGTTGTAATTATGCTCTCGTTCTTCTGATATCCGTATATTCTTTTGCCGCTGTCCGAGCTTGTAACGGTTCCAGTTCGGGCGGCCAATGCCGAGAAAATATTTTGAATACTTTTCGTCCTCGGGCCCGGCTATCGCGCCGAACGTATCCGTCGCTTCGGGCTTTTTGCTGCTGCATCCGGTAAATACCGCTGCAATCATTGCCGCCGCGAGAATCGCCGCAGCGAGCCTTTTTAATTTCATGTTTTTGTCCTCCGGTTTAATGCTGCCTGCTGCGATATATTTCTTTTGCCAATGCCGATAGATTGCGGACTTCAATCGGCGAAGAATCCATAATTGCAGCTGAATTCTGAAACGAGATTTGCAAAGTACATCTCGGTAGGCTTGGTCTCGTGGTATTTATAAATTCTGGTGCCGTCGAGGATGAGCGTGCCGTCTGAATCATAGACGATGATTTTGCCGGTCACTTTGATTTCGGACTTGCCGTAATCATATGAATATCTGTGTTCGTATTTCAAATCCTTTTTGCCGCCCGTTGTCAAATACACCTTTACTGCGGTCGGATTTTCATATTTGTCAAGGGTGTAATAAATCTCGGCGATTTCATTGGATTTAAGATTTGTTTCCTTTTGGTATATTACAAATCCATTCTTGTCATATTTGAATTCTTTGTTGCCGGTAGCTTTGCGATTTAAATCAAAATGCTTTTCAATCACACAGTTTCCCTGTCCGTCATATTCGTATGTCGTTATACCCTGCGTTTTGTTTTCGCTTACACTTATGGTGCATTCGGTAATTTTACCGTCGATATTATACTTGAAATCCTTGCTTTCAATAAGCTTTTTGCCGCCGGAATAGCACTTTTCCGAGGTGAGCAGACCTGCGGAGTTATAAGTATAATAGGTCGTCTTGGGCTCATACGCCTTGTTTCGGCTCACGGAAACCGTCTTGGCAAGGCGCTTCGCCGAGTCATATTCGTATGATTCGCTTGTAGCATAGCCATCGGTAAAATCCGCGCGCTTTATAGTGCCGTCGCTGTTGTATGTGTATTTGCAGCCTACAGAGCCGTTGCAGTTTTCTCGGTTGTCGTCTTCATATGCAATTGCGAGAACGAGGTTGCCGCGGTCGTCAAAATCAAAATCATTGTTTAAGATTGAGATATCTTTAGGGGTTTTCTCAAAATAGGACAAATCTCTTTCTTTGTGAAGCGTCCAGTGATTCCAATTAAACCCGGACATATCAATATAGTATTGGGGATATTTGCTCTCTTCGGCTGTGACCGCCTGCGAGGTTGAAGCACTCTCGGCTGCATCACTTCCGCTTTCTGTCTCCGACGCTTGGGCACCGGCAGCTTCTGCCGAAGTCGAAGCCGAATCGTCCTTTTTCTCTCCCTTGCATCCCGCGAATGAAGCCAGCGCGAGAAAAGCGAGGATAGCCGCAACGAGTCTTTTTAATTTCATATTTTTGTCCTCCTTTTTATTCGCATATATCATAACATATTTTTCTAAAATATGCTTTATGTGCGTGCGGTATGAACCGCCCGTTTTTGGGTACGAAGCAAAAAAATATATAAAAAAGCTCCCGAAATTTTTCCGGAAGCCTTTGAATAAGATATTTATTTTGCAATCTCGCAGGTCTCTGCGTTGATTATATGCTGGAACACCGCGATGTGGGACGAGGAGATGAACTTGTCGATATGCATCGAGCCGAAGAACCAGTGCTTGTATTCGCATGCCGCGCCGAGCTCCTCGAAATATGTATTGAGTCCCGTCACGCGCACGGGCTCCTTGTCCTTGAGCCTGAGGAAGCCTTTTATCTTCATCGGCGGCTCGTGGGTGATGATAATATCAACTTTGTTGCCGAGCCTCTTTAGATTCTGCGCGCCCTCGGTCAGCTCCGCTTCGGTGGGTATCTCGTCGCCCGACCAGGAGTTGAGATCGGAGCGGATATCTATATCCGGGCTCTCGCCGCCGCCCATTGCAAAGACGCTCACGCCGTCGAAGTCGTAAGTCTGACCGCGCATGAGGTGATAGAGGTTGCCCGTGATATGATGGACTTTTCCGCCCTTGAACTCCGAGACCTCGTAGCTTCTGAGTAGCTCGAAATTCTCGTGCGTGCCGTCGATAAAGCAGACGTTGTATTTGAGCTTGCCTATCTTTTTGAGCAGCTTCTCTTCGTTCTTCGAGCCGTCCCAGATGAATCCGAAATCGCCGCAGATGAAGAGCGTATCGCCCTTTTTCAGTTTTTTGAGCGCGGAAGATGTGAATCGCTCGTAATCTCCGTGGGTGTCTCCCGTAACATAAAGCATGATTTTAATCCCCCTGATAAACAAAATCCATTTTATTACTTTATTTTACAGCCTGAAACTGGTATAATCAATTAGTGTCAGGACAAAGTTGTCTTCTATCGTTTATATATATAATACAACATTCGGCGGTGACTGTCTATGAAAAAACTCATAAAAATTTTATTTTGTTTTATTCTTATCGCGTCGGTGCTCTGCACCATGCCTGCCTACGCTAATTATAACGCGGTATACGAGAAAAGTTTGACAGACAGCGGAGATAATCCTATTTATGCCCAGATTTATCTGCTCGTCAACCTCGACAACGACACGGTCATTTTTGAAAAAGACGCGGACAAGCAGGCGGCTCCCGCCTCACTGACTAAAATAATGACCGCCACCGTCGTGCTCGAAAACTGCAAGGATCTCGATGAAGAAGTCGAGGCGAGCTACGAGGCTATCCACCTGCTCGACGGCACAGGAAGCTCGATAGTCGGGCTTGAGCCGGGCGAGAAGATGAGCATAAAGAATCTGCTCTACTGCCTGCTCGTGCGAAGCGGCAACGACGCGGCGAATGTCCTCGCGATGCATGTCGGCGGATCTATCGAGGGCTTTGTCAAGATGATGAACGACAAGGCGGCGGCTCTCGGCTGCAAGAATACGCACTTTGCGAATGTACACGGGCTCGACGACCCGAACCACTACACCACCGCGCGCGACCTGATGACGATAACAAAGCACGCGCTGACCCTGCCGTATTTCTCGGAGATAACTTCGACTACAATATATAAAGTTCCCGCAACAAACAAGAGCGAGGAGCGCACCCTGCGCAACACGAATAATCTCATGAACAAGGCATATGCCGACTATTATTCGCCCTACGCCGTGGGTATCAAGACCGGCTCGACCGACAACGCCGGACGCTGCGTCATATCAAAAGGCACGGGCAACGGCTACAACTATCTGTGCGTGATAATGAACGCGCCGATGCAGAATATCGACGACGATGAGCCGCTCGAAAACTGCGCATTTGTCGACTGCCGCAGGATGTTCAACTGGGTGTTCAACCACATCGAATTAAAGTCGATAGCGAGCCCGACTCAGATAATAACCGAAGTTCCGCTCAAACTTTCATTCAGAACCGATCATATTTCGCTCGTCCCCGGCGAAGAAGTGCTGGCTCTCGTCCCGACAGGGGCTGACGCCGGAAGCGTGCTTATCGAGCCCGTGCCCGAGACCGTGCCGAAAAGCGTTGACGCGCCGGTCAAAAAGGGTCAGGAGATATGCGAGGCTCGCGTGCTCTATGCCGGCGAGGAGATAGCGAGGATAAAGCTCGTCGCGTCCGAGGATGTGTCGAGAAATGTTCTGCTGTTCATAGGCGCAACGATAAAGAAAGTCGCTTCGAGCACTATATTTAAAATTATCGCATCTATAGTCGCCATTCTCGTTGTCGGTTATATTGCGCTGTTCATCTATGAAAACTACAAGCGTCGCCAGAGGCGCAAGCTCAAGCTCGTCAATCCCGGAGTCAAGGGAAATGAATATACTGAGAAAAAAGGAAGGAAGAAGAAATAATTCCGCTTTTGTGACGCATGAGGGGTGATGTCATGAGTGAGCAGCCTAAAAAGAAAGGGCTATCGACATCGATAATTTTCTGCATAATCTGCGCGGGCATTCTGGTCGCGGCTACGGCGTTGGCAATAAGGTCCGTTGTGAAAACTCAGCAAGAAAACGAATCCCGCCAACAGAGTATGGTCGCCGCGAGCGAGTCGATGCTCGCGGCGTCGAACGACGAGGAGACCAGGCTGCTGAATGCGGTTACGGATGTCTGTAAAAAGCACAATATTGCGGCGCATGTCAAGCTCAATAAGAATGTTCACGAGCCCTACAGCCGTAAGTACAGCTTTGAAGAGTCGACCGAAGACCCGATAAAATATGAGATAGACATATCTTTGCAGATAGACCCGCCCGAAAAAATAAAAGACTGGACGAAGTTTTACTATTTTCTCGACGAGCTTGAAAGTGTTCAGCCTGCTTACCCGTTTATCGAACTTTCGGTAAAGCCGTATTATATCGGCGAGTATGTGTCCGGCTCGGGGCAATCCTACGAGCTGTCATATGAATTTTACATCAGCAGACAGGGTTTGATTTCTGTCAGCGACGACAGAGAGAGCCGCTATATCGGGCTGAAAACGGACAATGGGCTAACCCCGCTATCCGAAATATTGCCATATGAGGGAATGCCGGAGTCGCTGATAAATTCGACAAAGCTCGGCAAGGCGACCTGCGTTGATACCGATCCGCTCAGATATTCAAAGTTCTATAACCAGACGGTTGCCCGTCGCGAGGGGTATCATCAATATTATTGGAAAATACCGTATTACGCAGAGCAGTCTAAATATAACGATTGGCTGTATGCGTATTATTCGGTAGATGTGAGAAACGGCGCCGTGGAACGTGTGTGGCATCATCCGGAATATGAGACTGTGCCAAAGCAGACCTCTTCTTCCGGTGGTTCATCCTCCGGCAGCTCGTATAGACCCTCCGGCAACCGCCCGGTGACTACCACGAAAAAAGCCTACTATGACGACGATCCGTATAACGCCCGCGACTTCAATGACCCCGAGGACTTCTATGACTATTATTACGACGACTTCGAGGACTACGAAGAGGCGTATGACTATTTCTATGAGCATAACCGTGACTGATAAAAACCCGCGCTTTTTGCTGATGTGTGATAAAGAAGTAGTAGAAGTGTAAAAAATTTTGCCGTTCCTATCCGGCGTTTGCGCATTGCGCCGGATAGGTCGGGCGGTCATTCGGGCAGGTCTACCTTGCCAACGAAAGAGTAATAAATATCAATGTCCTGTCTGCGTGTGCCGTTCTCGTCATAGCTGCACTCATGCACAACGATTTTCTCCACAAACTCACGCAAAAGGGTAGGGGTAAGTTCTTCAAAGCTGGTGTACTTGCGGACAACATTCATAAACTTTTCTGCGTTTACCGTGGCTTCCTGCGCTTTGGAAAGCTCTGCCCGGATAGCGGCGGCTCTCTCTTTCAGTTCTTTCTGCTCGGCTTCATAGTCTGCCGACAGCTCCGTGAAACGCTCGTCTGAAATGCGCCCGGTCACGCTGTCCTCATACAGCCGCTTGAAGATAGCGGATAACTCGCTGATACGCTTCTCGGCGGCTTCCAGCTCCTTTTTCCTTGCGGCGTTCCTGCGCTTGCCCCCGTCCTCGTTCTGCTCGATCAGCAGCTTCATAAACCGGGCTTCGTGCTTCGCTGCATAGCTGGTGACTTTCCGCAGATTGTCGGTCACTCCGGCGGTCAACAGGTCGGTGCGGATAAAGTGCGCCGTACAGTCACGGGTACGCTTCTTGTAGCTCCCGCAGATATAACAATCCTGCTTGCGGGTGGCGTTCTGGTAACGCTGCTGGTAAAGGACGCTGCCGCAGTCGGCACAAAAGAGTATGCCGGAGAATAAGCCCACTTCATCATAGCGGTTCGGGCGTTTGCGCTGCTTGCGTAACTCCTGCACAC
>ENA-OUNS01002492-OUNS01002492.1-human-gut-metagenome-genome-assembly--contig:-NODE-2492-length-11556-cov-3.430919_pt1 | contig 11556 bp, 3 predicted proteins | sample MGYA00243237_ERZ505104 | MGnify/ENA primary metagenome ERZ505104 (study PRJEB26097, sample SAMN02711295) | human gut metagenome | biome: Gut microbiome | host: Homo sapiens | place: Denmark: Copenhagen...
CGAGATCGCGAATAGTGACTGGAGTTCAGACGTGTGCTCTTCCGATCTTGGTGCCGCTTGCCTGCGCCGCAGGTGCGACGCTGAAGTTCACGGCCCCGGACAAGCTTCCGGAGGTTGGGCAGACCTTTACCGTTACGGTTGACTTGTCCGGCAACACAGGCCTGTGTGCTGTGCAGATCAAGCTGGGCTATGACGATTCCGTTGTTGAATGCACCGGCGTTGAAAACGGTGAACTGATCGGCGACATGCTCTCTGCAAACAATACGCATGCCACGCGCGACGGTATCGGCGCGATTATCGCGGCGGCGGGCACCAAGACCGTCAAGACCGACGGCAGCCTTGTTGTGTTCACCTTCCGTGTCAAGGCTGCGGGCGACGCGAAGCTGACCCTCGCCGATGCGCTCCTTTCTGACATTGACGGCAAGGCGCTTTCGCTTGCCTATTCGCTCCCGGCGCTGATCGTGCAGGGCAGCGGCTCCGACAGCGGCAGCGGTTCCGGCTCTGACGCCGAAAAGCCGGGCACGGACGATAAGAAGTCCGAGGATGATAAGAAATCTGAGGATGAAGAAAAGCCCGAGGATGAGGAAAAGCCTGCGGATGGCGCGCAGGAGGAAGTCAAGTCCGGCTCCTTCCGCGACGTGACCAGCACGCACTGGGCGTTTGACTCGGTCGAGCGGGCAGCGGAAATGGGCCTTGTCACCGGCTATTCTGACGGCACCTTCCGACCCGACACCCCCGTGACCCGTGCGCAGTTCGTCCTCATGCTCTGGCGCATGTGCGGCAAGCCCGCCGCAGCCAAGGCAGCCTCGTTTGCCGACGCCAGCGCGGACTGGTATCAGGACGCGCTGAGTTGGGCCGTGGAGAAGGGCTATGTGAACGGCCTGTCCGATACACGCTTCGGCCCCGACGCGCCTATCACGCGCCAGCAGGCCATGGCCATTCTCTTCCGTCTGAACGGCGGCCAGAGCGGCTCGGAACAGATGCTGACCGGCGTTTATGAGCAGACCTTCACCGACAGCGGAACCATCGCCTCCTGGGCGAAGGATGCGACATGGTGGGCGGTTTACCACGAACTTGTTTCCGGCACCGGCGGCAGCCGCATCGCGCCGGAAGCCAACGCGTCCCGTGCACAGATCGCGGCGATTCTGCTGCGGTATGCAGATAAATTTATGACGATGGAGGAAGCGGCATGAAAAGAAGAATGCTTGCGCTTTTGCTTGCGGTGCTGATGCTCGCCATGCTCACCGCCGCCGCATTCGCAGAAGACACAGTCCTTGGCGTTTACAATGTGACGGGGCCCCTGACGGTGCTGAACGGCACAAAGAATGGCAGCTTCTACGCAGACGCGAACGAGTTTGAGTTGAACTGCAGCGGCCTGACCGGCGAGTATTCACTTGTGCTGCTTCTCGAAGGCGACAGCCCCGTCCCCACAGACGGGAACATCCAGTACATCGACCAGATGAGCATCGCAAACGGCGCAGTGAAATTCACACTGAAGCCTAAAGCGCTGAAGGTAGGTACATACAACATCTACATCAGCACGACCGACGAGGCGCTCAAGAAGGTCGCATCGTTCAAGTACGGCGAGAAGCCGGATGTCGTTCTGGGCGATGTGGATGGCGATGGAAAGATTAAAACGACTGACGCACTGCTGGTGTTGCAGCATGTATCAGAAACAATTACATTGGAAGGAAACGAGTTTGTGGCTGCTGACGTTGACAAGGATGGCGTGATCAAAACAACCGACGCATTGTTGATTCTTCAGTATGTCGCAGAGAACATAAGTTCGTTTGACTGAGAGGTAGAAAAACATGAAGAAAAAATTATTAGCAATCGTTCTTACGGTTTGCGTGCTGGTATCTCTTTTTGCAACACCAGTTTCTGCAATCGTATTTGAACCGACTCCGACTGCTCAGTTGGAAGCAGTTACTTTCACGGAAAAAAACACATCGAAGTACCCAGTTGAGGGCGATGCTATTACGGAAATTGCAGCAGGCAATACGTTTGCAATTAAGATTTCCGTAACGAACCCCTCTTCCGACCCGCTTCGCTTGTCTGGGTTTAAATTTAGATTTACTTATAATGTGGACGCTTTTGAGACGTACACCTACACATTTGAAAATGACGATGACAGCGGTACGGTTGGTCCAGACGCTATGCCTTCATCTACAAAGGGCGGTCTGAAGGGCTGGACAATGCAAAATAATACAGGAACTGCCGGACTGGCTGTTTTTGCAGGTACCTGCGAGAAAACAGCGAATCAGCCGGTGCTGGCATCCGGTGAACAGCAAACGATTGGCTATTTGCTGCTCAAGGCAAAGACGAACGTAGAAAACGGCAGTTACTCGTTTGGGTTTGAAGGCGAGAACTATTTCAACCATATTAAAGATGGTGAAACCAAGGATGAAGAAGTCGAAAATGTAGATTTCTCAAAAAAGCTTGCTCTGACGGTTACTGGTGGACAGAATCCAACCATTGGTGCTACCACTATTGACCCGACTGAAGTCGCATACGGTAGCGACGAAGTGCTCACCATGGGTGCAACGTCTACTTCTAATAAGGATATCACCAGCTTCGTCACCTTCAAGGTGAAGGATGTAGAAGGCAACGACGCTGCTGGCTTCGTTGTCAACAACGGCAATGAACTGAATGTTGCTGCAGCAGATGCTGGTACCTATACTGTCACTGCTGAGCCGAATGGAAACAACTGCAGAATCGATGAGAGCGTGACTGTTCAGAATGCAACCCTCACGATCACCAAGCAGGAGATCACCGCGCCCGTTGCAACGGTCACGAGTTTTGCCAAGGGTCAGCGAATCTTTGACCTGAACGTCGAGACGACGACTCCCGGCCTTTCTGTGGGCTATACCTGCTATGAGGGCACGAATACCGATGGCAATCCGCTTGATTCCCAAGAGAAGTTTAAGGCGGGCACGCTTTACAGCATCGTGATCGGGCTGGAAGCGGACAAGAACCATGTGCTTAACGCCCAGACGCTGACCGTCACGGTCAATGGCGGTGAGCCGCAGACGGTCGCAATCGAGGAGAGCGGATTTGCCGGTGCATACAAGGCTGTTGTAACAGCTACGACTGCGGATAAGGATGCCCTTGCGCTGCTTCTGACGCCCGGCACTACGCCCAATGCGCACTATGGCATGAAGCTCAGCGACCTCAGCTTCACCGGCGGTACGGTAATTGCTGCTGGCGATGAAACCAAAACACCGATTGACGGTCACTTTGAATGGGTGGATTCTACGCAGGATGTCGGCGACCCGACCGTTTACGACGGCACATCTGAGCCGAACGGCAGACCATTCGCGGCAAAGTTTGTCCCGACTGACAGCGAGAACTATGCCGAGCTTTCGCTCAACGTTCGTGTGCACGTCCATAAGGCCACAATTTCTATTTCCGGTATTAACAGCTGGAACTACACAGAAGCTTTCAAATATGACGACACTGTGCATACGGTTGAACTGGTGATTCCGGAAGACCTGCAGGGCAAGATCAAGGTTGACTACGAAAACAACACGGCAACGGACGTTAACACCTATAAGGCGACTGCAACGATCAGCGCGGCGGACGATGCGCATTATGCAATCTACGAGTCCGTTACGACCAGAGAACTGGATTGGGCGATCGTCAAGGGTGACCTCACGCCGACGGACGCAGAAAAATCCGTGCTCTTCGGTACAAAGGAAGTCACGGTTACTCCGGCTGATTTCGGTCTGACGCAGGACGGCATTAAAATTGAGGTTACTCACGCGGGAAATAGCCTGATTACAGGTTACTTATCAAGCGATGACATGCGTTCTGTCACGTTTATGCTGAGAGATACGGATAAGACAGATGCTGCTAATAACGCGTCTGACACGGCTACATTGAAATTCTCTTCGGCGAATTATAACGAGGCGTCCGGTACGCTCACCATCAAGATCATTGACAAGAACACCGACGCGAATACGCTCCAGATCGACGTTCCTGCTACCGTCACCTACGGCGCGACTGTTTCCCCCAGCGTCGGCGAGTCCAAGCCGGCAGGTGCAGGCGACGTTACGTTCAAGTTCTTCGACAAGGACGGCAATCAGGTTTCTGACCAGCCGTTCCCCGTTGGCAAGTACAAAGTGACTGCATCCTGCGAGGATGCTGACACCATCTACACTGCTGAGAAGGAATTTGAGGTCGTTGCCCGCAAACTCACAGAAGAGAATGTCACCTTTGGCGAGAATCTCGTCTACACCGGCAATGAACTGACTCAGACCGTGACCGTCACCGTCGGCGGCAAAGAGCTGACCAAAGACACGGACTACACCGTCACCGGCCTGACCGGCACTGAGCCGGGCAGCTATCCCGTTACCGTCGCCGGCACGGGCAACTACACTGGTGAGGTCACAAAGTCCTTCACCATCAGCAAGGCGCAGATCTCCAGCGCTGCGATCACCTATGATGCCGGCCCCTATGGCTACACTGGCAAGGAATGGAAGCCTGAAGTTACCGTTTCCTTCAACAGCGCTACGCTGACAGCTGGCAACGACTACACGGTTTCCTATGAGAACAACATCAACGCCGGTACTGCGAAGATCATCATCACCGGTATAGGCGATCACTTCACGGGCTTGACGGAAAAGACCTTCACTATCAATTCTGCGGAAATTTCCGGCTGCACGTTCGCGCCTATCGCTGACGTGACCTATAACACCAGGGCACATACTCCGGAAGTGACCGTTGCGATCAGCGGCAGAACGCTTGAGGCAGATAAGGATTACACCGTTTCTTACGACTCCAACGTCGACGCTGGTACTGCCACCGTCACCGTCACCGGTAAGGGCAACTTCACCGGCTCGGCGAACACGACCTTCACGATTGCAAAGGCTGACCTGAACCTGAGCGTCTACACCATCTCGAGCCTCTGCACCGAGACTGAGGTGAAGACCAGCACGCTCCCGTCCAACTTCTTCCTCGCCGACGAGACGGAGACTGGCTTCTCCATCGCACTCACCGCCGCTGGCGGCGACGCGATCTTCACGCAGGAGCCCGCTGTGGTCGATGGCGAAAACATGATCACCTACCAGCTGAACGGCGGAACCGGCGAAGCAACTTTCAACGTGACTGTCACGCCGGTCTCCAGCAACTACAAAGCCGGCACCTATGATCTGAAGATCCAGGCCTATGACAAGACCAACGTCTCCAACCGCATCGTCTTTGAATCCGGCTCCGCTGTCTACACCGGCTCCGGCATCAAGTACGAAAAGGCAACCATTGCAGGTCACTCCAGCGGCATGCGCTATACCTACGCCCCCGATGTAGCGACCGGTGCAACGCTCGACGCAGCTGGCCTCCCGCTGACTGTCGGCACCTACACCGTCACTGCGACCTACTCCGATGCAAGCAGCTACGGTTACAAGACTGCGACCTTCACCATCACCAAGGCCACCCCGACCGGTACGCCGTCCTTCACCAAGATCGAGACGAGCGGCAAGACCCTTGCTGACACCAAGCTGACTGTCGGCACGATTCGCCCGGCCGGTACCATCGCATGGGATCTGCCCCTCACGACTGTGCTTAAGGATGGCAAGGAATACGCATGGACTTTCACCCCGACTGACACGCACAACTATACGACGCTCACCGGCAAGCTGATTCCCTATGTTGACGACGGCACGGATTATATCCCCGGCGTGATCGACGGCAACTCCGGCAGCTTCAACTTCCATGATGTGAGCCGCTTCGACTACTTCTACGACGCAGTCAAGTGGGCCGCAGAAAACGGCATTGCCTCCGGCACGGGCCGCTACACCTTCTCTCCCGACGCCGTCTGCACCCGTGCACAGACTGTCACCTTCCTCTGGCGTGCAGCCGGTTCCCCGATGCCCAGATATCGCACATGCGCGTTCACGGATGTGGACTCCCGCGATTACTATTACAACGCAGTTCTCTGGGCAGTTGAGCAGGGCATCACCACCGGCCTCACGGCTACCACCTTCGGCCCCGACGTCACAGTAAGCCGCGGACAGGTTGCAACGTTCCTCTACCGCGCAGCCTCCGCATCCAAGCCCAATACGTTTAACCCCTTCACGGATGTTAAGACTACGGCTTATAACTACGACGCCATCCTCTGGGCGTATGACAACCGCATCACCACCGGCACCAGCGACACGACCTTCAGCCCGGACGCTTCCTGCACCCGCGCACAGATCGTGACTTTCCTCTACAGATATTATCAGGGGCGCTGAAGCTAGATAAAAAAGGGTCGCTGCCCCGCGCAGCGGCCCTTTTTCTCATCCATGCGCAAAAGAGAGAGGAGTATTGACATGAAAACACAACTCAAGCGCCTGCTGGCGCTGAATCTGGCGCTTATTCTGCTGCTCTGCGCCGTCTTCCCGGCCTCCGCCGCAGGAACTGCGGCCCAGCCCGCCGCCAACGCCCAGCCCCAGCAAACTGCCCAACCCACCGAAGATTCCACCCAACCGCAGACCACCGCACCCAACCCCGGTACGCACACCCTCACCATCAATGGCGAAACCCGCACCATCGGCACAGGAACCGTGACCGGAGACGGCTGGGAAGCCTATGCGTTCCTGAACGGCGACAACGAGCCGCTGCTCGTGCTGGCCCTGAACGATTATAAAGGCGGGCCGATCAGAATTTCCGATCCAACCGGTGTCGGAACAGCCAAGCAGGTCTACGCGCTGGTCAGCATAAGCGGAACCAACACCGTCACGGCGCAGTCCGGCGCAGGCATCACCGCGGAAGGCTATACCGCTCTGACCATTGAACGCTACAGCCGGACGGCATCCCTCACCGTCAGCGGCCAGCCCGCCGTTCAGACGGATGGCTGTCTGCAGATTTTCAGCGGCGGCATCACCCTCGACGGCGGAACCGCCGCGGCATATGCGGCTGCGAACGGCTTCGTCTATAACGACGGACGCTGCGAGGCAAACGAAACGAAAACAGGCGACCTCGTGACGAAGCTCGTCATGCGGGATATCTCCCATTATCTGGTCGTCGACGGGCAGCGCTATTATCTCAGCGAACAGTACCCGCATGTCTCCGGCAGCGGATGGGGCGCGGTGCTCACCAAAAACGGCGACGGCCTGCCGACCCTCTGCATCAGCCTGTACGGCTACGCGGGAGGCGCAATCTCGTTTAGCGCACCGTATAACGCGGGCGAGACAGCGGACGTGATTGCGATCCTCAACTACACTGGGCAGAACCAGATCACGAACGAGTCTGGGGCTGCGATCGCGGCCTACGGCTATTCATGGCTGACGCTTCAGGAACAGGCAAACGGCAGTTCGCTCACCTTCAGCGGCAAGCCCGCTGTTCGGACAGACAAGGGACTGACCCTGAGCGGACGGAACATCACGCTGGACGGTCTGAACGGCCCAGCATATACGGCAGGTTCGTTCAGATACGACGGAAGCGTATGCAGCGTGAACGAGGAACGGCAGGATGGTGCCGTTGTGCGCGTCACGACAGGCGAGCCGATGCGTGTCACGATCACGGTCTACAGCGACGAGGCAAAAACGCAGACAGTCACACGGACGGTGAATCAATACGGCCTTGTCGACCTTACCAACCTTTTCACGCAGGCAAAAAAGTATGTCAGATTCTATAAGGACGAAAACGGCAACTGGTATGGGGCGCTGTTCAACGCAGACCGCGATCTGGAGCTGACAGCGTTCTGGGAGGACTGCAACGCGGAGGTTCCTGCCGTGTTCTATGTAAACGCAACGAACTTCACAGAGGTAAAGGCCGTTGACGCGGCGGCGGACGGATGGAAAGCGCCGGAGCAGGCCGGATATACCAACGAGTACGGGCAGACGTCGGTGACCTATGAGTTCCTCTGCTGGGAGCGGAAAACCGAAAACGGGTACACCTATCTTCTGCCCGGACAGGAGCAGACTGCGCTGACAGCAGGCGTGGGCTATTATGGCCGGTATACAAGCAGCACAACGGGCATCGTCTTCTACGCAAACGGTGAGACATTCCCGAACGGCATGGCCGTTGTGGAGGACAGCAATGCCCGCCGGACGATGAGGAGAGGCTCCCAGAACGGGAAAGTCCTGACCGGCTGGAACACTGAGCCCGACGGCTCCGGCACAAGCTATGCGGCGGACGGCGAAGAAGTCCCGGCGGCGCACACCAGCCTTGTCCGCCTCTACGCACAGTGGGCCGACCCCGAAAACAGCGTGCGCGTCAGATTCTACGCCGGTGCGGTGGGTTATGACGAAGAAAAATGGCTTCCGCGCGGCAGCCAGATCCAACTACCGGAGTTGGGGGCGTTGTACGGACAGGAACAGCCGTATTGGGATGTGGATTTCATCTATGCGGATGGAAGAAGAATCCGTGAGAACAAGCATCTGTCCGGCCAGACCATCACGATCCCGGCAGATGCAGCTGAATGCAGACTCAACGCCTATTGGCTTCCGGCGGAGCCGCTTGTGATCGGAGGTAGAAGCTTCTCGCTTTCCAATAGAACCAGCAGCTTTTTCGGAGAAAACTGGAGCGTACGGTATTATCCATATGAGGGGCTATTTATCGTGCAGCTGTACGGATATCAGGGATCGGCGATCAGCCTGCCTGCGTATACACAGCTGAGAGTCGGATTTGGTGAAAACACGATCACAGCGGCAGCGGGAAAACCCGCAATCGCATGTATCGATGGACTGGAACTTGTAACCGCGTGCAGCGACGACAGCCATGCGTCACTTCGGGCTTTCGCCGGTGAGGGTGCGCCCGCAGTCATGGCAGTCCGCGTGATAAACAGCCGCGCGCCGCATATGGAGTTCCACGCAGGCGCAGGTAAAAATGTATTTGCGGATGGAACAGCCCTTGAATTGGGCACAGCTGCTTGCAGCTATTCCGGCGTTCTGAACGGAGAAACAGCTGAAATTACGCTCGATCCTTCGGACATGCCCGCCGCGATCAGCGACCTGTATATCCACCCGCATATGAGCACACTGACCGTAAAGGGCGGAGGTGCGACGACAACGGACGGTGGAACGCAGGTCAGCAAACAGGTCGAAGCCGGACAAATGACAAGCTACCACACGTTTGGATTTACCTATCCGGGCTATTGGTGCTCCGGCTATCATAATGTTGTTGGCAATGTGGCTGGCAGCACCTATGAAGTGTCTGTCCCAGAAAGGGACTGCACGATTGAACTGGAATGGGTGCCGACTGGCTATGCGTCCTTCCTTGCCTTCCGTGTCAGCGGTGAACTGAAGAATGAGACAGAATTGGATCCGGCGCATTTCTTCAAAACAAGGTGGAATCGTGTTGTATTTGTAGATTACCAGAATGGCACAGCAGCGGCTCCGGAACTGCAGTTTGAGAATTATGCCAGCTACGGTGATCTGCTGTACTGGTATACCGAGGACGGCAAGGCATCTGAAACGAAGGACAGCCAACAGTTCCTGCCGGGGGAGAGCATCACAGAGAAGGAAAACGGCATTCAGAGCGGCACAACGCTCTGCGCTGTGGCAGATGGAGAGTATCGCCTTGTCTTTTATGCCAACGGTAAGCTGTTTGATAACGGCGGTAAATACGGCAAAAAGGTCATAGGGTCTTACGGAAACTACAGTGAACGCTGGGATGCAACGGATGGTTCGCAGCTGTTCAGCTGGAACACACAGCCGGACGGCACGGGAACCAGCTACGCGTTCAACAGAGGGATTCCCGGTAATGTCAAAAAGCTTTACGCGCAGTGGCTGGAAACAGGGAGTGTCCCGGTTAAACTGTATAATTATGTGGATTACAGTCAGGAGATCAGTTCTGCGAAAATCGGCTCTTCCTATGTCCTTCCAGAACCCTCCGAGACTCCGGATGGCCTTCGGTTTACGCAGTGGCGCTGCTATTACCGCGACCAGAACGGAAGGTATCAACAGATCGGCATGATCGCAGCAGGCGAGTCCCTAACCGTTACGGAGGATATGAAGGAAATCAATGCGGTTGCCCGCTGGCTGCCAGACGGAAAGCTGACTGTCGATGGTATAGATTATGCGGTTGAGGCTGGACACACTTCTTTCGAGTTTGATGGATGGTCGGCATACTTCCATGTTGAATCCGGCAGGCTTGAAATGGAACTGCGCGGCTATCAGGGCAGCGACATTTCTCTCCCGTGTGCGGCGAATGTACGCGTAATAGGCGGTGAGAACTGGATTGACGGAACACTCAGCTGTGTGGGGGAACTCTGTCTCGATGAGAGTTGCGCATGGGGGGAGCATCCCAGCCTGACGATTACGGCAAAAGAGGCGGACAAGCCCGCAATCCAGATGAAAGCGTTGATTCTCAGCCGAGCCCCGCACATGACGCTGACCGCTGGTGCAAACAGCAAGGCGATCGCCAGTCTGAGCGGGAAAGAAGAGTTCAATATCGATACGGATACTACTCACTATTACGGCAGAACCAGCAGGGAAGCATCGGAGAACTCCGTAGGCGAGGGTGAGATCGGCGACATGTGGCAGCTGCGCACCGAACCGGTCATGTGTACGACGACAGTGGATGGTAACGGCGGCACGACAGCCGACGGCGCTGCATCCATTACGCTTCAGCTTGAGTATGGCGAAGGCTACAACCTGCGCAGCGCTGGGTTTAAAAAACAGTACGCCGATCTGATCGGTGCAGAGGGCAGCACGGGCAATTCTTATGGCACGACGATCTGGAGCTATCCGCAGCTTGCGTTCACGCTTACATGGAAGGACCTCGGTTATCCGTACATCGCGTTCCGGGGAAGCGGCATCCTGAAAGGAGAAGACGTTCCAGCTGACAGCTACGTTGCCTATTACCGCAACAGCGACACGCTGACTGCGCCGAAGCTGGTCTATCAGAATGCCGCCAGTTATGGCGATCTGGTCTATTGGTACACATCCGAAAACGGAACAGAAACGGCAGACAGTCGCTGCTATCTGCCGGGCGAAACAGTTCAGGAGCCGGATGACACGACGCTTTTTGCTGCGTCGGTCAGTCCGGGCGAGGTTGCGCTTGTGGCGACCGGTACGACCTTCAAGAACTGGAGCCGGATCATACGCGCCGAAAGCTGTCTGCAGCTGGTTTCCGAGGACGGCAGAGTGGTCGAAAGCTGGAACACCAAGCCGGACGGAAGCGGAACACGTTATGAGATCGGAACATACGCCATCCTGATCAAAGATTCGCCGCGCGTGCTCTATGCGCAATGGAAATCTGCGTTTACCGCGTCTGCCAGTACCGACAGCGCGACAGGCGAGACGACACTTACCATACAGTCATCCAGCGACCTAATCGACCCGCCGAGGGATACGGACGATGAGCCGTTTGAGCAGAGCGTCCGCGTCATTCTCGCGGCCTACCAGAACGGACGCTTTGTCAGGATGGTCTACGCGGAGGCACGGGACGGCGTAATTCGCTGCAAACTCCCGCACGGGCTGGATTACCGGAACTGCGAACTGAGGCTGTTCTTCCTGGAGGGCGGCAAGCCGTCCAGGGCGCCGGAGGACATTCAGATCGAAGATTGAGACTGTCCGCAGCTGACAGTGCATACGCGCTGTCAGCTGCGGCACAATGGAAAGGGAGGACGAC
>ENA-OUNS01002496-OUNS01002496.1-human-gut-metagenome-genome-assembly--contig:-NODE-2496-length-11542-cov-4.233742_pt1 | contig 11542 bp, 10 predicted proteins | sample MGYA00243237_ERZ505104 | MGnify/ENA primary metagenome ERZ505104 (study PRJEB26097, sample SAMN02711295) | human gut metagenome | biome: Gut microbiome | host: Homo sapiens | place: Denmark...
GTGGAACCGGTTTACCCCTGACTGCTTCTACCAAAAGGAATACCAGTCTGCCGCCATCCAACGCCGGGAACGGTAACAGATTCAATACGCCCAGGTTAGCGCTCAGCAGGATTGCAAAATTGAGCATATTCAGCCAGATATAATAAATGCCGTCCGGTTTTGACTGGTCGTAGATCTGTGTCACAGTCTGTGCCATTCCGACAGGACCGGATACATCATCCTTTGAAACCTGCCCCTGTATCAGAAGCTCCAGACTCTTGACCGTTGTATTGATCCAGTAACCGACTTCATACAGGCTGTATTTTACAGTACCGAAAATACCGAATTTCTGATAAGAGCCTACGCCATATAAGCCCATATAATAACGCCCTGCTGATTCGTCGTAGATCGGCTTTATCACGGTGTCATACTGCTTGCCGTCTCTTTCATAGGTAACTGCGATATCTTCCCCTTTATTCAGCATGGAAGCAAGACTGATCTCACGATACAGATGGATCTTTTTGCCGTTCATGGAAAGGATCCTGTCTCCATCCTGCATACCCGCAAGCTGCGCTGCACCGCCATCCGAAACCTGCTGTACGACCGGCAGATCGGTTCCGTAGCTGCCAACAATGATCGTAGACATCAAAAATGCCAGAATAAAGTTAAATACCGGTCCGGCTAAGACAGTGGCAATCCTGGCAAACACCGGTGCATCCGGAAATGCGCCCGGCTTCTTTTTGCTGCCCAGCTCTGTATTGGCCACCGCCTGCTGCACATCCTGCTGCGGATCTGCTTCTCCACTTTCTGCTTCTTTTTTTTCGGTATCGCGTTCGATGCCATCCTCACCTTCAAAAATACAGGCACCGCCAAGCGGCAGTAAACGGATCGCATATTTGGTTCCGCCCTTTTTCACCGAAAAAATACACGGCCCCATACCGACTGTAAATTCCACAACCGAAATTCCATTTGCTTTTGCAATGATAAAATGTCCGAATTCATGCGCAATGACAACTACGCCGAAAATGACAAAAAACAGGACAATGCCCAATCTTTAACACCTGCTTTCAATATAGTCATAGCATGCAGCTTCCGCCTCTAAGATCTGCTCCACCGTCGGATCTGCGATCACATGATGGTTCTGCATACATGCACCGATCAGCTCCGGAATATCCAGGAAACCGATCTTATCCTGCAAGAAGAGACTGACTGCCTTTTCATTTGCAGCATTAAATACCGTTGGCATACTGCCGCCTGCACGGAATGCTTCATAAGCCAGCTTCAGTCCCGTAAACACTTCCATATCAGGCTCTTCAAATGTAATTCTGCCCAACTTGAAGAAATCTATGTTATTTTCCTGCATCGGTCTTCTGTCAGGATAAAAAAGTGCATACTGGATCGGCAGTTTCATGTCCGGTACGCCAAGCTGCGCGATCACCGCGCCATCTACATACTCTACCATAGAATGTATGATGCTTTGTGGTTGTACTACTACAGTTATTTTTTCCGGCGGTACATGGAATAACCAGCCGGCTTCCATAACCTCCAGTCCTTTGTTGACCATTGTCGCGGAATCGATCGTGATTTTGCGTCCCATCGTCCAGTTCGGATGCTTTAAGGCATCTGCTGCTTTTACATTGGTAAGCTGCTCTTTTGTAAAACCGCGGAACGGGCCGCCTGATGCAGTCAAAAGGATCTGTCTGATCTTATCCTTCGGTTCTCCGTTTAAGGACTGGAAAATAGCACTGTGCTCACTGTCAACCGGTAAGATCTTCACGCCATGCTTCTTTGCAAGCGGCATAATGATATGTCCTGCCGTCACAAGCGTTTCCTTATTGGCAAGCGCAATATCCTTGCCTGCCTCGATTGCTGCGATCGTCGGGCGGATTCCGATCATTCCCACGATCGCGGTGAGTACAACATCTGCCTCGGGCAGAACCGAAATGGCAAGCAGACCATCCATGCCCGTCAGTACCTGCACCTGCAGATCACTGACACGCTGCTTTAAATCCTTTGCCGCCTCTTCCGACCACATAACCGCATAAGAGGGCGAAAATTCACGGATCTGCTGCTCCATCTTTTCCACACTGCTGCCTGCTGCCAGTGCAACCACATGCAGATCTTCTTTATAGCTGCGTACCACATCCAGTGTCTGCGTTCCGATCGAACCTGTGGAACCCAGCAATACGATATTTTTCATCTTTCTGCTCCTTCTACCATCTTCCTCCGGATCACGTCTACAGCTCCAGAAGAATGATACATAAATAATAGATCAGCGGTGCTGTTACGATCACGCTGTCAAAACGATCCATAATACCGCCATGTCCCGGGATCAGCCTACCATAATCCTTAATGTTATGATCACGCTTGATACCGGAAGCCGCCAGATCACCGAGCTGGCTTAAAACTGCCCCGACGCCTGAGATCAGCGGAAATGCCCAGATGGCATCATCCGAAATAGCAGTCACGCCCGCCTTCTGCAGTCCCCACGCATATAAAAAGCCGATCAGCGCAGCACCTGCCACGCCACCAACCGCTCCTTCAATTGATTTTTTCGGGCTCAGCACCGGTGCCAGCTTATGTTTTCCCAACAGCTTACCGACTGCATACGCACACGTATCGCAGCCCCAGGATGCGGAAAAGATCAGCCATACCAGAAAGATGCCCTGTGTCAGGTTCCTTGTCATATAAATATAGGACAAAAGCACCGGACAATACAGAAACGAAAAGCCTGCTGACATAACCTGCTGTGCATGATACTTCGGGAATGTCAGAACATATACAAGCATCATGCCCATGATCGTCAGAATGATCGCAAGCAATGCATACGTATCAGAATCCGTCAGATACCGCACAATATAATATGCCACGATGCCAAGATATCCGACGATCTCAATACCGGAGGGCTTTTTCTCTTCTTTTCGTACATTCGTTGCTTTCACAAGCTCTGAAAATCCGACAAGTGAAATAAAAAGAGTCAGGACATACAAAACGATGCCCCCATTACTCATTGCAAATGCCAGAATGATCAGAAGCAGTATTCCACTGATCAGTCTTGTCAGCATGTTACTCCTCCTTTACAAGCCCAAACCGGCGATCCCGCTGATTGTAGGCTGCAATTGCTTCCTCCAGTTCCTTTTTGCCGAAAGCAGGCCATGGAACCGGTGTAAAATAAAGCTCCGTATAGGCAAGCTGCCAGATCAGGAAATTTGAAATCCTCTGTTCTCCGCTTGTACGGATCATCAGATCCGGTTCAGGGATTCCTTTTGTATCCAGATAGTCAGCGAACTTTTCGATCGTCATGTCTTCCGGCTGGAGCCCCTTCTGGGTATCTGCCATTACCTTGCGGACTGCACGAACAATCTCATCCTGCCCGCCGTAATTTAATGCGATCTGGAAATTCAGACCATCATAGTCTTTTGTTGCTTCCTCAAGTTCAGCGATCCGCTTCCGGATATCCGGTGCAAGCCCCATCTTATCTCCCAGTACGCGGACACGCATATTATTTTTCGCTGCGGTTTTCAGACAGGTCTTCATATAATTGTGCAGAAGCTTCATCAATGCATCCACTTCGTCCTTCGGTCTGTTCCAGTTCTCTGTGGAAAATGCATAGACCGTCAGGTATTTCACACCAAGGTCGTACGCTGCAGCACAGACTGTTTCCACATTTTTGCTGCCCTGTACATGCCCGTAATTACGTGGCATTCCCTTGCTCTTTGCCCATCTGCCGTTTCCATCCAATATAATGGCGATATGATTCGGTACACTCATTATACAGTCATGATCTCCTTTGACTTCTCTTCTACCATACCATCAATTTCTTTGATGAATTTATCGGTTACTTTCTGTAACTGTTCTTCTAACATCTTGATCTCGTCTTCGGAAACATCTTCCTTAGCCAGCTTCTTGAAGGAGTCATTTCCATCTCTTCTGGAATTGCGTACCGCAACCTTGCTTTCCTCACCTTTTTTCTTCACTTCCTTAACCAGATCCTTACGACGTTCCTCGGTAAGCTCCGGGAATACCAGACGGATCACAGAGCCATCATTGGATGGTGTGATGCCGACATCAGAACATAAAATTGCTTTTTCAATCTCTTTGATCAGGGATTTTTCCCATGGCGCGATCTGGATCATTCTCGGTTCCGGAACTGTGATATTACCAACCTGCTGCAGTGGTGTCGGTGTTCCGTAGTAATCAACCTTGATCTTATCAAGTACATGAGGATTGGCTCTTCCTGCACGGATCGTCATGAAATCCTCTCCTAAAAAGTCAACTGTCTTCTGCATTTTTTCTTCAAATGTTTTTACTCTTGCATCCATTTTATATGTCCTCCCTTATTCTATACTGTAACCTTTGTTCCGTTAAATTTACCGTTCATGGTATTCACAATGCTGTTTTCTTCATTCAGACCGAATACCCACATCGGCATTTTGTTATCTCTTGCCAGAATAGACGCTGTCATATCTACAACCTGCAGATTCTGTGCAACCACATCATCAATGGAAACCTCATCGTATTTCTTTGCATCTGGATTTTTATGCGGATCGTCATCATATACACCGTCGATCGCTTTTGCCAGCAAGATCACATCTGCTTCTACTTCAATGGCACGCAGTACAACACCTGTATCTGTTGAAAAATAAGGATGTCCTGTTCCGCCTGCGAAAAATACTACCATATTCTTGGAAAAGTATTTATTGGCGCGATCCTTGGAAAACAGCTTTGTAAACGAGCCACATTCAAACGGTGTCAGGATCGCCGTCATCATTCCCACGCTTCTGAAGATCTCCGATACATAAATACAGTTCATGACAGTTGCCAGCATTCCGATCTGATCTGCCTTTGTTCTGTCGATATTTTCGCTGGAACGGCCACGCCAGAAATTACCGCCGCCGATCACAATACCGACCTGTACGCCGTCATCAACAAGCTGCTTTACCTGCAATGCCACACCACGTACTGTTTCTTCATCAAAACCGGTCTTTTTTTCTCCTGCAAGCGCTTCGCCGCTCAGCTTCAGCATTACTCTTTTCATATCTTTTCTCCTATCACTTTGTCCCTTGGTTTATTTTGCGATCAGATCATTAAAGAAATCTGTCGGATTTACTTCTGCGTAGCACTGGCTGCACATACCTTCGATCACCGCACCGTTGTTGATCTGAACGGATTTGGATTTGATATTCCCCATTACAATGGCGGATGCATCTAAGATAACCGGTCCCTTCACATCAATATCGCCTTTGACAGCGCCTGCAATCACCGCACTGGAAGCTGCCACATTACCGATCACAACGGAATTCTGTCCGATCTTGACAGTTCCTTCCGCAACGATCATACCTGTGATATGTGCACCGTCTGCAAATACCTCCGCAGCTTTGGAATCTCCTTCGATCGTACCTGAAACATTTAACTTGCCGAGCAGCTCAACCTTTCCTTTTACTTTACCGAGAATATCCACATTGCCTTTTGCGCTGATATCACCAGTTAATGTCATGCCTGCAGTGATGATCGCTGTTTCATCTAATACTTCTGTATCTTCTAAACTCGTTTTCTGTTCTTCCATTGCTTTTCCTACCTCTTTTTCCAATTCTGATTCTTCTTTTTCTGTATGCTGTCCCAGATCCATATGCATGAGCATTTCTTCCGGTGTCTGCATCTGTCTCTCTGCAAAATCATCTTCATCCTCATCTGCTTCCGGTTTTACGATACCTGCAATGCTCTGCATCTGCTCCGCTGCCGCTTTCTGCAGCATAACCGCCTCGGATTCTTCTGCCGCCTTTTCTGAAGTTTCTTCCACAGCTTCTGCTGCCTCAGCTTCTTCCTTCACTACTTCCGGTTCTTCGGTCTCTACAACCTGTTCTTCGTCTTCCGGTGCTGCAGACTCCGCTTCCGGCTCCTCTTCAGCAGCCTGGTCATCCTGTTTTTCTTCCTGCTTTTCCTCATCCGCAGTTTCTGCATCCTTTGTTTCTTCTGCAGCTTCATCCTGCTTTCCGGCTTCTTCGGTGTCAGGGCTTCCGACTTCCGCAGCCAGTGCTTCCTGCACTTCCTTCAGCGCATCATCCAGTGCCTTATCTTCGTCGTCTTTTTTACTTTCCTGTCCCGTCTCTTCTTCCGGCAGAAGTTCATTGACTGCCTGAGACAGGTCTTCTTTCAGTTCCTGAAAAAATCCCATTTTTTTTCCTCCGTTTATTATTACTGCTGCGCAGTTGATTGTTGTAATTTTAGATGCTGCACAAATTCCATGTCATCACTGACCGGCAAAAGAACCGTATCATCCATTGCCTGTATTTCCTCAATGATCGCAGGAAGTGCTTCCACTGTCGTATTTTTATTCGCCGCATCATGCAAAAGGACAACAGAGGTCTGATGCTTCCCCACACCTGTCAGTACATTGTCCACAAGCGTCTGTGCTTTTACCTTTTTGCCTGTTGCATCACCGCTTGACACATTCCAGTCCAGATAATAGATATCCTGTTGCTGCATATACGCTGCAAGTTCACTCATATCCACCGTACTGACCTGATTGGAGCTTCCACCCGGAAATCTGTAAAAATGTGACCATACACCGGTCGTATCATATAAGAAATCCTGCAGCCTGGAAAGATCCTCTTCAAAGGCTTCCTCCGAAGCATAGATCTCATCGTATTTGTGGCTGTAGGAATGCATACCGAGTGTATGCCCTTCCTCTACAATACGCTGATACATTTCCTTGTACTGTTCCTGCGGCTTTCCTGTCACAAAAAAAGTAGCTTTCACATCATACTGTTTTAAAATATCCAGTATGGCATCTGTGTTACTGCTCGGTCCATCATCAAAGGTCAGATAAACCTTTCTCTTCTGTCCATCGTCCGGTTCCGTTTCTTCTGCCTGCCATTTTGCAAGGCTGTTATCTGCCTGCATTCCGTCTGCCTGCTGCCAGGCTTCTGCATCTGCTTCTGCGGAAGCAGTCTGTTCAGCCCCGGCAGTACTTTCGCTCTGCTGCGATGCGATCTGCCGCTGCACCTGATCCAGCTCTTTCTGCAGTCTGTCTACCTTGATAAACAACAAAATACATAACAGGATCGGAATCAGAATCCCTAAAAGTAAATACGCTACTATCAGCCTCTTCATGGAAGAAATCCGGCTGCGTCTCTTTTCCTCTTCACTTTTTGGCATACCAAGACTCCATTCTTTGCATATTCGATTTATTCTATCATAATTTTTATCCGAAATCCAGCGTTATAGATACAAATTGACAGACTGTATTTGGAACATAAACAAAGCTCATCCATACAATCTTTTTCCTGTTGCTGTACAGATAAGCTTTTCTGCTTCTTTATCCCTTATTTTGTTTTCTCAAAAAGCTGTATACCACGGGCAAGGCGCGTAAGCCCGTCTTTAACTGCTGTATGCGGGCATGCGATGTTCATACGCAAAAAGAAGTTCCCGTTTCCGTGGTAGCCGCTGCCCTTGGACAGATACAGTCCTGTTTCTTTTCGGAGAAATTCCTGCAGATGATCCGTGTCATCCGTTACCTTGGAACAATCCAGCCAGAGCAGATAAGTCGCTGTATTTTCCACCAGATGGATCTGCGGCAGTTTACCTGCCAGAAATGCTGCAACCATATCCCTGCTTTCTTTCAAATAGCTCCGCAGGCTGTCAAGCCATGCATCTCCCTCTGTAAAAGCCGCGATCGTGCCTGCCATGGCAAAGGCATTCGGCTCTGCCACTTCATCGGAATTCAATCCTCTGTCCATCTTTTCCCGGATCGCTTCATCCGCTATCATGACTGCTGCCGACTGCAGCCCCGCCATATTAAAGGTCTTGCTTGGTGCCAGGCATGTAATGCTGTTATATTTGCAATCGTCCGATACGGAAGCAAACGGTACATATGCATAGCCGGGCATCGTCAGATCACAGTGGATCTCGTCCGCTACAACCAGTACATGGTGTTTTTTGCAAAGTGCACCGACTCTGGCAAGCTCTTCCTTACTCCAGATCTTTCCTGCCGGATTCTGCGGATTACATAATAAGAGCATCGTTGTCTGCGGATTTGCCAGTTTTTTCTCCAAATCCTCAAAATCCATTTCGTATTGTCCTTTTTCATAAAGAAGCCGGTTTTCCAGTACATGTCTGCCATGATTTTCAACACAGTTATAAAAAATATTATAGACCGGTGTCTGCACAACAACATTATCTCCTACATTTGTCATGCGTTTGACCGCCACATCGATCGCAGGGATCACGCCTGTACAGAAGATCAGCCAGTCCTCCTGCATTTGAAAATGATGTCTTCTCTGCCACCAGCCGCAAATTGCCCGGTTCCACTCCTGCGGAACAACGGAATAGCCAAAGATACCATGCTCTGCCCGCCGGATCAAAGCTTCCTTGACACAGGGTGCTGTTTCAAAATCCATATCCGCAACCCACATCGGGAGCTCACCTTCTTTGATATCCCATTTATAGGAGAAGGTATTTCTTCTGTCAGTTATCCGATCAAAATCATATGCTTCCATTTTCCTTCCTTTCCACTGTTTGCAGTTTACATAATGTTTTCGTACCACCGGTTACAATTTTTTCAGAAGCCGGATCAGCATAAGGATTCCCCGGCAGATCAGCTCCAGACACATGGCGATCCATACGCCTGTCAGTCCAAACGGCTTTGCCAGTATCCAGGAAAGCGGGATACGCACAAACCAGAGACTGATAAAATTCAAAATGCTTGGGATCATCGTATCCCCTGCCCCGCGCAGTGCACCTGACGCCACAATAGAAGCCGCATACATCGGTTCCGCAAAAACTTCGATCCGAAGCACCTTCGTTCCGAGTGCCTGTACCGCCGGATCCGGGGAAAGCGACAGCATCATGAGCGGTGCCAGAAAATACATCAGGATTCCCGTCACAGTCATAACGCCAATACCGGTCCACGCCGTCATCCTTGAAAAATGATGTACCAGATTTTTGCGTCCCGCGCCTGTACTCTGTCCTACCAGTGTTGCTGCTGCCTCACCGATTCCATAGCCCGGCATGTAACACAGACTTTCCGCCGTTACCGCAAAAGAATTAGCAGCCAGTGCCACCGAACCGAGCGGTGCCACGATCCCTGTCGTTACGATCATGGCAAGACAGACAACAAATCGTTCAAATGTCACAGGGAGCGATAAAGTGATCGCCTTTTTCTGACATTCCGCCGAAAGATGAAATCCTTCTTCCTTCCGGATATGCAGGATCGGACTTTTCACGCAGGCAAAATACAGCATGATACTCGCAATGATCAGCTCCGATACACCCGTGCCAAGTGCTGCACCTGCCACACCCATTCTGCAGCCGTATATAAACAGTACATTAAACAAGACATCCAGAAGACACAGCAGGGAATTTAAAATACCGGGCACTTTCATATTGCCGCTGCTCTGCAGCATACTGCCTGCCAGCACATTCAGTCCCGAACAAGGCAAAAAGCAGACATAGATCAGAAAATAGTGTCCTGCGTCCTTTAAAATAGCCTTTTCTCCGCCAAGCCAGCCCGGCAGAAAGCTGCTGATCGCAATACCGATCGCAGCCAGAAATACGGAAATGCACGAAATGGTAAAAAGGGCCTGCTTCAGTACATCTCTTGCCGCCTCCAGCTTATTGGCTCCGATCAGCTGAGCTGCCTGTACGGCAAATCCGACCGAAAAAGAATTGCAGACGCCGCCAAAAAGCCATGTTGTCGATGCAACCAGACCGATCGCTGCTGCTGCCCCCGAGCCAAGCCGCCCCACCATGGATGCATCAATATACTGCATTGCCACAGAAGTAAGCTGTGCCATGATCGCGGGAAGTGAAAGCTGTATCACCAGCAGGATCTGCTGCCTGCCGGAAAGCTCCCGCCCCATCCTTATATAGGAGACCAGTTCCTCTCTGTTTTCTTTTTTATTTTTTACGTTCTCTTGTTTCATGTAACTGATAGTCTTTCTTTATTTCTTCCGGTCTTCACATCACAACACTTCATTCTGAAAATACTCATGCAGTTTTCTGCTGTAGATTTCCCGTTAGTCTTCGGTAACAATATCCGTATTTTCCTTTTTGACATCCGGATTATCAAAAATGATCTCGTCGATCTGTTTTGCCCGGATTTTTCCGGAGATCGGATTTTTCACGCTATCGATCTTAGAGTCGATCTGTGCATCTACGGTTGCATATTCAAACGCCAGATTGGTATTCAGCAGCCTGCAGTTTTCCATCTTCAGATTATCCATATAGCACATGCCCTGCTCACTCTCGATCGTACAGTTGATCAGTGTGACATTTTTGGCATTCCAGCCCAGATATTCTCCGGATATAAAGGAATCATAAACCGTTACATTTTCGCAATTCCAGAAAGCATCCTTGGACAGCATTCTGGCATTGCGGATCGTCAGGTTCTTTGCGCCGTCAAAGCTGTAATTGCCGACCAGCGTAAAATTATCGATCTCCATATCGGAGCTTCCCATTGCAAAATAGTCGCCCTTGGCTGTCACATTCTGCATTTTTACCTGACTGCAGTTCCAGAGTGTTTCTGCCGCATTCGGGAAATTGATATCCTTGAGCACGACATCCTTGCATCGTCTGAAACCCTTCGGTGCCTGATAAGTAATATCCTCCATGGAAATATGGTCTGTATACCAGATACCGGCTCTTGCCATTTCAAACATGGTAGAATGCTTTACTTCTACATCCCGGCAATACCACAGCGGATATTTCCACTGAAACAGACAATTCTCTATTTTTAAATTTTTACTTTCCTTCAGCGGTGACTCGCCGTCCGCAAAGGTACAATAAGAAAGCTCCAGATCTCTGCTTTGAAATAAAGCACGCTCTCCTACAAATTTTTGTTGTGTATACTGATTCATGTTCTTCCACTCACTTTCTTCTTATAGCATACCCAGATTTCGTTTATCCTGTTCTTTTTTATCATGACTTTCGCATGCTGTCAAGGTAAAGTTAGGTTTAGGTATTTATTTTGTATAAGTACCGGTCAATTTACCATAGGCGGCTATGTTTCCACTCGCTCCTGCAGCATCTGCATCCAGTTCCTGTGCAATCTTGTCAATACCATCACACACTGCATTAACTTTTCCTGCATAGTCTGTCTTTGCCTGCTTTAATGCAAACACATACACTTCATAGGAATGAGTTCCGGCAGGTGGATACGGTCCGATATAACCGGTGTCACTTGTCCCCTTATTGACCTGTGTGATCTCTCCCTGCACTACTTCTTCTTTAGTCAGAGTACCTGAGATCAGATGGATCCAGTTATTTCCATCCGGATCTATCATATAGATCACATAAGCCTGTGCATTTTCTGCCTTTTCCCAGCTTAGCTGCGGCGAAAGGTTTTTTCCACGCTCCGTATTGGCAATGCTGTCATCCCATACACCGTTTTGCAGATTTTCGCTTGTTATGGTCAGCTCGTCTATCCCCGCCCAATCGAATGTGGACGTTGTATTTAGTTGCTCATGACTAACTTCCATTATTGGCACTATTGCCAGTAATACCGCCAATAATAGCACCAGACAGAGCATTCCAGTTATGAATGCCATGCTTTTATTCTTTTTAT
>ENA-OUNS01002516-OUNS01002516.1-human-gut-metagenome-genome-assembly--contig:-NODE-2516-length-11479-cov-4.480392_pt1 | contig 11479 bp, 6 predicted proteins | sample MGYA00243237_ERZ505104 | MGnify/ENA primary metagenome ERZ505104 (study PRJEB26097, sample SAMN02711295) | human gut metagenome | biome: Gut microbiome | host: Homo sapiens | place: Denmark: Copenhagen...
ATAGTAATTTACAATGCCGGTGAAACCAAAATCTACCATACCGCCGGTTACCTTCCACCAGCTTCCGCCGTACGGAACAAGGCTGTTGTAACCAAAGTTGACCGCACCACCTTCTACATACCACCAGCCATAAATGCTGTCGTATACAAGACCTGTGTAACCGAAGTTTACGGCTCCGCCTGTTACATACCACCAGCCATAAGTGCTGTCGTATACAAGGCCTGTGTAACCAAAGTTTACGGCTCCGCCTGTTACATACCACCAGCCGTAGTTGCTATCGTATACAAGTCCTGTGTAACCAAAGTCGATGGCACTTCCGTTTACATACCACCAGCCATAGTTACTGTCATATACAAGGCCTGTTGCTGCAAAACTGATTGCACCGTTCTGTACATACCACCAGCCGGATTCGTTCTGTACAAGACCTGTGTAAGAGAAATCTACTTTACCGTCTTTTACATAGAACCAGCCGTTTGCGTTTGCTGCAAGCCCTGTCATCTCTTCGTCTACATCACCGTCTGTGTAATAATACCAGTTACCGTCAGCTGCTGCCTCATTTGCAAGACCCGTGAATTTATTTACCTTCTCCAGTTCTGCAATGGCGGCGTTCAGATGTGCCGTTGACTCATCAATACTCTCCTGACTGGTTTTTCCTGTCGGAACGGTTGCCAGATCTTTTTTTGCCTCTGCTAATTCAGCTTCCAGATTGCTCCAGGACGCTTCTGTATAATCCTCTTTATTCAGTGCTTCCGCTGCTTTGATCGCTGCCTCCAGTTTGCTTGTATCGCTGACCGGTGTTGCAACATGGATGTCATCTGCTGTCACATTAACTTCTACTTTTGTATCTGTATAACCAAGTGCATGGATCGTAAGTACCCATTTTCCGGTTCCATCCGTTCCCTGCGGAAGCTGGCATCTCAGGGAATCTGTCAGCCCCAGCTGGATTCCCATAGATTTGTGCATCCAGTTATCTGCTGCAAATTTTGTTCCGTAAGTTGCAAGTGCTGTATCACCGCTTCCATAATAACTCCACTCTACGGATTGCATTGCGGAACCAAGATCGCCATAGTTCTTTTTCAGATCCACACGCAGGAAATCGCCAAACTTACTGCTGTCCACTACTTCAACACCCATATTTGCAACATCTGCTGTTTTCAGTTCGGTATCTTTTAATCCGGATGCCGTACCTGTCTGTGCCGCACTGAAACTGAATGTACCATCAGCATTCAGAGAAACTTTCTTCAGACCATTTGTATTTTTGTTTACATCTGCAACCGCTGTATAACTCTTCAGATTATTCTCAGAATAACCACCGGACAGTGTCTCTCCGTTTTCTGTTACACTATATGCTGCCTTAAATGCTTCCAGATTTTTTGATTTCACTTTTACCGGAACATATTTGATTCCTTTGATCACATAATGGTCATATGTACTTGTTTTTCCATCGACTGTTAAAGTCGTGATTCCTGTTGCTCTGTCAGATGCTTTTACCAGTGTTTTTCCATTTGATAAAATGGCAGTATTTCCATCCGTCCAGGAAATCGGCTCATAAGTATTTCCATCCGTATCATAAATTACAACATCCTGCTGGAAACTTCCTCTGTGCAGACCATGGTTTGCTGTTGCACGGGTTACGGTATCAAATGCACCCTTGTCATACTCTCCATTTGTATCCATCACATCGGAAGATGCTGCAGACCCCGCATTCTGTACATCTTCATTCGCATAATACTCAGCGTAAGGAACAGATGCGTAGACATAGGTATATTCAGGTGCTACATAGGTAAATGAGAAATCATTTGCATATCCGGTTGCCTTTACAGAAATTTCAAATTTGTCTCCTGCTTTTGCGTCTTTAAATGGAGCTGCCTCCTCATTCAACGTTCCGTCTTCATTCACAATTTTTACAGAACCTTTTCCGGAGGCATTGTATGCTTTTCCGTTAACAGTTACTGTTTTAATATTTTTAATGTAAGACGTTACTTCATCTGCGGAAGCTCCTTCTGCCGCAACCAGACTGTCACTTGCATTATCGTATGCGACCACTGCTTTATCTGTTGTCAGTTCAAAACTTGCAGACAGTTCCGCATATTTAGCATTTTTATCTGCAACACGCAACGTATACTGTCCCGGAGCAGCTGAATCCTTATCAAATGTTAATGTTCCATTTTTAACCTCTACATTTTTTAAACCTTCTACGGTATACTGAGCATCATAATCTTTTGGAAGACCGGTAATAGTAACTGTTGTCTTTCCTGCATCTGCAGATGCATTTTCAACAGCTATCGTATTTGTAAATTTCACCGGAACATACTGGTTCATCGGGATCTCATAAACACCCGCATCGGTATAATAAGTCACTTTGTTGATCGTCTGTCCCATCATAGATACATAATCTGCATAAGAAAGCTTACTTCCGTGAGCCTCCGTCACAAATCCAGTACTCCATGCAAGTTTTGTTTTTTTCCAGATATTTTCCACATGACGTAATCCGTAACTGTCACCTTCTTTTGTACTGATTGTGACCCCATAGACGGTGTTGATCGTATCCGGAAGTCCATCCAGATTCAACTGATAATCACCATATTTGGAAGAAGTAGAAAAACTGCCTGTCACATCTGTCAGTGTTGTTGCTTCTGTTCCTTTTACCGTTCCAAAACTGAAAGAACCGTCTTCATTCACCGTCAGCTCTTTATAGTAGGATGGTGCCTCAGATAATACATAGTAGGAATAATTTCCACTTTCAAACAAAGCATCTTTTCCACTGTAAGTAGTCGTAGATTCTTTTCCTTTGATGCTGGTTGTAATATCTACTTTACTCTCATCTGTAATCTGTGTATATTTCCCGGTCAAAGCAGCCAGATCACTGACTTTTACCGGAAAAGTAATTCCTCTGATATCCGTTCCATCACTGTTTACATGATAAGAACCTGCTGCAAGCGATGCTCTTGTCTTCATTTTTGTTGCAGAAGAAACAGCATCTACATCTGCATCTCCTTCTGCTGCATAAAAATCAGCATATGGAATGTTCATCAGCACATACGCTTCCTGCGTGGTTGATGCTTCCGGGGCACCCTGGATTGCTTCCAGTGCTGCCTCTTTGATGGCTTTGGAAGTACGGGTAGCTCCGGATACCGTAGACCATCCGTTAATGGTATCTTCCGTAGCATCCTTTCCTGTCAGTAATGTCTTGATTCCGTTTTTCTTACTGTAAGCTTTGCTGAAATAACTGCTGTTGTCAGCTTCCACGTAGCCATTTTTCGGTGTGGCTGTAATATCAGAGATTTTTCCATCCTTTACAGATACCGTGACATCCACATCATACTCATTCCACTCATCGTCTGTATCCTCGATGGTTCTGTAAACATGCCTGGTAGCTGTATAGGTTCCATCTGCTGCCACTTTATCAGCAGTTACTGCAAATGCTGCTGTCGGGCAGGTACTCATCACCATAGCTGCTGCCATGATAGAAGCCCATACTTTTGCTGAAATCTTTTTTCTTTTCATAAAATATAAAATCCTCCTTGCTGTTTTTATTCTAAAAAAGGCGAAAAAACCGGGTTAGTTCCACTAATCTTTTTTACATGTCGGCAACTTTTTATAATAATATGCAAACATCATTAGTACTATCTAACGCCGGTTATTTTAGCATCACCTTTTTTTATCGTCAACAAAGATGTTGAAATTTTATACTTATTGACTTTTTTCATCAATAATATTGAGAATCCATCTCAATAAACACATATTTATATCTCAGCCGAACTATAACCTCCGACTGAGATATAATGCTCCATATAATTACACAATGATTCTCTTTCTCAGACTAGAACACGACTTTTCCGTTTACGACATTCCATACACCGTATTCATTTACAGCTGTGCCGGTATAGTCAAAATCTACTTTTCCGTTCGCTACTTTGAACCAGCCATTTTCGTTTGCTGCAAGTCCTGTATAGTCAAAGTCTACTTTTCCGTTCGTCACTTTGAACCAGCCATTCTCGTTTGCTGCAAGTCCCGTATAGTCAAAATCTACTTTTCCATTCGTCACTTTGAACCAGCCGTTTTCGTTTGCTGCAAGTCCTGTATAGTCAAAGTCTACTTTTCCGTTCGTTACTTTGAACCAGCCATATTCATTTGCCGCAAGTCCGCTGATCTCGGTTGCAATCTGACCATCTTTATAGTAATACCAGTTTCCATCCTCTGCCGGTGCAAGTCCATCCGGAATAATAACCGGAGTCTCTGCATCCTGTGCCACTGCTTTTGTAACAATGTCCTGATAATTATCACTGACAATTGTGATCGTATATTCGGTTCCAATGGTCGGTGCTTTCTCCAGTGTAAAATTCAGTGCTTCCAGCGTTCCTTCTGCAAATACGGCAGAACCTCTTCCCTGACGATAGCTGATGGTATAAGTCGGATTCTCCAGATCTGCCAGTGTTTTTCCATCTAATGTTACAGATACATCCGTTCCTTTAATGGCTGTTGTCGCAGATATGCTCTCATATGTAGCTTTTACTTTTGAAATCAGCTCCTCGATCAGCTCTGCTGCCTCCGCTGAAGAAGCAGTTTTATTTGCGATCATTTCCTCAGCTTCACCGACATGCTCTTTCAGATCAGCATTGCTGTCATATCCGTTTGCTGCTTTTGCTTTATCCACCCATTTCTGAAGCTCTGTAATCTGCTCTTTAATGACCGGTGTGGACATGGTTCTTGTGATATCCGGATAGTTGGAACTGCTGATGGTCAGTGTATAAGTCGTTCCGGCTGTCGGTGCTGTCTTCAATGCAACCTTTCCATCTTTGATCTCCGCATTCTCTGCCAGTCCGCCGGATACGGAAATTCTTACGTTTTCCAGATCAGATGGAACACCGCTGATACTCAGTTCTGTGGAATCATCTTCAATGCCATACTGCAGACTGCTGAGATCTCCCTCATAGTATTTTGTCAGTTCCAGACCATTCTCTCCGCAAGGCACTTCGATAATACCGAGGTCTGTGAGCAATGTTACACTCTTTAATGTCTTTCCGTTCATATCACTGAACTGATAGAATGCATCCCCTTTTCCGTGTGCCCGTTTCAATCCCTGACCTTCTTTGATGGACCATGCGATTTCAACGTTTGGTGTCTTTGTTCCAACCCAGGTATTCTCCAAGCAGGTCATACCATAGGATTTACCCTCCGTTGTATTCAGGATTGCACCGTACAGGGTATACGGAACGGTCTCATCCTCACCCACTTTCAGGTTATTGCTTGTTCCAACACCTTCCAGCGTGATCTGATAATCACCATATCCGCCATTGAGATCCAGATCTGTAACAGACAGATATTTATTCGTTACGGCTGCTTCCTGCAACTTGCTGAAACTATATGTACCATCCGTATTTACAGTCAGTGTGCTGTATGCTGCCGGTGTGCTGTCCAGATCTGTCATGTAATAATTGTCATTCTCTGTCAGATTTTTTGCTTTTAATGTTTCATAAGTGCCTTCCGGAACTGCCACTGCCATAGTCACACCCATAATGAATTTGCCATTGTTATAAGTGCCCTTTGCCAGTCCTGTTGTTCCTTTGAATTTATTGGTTGTAGCTGTGGAAACCGCATCCAGACCTTCTTCCACCTGCCATACTGCTTTATCGGTCAGGTCATATGCAGCGTACAGATCTGTATACGGCACATTCATGGTCACATATCTGACCTCTTCATCCTGATCCCCGTCTGCTTCCGGAGCTTCTGCAATCGCCTCTGTAATAGCTTTTTTGAAATAAGAGCTGTTTCCATCGTCATATCCATTTCCAGGTGTTACAGTCACAGACTCAAATTTTCCGTCCTTTACTTCAAAACCAACGCTGATGGAATAGCTCTGCCATTCTCCAACTTCATCATTTTCCGCTACCACAGGATCAGAAGCATCTACATAGGCCTCTTTCGTGTATGTTCCATCCTTCACGGCATTCGCTCCTGTTGCCGCAAATGCACTCACCGGCATAGTTCCGGCTGTCATAGCTACTACCATGGCTCCTGCAAGCATTTTTGTCAGAAATTCCCGTCTCTTTTTCATTGTGATTCTCCTTTCCCATAAGCCATTGCCTAACTTCCTTCATTCCTGTACCTGTCACATCCAGAAACCGTTTTTTCCGTCAGACAAAAAAAGAGACTTCACCTGTATATGCGTCCTGTGCCGCATGCGGGAGAAGTCTCTACCAAGTCCACAGACAGTTTTATCTCCGTCTGAAAACTCAGACTTGACAGCAACTGACCTGTGAATTTCAATGTTCAATTTTGATGGCATTTTTATTAGTGTTTCCTAACGACGGTTACTTTAACATTACAACACCCCATTTGTCAACCGCTTTTTTTCCATTTTCTTTTAACTGAAACTTTTTCTCAACTTTCATTCCCCTTAAAGCCCGATAAATTTGAACAGCACCAGCAGTACCACTGCCCGCAGCACGGTAAACCAGATTTCATTTCCTTTCAGACTGCGGATACCGGTATGTATATTCCCTTTCGGACAGGTATCGATACACTTCTGACACTGGAAGCAGTCCCCGGAAAGTTCCGGAGCCGTATCCGGTGCCAGTTCAATATCAGATGGGCATTTCATGGTACATGCACGACAGCCTCTGATACACTCGGAACGGTCTCTGCGCAGGGTAAACAGCGGCAGTACCGGAAGTATAGAAAATACCGCTCCCATCGGGCACAGCACACGGCAGAAAAAGCGTTCCTGAAATGCCATACCGACCAGGATCAGCACCAAAAGTACCAGCCCTACGATATAGCCGCCCAGTTTGAAATTACCGGCATGCAACATGGAAAATACATCCCATGGGCTCATGCCCCGCGTCTTGCTGTATACTCCGGTATAACAGCTTACTACCAGAAGCACCAGCACAACATACTTCACTGCCTGCAGATATTTTACCACCGATGCTTTCATCGTCACCGGTTTCTTTTTCCGTTTCTTGCAGATAAACACATAAAATGCGCGCACTGCATCCCCGAGACTTCCGAAAGCACAGGCAAACCCGCAGAAAAATCTGCCGAACACAACCGTAAACAGGCAGAGAGCGATCAGTGTGACCACAAAGGAAGTCAACTCCAGGTGACTCTTTGCCCCCATCTGGGTAAAAATGTATTTTACACCGTTAAAAGCGGCTGTATAGGCAGACGGAATAAACAGAAAATACAGTAACTGTATCACTGCCCGCACCCACACATGCACTTTCTTCAGCGTCTTTTTATCCATCTGTTTCATTTATCTGGCACCGCCTTTCGCAAGAGCCTGTGCCGTTGCATTTTTGATTCCGGTGGAGCTGAAAGTCGCACCGCTGATGGTATCCACATCCGCGCTCTGTGCATCCAGGATCTCCGGAATGATATCGTTTGCCATCGTCAGATAGGCACTGTCTTCTTTTTCTGCAGACAGGATATCCACAGAGGCGATCCTGCCATCTGTAATGGTCACTTTCACTGTGATATCACCGCCAAAACCGGTGGCTGTGCCCTGATAGATTCCGTCTGTATAGGAACCGCCTGTCTCCCCGGCCTCTGCTGCAATTTCCGCATTTTTACGGTCTGCCTCGGCTTTGGCCGCAGCATCCGTCTGTTCATGAGCCAGTGTCACTTTACTATATCCGATCAATGCTGCCACAATGACGCATACATTGATCATCCGTATCCAAAATTTTTTCATTCTGCGCTATCCTCTCCGTCTTCGTTCCGGGCAGACTCAGTCTCTGCCAGGAATTTTTCTCTTGCCTGACGCAATGCTTCACGGCAGGCTTCTTTAATGGATTTTGACGTACAGGTCGCACGGGAAACGGTATCCAGCTCTGTCAGGTTCTGATCCACCTGTGCACCCGCATTTTCTCCACTCATATCTATCACTGCCATACCGATAATACGGGATACCATACCGGTCATGCCGGAAGTACCGCTCACTGCACGTTTGATGTAAGAATTGTTTCCGCTGTCTCCGTCTCCGGTCACATTATTGATTTCTGCCACCCGGTCGTTTTTGATCACAACGCTTGCGGACAGATGATACGGTTCAAAGTCCTCATCCTCATCCGGCTCACACAGAACCGTTACCGGATAGGTTCCATCTGCATAGTATACGGATTTTTTATCTGTATCAGATCCATCGTTTCCGTTATCGGTATTTCCATTATTATCATTGCCATTGTTTCCGCTATCACCTGCATTTCCATGATCCGGGGGCACCGGCTTGGATGGATTTGCAGCTGATTTTGCAGCATCCAGTGCCGCCTGGATCGCATTGATGATACCTCTGGAACTGTATGTCGCTCCGGACACGGTATCTACCCCTGTTGTCTGCTGATTAACCACACGGTTTGCCACTACTTTTGCACGGTCAAAATATGCCGCATCGTCTTCATTGGACAGAATCTCCACGGACTGAATGGTCTGATTTTGGATCACAACCGCTACGGTAATGTCACCCAGATATCCTTCGGCTGTTCCATAATAAGTGCCATCCGGATACGGGAAATTGCCGCTGACCATCGGAACTGCCGGGACATCCTCTGCTTTCTGCTCCGGCAATTCAGGCACGATCAGATCCTGCTGTCCGCCCTCACCCGGATTCACGGCAGCCTGTGCCAGTGCATTTCGTACCGCATTGATAATTCCCACGGAACTGTAGGTCGCTCCGGACACCGTGTCTACATTGGTACTCTGGGAAGCCACGATCTTTCCGGTAATGGAAGATGCTTTACTGATATAACTGCTTCCGTCGGAAGTCTCCACAATCTCAACAGACGCAATTTTCCCATCTGTGATCACGACTTTGACCTTGATCGGTCCCGCAAATCCGGTGGCGCTTCCGTAATACACACCGTCTTTGTATGAACCTGCGTCCACGGATGCTGCCAGCGTGGTGGATCCCTGTCCCTGACCCGGATTTTCTGCGGTCTTTCCGCTGTCCTTTTCACCGGTCAGCGCATTTTTGACCGCACTGATGATACCTCTCGAACTGTAAGTCGCTCCGGAGACTACATCCACATCCAGATTCTGTGACTGGATGATCCGGTCAATCACCCCTTTGGCACGGTTGAAAAATGCCGCGTCATCTGCTTCTACATTTAAAATTGTAATCGCTACGATTTTTTTATCTTTGATTTCAACAGCTACTGTGATCTTTCCTGCAAATCCGGTACCTGTTCCTTCATAGATACCGTCCGGCAGATCAAATACCTGACCTTCCAGACTCATCTCCTCTGCGGTAGTATCTTCCGTCGTATCAGACTCCGTGGCTTTTGGCGCTGCTTTCTGTACGGCATATACCTTTGGTGTATACGCTGCCACGGATGCTCCTGCGCAGGCAACTACCAGAATGGCAGATAATGCCGGAGCCATTGAACCAAGCTTTACGGATTTTTTTTCTTTCTGCCGGTCATTGTTTTTCACATCTGGCTCTGTCTTTTTATTTTCTTTCTTCATCATCGCTCTCCCGACCTTTCTAAAAAATATGCTGCCACACATTTTTAAATTTCCTCTCATAAAAAAATGCCATCATAATATACATTAGGCTTTTCTAACGCACGTTATGATAGCATTACTTTTTTTCACAAGTCAAATATTTTTTTCTCATTTTCTCAATAAAGCGTCTTCTTGAGAAATAATGTGCAATATCTTTTCTTTATTCTCAACTGAGCGCATGAAATAAGCCTTGCTTCGTGAAAATCCATAAAAAATTTCACGCCTCGTTCTTTTTATGATATTGCAGATTTTTCCACGAATGGCTGTTTTACCCTCTAATGGGCGCTGTCAGCTGCATAAGCCCGTCTGACTGCCGGCAGAGTGACTCTGGATACGATGCCAATCAACAGACCGGTAACAAATCCGGAGATCAGCAGCACCGGAACATAAAAGATCAGTTTCAGATTTTCCACCACAAGGATCGCCACGATCAGCTGTCCGATATTGTGGCAGATTCCGCCAAGTACGCTGACTGCCAGAATGGACAGTTTATCTGTTTTTTTCAGAATAAGCATCACTGCCAGGCTCAACAGACCGCCTGCCAGACTGTACATGATAGAAGCCAGATTTCCAAACATAAATCCACTCAAAAAAATACGCACAACAGAAACCAGAAATGCCTCTTTGCCGCCGATCAGATAAAGTGCAGCCACAATCACCAGGTTTGCCAGACCAAGCTTCACACCCGGAATCCCGAAATTGATCGGAATCAGTGTTTCCACATAACTGAACACCAGTGCCAGCGCAATCATCATCGCCAGAAGTGCCACTGTTTTTGCAGATATCTTTTGTTTTTTCATACTTCCTTACCGCCCTATGTTTACTTTGTCTTGATTTCCTGAATATTTGCCGTATTGTTCATATTGATAAAATCATCCATGATGCCATCGGTAATATACAGTTTTCCGTCCTCATCCTCCATAATTGCGTCAAATCCGTCTTCTGCACAATGTTCCTCGCAGTATGCAATGGCATCCTCCGTGCCCAGTACAAACAGAGACGTGGACAGTCCATCCGCCAGTGTACTGTCAGCACTGACAATGGTGACTGAAATCAGTCCGTTATTGGCTGAATATCCGGTCTTCGGATCGATGATATGATGATATTTCACACCGGTTGCCTCATCTACAAAATAACGCTCATAACCACCGGAAGTGATGATAGCTTTATCTCTGACACTGACGCCTCCCAGATAACCGTTCGTATCATTCGGATCCTGAATACCGACTTTCCATGCAGAACCATCTGGCTTGGAACCCAGCACATGCGCATTGCCCCCCAGATTGATCACGGCACTCTCAATACCATAACGTTTCATGACTTCCATAACTCTTCCGGATGTGTAGCCTTTGGCGATTCCACCCAGGTCAATTTCCATCCCTTCCGGAAGGGTAATGGATGATACACCGTTGTCCTCCATCAGACTGATCCTGCCGGCATTCACCAGTGCAAGTTTTGCAGCCAGATCTTCCTTCGAAGGAACGGCAAAATCACCGGTAGTAAATCCCCAGAGCTGCATCACCGGATAAATACTGATATCAAAAGCACCCTGTGTACTCTGATAAATAGCGAGGGCACGTTTTACCAGATAGTCCGTATCCTCAAACAGTGTACCACCGCCATTTTGATTGATCTGCGCCACTTCACTGTTCGCATCTCCGGTAGACAGCAGTGCATCCAGTCTCTGGATCTCCGCTATCCCAGCTTCCACCGCCTCTTTTGCATTCTCACCGTAAGCAGTCAATGTCATATAAGTATCCATGGCAAATACTTCACTGGTGTACTCCGCATTGCTGTTTTTTGTTGTTTTATGATCTGACGCCGCTTCACTCTGTACCGATCCTGTGTCCGCATCGGCCCGGTTTATACCGCAGCCTCCCAGCGGGAAACAGACCAGTGCACCGCACAGCAGCATCATCCAGATTTTTTTCTTCATCTGCGATTATCCTCCGTACTTTCAGATCTTTTATATTCT
>ENA-OUNS01002519-OUNS01002519.1-human-gut-metagenome-genome-assembly--contig:-NODE-2519-length-11452-cov-4.095464_pt1 | contig 11452 bp, 12 predicted proteins | sample MGYA00243237_ERZ505104 | MGnify/ENA primary metagenome ERZ505104 (study PRJEB26097, sample SAMN02711295) | human gut metagenome | biome: Gut microbiome | host: Homo sapiens | place: Denmark...
TACGAGATCGCGAATAGTGACTGGAGTTCAGACGTGTGCTCTTCCGATCTCCCTCTGGGGACGCCATCCGGAAGGCCGGCTCCAAATCCGCCGCCCGAGACCTGATGCGCGCTGCCGGGGTCCCCGTGACCCCCGGTTCCGACGGGCCGGTATCCTCTGTGGAGGACGCTCTGGCCGTGGCGGAGACGGTGGGCTATCCCGTTTTGCTGAAGGCCAGCGCCGGTGGCGGCGGCCGGGGCATCCGCCGCTGCGACAGCGCTAAAGACCTGCCCGACGCTTACGCCGCCGCCAAAGCGGAGGCCAACGCCTGCTTCGGAAACGACGAGATGTATCTGGAAAAGCTAGTGCTGGAACCCCGGCACATCGAGTTTCAAATTCTGGCGGACCGGCAGGGCCACGTCATCCACTTGGGAGACCGGGACTGCTCCATCCAGCGCCGGAACCAGAAGCTCATTGAGGAAGCCCCCGCCCGGTGCCTGACGCCGGAACTGCGGGAGGAGATGGGCCGGGCCGCCGTGAAAGCGGCGCAGGCCGTCCACTACGAGGGCGCGGGCACTGTGGAATTTCTGCTGGACAGCGACGGACAGCATTTCTACTTCATGGAGATGAATACCCGCATCCAGGTGGAGCACGGCATCACGGAGATGATCACCGGCGTGGATCTGGTGCGTCAGCAGCTGCGCATCGCCTCCGGTCTGCCCCTTGATCTGACTCAGGAGGACGTGACCCTCACCGGCCACGCCATCGAGTGCCGCATCAACGCCGAGGACCCCACGGCCAATTTCCGGCCCTGCCCCGGCAAGGTGGAATTTCTCCACTTCCCCGGCGGCCCCGGCGTCCGGGTGGACTCCGCCCTCTATAACGGCTGCACCCTCTCCCCCTATTACGATTCCCTGGCCGCCAAGGTGATGGTCCACGCCCCCACCCGGCTGGAAGCCATCCGCAGGATGCGCCGCTGTCTGGAGGAATTTACCTTAGAGGGCTTCCCCACCAATGCGGAGCTGTCCTATGAGCTGCTGTTCCACCCCACCTTTGTCCGGGGCGGCTGCACCACCGCCTTTCTGGACCGAAGCCTGCCGGAGCTGCTGGAATTCAGCCGCCGGGTAGACGATCACAAAGGATAATACATGGAAAACATTTTTGCGAAACGCCGGGCGCGGCTGCTGGCCATGAAAGCCATGCGGGAGAATTACGTCCCCGGTGAAAAGTTAGTCACCTGCCCCCATTGCGGCGGGGAGAGCCAGCGCAGGGACGTGGCGGCGGCGCTGTCCGTCTGCCCCCTGTGCGGCTACCACTTCCCCATGGGGGCCTATTACCGGCTCAGCAGCGTGCTGGACCCCGGCTCCTTCCGGGAGCTGCATGAAAAGCTGACGGCCAGCGACCCCCTCCGCTTCCCCGGCTACGGGGCCAAGCTGGACGGCGCCCGCCGCAAGACCGGCATGAACGAGGCCGTGGTCACCGCCACCGGCACCGTGGGCGGAAGCCGCTGTGTAGTCGGTGTGTTGGACAGCCGCTTTCTCATGGGCAGCATGAGCGCCGCCGTAGGGGAAAAGCTGACGCTGGCCATCGAGTACGCCGGAAAAAACAAACTGCCCCTGATCCTCTTTGCCGCCAGCGGCGGGGCGCGGATGCAGGAGGGCATTTTATCCCTCATGCAGATGGCGAAAACCAGCGCGGCTCTGGCACGGTTCGCGGAAAAGGGACTACTGTACATCTCCGTTCTCACGGACCCCACCACCGGCGGCGTCACCGCCAGCTTTGCCTCGTTAGGGGACATTATTCTGGCCGAACCCGGTGCGCTTATCGGCTTCGCCGGGCCTCGCGTCATTCAGCAGACCATCGGCGAGACCCTGCCGGAGGGCTTTCAGCGTGCGGAGTTTCAGATGGAGCACGGCTTTGTGGATGCGGTGGTCCCCCGGAAGGACCTGCGGGACACCCTCATCCGTCTGCTGAAGCTCCACGGGAAAGGAGAACGCCATGGCTGAGAAAACCGCCGCGGAGCGGGTGGCGCTGGCCCGCCATCCCCAGCGGCCCAATATCACGGACTATATCGACGGACTGTTCACCGACTTCTTTGAGCAGCGGGGAGACCGGGCCTGTCGGGAGGACCCCGCCATTTTAGGCGGCATCGCCCTGTTCCACGGGCGGCCCGTCACCGTCATCGGCACCCGGAAGGGCAAAACGCTGGAGGAAAACCTCCGGTGCAACTTCGGGATGCCGGGGCCGGAGGGCTACCGCAAGGCTCTGCGGCTCATGAAGCAGGCGGAGAAGTTCCGCCGCCCTATTTTTACCTTTATCGACACCGCCGGGGCCTATCCCGGTCTGGAAGCCGAGGAGCACGGTCAGGGCGAGGCCATCGCCCGGAATCTCTTTGAGATGAGCCGTCTGACGGTGCCGGTCATCGCCGTCGTCACCGGGGAGGGCAACAGCGGCGGCGCGCTGGCGCTGGCTGTGGCCGACCGGGTGCTGATGCTGGAAAACGCCGTGTACGCCATTTTGTCCCCGGAGGGCTTTGCCTCGATCCTGTGGAAGGACGCCCAGCGCTCCGGCGAGGCAGCGGAGCTGATGAAGCTCACCGCCCCGGAGCTGAAAAAACTGGGGGTTATCGATGGCATCGTCCGGGAGCCGGAGGGCGGCGCGCAGACCGACCCCAGCCGGACGCTGTGGAATCTGGACCGGGCGCTGACCGCCTGTCTGGAACCCCTGCTGAAGGAAAGCGCCGTCAGCCTGACGGAACGGCGCTATCAGAAATTCCGCGCCCTTGGCCGCGGGAAGGAGGACGCATGAACGGGATCAAGCTCCGGGGCACAGGCCGCTGTGTCCCCGCCAATACCGTCACCAATGACGATCTTTCCCGGCTGGTGGATACCAACGACGCCTGGATCACCGCCCGCACAGGCATCCGCAGCCGCTACCGCTGTGAAAAAGAGACCCTCACGGAGCTGTGCGTCAGCGCCGCGCGGGATGCCCTGCACATGGCCGGGATCACCCCGGCGGACATCGGCGTGTGCATCGTGGCCACCGTCTCAGCGGATACCGTGGTGCCCTCTGCCGCCTGTCTGCTGCAACGGGCGCTGGGTCTGCCGGAAGATACCCCCTGTTTCGACCTGAACGCCGCCTGCACCGGCTTTGTCTACGCCCTGCACACTATGGAGTGCCTGCTGAACGCCTCCCCCCGGAAATTTGGTCTGGTGGTGGGGGCGGAGGCCCTGAGCCGCGTGGTGGACTGGACGGACCGGGGCACCTGCATCCTCTTTGGGGACGGCGCGGCCGCCGCCGTGGTGGAGTGCCGGGAGGGCTGGCCCTCCATCGGGGCCGTGCTGGGCAGCCGGGGAGACGATGTTCTCCTGCGTCTGCCGGGCCTTGGCCGGGGAGAGCCAAACGTCCTGTCCATGGAGGGGACGCAGGTGTTCAAATTCGCCGTGGAGACCGTTCCCGCCTGCATGGACGCCACGCTGAAAAAGGCTGGACTGACCCCGGCGGACATCGATTTTTTCGTGTTCCATCAGGCCAACGCCCGCATCATTGATCTGGCGGTGCGGAAATACCGCATCCCGCCGGAAAAATACTACAAAAATATCGACCGTTACGGCAACACCGCCGCTGCCAGCGTCCCGCTGGTCCTCAGCGAGCTGGTGGAGCAGGGCCGCGTGGGTCCCGGCAGCCGCCTGCTGCTGACCGCCTTCGGCGGCGGCCTGACCTGGGGCGGCGCGGTGCTGGAAATGGCCTGAGCCTCTTTTCTGAAAAGGAGCATACTATGAAAAAACTCAACGAGCTGCTGGGGACGGAGTTCCCCATTATCCAGGGCGGCATGGCCAACATCGCCACCGGCGAATTTGCCGCCGCCTGCTCTAACGCGGGGGCGCTGGGCGTCATCGCCACCGGCGGGATGCTGGAGGCAGACCTGCTGCGCAAGCAGATCCGTATCTGCAAGAGCCTGACGGACAAGCCCTTCGGCGTGAACCTGATGCTGATGAACCCCTGCGCCGACGAAATGGCCCAGATCATCATAGAGGAGGGCGTTCAGGTGGTGACCACCGGGGCGGGCAGTCCCGGCAAGTACATCCCCGCGTGGAAAGCTGCCGGGATCAAGGTGCTGCCCGTGGTGGCGGCCTCCATCCTTGCCAAGCGGCTGGTGAATCAGGGAGCCGACGCCATCATCGCCGAGGGCATGGAGTCCGGCGGCCATGTGGGGGAAATGACCACCATGGCGCTGGTGCCGCAGGTCATCGACACGGTGGACGTCCCCGTCATCGCCGCCGGCGGCATTGCCGACGGACGGCAGGCGGCAGCGGCCTTCGCGCTGGGGGCCTGCGGCATTCAGGTGGGCACCTGCCTGCTGACAAGCCTTGAGTGCCCCATCCACGAAAACTACAAGCTGGCCCTTCTGAAAGCCAAGGACAGCGACACCACCGTGACGGGCCGCTCCATCGGCGGGCCGGTGCGGGTGCTGAAAAACAAAATGGCCCGGGAGTATCTCGCTCTGGAAAAGCGTGGAGCCACGCTGGAGGAGCTGGAACACGTCACCCTCGGCGGTCTCCGCCGCGCGGTGTTCGAGGGAGACATGGAGCGGGGCAGCGTCATGGCCGGTCAGGTGGCCGGTATGCTCCATGAGATCAAGCCCCTGCGGCAAATTTTCGAGGAATTGTACACCGGCAGTCAGGCCGTTTTGAAGGCCACGGAGGCAGCATGGCGGTAACGATCCGGGGAAAGACCCTCCCCCTCCCGATCTTGCAGGGGGGCATGGGCGTGGGCATCAGTCTGGACGGCCTTGCCGGGGCGGTAGCCGCCTGCGGAGGCATGGGGACCCTCTCCACCGCCGTCTGCGGCTTTCAGGAGCCGGATTTTGACCGGCATCCCTTCGAGGCCAACCTCCGGGCGCTGGACCGGCAGGTCCGCCATGCCAAGGTTTTGGCCCACGGTGCGGGGCTCATCGCCGTCAACGCCATGGTCGCCACCACCCAGTACGCCGACAGCGTCCGCACCGCTCTCCGGGCGGGGGCTGACGCCATCGTTTGCGGCGCGGGACTGCCCAAGGATCTCCCCGCGCTGGCCTCCGAAGTTTCCGACAGTGACGCCGCCATCGCCCCCATCGTCAGCAGCGGACGGGCGGCGGGGCTGCTGTGCAAGCTGTGGGACCGGCACTATGGCCGCGTCCCCGACTTTTTGATCTTAGAGGGGCCGGAGGCCGGGGGGCATCTGGGCTTCTCCCGGCAGGATCTGGACGCGCCCCCCTCCCTTTCCGACCTTTTGCGGGAGGTCCTGACCGCCATCGCCCCCTTCCGGGACAAGGCGGGCCGGGACATTCCGGTTTTCGTGGCCGGCGGCGTGAAAAACGGCGCAGATATGGCCCGCTACATGAAGGAGGGCGCTGCCGGGGCGCAGTTCGCCACCCGGTTCATCGCCACGGCGGAGTGCGACGCCTCCGAGGGCTACAAGCAGCGGCTCTTAGCGGCAAAGGCCGACGACATCACCCTGGTGAAAAGCCCCGTGGGGATGCCGGGACGGGCGCTGCGCAGTCCCCTGATCCAGCGGGTGGAGGCCGGCACTCAGCCGCCTCCGGAGCGGTGCGTGAAGTGCATCGTCACCTGCGACGGCAAAAACGCCCCCTACTGCATTTCCAAGGCCCTCATCGCCGCCCGGAACGGCGATTGGGAGAACGGCCTGTTTTTCTGCGGAGCCGCCGGCGGCGAGGTGAACACCCTCTCCACCGTGCCGGAGCAGATGGCTCAGATCATGGACGAATGGAGAGCTGCACAATGAAGTTAGGATTTTTATACGCGGGACAGGGCAGCCAGCACCCCGGCATGGGCGCTGACCTGTATGAGCGCTTCCCCACCTTCCGCGCCGTGCTGGACAGCGCCGCCGCGCAGGTAGATTTCGATTTGAAGGAAGTCTCCTTCACCGACGCGAAGGGCGTTCTGAATCAGACCCGCTACACCCAGCCCTGCATGGTGGCCTTCGCCGCAGGCATGACCGCGCTGCTGGCGGAGCGGGGCATCGTCCCCGCCGCTGCCGCCGGACTGTCTCTGGGTGAGTATTCCGCCCTCCACGCCGCCGGGGTCTTTGATGCCGACACCGCCGTGGAGCTGGTGGCCTTCCGTGGCAAAGCCATGGAGGATGCCGCAGCCGGACGGCCCTCTGCCATGGTAGCGGTGCTGGGGCTGGACCGGGCGGCCTTGCAGGAGGCCTGCGACGAGGCCTCCGCCCACGGCTGCGTGGTCATCGCCAACTACAACTGCCCCGGCCAGCTGGTCCTCGGCGGCGAGAAGGCCGCTGTGGAGACCGCGGCGGCTCTGGCAAAGGAAAAGGGCGCCCGCCGCTGTCTGCCGCTGAAGGTCAGCGGCCCCTTCCACACCCCCCTCATGGCCCCCGCCGGAGACGCGCTGGCGGAGCGGTTCCGCACCGTGGAGTTCCGGGAGCCGCAGATCCCCGTGATCTTCAACTGTCTGGGTGCGGAGCGTCCCGACGGCGTCACCATCCCGGAGCTGCTGGTGCGGCAGGTGCAGAGCAGCGTCTACATGGAGGATTCCCTCCGCCGCATGACCGCCATGGGGCTGGATGCGCTGGTGGAGATCGGCCCGGGCAAGGCCCTCAGCGGCTTTGTGAAGAAAACCGTCCCGGAGCTGCCGGTGTACGCCGTGGAGACCGCGGCGGAGCTGGAACAGCTGACGGAGACCCTCAAAGGAGCATCGCTATGAATTTTTCTGAAAAAACAGCCGTCGTCACCGGCGGCAGCCGGGGTCTGGGCCGGGCCATCTGTCTGGAGCTGGCCCGGGGCGGAGCCAACGTGGTGCTCTGCTACGCAGGCAACGAAGCGGCGGCCAATGAGACCGCTGCCGCCTGCGAGTCCCTTGGAGCCAAGGCCGTGGCCATCCGGTGCGACGTGTCGAAAGAGGATGAGGTGAAGGCCCTGATGGACGCCGCCCTCAAAACCTTTGGCCGCATCGACATTCTGGTGAACAATGCGGGCATCACGAAGGACGGCCTGCTGCTGATGATGAAGCCGGAGGATTTCGACGCCGTCATCGCCGCCAACCTCCGGGGCACCTTCCTCTGCATGAAGGCCGTGGCCCGGCAGATGGTGAAGCAGCGCTACGGCCGCATCGTGAACCTCTCCAGCGTGGTGGGTCTCCGGGGCAACGCCGGACAGGTGAACTACGCCGCCAGCAAGGCCGGCGTCATCGGCATGACCAAATCCCTGGCCAAGGAGCTGGCGGGACGGAACATCACCGTCAACGCCGTGGCCCCCGGCTTTATCGACACGGATATGACCGCCGCGCTGACGGAGACCGCGAAAAACGCCGCCCTCGGCTCCATTCCCATGGGCCGCATGGGAACGCCGGAAAACGTGGCCAAGGCCGTGGCCTTTCTGGCCAGCGAGGACGCGGGCTACATCACCGGACAGGTTTTGGCCGTTGACGGCGGCATGAGTATGTAAGGAGGAACGCGACATGGAACGACGCAGAGTTGTTATCACCGGTCTGGGAGCTGTGACCCCCATTGGACTGACGGCGGGAGAAAGCTGGCAGGCCGTGAAAAACGGCGTGTGCGGCATCGGCCCCATCACCCATTACGATCCCGCCGCCCAGAAGGTAAAGCTGGCGGCAGAGGTAAAGGGCTTCGACCCGGAGGCCCTGCTGGGCCGTCAGGAATCCAAGCGCATGGGCCGCTTCACCCAGTTCGCCGTGGCGGCGGCCCGGGAGGCCCTGTCCGACGCCGGTTTCTCCGTGGAGCAGGCGGATGCGGACCGCTGCGGTGTGATCCTCTCCAGCGGCATCGGCGGACAGGCCATCACCGAGGCGGAGCACAGCCGGGGTCTGGAAAAGGGCTTTGACCGGGTGTCTCCCTTCTATGTTCCCACCGCCATCTGCAACATGGCGGCGGGTCAGGTGGCCATCGACGCGGGCTTCCGGGCTATGTGCTCCTGCCCCGTCACCGCCTGCGCCGGGGGCACCAACGCCGTGGGCGATGCCTTCCACTACATCAGGGACGGCTACGCCGAGGTCATGCTCTGCGGCGGCACCGAGGCCTCCATCACGCCCATGTCCATCGGCGGCTTCACCTCCATGAAGGCCCTGACCCAGACGGAGGACCCCAATCGGGCCTCCATCCCCTTTGACGCGGAGCGCAGCGGCTTCGTCATGGGCGAGGGCGCGGGCGTGCTGCTCCTGGAGGAATTGGAACACGCCAAGGCCCGGGGGGCCAAGATCTACGCCGAGGTGGCGGGCTACGGCGCTACCTGCGACGCTCACCACATCACCGCTCCCCTTGCGGACGGCAGCGGCGGCGCCAAGGCCATGGCCATGGCCCTGACCGACGGCGGCGTTTCTCCGGAGCAGGTGGGCTACATCAACGCCCACGGCACCTCTACCCACCTCAACGATGCCGGGGAGACCGCCGCAGTGAAAACCGTGTTCGGCCCTCACGCCTATCAGCTGGCCATGAGCTCCACCAAGTCCATGACCGGACATATGCTGGGAGCCGCCGGCGCCGTGGAAGCCATCTTCACCGCCCTGAGCCTGCGGGACGGCTTCCTCCCCGCCACCATCCACTATCAGACCCCGGACCCAGAGTGCGATCTGGACGTGGTGCCAAACGAGGGCCGTCCGGCGGACATCCGGTACGCCCTGAGCAACTCTCTGGGCTTCGGCGGACACAACGGCAGCCTGCTGCTGAAGAAATGGGAGGACTGACATGGGCTTGCAGTTAAATTCCAATGAGATCGCCGAGATCCTGCCCCACCGCTACCCCTTCGCGCTGGTGGACCGCATCACCGACGGGGAATCCGGCGTCTGGGCCAAGGGCATCAAGTGCGTCAGCGTGGGCGAGCCGTTTTTCTGCGGCCACTTCCCCCAAAAGCACGTCATGCCCGGTGTGCTGATCTTAGAGGCGCTGGCCCAGGTGGGAGCTGTGGCGATCCTGTCCCTGCCGGAGAACCGGGGGAAGATCGCCCTGTTCGGCGGCGTGAAAAACGCCCGCTTCAAGCGGCAGGTCATCCCCGGGGACGTTCTGGAGCTGGAATGTACCCTCACGAAGCGCCGGGGTCCGGTGGGCATCGGCGCCTGCACCGCCACGGTGAACGGCGAGACGGCCTGCACCGCGGAGCTGATCTTCGCCATCCAGTGACGGTCTCTCCCCTTTCGGACGCACAACGGAGAGAAACGACTTTTTCGACACGCAGAGCAGCAGCGGCAATTTGCCGCTGCTGTTGTTCATTTACGGATAGATGTCCGCCATATTCCGTCCAACGCTCCTGCAAAGCGCCCACTTTCTTCACCAAAATGCACAAAATTTGAAAATTTTGCCGTAAAGAATTGACGGCGGCAGGCGTTATCCATATAATAAAAACTCCGACCCGGCTCACACCTGAATCGAAAGCCGGTCAAAACAGAGCATATACGGCAGGTCCCCTGTTCCCTATGGGCGGCCCGCGCCGATACGGTATGAAAAATGGTGGCAAAATGACGAAACAGAGAACAACCCCAACCGCAAAACGGAATCACGGATTTACACTGATGGAAATGCTGATCGTTGTGGCGATCATCGCCGTTCTGGTGGCCGTCGCGATCCCGACCTTCAGTTCACAGCTTCACAAGGCGCGCGTCGCAACCGACTGGGCTAACGTGCGGAGCTATTACGCCCAGCTCCAATATGAGTTCATGGAGACGGGGGAGATCAATAAGGATTATCTCAAAGAATTCGACCACTACGGAGGTACTCCTGGGTTCACTTCCTTTACTCTGGACGGCCAGACGATCAATCTGAGAACTGGGATGCTTTGGGTCGCAAAAGAAGACCATAATCAGGGATACAACATTCTTTATGCCTGCACCAGTGGTCACCCCGAATGCGTATTGATCCTTCCCATGAGTTGATTCCGACAAGAAAGCAGAAAAACCTATTGGATCTCCTCCCTCTTTAGCAGGAGAGACGAACCCGGGCGCTGTGCTTGCACAGCGCCCGGGGTTTTGTATCTTTGGCAGCAGATTGAGAGACTCAGGTAAATGGAATGACAAAAAAGCTGCGAAGCAGCGATATCAAGTAGGCTTTTCAAAAATAACATGACTGGGTTCTACGGTTACCGAATGAGCCGTAAGATGATCACCATTGTTCGGCAAGCAGAAAATCCGCGAGGTGAACAATCCGGATGCCGTCCTCGATGCCGGTATCCATCTCGTTGAGGGTAACAACATATTTGGGGTAATAATCGCGGATCTCCATCAGGTTCCCCACCTCGCGGTCCGATGCTTCTGGGATCTGGACGCAGACCTGCACATAAACGCGCTCGTCGCGGCGCATTGCAACAAAGTCGATCTCCTTTGTATCGTTCTTGCCGATGTAAACATCGTAGCCGCGGCGCTTCAATTCGAGGTATACGATGTTCTCCATCGCGCCGTCCAGCATTTTTCGGTTATAGCCCAGCAGTGCGTATTTCAGAGAAACATCGGCAAGATAATACTTCTCCTGCGTTTTCAGGATGCTCTTACCTTGCAGGTCATAGCGTTCGCAGGGGTAGATAATAAGCGCCTGCTCCAGCCAGCGCAGATAGTTATAGATGCTCTCCACCGAGACCTTGCGGTGCTCGCTTTTCAGGAAGGTGGAGATTGAGTTTGCCGAGAAGGTCTTACCCATATTTTCGATAATATACTTCACCACACGATCAAAAAGATCCTGCTTGTTGATGCGGTGACGCTTGACAATATCGCGGGAGACGACGGTGTGGTAAATGCCGTTGACGATCTGATAAGCGCTTTGCTCATCATATTCGCTAAGTGCAATGATGGGAAAACCGCCGAAGCGGATATACTCCTCCAGCAGTTCCCTGCGGGATAAAGTGCTGTCGGCCTTGAAGTCCAGATATTCCTTAAACGACAGCGTATAGACAGGAATGGACACATAGCGGCCCGTCAGATAGGTGGAGATCTCGCTGGACATGAGCTTGGAGTTGGAGCCGGTCACATAGATGTCGGCATCCGCACTTTCCAACAGGCTGTTGACCGCCTTCTCCCAGCCGGTGATCTCCTGAATCTCGTCCAGCAGAAGATAGCAGTGTCCCTTGCCCGCCATGGCAGCGGTCAGCTCGTCATACATCTGCTTGGCGGTGATGTTCTCGGGAATATCCATCTCCGTGTACCGCTTGCAGACGATCTGGTCCTCCCCAATACCGCGCCGCAGCAGTTCCTCTCTCAGCATCTCAAAGATCGTAGACTTGCCGCAGCGACGGATACCGGCAAGTATCTTGATGAGCGGCTTGTCGATAAACGGCTCGATTGCCGCGATATAGTCCGGTCTGTTGATCATCGTATCGCCTCCCTACAGCTAATAGTATACCCAAAATAGTTTGTATATTCAACAGCTTTTTAAGGTCTAACACGAAATACTTTTCAGTTTGGGCATCCTAAGTGATACGTGGACCACCTTTGGTCATCTCGCCGGTTTCGTCTGTATC
>ENA-OUNS01002548-OUNS01002548.1-human-gut-metagenome-genome-assembly--contig:-NODE-2548-length-11359-cov-5.938960_pt1 | contig 11359 bp, 7 predicted proteins | sample MGYA00243237_ERZ505104 | MGnify/ENA primary metagenome ERZ505104 (study PRJEB26097, sample SAMN02711295) | human gut metagenome | biome: Gut microbiome | host: Homo sapiens | place: Denmark: Copenhagen...
CGGTGCTCAGCCGAGCACGCAGCGCCTCCACGGGCATGCAAACTTGTGAAATGGTCAATAAGAGTAGTAAAAGTAAGTTTCTTTGCTATATAGACTCTCAAGACACGACATTCTGTTGGGAACGGTGCGCACGGGCCGCGGACGGCCGCTGCGCGCCCAATGGTATATGTTTTCGCTTCACAAACGCCGCTGCTGATCTGCAGCGGCGTTTTTTGTGCACGAAGGGGGAAACACAGTCATGAAAAAAGTCATTGAACTCCGGAACGTCAGCAAGCAATTTGACGGCGAGACCGTTCTCGACAGCATCAATCTCGGCATTTACGACAACGAATTTCTGACGCTGCTCGGCCCGTCCGGCTGCGGCAAAACCACGACCCTGCGCATGATCGGCGGCTTTGAAACGCCGGACCAGGGCGACATTCTCTTCCTCGGTGAGCGCATCAACGACATTCCGCCGCACAAGCGCAGCATCAACACCGTTTTTCAGCGCTACGCCCTCTTCCCCCACCTGAACGTGTTTGAAAACGTGGCATTTCCGCTGCGCGAGCAGAAGCTGCCGCGCGACGAGATCGAGCAGAAGGTCAACGAGATGCTCGCGCTCGTCAAGCTCACGGGCTTCGAGCACCGCAACGTCACGCGTCTGTCCGGCGGACAGCAGCAGCGCGTCGCCATCGCGCGTGCGCTCGTGAGCCGTCCGCGCGTACTGCTGCTCGACGAGCCGCTCGCCGCGCTCGACCTGAAGCTGCGCAAGGACATGCAGCAGGAGCTCAAAAACATCCAGAAGGCCACCGGCATCACGTTCGTGTTCGTCACGCACGATCAGGAAGAAGCGCTGAGCATGTCCGACACGATCGTCGTCATGTCCGAGGGCAAGATCCAGCAGATCGGCACGCCGCTCGATATTTATAATGAGCCACAGAATGCTTTCGTGGCCGATTTTATCGGCGAGAGCAACATTGTCGACGGCATTATGCGCCAGGACTTCCGCGTGACGTTCTCGGGCCACACGTTCACATGCGTGGACAAGGGCTTTGCCAAAAACGAGAACGTGGACGTCGTCATCCGTCCCGAGGACGTGGACATCGTGCCCATCGAAAAGGGCATGCTGCGCGGCACGGTCACGTCCGTCACGTTCATGGGCGTGCACTATGAGATCATCATCGACATCAACGGCTTCAAGTGGATGATCCAGACGACGGACTACGTCGACGAGGGCGCGGAGGTCGGCCTGTACATCGAGCCCGACGCCATCCACATCATGAAAAAGTCCGAGTATTCGGGCATGTACGGCGACTACTCCTCGTTCAGCAACGAGCTGGACGAGCTCTCGGACGCAGAAAGCGAGCCGGACGAATGAGCAGCCGCATCCGTACCGAAAACCGCCGCGTCTCGCTGGCGCAGCGTCTGGCGCTCGCACCGTATTCCGTGTGGGCGGTCATCTTCGTGGCTGTGCCGCTCGTGTTCGTGGCCTACTATGCATTCACGGACGAGAGCTTCCGGTTCACGACCGAAAACCTGACGAAATTCTTCACCGCCGTGAGCACGATCACCGACGACAGCGGCGCCACGCGCGAGGTGCACACGTACCTGCTCATCTTCTGGCGCTCGGTGAAGCTGGCCGTCATCTCCACGGCGATCTGCCTGCTCATGGGCTACCCCATCGCGTATATCATCGCCCGCGCCGCCCCGCGCACGCAGAAAACGATCATCACGCTCATCATGATCCCGATGTGGATGAACTTCCTCATCCGCACCTATGCGTGGATGACCATCCTGCAGGACACCGGCCTGCTCAACATGCTCTTTTCCGCGCTGCATCTCGGCCAGGCGCACATCATCGGCACCGAGGGCGCCGTCGTCGTCGGCATGGTGTACGACTACTTCCCGTATATGATCCTGCCGATCTACTCGGTCATGGCCAAGATGGACACACGCCTGATCGAGGCCGCGCGCGACCTCGGCTGCAACAGTCTCGGCGTGCTGCGGCGGGTCATCTTCCCGCTGAGCCTGCCGGGCGTCGTGTCCGGCATCACGATGGTGCTCATCCCGTCGATCAGCACCTTTTATATCTCGCAGAAGCTCGGCAACGGCAAGTTCTTCCTCATCGGCGACGCGATCGAGGGGCAGTACGTGGCCAACAACCTGCACTTTGCCGCCGCCATCGCCTTCATCCTCATGCTGATCCTGCTGGCCGCCATGGCCCTGATGAAGCGCGGCACGAACAAGCGCGTCTACGGAGGTGTGTGACATGAAACGAGCTGCAAAAATCTACACCGCCCTCATCTTCGTGTTCCTGTTCGCGCCGATCGTGATCCTGCTGGTGTACTCGTTCAACGAGGCAAAGAGCCTGTCGGTGTTCTCCGGCTTCTCTCTCAAATGGTATCAGGAGCTGTTTTGCGACGGAGAAACGCTCAACGCGCTCAAAAACACGCTCATCCTCGCCGTGATCGCATCGCTCGTCTCGACCGCGATGGGCACGGCCGCCGCCGTGGGCATGAACAAGCTGCGCAACAAATATCTGCGCGCCGCGCTCGACACGGCGACCGACATTCCCATGATGAACCCGGACATCATCACCGGCATCTCGCTGATGCTCATGTTCGTGTTCTTCGGCCGGCTGCTCGGCGCGACCACGAGCCTCGGCTTCTGGTCGATGCTCGCGGCGCACATCACGTTCTGCCTGCCGTATGTCATCATGCAGGTGCTGCCGAAGCTGCAGCAGATGGACCGTGCGCTGCCCGAGGCCGCGATGGATCTTGGCTGCACGCCGGTGCGCGCGTTCTTCCGCGTGGAGGTCCCGGAGATCCTGCCCGGCATCATCACCGGCATGATCATGGCCTTCACGCTCTCGCTCGATGACTTCGTCATCAGCTACTTCACGCAGGGCAGCGGCTTCCAGACGCTCCCGATCCGCATCTACAACATGACGAAAAAGACCGTCACGCCGAAGATGTACGCGCTGGCGACGATCATCTTCTTCGTCATTCTGGCGCTGCTGCTGCTGACGAACCTCGTCGACGAGGACGACACGCAGCGCATCCGCGACGCCCGCCGCGCCAAGCGCGAGGGCAAGCCTGCCCGCGCCGCCCGCAGCGGCAAGGGCCGCCGCCCCGTGCGCGCCGCCGTGGGCATCCTCACAGCCGCCGCGCTGCTCATCGCCGGCATCAGCTTCTACAGCAGCCGGCAGGAAACGCGCGTGCTCAACGTCTACAACTGGGGCGAATACATCTCCGACGGTTCGGACGATTCGCTCGACACCATCGCCGCGTTCGAGGACTGGTACAAGGCGACCTACGGCGTGCCCGTCAAGGTCAACTACGATACCTACGCCAGCAACGAGGACATGTACGCCAAGCTCAAGAGCGGCGCCGTGAGCTACGACGTGGTCATCCCGTCGGACTACATGATCGCGCGCATGGAGAGCGAGGACATGCTCCTGCCGCTCAATTACGACAACATCCCGAACTATCAGTATATCTCCGAGGACTTCCGCGGCCTGTACTATGACCCGGACGACACCTACACCGTGCCGTATACCTACGGCATCGTGGGTGTGATCTACAATGCCAACGTCGTCGACGCCGCCGACACCGGCGACTGGGACCTGATGTGGAACCCGAAGTACGCCGGCAACATCCTGCAGTTCAACAACGCGCGCGACGCGCTCGGCACGGCCATGTACCGCGCCGGCATCGACGTCAACACCACCGACCGCAACGACTGGCGGCAGGCGCTGCAGGCGCTCATCGACCAGCGTCCGCTCGTCAAGAGCTACGTCATGGACGAGATCTACAACATGATGGAGTCCGGCGAGGCCGCCGTGTCCGCCTACTACGCGGGCGACTACTTCACGATGTGCGACGCGCAGGCCGACAGCGTGGATCTGCAGTTTTACTACCCCGAGAACACGAACTACTTCATCGACGCCATGTGCATCCCGACGAGCTGCCGGGATCAGGAGCTGGCCGAGTGCTTCATCAACTTCATGCTCAGCCGCGAGGCCGCCGTGGCCAACGCCGAGTATATCTACTACGCCTCGCCGAACCGGCTCGTGTACGACGATCCGGAGTATATCGACGACATGGGCGAGGACACCATGGCCATCCTCTACCCCGACATCGGCTCGTTCCGCGACGCGTACAACCGCAGCGCCTACCGCAACCTCGACCAGGACACGCTGACCTACGTCAACACGCTCTGGGAGACGCTCAAGATCAACTGAACACCGCGTTCAACCCCGCTCCGGTACCCGGAGCGGGGTTCGGACTATCAAAAGGGTTTTCCTTTTTGCTGGGAGAACACGCTTTTGCAGCTGCGCGCAAATGCAATGAGGTTTTCTGCAAACTGATAGGAAATTATACAAATTTGGCCTTGATTCCCGGCTGCGCTTCACTTATGATATGTCTTTGGATTTTTACGCATTTCGAACAAAAGGTGAGGAAATTATGCAGGCAATGACCAAACAGCGGCATATGGACATGCTCAACGGGCCGCTCTGGAACAAACTCCCGCGCTATGCTCTGCCCGTCGCCGCGACCGGCATCCTCGGGCAGCTGTTCAACGCGGCCGACATCGCCGTCGTCGGCAACTTCACGGGCGATATGCGCACGGCCGCCGTGGCCGCCGTCGGTGCCAACAGCCCGGTCATCGGCCTGCTGCTGAATCTGTTCATCGGCATCGCGCTCGGCGCGAACGTCGTCATCGCCAACGCCATTGGCCGTGGCGACCGTGAGACCGTGCACCGTGCCGTGCACACCTCCATCGTCACGGCGCTCATCGGCGGCGTGCTCGTGGCGGTCTTCGGCCAGCTCATTGCGGCCGGGCTCATGGGCCTGCTCAATGTGCCGGACGATGTGTACCCGCTCGCGCTCGCGTACCTGCGCATCTACCTGCTGGGCATGCCGGTCATTTTGCTGTATAACTTCGAGGCCGCCATTTTCCGCAGCGTCGGCGACACGAAGGTGCCGCTCATCGCGCTGACGGTCTCCGGCGTTCTGAACGTGATCCTCAACCTGTTTTTCGTCATCGTGCTCAAGATGAACGTCAACGGCGTCGCCATCGCAACGGTGCTCTCCAACGCGGTCAGCTCCGTGCTGCTGCTGCGCCGCCTGCTGCACGGCGACCTTGTGCGCGTGGAACTGCGGGAGCTTCGCATCGACCGCAACGCATTCAACAAGATCATGCGCATCGGCCTGCCAGCCGGCATTCAGACCGCCATTTTCTCGCTGTCGAACATCATCATCCAGTCGGCCATCAACAGCCTCGGAACGGTCGTCATGGCCGCCTCGAGCGCTGCGTTCAACATCGAGATCATCGCCTACGACGTGCTCAACTCCTTCAGTCAGGCGTGCACGACCTTCGTCGGCCAGAACTACGGTGCCGGCAAGATCGACCGCTGCAAGAAAACCATGCTCCTGTGCCTTGGCGAGGACATCATCGCTTCCGCCATCGCCATCGTGCTCGTGCTGCTGACGGGCAAATATCTGCTGGCCGTCTTCAACAACGACCCGCAGGTCATCGAGATCGGCTACAGCCGACTGCTCATTCTCTTCGGGTCATATATCTTCACGCTGACGTATGAGATCCTGTCGGGCTATCTGCGCGGCTTCGGCATCTCGCTCGCCCCAGCCATTCTGACGCTCTTCGGCGTTTGCGGCGTGCGTATCTTCTGGATCAAGGCCATCTTCCCGATGCACCGGACGTTCCAATCGATCCTGCTCGCCTACCCGATCAGCCTTTCGACCACGGTCGTGCTCATCTTCATTGCGCTGCTCATCTACCGGCCGTCGCGCCGGTTCGCGGCCCGCACCGCAGAAAAACCGCAGGCGTGACAAAACGCAAACATGCGCGTACCCGTTTGGGGTGCGCGCATGTTTTTTGGATCCATTCAGGCCCCGATGCTCTGCTGATAGCGCATGAGGATCGCCGCCACCTGGGCGCGGGTGGCGCTGTCGCGCGGCTTGAGATAGGAAATGCCACCGATCGCGCAGCCGGAAATGAGGTCCTCGGCATTCGCCCAGGCAAGGTCAGCGTATGCCCAGCCGCTCACATCGCCCACATCCGGGTACGTAGTCAGATCCGCGCGCGCATCCGCGCTGCGCCCCTTCCAGAGCGTGTAGCGGCAGAGGATCGCCGCGATCTGCTCGCGCGTCACATAGCCGTTCGGGTCGAAGCGGCCGTCTCCGATGCCAGCGACAATATCATGCTCCGCCGCCCAGAGAACACCATCGGTATACCAGTCCGTGCCGACGTCCGTGAAGGGGTTGCGGTCCGTGTGCGCAGGCTCGCCCTCCATGCGCCAGAGCACGCTCACGAGCATGGCGCGCGTCATCGCCCCGGTGGGAGAAAACGTGGTGTCGGACGTGCCGACAAACAGGCCGTGCGAGACGGCATAGTCAATGCCCTCGTGCGACCAGTCGGCCGGGCCGGGCATATCGGAAAAGCCTCTGCCCGGGCACTGCGCGCCGCCGTCGCACGGCTGCGTGCCCGGCTGCGGGTCCGACGCTTTCGCGCCGCAGCGGGTGCAGACGCCATCGACATAATTGTGGCCCAGCACGCCGACATAGCTGTCGCGGTAACTGTCGCCGCAGACGCAGGTGTGCGTGGTATAGCCCTGCGCGGTGCAGGTCGGGTACTTGACGGACACCTGATAGCTGTAATCGTGCGTGTGCGCGCTGCCGTTATCGTACCACTTGAGCGCGCAGCGGCGGCAGTAGTGGCGGGTCATGCCGTAATAGGCGGAGTGCTCATATTCCTCGACGGCAACGACCCAGTCATGGCCCAGCGCGGCGACCTCGGTCGAAGCCGTGAGCGTCTGTCCGCAGAAGCCGCAGTGCGTGCCGCCGGCGGCACCCGGCCGGTCACAGGTGGCGGCAATGTCGTCGTTTGCGACCGCGGTGTGCGCCGCCGCACTGCCGCGCGCAGTGACCGTCACGTCACCGCAGACGGCGCAGGTCCGGCGCGTGAAGCCGCCGGAAAGGCAGGTCGCCGCCACGGTCTCGGTCACGTAGTCGTGCGCGGTGCAGGCAGCATCCGTGCGGAAGGTGAATTCGTTTTCCTCGGCGTAGGTCTGCGCAGCGCTCCCGGCCGCGCCGGTGATGACAAAGCCGTCGATCCGCGTCAGGCCAGCGAACGAGTCGTCCGGGTCGATCGGGCACCAGCCGAGCGCCTGCGCGCCGATGTAGGTAACACTGGCGGGGATCGTCACGCCGCTGCCCTTGCCGTAGGTGAAGAAGGCGCCTTCATCGAGCACGCGCAGGCCGTCGTTGAGATGGATGGCCTTGATATGCGGCGCGGAGAAGGCATTGCTGCCGACATAGCGCACGGAGTCCGGCAGGACGATGCTCTCGCAGGCGCTGTTGTTGAATGCCTCGCGCCCGATGTACTGCACGCCGCCGAGATCGAGGAACTTCATGTTCGTGGCCCCGGCAAATGCGTAGGCATCAACGTATTTGCAGCTCTCCGGCAGGATCAGCCCGGCCAGATTCGGCTGGTCGAAGCTGGGGTTGAGCTCCGTCTGCCCCGCGAGGAACTCGTAGGTAACGGAAACGGTGCCGTCCCTGATGTCGAGAATGGTGCCCTCCGGCATGGTGCCCCTGTAGGCATAAGCAACATTACCGAAATAGACCACGCCGTTCGGCTGGTCGTGGAACCAGCCGGTATTGAAAAAGGCCAGCGAGCCGACGCGGGTCACGTTCGCCGTCAGGTCCCCGAAGCCGGTCAGCGCGGGACAGGCGGAGAAGCAGGAATTTCCGATCTGCCGGACGTTCCCGCCGCCCTGGACAGAGCGCAGCTGCGCGCAGCCGCTGAACACACCGTCGCCGAGTTCTATCAGGGAATCGGGCAGCGTGACGCGCTCGAGCGCGACGCAGTCGCTGAGCGCCCCGTCCGTGAGGACCCGGACGCTGCCGAGGTCGATCGACTTCAGGCTGGAGTTGCCGCCGTCATCCTTGTAGGAGGGAGCGCCGTTGGAGATCGGGCCGCACACCTCGAGCACGTCGTCGGGCAGAACCACGTGCGCCGTGCGGCCGACGCAGACGCCGTACAGGGTCTGATTGCCCTTCGGGATGGTCAGGTCCTCGATCTGATAGCAGCCACTGAAACAGCCCTCGGCCAGCACCGCCGTCTCCGGCAGAGTAATGTTGGTCAGGTTGGACATATTGCGGAGCTCAATGTAGTTGACGCTCTCCGGCACGGTGAGCGTGGTGATGCCGCATTCGTCCGAGACGCCTTCGGGCGTGATGATGAGCGATTCCAGCCCGTCGGGCAGAATCAGCTCGTTCACGCCGTCCAGATAGTCCTCAATGCGCACCATCTTCGTGCCGGGGCGGACGGTCAGCTTGGCGGGGTACTCCCTGCCCTTGCAGCCAAGAAACACGCCGCCGCAGTAGAGCTCCGCCCCGTCGGCAAGCCCCTCATACCACTTGGAGGTGTAGATGCTGGACTCTTCCATGTCGCTCAGCGACGCCGGGAAGGTGAAGCGCTCGATGTTCGCGCAGTCGTAAAGCGCGGTGTCCTCCAGCGTGGTCAGGCCGTCGGGCAGGTCCAGGCTCGTCAGCCCCGTGCACTCACGGAAAGCCCCGTCGCCGATGACCTGCAGGCCCTCGTGCAGCGTGACGGAGGTCAGCCCCGTGCAGCCGGAAAAGGCACTGTTGTCGATGCGCGCGACGCTGCCGGGAATGTCCACGGCGGTCAGCGCCGTGGACTCATAAAACGCGGAGGGGCCGATCTCCCGTACGCCCGCCGGAATGGTCACGCCGGTAATATCCGTGCGCCAGAAGGCGTCGGCGCCGATGGTCTGCACGGTGTCGGGAATGACGGGCGTCTTGCTCTCGCCCTTATAGGCGAGCAGCTGCCCGTTCCAGATGAAGAAATTCGACGCACTGTCGTCATAGAGCCAGTCATTGTAAAGCGCGCTGAGCTGCCCGGCAAAGGTGCCGACGCTGTAGGACGTCCGCGCGCCGAATGCCCCGCCGTGCAGGAGCGTATGCTTGCCCTGGATGGTGATGTCGGACAGATTCGTGCACGCTGCAAACGCGCCGCTGCCGATCTCCGTCACGCTCGCAGGAATCGTGATCTTCTCCAGATAGTAGTTGTGGTAAAACGCCCGCTCGCCGATGGTTTTCAGGCTCTGCGGCAGCACGATCTCGCGCAGCGCGGAGTGCGTCTTGGCGCTCCAGTCGTCGCTGTCGTAGAACGCGTCGTCTGCAATGTAGGTCACGGTGTCCGGCAGCGTGACCTTGCGCACGAAGATATTGGGCGTGCTGTAGCCCTCCTCGTCGTGGAAGCTCTGGATGCCGACGACGGTGTACCCGTCGATGGCAGCAGGCACCACGGCCTCCGATTCATAGCCGGAATAGGATGTGATCTCGATGGTGTCGCGCGTGACGAAGCGGTACGTATAGCCGTAGCCGTCCTCGTCCGGCAGCTTTTCCTCCCCGAGCGCGTGCGCCGCCGGCAGCAGCGACAGCAGCATGGCCAGCGTCAGCAGCAGGGAAAACAGTCTTCGTTTCATGGCCGTTTGCGGATGCAAGCATCCTTCCTTTCTCAAGATTGAATCCGTGTTCAGTTATGAATTGTATCTCCTTTTGTGTCGATTATATCAGATAAATGCGCAAAGCGGAATATTTATTTCCCCTTTTCCGGAAATTTTGCAAAAAGCGTCTCCTATAGGCCGGCTCCGGCGGAAAAAAGCGCACACACCCGCGGGTGTGTGCGCTTTTGCTGTCTGCGTTCACGCGCCGAGATAGGCCTTGCGGACCTTATCGTCGTGCAGCAGGTCGCGTGCGGTGCCGGACATGGTGATCCGGCCGTTTTCGAGCACATAGGCCCGGTCGGCGATGGCGAGCGCCATCTTCGCGTTCTGCTCCACGAGCAGGATCGTGATGCCAAGCTCATGCATCGTGCCGATGATGGAAAACACCTCCTGCACGAGCACGGGCGACAGGCCCATGGACGGCTCGTCCATGACGATGAGCTTCGGCGCGCTCATAATGGCGCGGCCCATGGCCAGCATCTGCTGCTCGCCGCCGGAGAGCGTGCCCGCGAGCTGCTTGGCGCGCTCTTTCAGGCGCGGGAAGCGCGCATAGACCCGCTCGAGGTCCTCCGCGATCGCTTTTTTGTCCTTGCGGAAGTACGCGCCCATAGCAAGGTTTTCCGCCACGGTCATGCGCGTGAACACCTGCCGGCCCTCCGGCACGTGCGCGAGGCCCATGGTGACGATGCGGCTGGGGTCCGTCTTGCGCAGGTCGTGCCCGTCGTAGATCACGGAGCCGCTTTTAATGGGCACAAGGCCGGTGATAGCGTGCAGCGTGGTGGTCTTGCCGGCACCGTTGGCCCCGATGAGCGAGACGATCTCGCCGTCGTTGACCTCCATGCTGATGCCGCGCAGCGCCTGCACGGCGCCGTAGGACACCTCCAGATCTTCAATCTTCAGCATCGTCGTCCGCCTCCTCTTCGCCGAGATACGCCTCGATGACTTCCTGATTGCTCGCGATCTCCTCCGGGAGCCCGGCGGCGATCGTCTGGCCGAAGTTGATGACCTGGATGCGCTCACAGACGCGCATGACCAGGCTCATATCGTGCTCAATGAGCAGGATGGCCACATGGAACGTATCGCGGATGGTATGGAGGCACGAGAGCAGCTCCGCCGTCTCGGTCGGGTTCATGCCGGCTGCCGGCTCGTCGAGCAGCAGCAGCTTCATGTTCGTTGCCAGGGCGCGGGCGATCTCCAGCTTGCGCTGCTGTCCGTAGGGCAGGCTGGACGCGAGCTGTCCGGCCTTGTCGTCCAGATGGACGATGCGCAGGTATTCCATGGCCTTGTCGGTCAGCTCCTGCTCCGTGCGCCAATACTTTTTCGTGCGCAGGAGGCTGTCGGCGAGGTTGTAGTGAATGTCCTTCGTGAAGGCGATCTTGACATTGTCGAGCACCGTCATGGCCTTAAACAGGCGGATGTTCTGGAACGTGCGGGCAATGCCGGCCTCCACGACCTGATAGGTCTGCTTGCCGTTGAGCTTCTGGCCGCAGAGGTAAAATGCGCCCTCCGTCGGCACATACACGCCGGTGAGCAGGTTGAAGACCGTCGTCTTGCCGGCGCCGTTCGGGCCGATGAGGCCCATGAGCTCGCCCTCATGGATCTCCATATTGAAGTCCGACACGGCCTTCAGGCCGCCGAAGGTGATGCCGAGGTGCTCCGCCTTGAGCACAACGGGTCTGGTATCGGTCATGCGTCGGTGCCTCCCTTCCTAGCCTTGGCCTTTTTCTTCTCGGCCAGGCGGCCGTCAAACAGCAGCCGGTCGAGCGAGAACTCGTAGGTACCCAGAATCCCTCTGGGACGGAAAATGATGATGACCAGCAGCAC
>ENA-OUNS01002554-OUNS01002554.1-human-gut-metagenome-genome-assembly--contig:-NODE-2554-length-11331-cov-11.749734_pt1 | contig 11331 bp, 12 predicted proteins | sample MGYA00243237_ERZ505104 | MGnify/ENA primary metagenome ERZ505104 (study PRJEB26097, sample SAMN02711295) | human gut metagenome | biome: Gut microbiome | host: Homo sapiens | place: Denmark...
TGATGGTACCGGCCTTCTTGATGAAGGACCAGCCGCGCTCCCACATGGAGCGGAGAACGTTGCCGAGGGTGGGCATGTGGTATGCCGGAAGCTCCATAACGAAGGGAGCGGGGTCGCCTGCAAAGCGTCTGGTCTTCTTGAGCATGATGCCCGAGCAGATGATAGCCGCCATGCCGATGAAGTATGCCGAGGTGGATACCCATGCGCTGCCGCCGAACAGTGCGCCGGCGATCATTGCGATGAACGGAACCTTTGCGCCGCAGGGGATAAAGGTGGTGGTCATGATCGTCATGCGGCGGTCACGCTCGTTTTCGATGGTACGGGAAGCCATGACACCCGGAACGCCGCAGCCGACGCCGATGAGCATGGGGATGAAGCTCTTGCCGGAGAGGCCGAACTTGCGGAACACACGGTCAAGAACGAAGGCGATACGCGCCATGTAGCCGCAGGCCTCGAGGAAGGCGAGCATGAGGAACAGGACGAGCATCTGGGGAACGAAGCCGAGGACCGCGCCGACACCGGCTACGATACCGTCGTTGATAAGGCCGCTGAGCCAGGGTGCTGCGTTTGCTGCGTCAAGGCCGTCGCCTACGAGAACGGGGATGCCCGGTACCCATACGCCGTAGTCGGCCGGGTCGGGAGCGTCAAAGCCGTTTTTCTCAAGGTAAGCCACCGCGTCGACATAGGTCATCTGGACAACGTCGTCCATCTTATCCGCACCTTCGGGAAGTGCGTCATAGTAAGCGGTCATGGTGTTTATCGCGAGGGTCTCCTCGTCCTCGACATCGACCGTCGCTGTTTTGTCGGTGGTCTGGAGAGCCTTCATATCGGCAAGCAGTGCGTCTGCGTCGAAGTCGTCGGCTTCAACGTCTATATTCTCGCCGAGGAATGCGCTGACTGCCTGGATAGCTGCGGTGTATTCGTCGTTCGTGTCGTTGTATTCGCCGGAGCCGATGCCCAGCAGGTGCCAGCCGTCGCCGAACACGCCGTCGTTTGCCCAGTCAGTTGCAGGCGCGCCGACCGCGACCATTGCGACCCAGTAGACAAGGAACATGACTACCGCGAAGATCGGCAGGCCCAGCCAACGGTTGGTGACGATCTTATCTATCTTGTCGGAAGCGGTGAGCTTGCCGGCGTTTTTCTTTTTGTAGCACGCCTTGATGATGGATGCTATGTAGAGGTATCTCTCGTTTGTGATGATGCTCTCGGCATCGTCGTCAAGCTCTTCCTCGGCGGCCTTGATGTCCGCGTCGATGTGCTGCATGATCTCGGGCTTGATCGCAAGCTTTGCAAGCACCTTGTCGTCGTGCTCGAAGATCTTGATTGCGTACCAGCGCTGCTGCTCCTCGGGCAGCTCGTGCAGGACGGCCTCCTCGATGTGAGCGATGGCGTGCTCGACAACGCCGGAGAATGAGTGCATGGGGATGGTCTTGCCGTTTTTCGCGGCATCGACCGCAGCTGCAGCGGCCTCGGAAACGCCGTCGCCCTTGAGCGCGGAGATCTCCATGACCTTGCAGCCGAGCTGACGGGACAGCTCCTTGATGTTTATAACGTCGCCGTTCTTGCGGACGATATCCATCATGTTGACCGCAACGACAACGGGGATGCCAAGCTCGGTGAGCTGAGTGGTCAGATAAAGGTTACGCTCGAGGTTGGTGCCGTCGATGATGTTGAGTATCGCATCGGGGCGCTCGCCGAGCAGGAAGTTACGCGCGACGACCTCCTCAAGGGTGTACGGGGAAAGCGAATAGATGCCCGGAAGGTCAACGACCGTTACGCCGTCAAACTTCTTGAGCTTGCCTTCCTTCTTCTCAACGGTGACGCCGGGCCAGTTGCCTACAAACTGGTTCGAGCCGGTCAGCGCGTTGAACAGTGTGGTCTTACCACAGTTCGGGTTGCCCGCAAGGGCAATTTTAATGTTCTTTTCCATTATTCCACCTCGATCTTTTCTGCATCTGCCTTGCGCAGAGAAAGCTCATAGCCGCGGACGGTGAGCTCAATGGGATCGCCCAGGGGAGCGACCTTGCGGACATAGACCTCGGCGCCTTTGGTAATTCCCATGTCCATGATGCGGCGCTTTATCGCGCCCTCGCCATGGAGCTTCTTGACGGTCACGGTCTCGCCGATCTTAACGTCTCTCAGAGTCTTCATGTTTCTGCTCCTCACACATATATTTTCTGAGCCATTTCCGCGCTAATTGCGATCCTGGCTTCTTTTACCTTGACGATGACATTCTCGCCAACGGCAGTTAAGACTTTTACATCGCCCCCGACGACAAAGCCGAGGTTTTCGAGGTGCTTCTTCACCTCAGGCTTGCCGGCGATACGCTGGATGGTGTTATCCTCGCCGACTGCCGCTAATGTTAAAGGCATCATTCTATATCCTTTCTCCTTTTTGATTAGCGTTTGCTAACCGTGGGGCTAAGCTAAAGTTAGCTCTCGCTAACTGCCATGAATAATAGCACTTATTTTGCCATTGTCAAGCCCCTGTCACAAGGTTTGGTGACTTGCACAATTAGTTAGTGCTTGCTAACCGCCAAAATTGTGCATAATATCCCACTCGCCTTGTAGGGATTAAGTCTTTCCTTGAATTTATTTAAGTGTTGTGCTATATTTTATATTGTATTATTATAAGCATTGGAGAAGATCAAATGAATTTGCAGGAATCGGGTGAGATGTATCTCGAAACGATATATATTTTGTCCCAAAAGTATAAGGATGTGCGCGCGATAGACGTCGGCGAGTACATGGGTTATTCCAAGCCGAGCGTCAGCCGCGCGGTCGGGCTGCTCAAAAGCGGCGGCTATCTCGTTTCCGACGAGCTGGGGCATCTGAGCCTCACCGAGTCCGGCGTCGAGGTCGCGGCGAAGATCTACGAGCGCCACACGCTGCTGACCCGATATCTCGAGATGCTCGGCGTCAGCGCCGAGACTGCGGCCGAGGATGCGTGCAAGATGGAGCACATCATAAGCGACGAGTCCTTCCTCGCAATAAAGCAGCACGTCGCGGCAATGGAAAAAATGCGCCCGGCGGACTAACTTTGCCCGTTTGGAGCCGGAGAGAGCCGTTTTGGAGTCGAAATCCTATCGCAGAAGTAGTAAATTAAAATCACAAAAAGCCTCCATCAATATGTGATAAGCCCCCGGCGGCGGTTCAGGACGCCGTCGGGAAAAAATCAACACAGTGCGAGCTTTTGTTCACATCTACACCTCTCTTCTTTAATTATGGAAAAAACACGAACGACCATAGTCGTTCGTGTTTTTTTGTTTTTTAGAGGCGCATTGGGGCACCTACGGATACATATATTGCGGTAGCCCGGTGTCGAGGGTGCGTGCAAAACCATGGCTGCCTCGCACAACGTGAATGCAGCAAAGACTTTTGTTGCCCGGTTCGAGGGCGCGGAGAAAACTGTGGCTGCCTCGCGCAACGTTGGTGCGTTGCTGAATTTTAGGACGCACCCTTGTATGGAACGGGCTTGCCCGTTCCGTTTGTTGTGACTTTGTCGGCACAAAAATCCATAGCTGTAGGGGCGATCATTGATCGCCCGTGTCGCGGTTTTGCCTGTACTAAAATCTATCGCTCGTAGGGAACGGATTTATCCGTTCCGCCTGTAACGGTTTTGACTGTACCCTCCGGTCGGGATACCGCAATAAACGTATCGGCACAATATAAATGCGCCTCTAAAAAAGCGCCTCTAAAAAATGTGTTTGCCTGACGGCAATGATTTAATAACACCTCATCCGTCACCGAAGGTGACACCTTCCCCTCAAGCTACGCAGGGGAAGCTTTTTAGTGGCGTATTTACGCTGATACCGATACATTTATTGCGTCAGCTCGACCGGAAGCTACCGGCAAAACCGTGGCAAACGGAACGGATAAATCCGTTCCCTACAAGGGTGCGGTGCAAAATTCAGCAGCGCACTCATGTAGCGCGGCAGTTTCCCGGTTTTGTCGGCAGTCTCGAACCGGGACACCAGAGATAAATGTATTGGTAGCTGCGTCAAAGCGCCACTAAAAAAACGGATTTATCCGTTCCGTTTTTTACAGGATGCGCAGAAGCTCATCATATGTGCAGTTATAGATGTCCTTCAGCTCGTCGAGGACGGAAATTCGGACGTTAAGCTCGCCCGACTCGTACTTTGCGTAGGTCGTGCGGCCAATGTCGCAGCCTCGCCGCTGAAGCTCGGCGCACAGCTTCTCCTGCGACAGGCCGTTAGCACAGCGCAATCTGCGCAAATTTTCTCCGATGTTGCGGTCGCGCCGCAGTTTTTGCTCCATCACATATCCCCCGATCCAGTGGCTTTTGACCAATATTGGTTGCAACTGAACAGAGTTTATGCTAAACTGTAAGCAAATATTGACCGCTATACTGGTCAATTGATATGAGGGGATGACTTTTTTGGCAGATTACAAGACGATGTACTGCCGACTGTGTCGTGCAGCCGACGATGCTGTCAGCATGATCGAGGAAGATACGCAGAATGCCGAGGCTGCGGCTGCACTGCTGCGTGAGGCTTTGCTCGATGCCGAGGCGCTGTTTTTAGAGGCGAAATGACGCGCCGCCCTTTGCCTTCCCCTGCGTAGCTCGAGGGGAAGGTGTCACCTTCGGTGACGGATGAGGTGTGATTAAATCATTTGCCGTCAGGCAAACACATTTTTAGAGGCGCTGTTTTTAGAGGCGTTTTTACATTGTACCGATACATTTATTGCGGTGTCACGACCGGAAACTGCCGACGAAACCGGCATATGCGGAACGGATAAATCCGTTCCCTACAGCTATGGATTTTGGTGCAGGCAAAACCGATACATATTAAAACAAAGTAGCGCCTACGGCGCGGATATATTAACACCTCATCTGCCGCAAGCGGCATCTTCCCCTCAAGCTCCGCAAGGGGAAGACAATTGGGTGCGCTGCAAACTTTAACACCGCACCAACGTTGCGCGAAACTCTACGGTTTCCTCCATTGTTCCGAACCGGGCAACCAGAGATAACCGTATCCGTAGCTGCGTCAATGCGCCACTAAAAAAGCGGAGGGGTAGTAGTGGGCGAGGATCTCGCGGTAGTCGGAGCCGGAGCGCGCCATGGCGTTCGCGCCGTACTGGCTCATGCCGACGCCATGGCCGTAGCCGTGGACGGTGAAGGTGAAGCAGCCGTCGGCGTGGGTAAGCTCAAAATCGGTCGAGCGCAGCTTGAACAGCGAGCGCAGCTCGCTGCCGGTGAACGAAACGCCGCCGATAACGATGCTCGCAACGCGGCCGGACGCCGTGCGGGTAGTCTCGCCCAGCCAGGAGCCTGCGTCGCCGGTCATGTCCGCCTCGGGCTTGAGATATAGTATCGTGTCGCGAAAATCAAGGTCGGAGTTCACGACGGTGCTTTGGAAATTCGGCACGGAGTCGCCTGTCTCGGGCGAGGAAACGCTTTTCAGATACGGCACATCCGACCAGATCGCGCCTGCGTCCTCGGTCGCGCCGTCGGAGGATGAGTGGAACGCCGCGAGCGCGGGCTTTCCGTCATAGCTGAGGTACTCGCCGTCGGTCGCCCTGACCGCGGCGCTTATCTTTTCGCTGTACTGCGCGTACTTGTCCCCCCAGCTTGACTTGAGCTGCTCGGGGGTGAGATATGCCTGACAGCAGGCGGAGTCGGCGCATATATCCGCGCCCTCGTGCTTGGGCGAGGCCAGCGCACGCTGAAGATAGCTGCGCGCCGCGACAGACTGCGCCTTGAGCGCCTCCTGCTCGAACGACACGGGCATCTCGGCGGCGACAACGCCCGTGAGATAGTCGAAAACGCCGATCTCGACGACAGTATCTCCCGAGAGCAGGCGAATGCTCCGGCTTTCGTCGGGCTCGAGCTTTTCGGCAGCCTTGTCCGGCACGGAGGACGGCTGCGGCGCTGTTTCCCGAACGGGAAAAAGCCGCGGCAAGGCCATGACGACAAGCGTCATGAAAAGCGCGGCACAGACTATTCTTTTCATCCGGCATCACCCTTTCATCTTGACTGTTTGAGAAAATGAGTATAAAATTAATCTGATATAAATTTATTCTAACAGGATTGATACTATGCTTAAAAACAACAAGGCCAACGACGCACTGATAATGCTGTGCTATACCTGTGCGTTCGGCGCGTTCGGCGCGTTTTTCCGATGGCTGCAAATGCAGGTCGCGCGCGACACGGAAACGGGCATGATAAACCCCAGCATCCTCAACATTCTGCTGCCGCTTTTGATCGTCGCCGCCGCCGTTGTGCTGTGGCTGCGGACAAGGAAGCTCACAGACGATCAGACCGTGTTCCCGACCGGGATGAACGAGGCGCTGCGCGGCCTTTCCATACTATACATAATATTCGCTTGGATCATCGCGGCGCTCGCCGTGCTCGGCGGCATCATGACCATTGTCGAGACATCGCTTGACAGTCTGCGCACGATGTATGTCCTTGTCGCAGTTCTGGGCATGCTCAGCGGCCTGAGCTTTCCGCTCATCTGCAGCGCCTCGCGGAGTCACTATTCGCCGAGCCTTGTGAGCATTTTCATGGCGCTGCCCATCCTGATGTACTGCGTGTGGCTCATAGCAAGCTACCGGTCAAACGCAAACAACCCCAACGTCTGGATGTTCGCGATCGAGATCCTCGCTATCTGCTGCGCGATACTTGCGCTGTTCTATGTCGCAGGCTACGCTTTCGGCAGACCCGATCCGCACAAGGCCTGCTATCTGAGCCTCTTGGGCGCATTCATGTGCATAACAACGCTGGCCGACAGCCGCCATATGGGACTTGAGCTTATTATTCTCGCAACGGTCGGTATGCTGCTGATGTACAGCTGGCTCATAATCAAAAACCGCTGTGCAAAGGAAGACCTTCCGCCGGAGACCGAAAAGATCGCATCTCCCGAGCCGGAGACCAAATCCGACGACGAGGCCGAGGACACGGTAATCGAGCCGAGCCCCGATGAGGCCGCTCCCGAGCCGACCATTGAGGCGCCCGTCCGAAAGGCTAAACCGCAATCGGCGGATGACGAGGTCGAGGAGATCATTAAGGAATACAACAAAGAATAGAATTCAACTAAGCAGGTATTAAAAATTTTAATACCTGCTTTAATTATAGTATCGCTTATAAGGTGAAAATCGCGTTAATTTTATAACAAATTTCTTGACAAAAGCTGATACTTTTGTATAATTATTTTTGGCTAAATAGAAGTATAATCGGAGGATCATCCCCATGAGAGGAATGGAGACCGGCAAAACCAGGATAAGGCACGAGGTTTTTACTGAAATCGCGCGTATGGCATACGAGGGAGGAGATTACGCGCAGAGGCTTGAAGAGCTTCCGTACAAGATCTGTCCGGGCGACCCGGATGAGATCGGCCCATTCAGAAACAATCTGCTCATCGAGCGCGCGGTCGTCGGAGAAAGACTGCGCCTCGCAATGGGTTTGCCGATGCGCAAGCTCGGCGTGCATAACAATATTTCCGACAGAGTCGAGGAGACCGTCATTGCCGAGAAATATTACGAGCCGCCGCTTATAAACGTCATCAAATTCGCGTGCAACCGCTGCCCGGATAACATCATCAAGGTCACAAACGGCTGCCAGGGCTGTATCGAGCACCCCTGCATCGAGATCTGCCCCAAAAAGGCCATCAGCAAGGTCAACGGCCACGCGCATATCGACACCGACAAGTGCGTGCGCTGCGGCAGATGTATGGACGCTTGCTCTTTCTCGGCGATCATCCGTCAGGAGCGCCCCTGCAAAAAGGCCTGCGGCATTGCGGCCATCGGCAAGGACGAGCTCGGCCGCGCAGCGATAGATTATAAAAAATGCACATCCTGCGGACAGTGCCTTGTAAACTGCCCGTTCGGTGCGATAAGCGATAAAAGCCAGATCTTCCAGACCATCATGGCAATAAAAAGCGGCGTGCCCGTCTATGTCGTGCTTGCGCCGGCCTTCGTCGGCCAGTTCGGCCCCGACGCAACGCCCGAGAAGATGACCGCATCCTTCAAGCGCCTGGGCTTCACCGACGTTTACGAGGCCGCCATCGGCGCGGATCTGTGCGTTATCGAGGAGGCTGCGGACTTCCTTGAGGAGGTCCCGTCCAAGCACCGCTTCATGGTCACCTCCTGCTGTCCCTCGTGGAGCGACATGGTCAAAAAAATGTTCCCCGACATGGCCGAGAATATATCCGTCGCGATGACGCCCATGGTGCTCACCGCGCGCTTTGTCAAGAAAACTCACCCAGGCTGCAAGGTTGTGTTCGTCGGCCCCTGCGACGCGAAGAAGCTCGAGGCCAGCCGCCGCACCGTGCGCAGCGATGTTGACTTCGTCCTCACCTTTGAGGAGGTGCTCGGCATGTTCGCCGCCAAGGGCGTGGACAAGGAGTGCATCCCGGCCGAGGAGGCGCAGACGCTCTCCCAGGCAGGCTCGGATGCGCGCAAGTTCGCCGTTTCCGGCGGCGTTGCGCAGGCGGTCGTCAACGCTATCAAGTCCATCGACCCGACGCGCGAGGTCAAGATCGCAAAAGCCACCGGCCTGCACGAGTGCCGCAAGCTGCTGATGATGGCGCGCGACGGCAAGTACGACGGCTACCTTCTCGAGGGTATGGCGTGCCCCGGCGGCTGCGTCGCCGGCGCCGGCACGCTCCAGCCGATCGACAAATCCACTCGCGCGGTCGCAAAGTTCGCCGACTGCGCCGAGTACAGCTGCGCTTACGATACGCAGTATAAGGACTTCCTCCCTCTCATCGAAGAAAAGACTGTTTAGAGGCGAATTGACGCACCTACGGATACATATATCTCCGGTTGCCCGGTTCGGAACAATGGAGTAAACCGTGGGTGCTACGCGTAACATGAGTGCGCTGCTGAGTTTTGCGGTGGCCCGGTTCGGGACTGCGGAGGAAACCGTAGGTGCTACGCGTAACATGAGTGCGCTGCTGAGTTTTGCGGTGGCCCGGTTCGGGACAATGAAGGAAACCGTGGTTGCTACGCGTAACATAAGTGCGCTGCTGAGTTTTGCGGTGGCCCGGTTCGCGGGCGCAGTAGAAACCGTAGCGTTTCGCGTGACATGAATGCGGTATAGGGTCTTGTTACCCTGTATTAAAGGAGCAGGTAGAATAAAAACTGCATCGCACTACAACAGTGCGATGCAGTTTTTTAGATAAGTTTGTTTAGTATGGAGACAACAGAGGAATACGCTTTCACGCAAACTCCTCTTTCAGCATCTCTGCAAACTCCTCGATATAATACCCGGAATTGTCCTTCTTCCAGAATACGCAGTAGGTCTTGGTCACCGGTTCGCCTCTTCTCACCAGCGGGATACGCTTCACGGCGGAATCAAACCACACCTGCTCTCCGATCACGTCCACCGGCAGATAGCCCTGTCCGGTGATGATCATCAGCCGCGCTTCTTGCAGAGAATCCGCAAACCGGTAATCACCGTGCAGACCAACGATCGCCTCGTAGTATGCCTGCTCCTCCTGCCGTCCGTCGGGGTTGATGACCAGAATGCACGGTATATTCTTCAGTTCCTCCGGCTCGATCTGCGTAAGACGGCTCAGGGGATCCCTGGCAGAGATCTCGATAAAACTATGGCTTTCGGACAGAATGAGATTGTGGTATGTCCCGGAGAAAGCCCGGCGCTGATCGTTGAGTGCAAGGTCGATGGTGCCATTCTCCATGGCATGATACAGGTCATCATGGCTGCCGATGGTCACTTGCACATTGACCTTGGGATATTTTTCGGAAAACCTTGCAATGGCCTCCGAAAATTCGCCGCCGTGGTAGCCCTTATAGCAGCCCAGACGAAGCGTGTAGCTGTCATCCGCATCCAGCCGCTTTGTCTCGAGGATAAGCTGCTCCAGATCACTGCGGATGATAATGCTCTTGCGGTAAAAGTGCTCCCCGGCAGGCGTGAGACTAATTGATTGAGAAGCAGCGGAAAACTATAATAGAAGCAAGAAAATCAAGAAGGACATCATCAAGGCTGACAGTACCATGTGGAAATTCTGGATTTTCACGCAGGTGCTTATCACCATCGTTCTCTGTCAGAGGACTGCTCATTTATACTAAGCTGCCGGAATGAACAAGAAATAAATAAGATGCATAAAGCCCACTGGCGTATTGAGTTAATACTCGGTATACCGGTGGACATTTTTTGCAGTTTTTCCACGGTTATTGGAACACGAGAACACGTTGGAACACCAAATTCCAATCTCACTATATAATACATACTTTTATATACCCTAAATTTTTGAGAAATCATACAGTGTAATAGCTTTTTTCGTGTTCCGAATTTGGATGTCATAACGATGGGGTGAATTCTTCGGCAGTGAGTGAGGGAGATACAGCAAAGAGCTTCCCTCGGAAGGAGCCGAAGGGTTATGACATACAATCAGAGAGAACAGATTAAAAAGCTGCGTGCTGCCGGGAATGGTTATGGGGAGATCGCCCAGACGCCTGGCATATCAGCAAATACGGTAAAGTCCTTCTGCCGCAGGAATGCTATTACATAGTCTCTGCTGCTTTTTTGCACGACATTCATGCATACCAGGAGGCAGAAAACAGCAGTAAAAAAGCTCCCTCAAAAAGCCAAGATTTGGAGCAAAAGTTCCCCCCACGTGTTCACCGACAGGCTTTTCATGCTTTTCCGTGGCTTTGGAGACGGGTGCTTGCGCTTCTTTTCCATACGCTTTTGTGACCTTACGGGTTTCTCTTTTGGCTTTTTCTGACCACCTTCCGCAGTCGGCAGGCTCTTCCCGCACTCCATGCAGAAAGAAGCGGCGCTATCAGCAAGATCGGCGCCGCAATAGGGACAATATTTCATATTCAGCACTCCTTTGGGCAGTATTCGGCATTCATGCCGGGTTTCACGACCCATTGGGGGACGATACGATTATACCACAGCGCCTTTTTCGTGTCATCGGCGCAAACCCTGCCATTTAGTCTGCCATTTCGTGAGACATTTTGTATTCCTCAATAGCCGGGAGCGGAAAAATCGTATATATTTATTTTGCGCAGCGGGGCTCATCTTCCCCGCCGCCGCAGCTTCTGTGCCTGCTTCCTTAAAGCGGAGTGCTTATTCCGGTGGAAATCAGATCTGCCACACGATATAATGAATTTACAAGCATACTTTGTGTGCAATACACGCAATGAACGGCGATTTTTGTTGTCTATATAGGTGAAAGGCCTTTACGCAGAGAGAAGGGAGGGCGCAATGAGAGACCATGAGATCATAGAATTGTACTGGGCGCGTAACGAGAGCGCGATTGCCGCCACCGCAGAAAAGTACGGGAGCTACTGCCATACGATTGCATATAACATACTGCGTAACAAAGAGGATGCGGAGGAA
>ENA-OUNS01002556-OUNS01002556.1-human-gut-metagenome-genome-assembly--contig:-NODE-2556-length-11325-cov-47.474091_pt1 | contig 11325 bp, 8 predicted proteins | sample MGYA00243237_ERZ505104 | MGnify/ENA primary metagenome ERZ505104 (study PRJEB26097, sample SAMN02711295) | human gut metagenome | biome: Gut microbiome | host: Homo sapiens | place: Denmark...
CATCGCTCGACCTCTACTGCATGGAGGAGACCCACTACAAGAACCATCGCGTGAGCAACGTCTATATAGAGCAGCAGCGCGACAGTAGGGTCAACCACAATGTGATAACGCTCCACAACGGCGTGACGCGCAACCGCCTCGACCTGGTGTTCAAAGGAGAGGGCGCGGAGTGCTATTGCAGTGGCTGCGTCATCGCGGACAGAAAACAGCACGTGGACAACAATACGCTCATCGACCACCAGGTGCCTCACTGCACGAGCAACGAGCTCTATAAGTATGTGCTCGACGACGAGGCGGTGGGTGCTTTCGCTGGACGCGTCCTCGTACGCCACGGAGCACAGAAGACCACCTCGCAGGAGACCAACCAGAATCTCGTGGCCACGAAGACGGCAAGGATGTACACACAGCCAATGCTGGAAATCTATGCCGACGACGTGAAATGTGCGCACGGATCCACGATAGGACAACTCAACGACGCTGCGCTCTTCTATATGCAGCAGCGCGGCATCAGCCAGAAGGAGGCCAAACTGCTCCTGGAGTTTGCCTTCATCAACGAGGTCATCGACAAGATGGACCTCGAACCACTGCGCGACCGTCTCCACTACCTGGTGGAAAAGCGTTTCCGTGGCGAACTGAGCAAATGTGTAGGCTGCAAAATGTGCCAGTAGGACCGGCAGGATTCATTCATCAAAAGCAAGAAGCGTAAAGCCATGTTGGATATAGAAAAAATAAGGAAAGACTTCCCCATTCTCAGCCGTGAGATCTACGGCCGTCCGCTGGTCTATCTCGACAACGGTGCCACGACCCAGAAGCCGCTCTGCGTGCTTGATGCCATGCGCGACGAGTATTTGAACGTCAATGCCAACGTCCACCGTGGTGTCCACTGGCTCTCACAGCAGGCCACTGACCTCCACGAGGCGGCCCGCGAAACGGTCAGGAAATTCGTCAACGCCCGTTCCACCAGCGAGATCGTTTTTACGCGGGGCACAACGGAGAGCCTGAACCTCGTAGCTTCGTCCTTCGTGGAGGGCTGCATGGAGGAGGGCGACGAGGTCATCGTGAGCACGATGGAGCACCATTCCAACATTGTCCCTTGGCAACTGCAGCAGCAACGCAAGAACATCCGCCTGCGGGTCATTCCCATGAGCGACGACGGTGCGCTGCTCCTCGACGAGTACGAAAAGTTGTTTAGCGAGAAGACAAAGCTCGTCAGCGTCATGCACGTCAGCAACGTCCTGGGCACGGTCAATCCCGTCAAGGAGATCATCCGCATCGCCCACAGCCACGGAGTGCCCGTGATGATCGATGGCGCACAGAGCATCCCTCACATGAAGGTCGATGTGCAGGACTTGGATTGTGAATTCCTCGCTTTCAGCGGCCACAAGGTCTATGCGCCCACGGGGGTAGGCGTGCTCTACGGCAAGGAGGAGTGGCTCGACAGACTGCCGCCATACCAAGGGGGTGGCGAGATGATAGAACGCGTAAGCTTCGACCACACCACCTTCGAGCGTCCGCCACTGAAATTTGAGGCTGGAACGCCTGACTACATCGCCACCAACGGACTTGCCAAGGCTATCGACTACGTCTCAGCCATTGGCATGGAGAATATTCAGGCGTATGAGCACGATCTCACCGACTACGCCCTGCAGCAGCTCCACGAGATCGAAGGAATGCACATCTATGGCCACAGCAAAGACATGGAGGCTGACGCCGTCATCTCCTTCAACGTCGCCGATATCCACCACGCCGACCTCGGCACGCTCCTCGACCAACTGGGCATTGCCGTGCGCACAGGCCACCATTGCGCCCAGCCTCTCATGGACCGCCTCGGCATACTCGGCACCGTGCGCGCGTCGTTCTCCTTCTACAATACTCGAGAGGAGGTCGATACGCTCGTAGCAGGACTGCGCCGCGTCATCAAGATGTTCTGAAAATGATTCCGCTGGGCAAAAGATGGAGCCATCTATTGCATTTTTGACCACAAAATTTTGCAATATAAGAAAATCTCCGTAACTTTGCACCTGGATTTTGTCCTATGGTGTAATGGTAGCACAACAGGTTTTGGTTCTGTTTGTAGTGGTTCGAATCCGCTTAGGACAACATACAAAAGGATTCCTTTCCGAAGAGAGGAATCCTTTTGTTGTATTGCCACTTATTATATCGTCGTTTGTTGTATGGTGATTGTTGAAGCGTAGTGAGTTATATTGCGCTTGTATTGTACTGCAACACAACATTTCACTCAAAATAGGCACGAAACGCCTCTGCCTGCTCCTCCAACAATGTGGGTTGACCATTGGCGTAGCGGTTCCACACCTGCTGACACGGAGCCAAAAGGGGGAGGGGAGAGTCGGTAGTACGCATCAGATAAGGGTCGCAAGCCTGGAAGGTCTCCAGCACCTGCACCACCTTCTCGGACTTCAGTTTCATCAGACGAGCCAGTTCTACCACCTCGGGCGTGTCCACCACCATGGTGTGGGGCACAAGCCGGAAGTAGAGATCGAGGATGAGGACCAGCATGACAGGCTTCAATTCATGGTCTTCAGCCAATGGCAGAAAGAAGTCCTCAAACGTGTTGCGCACCTCCACCCCCTCGTAGAAAGCCTGCTCACAACCGAACCCCTTCATCTTCCGCAGCCGCGCAATGTCTTTTGCGAGCCGACGCGGCTTCTGGGCGTAAGTTTTCCAGACCAGTTGTAGCACCAGGCGGTCACGACGGTCCATCTCCTGCAGTTGCTGGTGGATGAATTGGGGCGGAAGATGTAGTTCCACAGCAAGATCAACAGCCTCACGCGCATACACCGCTTTCACGCCCGTAGGACGCTTCAGGTAGAGTTGCAACACGAGCAGCCAGTAGTCGTCGTTCCAAAGGGGATGGGTAGCCATACGCATTATCTTAGGTTTTCTATACTTTATCTTTAGATGTAATCCTTATCTACGGCGCACGGGCTGACCGGCCTGGTCAACTCGTTCACCGTTAATATAGATATCAAACGTCGGTCCGTTCGACCAACCGTCGTCAAAGTCCTGCTTGCTGCCTCCCAAGATCTTCACGTCGTCGAGGGAAAATTGCAGCGGGGAGACCTTCAGCGTAGTGGGATTTTCACCATCGATACCGATAAAGATTTTGCACTCAAAGTCAAACTCCACGACGCATTGTTTGCCACCAACATTGAGCGACAGCGACAGAGGCTCAGGTGCAAGGCGCACATAACCCTCCGACTCCTTGTCCGAAAGGCCTCCGGACAACCCATATCTGACCAACAGGTTCTGCAGCGGCGCAGAAGCAACAGCACGCGCCAGGGCCGTATCCTTCAGACAGGGCGCCACGAGGCTGATGGGGAAATTGGGGATGGTAATGTGCTGGTCCCCATAGCCACCTACGACGTATTGCAGCGGCGCAGCAGAATCGGGGAGCATGGCCCGTATCATACTATCCTTTAAGACATCCTGCCCACCACGCAGGTCAGTGCGGTAGATGCGAAAGTAGCACATATCGTAAGTGCCTGCCATCGTGTCGCAGATCCGCTTCACGTTGGCCTCCCGATGGAAATAGCTATTGGTCCAACGCGGGGTCGCACGGTGGCAGCTGCCCAACAGACTAACCGTCACAACGGCGAAAACAGAGAAAAGAACAGACTTCAATCTTTGTAGCTTCATATCTTTGAAATTTTAAATAACTGCCTTTAGATAACGAAATCTGCACCGAATTATTGCACCATTGCCCTTTTTATGACCTTTTGGCAACAAAAAAGAAGCACGACATGATGGAAAACGAGTCTTTTTTTGTAATTTTGCAACGGAATTGAAACAGTCAATGTGTACCAGCTCCTATTGATGATATCATCACAACAACATCACACAATATGCACACCAGCGACTATCTGATCATCTTCATGAAAGTTTTGGGCGCGTTGGCCCTGCTTATCTATGGCATGAAGGTTATGAGTGAGGCGCTCCAGAAGATGGCCGGCTCTCAACTGCGCCACATCTTGGGAGCAATGACCACCAACCGCTTCACAGGAATGTTCACGGGAATGTTTGTCACCTGTGCCGTCCAGTCCTCTTCCGCCACCACCGTCATGACGGTGAGCTTTGTCAATGCCGGTCTATTGACCCTTGCCCAAGCCATCTCCGTCATCATGGGTGCGAACATCGGCACCACGCTCACGGCGTGGATCATGTCGCTTGGCTTCAACGTCGATCTGACCATGGTCGTCTTACCTGCCTTCTTTATCGGCATCATGCTCATCTATTCGAAGCGACGGCGCTTCATCGGCGATTTCCTCTTTGGCATTGCGTTTCTGTTCTTTGCCCTTGTCCTGCTATCGGCAGCTGGCAAAGAACTTGATTTGGAACACAATCCTGACGCCATCCACTTCTTCTCCTCCTTTGACACCCATAGCCATTTCAACATAGTGGTCTTCGTGCTCATTGGCACCCTCATCACCTGCATCGTGCAGAGCAGCGCAGCTGTCATGGCCATCACCATCCTGCTGTGCTCCACGGGCGTCCTTCCGATCTACTTTGGCATTGCCCTTGTGCTGGGCGAGAACATCGGCACGACGGCCACGGCCAACCTCGCGGCGCTGGGAGCCAACACACAAGCCCGAAGGGCGGCCCTGGCCCACCTGGTGTTCAACGTCTTTGGCGTGGTATGGGTGCTCTGCCTTTTCTATCCCTTTGTCGATGCGGTCTGCTCTTTGGTAGGCTATGACCCAACGGGCGCTGGTACCTCTCAGACACAGAAGGCAGTCCTCCTTCCGATTGTGCTGGCAGCGTTCCATACCTGCTTCAATGTCACCAACACCTTCCTGCTCATCTGGTTCATACCCCAGATAGAGCGTATCGTCTGCCTGATCATCAAGCCGAAGGCCAAGCAAGACGAGGAGGACTTCCGCCTGCGCTTCATCCAGGCTGGCATCATGAAAACCCCAGAATTTGCCGTACTGGAAGCCTCCAAGGAGATCCACTCCTTCTCTGGGCGCATCCATAGAATGTTTGGAATGGTGCGCGAGTTGCTCGGGGAACAAGATGGCAAGGCCTTCGTCAAACTCTATTCGCGCATCGAGAAATACGAGGGCATTTCAGACAACATGGAGATAGAGATTGCCAAATATCTCGACCAGGTGAGCGACGCCCATCTGAGCGACGACACCAAGGAGAAGGTGCGAGCCATGCTGCGCGAGATCTCAGAACTGGAGTCTATCGGTGACGCCTGCTACAACATGGCGCGCATCATCAGCAGAAAGCGTTCGGGCAAAGATGAGTTTACCGAGGATCAGTACAACCATCTCCACCAGATGTTTGAACTGACCGACGATGCGCTGGAGCAGATGACACAGATCCTGGTGGCCCACCGCGGCAGCGTGGACGTCAACCGTTCTTTCAACATCGAGAACGAGATCAACAACTACCGCAACCAACTGAAGAACCAAAACATCAATGATGTCAATGAGCACAAGTACTCCTATGCCAGTGGCACGATGTATATGGACCTCATCAACGAGTGTGAGCACCTGGGCGACTATGTGGTCAATGTCGTTGAGGCGCGCATGGGCGTGAAGCAGCACGAGCCAGAACCAAACATAGACTAACGACCGCCCACACCCGCTCTACCAGCACGAGAAGCCCCGACTGTACAAACTCCTGTACCGTCGGGGCTTCTTGCCAATAGGCCTTCCTATAGCACACCAGCAAGCCCTTCTCCATTGACTCGAGCAAAACACAAGAACCAAGAAGGATCGCTTGCAAAAAGAAAGGCTGACTCCTTTTGGGAACCAGCCTTTCTTTTTTAGTTTATTTCTTGCAATAAGCAAGCCTAATTTCTTGCTCCAAGCGAGATTACTTCTTGTTCAAAGCGAGATCGAGGGCGACGGCGATAGCCACCGTAGCACCTACCATCGGGTTGTTGCCCATACCCAGGAAGCCCATCATCTCGACGTGAGCAGGCACTGAAGAAGAACCTGCAAACTGAGCGTCGGAGTGCATACGGCCCATGGTGTCGGTCATACCGTAGGAAGCAGGACCAGCAGCCATGTTGTCCGGGTGGAGCGTACGACCCGTACCACCACCAGAAGCCACTGAGAAGTAGGGCTTACCAGCGAGCGTGCGCTCCTTCTTGTACGTACCAGCTACCGGGTGCTGGAAGCGGGTCGGGTTGGTGGAGTTGCCAGTGATAGACACATCGACATCCTCGCTCCAGTTGATAGCCACACCCTCGCGTACGTCGTTAGCACCGTAGCAGTTGACCTTGGCACGAGGACCATCAGAGTAAGCCGTGCGATCCACGACCTTCAGCTCGCCCGTGTAGTAGTCGAACTCCGTCTTCACATAGGTGAAGCCGTTGATACGGCTGATGATCATGGCAGCGTCCTTGCCCAGACCGTTGAGGATAACGCGGAGCGGATTCTTGCGCACCTTGTTGGCCATCTCGGCAATCTTGATGGCACCCTCGGCAGCAGCAAACGACTCGTGACCAGCCAAGAAGGCGAAGCACTTCGTCTCCTCGCGGAGCAGACGGGCAGCCAAGTTGCCGTGACCCAGACCCACCTTGCGGTCGTCGGCCACAGAACCAGGGATGCAGAATGCCTGCAGACCCACACCGATAGCCTCTGCGCAGTCGGCAGCAGTCTTGCATCCACGCTTGATGGCAATAGCAGCACCGCAGACATAGGCCCACTTGGCGTTCTCGAAGCAGATACGCTGCGTCTCCTCACACATCAGATAAGGATCAACACCTGCCTCGTCGCAGATCTGATTAGCCTCCTCTACGCTCTTGATGCCCTCAGCGTTGAGAGCTGCAAGAACCTGCGCCTCACGACGCTCCTGACTTTCGTAACTTACCTTTCTAATCATAGTTATGTTTCTCCTTATTATTCTTTACGTGGATCAATCGCTTTAACAACACCCTGCTCGGCAGTGGTACGACCGTAGCTGCCCGTGAACTTCTTCACAGCCTCGTTGGCGTCCATACCGTTCTTGATGGCCTCCATCATCTTGCCGAGGTGAACATACTCATAGCCGCAGACCTGATTGTCCTTGTCGAGGAACTGGCGTGTGATGTAGCCCTCGGTCAGCTCCAAGTAGCGCGTACCCTTAGCCACCGTGCCATAGAGCGTACCCGTCTGTGAACGAAGACCCTTACCCAGGTCCTCAAGACCGGCACCGATGGTCAGACCGCCCTCAGAGAAAGCGCTCTGCGTGCGTCCATAGACAATCTGGAGGAAGAGCTCGCGCATAGCCGTGTTGATGGCGTCGCAGACGAGGTCGGTGTTCAGCGCCTCAAGGATCGTCTTACCCGGAAGAATCTCGGATGCCATGGCGGCAGAGTGGGTCATACCCGTGCAACCGATGGTCTCCACGAGCGCCTCCTGGATGATACCGTCCTTCACGTTGAGAGACAGCTTGCAGGCTCCCTGCTGGGGAGCGCACCATCCCACACCGTGGGTGTAACCCGAAATATCAGCGATCTCCTTGGCATAAACCCACTTTCCCTCCTCAGGAATGGGAGCAGGTCCATGGTTGGGGCCTTTGGCCACAACGCACATGTTCTTTACTTCCGATGAATAAATCATAATAGAATTATTAATGTTTTGTATTGATAATATTTATACCGTTCACTTATCAAAAGACAGGCTGCTATCTTGTTGATGTTACCCTGTGAAAGGACCAACGCAACGCCGTGTCCATATTCGCGTACAAAGGTATAAAAAATAATTGATTCCTATACTAAATAATGGGGATTTTATTTCCCCAAGGGCTCTTTTTTGACTAAAAAATGCTAACTTTGTACACAGGTTGCGCCACTCCTGCCCGATGTGGCGAAATCAGAACACTTACACAGCGAAGGCCAGGCAACTTCATCCGCCCCAAGGCCCCACTTCATAAGACGATACAAAATGAAAAATCATATTGGCAGGACGCTGCTGGTCCTCATACTATTTATCCATTCGCTTACGTCACTGGCCTCTAGGCACAGTAAGTACACACCCCTCATCCGCCAAGTGAGGGGATGGCCGTCGGAAAAGATCCTCTCCAAGGGCGACCAGTTCTTGCAAAACAAGGAGGAGGACAAGGCCCTGGTGATGTACATGCTCGTCTGCTCTCGCACCAACGGAAAGCTGACCATCACGCCCTCCACAGCCATTGAGGGCGTCTCCGCCGAGACCCTCTTCGGCGGCAAGGCCTGCGACATCTTCTCCCTCACGGGACAATTGGTGCGCAAAAACGCCCAGAGCCTCAAGGGCCTTCCCGCCGGCGTCTATGTCGTCGGTGGCAAGAAGGTCGTAGTGAGATAAGATCGCCACAGACTTAGAGCCGCTGGAGTCTCACTCCAAGACTTCCACTTCCACAATCCGCCAGTCAGTTTCCCATCGGGGAGGCCCACTGGTGGATTTTCTTTTCTCCCTTGCCTCCACGTATCCACCACGCTTTCATCTCCCATCGTCCTCGCTTCATCCTCCCTCCCCCCAAGTATCATTTCCGTATCGTTTCCGTATTGTTTCCGCTTCCGGAAGCGAGAATGATAGGAGGACGATAGGAGAACGATACGGGAACGATACGAGAACGATACGGGATCAATACGGGATTGATACGAGATCGATACGAGACCGATATGCTTCTGTTTCCAAGCGAAGATATTAATAAAAAGTTTAGTTTTTCCATCAATATTTATATGTGTTATTTTTTACATTTTACCAACTCAAAGCACCCAGTTTCTCGTCCAAAGACAAAGAACACTCGATTTGCCAAGACGAGGCATCTATACAAAGATAACCTCTCGCCCAACCGAATGCAAGCCGATTAGCATGAATTAACAACCCATTAACTTCTTGTCCGTATCCATTTAACAAAACCCGCACCAAGCAAAAAGCCTTAATTACTGCATTTTTCCACATTCTTTCCACTGTAGTATCCGCAAGCAAGCTGCGGCTACCCACTTCAACCTATTGACACGTTTCGTATTTACACACAAGATAAAAACGGTAAATGAACACAACAATTAAGACTGATCTCCTACATGAGGAAAACAGCCCTTTTGGTCGTCTTTGCCCTTGAAAAAAGACTCTATTGTCGATTACGTTACATCTTTGTTACATCGTGGAGTTTGACTTGATTCGTAGCAGTCAAAACAAATCATATATTCATGTGTGGACAGCAAGGGTATTTCAGCGTTTGCAGAAACAAGTATCTTCAGAAAATGTTTTCAATGATTGGTGTTGCAGAAAAAAGGTTGTAACTTGTTGTAAAAGTTGTATTTGTTGTTTTCCCTAACTCAGCAGGACGTATTGGCAACAACACAAACCCTATCACTCGATTTTCCGGAAGAACCAGAAAAAAGCTATCATCGGCAAGGTCTCCATTTTATAACACCTTTAAATACCTTAAACGCAATGAACAACTACAGCATCACGGCAAGATTCGTCAACGTAAAAGCTCTTCGAGATCTACCAGGCCAAAGCAAAACTCATTTGTCAAACCCTAAAACGAACAAGAAAAAATCATGGATGAAAAGAAAGCCAGGTGTGGCGATAACACCGCCATAACCATCAAAAAAAACGAGTTATGGCTGAGTTATCACCTATAAGTCAGCCATAACTACGAAAAAAAAGGAGTTATGGCGGCGCTATCCTTGCATAATTCAGATTTTTTTGGTATCTTTGCACCTGTAAGATGGAGATATAAACCGAATAAAATTAGAAAGTTATGGGTGTAAACGGGATTATAGGGCGTGAGTACGAGCAAAAACTCATCCAGGAGCGCTGTGAAAGTAGCAAGGCCGAGCTGATAGCGATCTATGGTCGCAGGCGTGTGGGAAAGACTTTCTTGGTCCGAAAAATGTTCAATGACCAGTTTGCCTTTTCGTTTATAGGTATGTACGAAGTGGAGCGCGCAGTGCAGCTGGAGCAGTTTCGGATGGCATTGGAGCAGTATTCCAAGCAAGCCGTACCCAGACTGAAAACCTGGTTTGAGGCATTTGCTGCTTTGCGGGAATATCTGTCGGGAATATCTCAGCAAGACCCGATTGTTCTGTTCTTTGACGAGTTGCCGTGGATGGATACACCAAAAAGCAATTTCATCGCAGCTTTCAGTTTCTTTTGGAATTCATGGGCTTCTATGATTCCCAATCTCAAACTGATCGTGTGTGGTTCTTCCACCACGTGGATGCTATCAAAGTTTATAGGCGACAAGGGAGGGTTGTACGGTCGCGTGACTCGTCAGATCTACCTCTCTCCATTCTCCTTGGGCGAGACTGAGCAGTTCTTAAACGAACTGAAAGGGCTCAAGCTTACCCGCCAGCAGGTGTTGGATGTGTATATGATACTGGGTGGCATTCCTTACTATCTTGACATGCTGGAGCGAGGTGTGCCCTTGGACGCGTGTATCGATAGGTTGCTTTTCTCGCAGGATGCGCCATTGCGTGGAGAATTCGGTTTCCTCTTTCGATCTCTCTTCCACGACTCCAAGCATTATCGCAAGATAGTAGAGGTACTCTCGCAAAAAATGAAGGGGATGACACGCAAGGAATTGATGGATGAGCTGAAACTGAAAAGTGGCGGACAGTTGTCAGAAATCCTGGAGAATCTGCAGAAATGTGATTTTATAAGGAAATACGCTACTATAGGAAAAAGTGAACGGGACGCACTTTATCAGTTGACCGATTTATACTCACTGTTTTACACCCGTTTTGTGGCTAACAACAGTGGGCAGGACAAAAGCTATTGGAGCAACATGCGCAATTCGGGAAGCCGAACAGCCTGGAGTGGTTATGCTTTTGAGCAGGTTTGCTTCCACCATATCCCACAGATCAAGAAGGCATTGGGGATTTCAGGCGTGTTGGCAAATGTCTATTCCTGGTCTTGCAGACCGTTTGCGGATGCTACCGGTGCGGAGTGGCGAGGAGGTCAGATAGACATGCTGATAGATCGTGCTGACGGAGCGATCAATATTTGTGAGATGAAATACGCCAAGGACGAATTTGTCATAGATGCCAACTATGAGCAGCGGCTGCGAGAAAGAATGTCGTCATTTGCCGTGGCGACCAAGACGAAGAAGGCCTTGCTACATACTTTTATCACGATGTATGGGGTGAAGCGGAACACGCATAGCGGATGGGTGAATAGTGAGGTGAAAATGAATGATCTTTTTGGATAGAGTGCAAAAGCATAATAATACTCAAAGAATTGGAGGAAAAGCATGGGGATTGAGAAAATAATCGTATATTTGCAAACAAAAACCAGGGAGCTATGGCAGAGACAAGAAACAGAAGGTTGCCCGTAGGCATTCAGTCATTTGAGAAAATCAGAAAGGATGGATACCTTTATG
>ENA-OUNS01002557-OUNS01002557.1-human-gut-metagenome-genome-assembly--contig:-NODE-2557-length-11317-cov-3.903925_pt1 | contig 11317 bp, 12 predicted proteins | sample MGYA00243237_ERZ505104 | MGnify/ENA primary metagenome ERZ505104 (study PRJEB26097, sample SAMN02711295) | human gut metagenome | biome: Gut microbiome | host: Homo sapiens | place: Denmark...
AATATTTATATTTTTTATTTTATTATATAGCACCGTCATTGTGATATCATTTTTCCAGTCATTCACCGCATTTGTCCAGATATGTTTTTACATTCTTCCGGACAATGAAGATTTTAACTCATGTCAAATGATTGCAAAAATTCCTGTTTTAAAAATCATTTTTCAATCATTGTGTATGTCATTACTGACATCACATTTTCAGTCACTTTATAATAAGGAAGAAACTGATTACACTTGTAACCTCTTTTGTAATATTCCGATATGCCATAGAAAGCTGTAATTTGCTTTTTATGGCTCTTTTGCTTTTAGTGAAGGAGTATATGCAGACTTTCTCTTTAATCCACTGGGACGCTTTTCGTCAAAAGTGGCTCCGCATTTTTGTTCATTATTTTTCTTGACAAAAAATCTTTTATCTGAACCACTCATTTTCAGCAAATAAAAAATGCCCCAGGCATCCGAAGATACCCAGGGCGTGTGTGATATATTTCCCTTGACCAAAAGAGGTGCATTTAGTTTCTTAGTTCCTTGCCTTTAAAGGCTCTTACTTGATAAATACCTGTCCATTGTAATAGCCAGCCATCCATCCGGACGGTGCCTTAATCCATACATCGTTTCCGACTGCATTCACCTCTTTACAGGTGATAACTGTACCGGCATCTAGGCAACCGTCATTGTCTTTATCGTGTTTCTGTCCGTCTGCCGTAAGCTGCGAATGCTTCTTGGCAGCATAATTTGTTCCAGGGCCAGTACGCACTTTCAATTCTACTTGCAGTGTGTATGCTTTTCCAACTGCATACTGAGGGCTCTTCGCAACCTCTGGTGCGGATGCACTCTGCTTGCTGTTATATACAGATGTCAATTTAGCCTTACTTGCTGGTCCGTATTTTCCATCCACTTCTAACGCATAGAATTCCTGGAATGCAAACAGAGCTTTTTCAGTATCTCCACCGAAGGATCCATCCACTCCGGACTTGCCACAAGAGTATCCGCAGCCAATCAACATCTTCTGCATCTCTTTTACTGCATCTCCGGAATCTCCTTTCTGAAGATAATTCCTTACGCTCACTGTGCCAGCATTGCTGACTTCTCCGGTATATCGATAAACATACTTCCACGGCTTGTTGTAATAACTCCGGATGCAGATCTCTCTACCTGTCTGATCTCCAGACTTTCCTCCTGTCGTGGTTCCTTTTTCATTGATACTTGCATGCACCAGCTTCCCATTTCCACAATAGATGGCTGTATGACCGTTGCCAAGGAGAACATCTCCTCGCTTCATTCCGCTTCCGGTTGACAGATTCACGGATGCGATCACATTCTTAAATCCAATATTCGGCAGAACTTCCGGCATATTACCAGTGTACGTTGCACCCTTCTGTTTTGCTGGGATTCCGGCGTTTTCCAGGCAATTGATAACCAGCCCGGAACAATCATAGTTTGGGTTGCCCCAACGGTCAACCTGGTCGTACCCGTGAGTATCGTCCAGTGCAATCGCTTCTGCCATTGTTACGGCATTTTCAATCTTACTCACCTTTGTTTCCTCCTTCTGATAAATTTTTAAATATTGCTCACCATAAGAAGCCCTCGCTTTCTTTACAGCTTCTCCGGTATTCTTCGGGGATTCAAACTTCACCAGGAAGATATCTGATGCTTCCTGGACGGAAGTTGCGGTCTGCAATACCTTCCAGACACTCTTATAGCTCGTCTTCAATTCGCTCAGCATGTACTCTGTCTGCGTCTTCGCATCTCCGATGGACACTCCTCTGGACTTAACCAGATCGTAAAGGCCGGCCTTTCTTCCGGCAGATGTCCACTGACAGAAACCATAGCCATACTGTCTGGAATCCCCCAGCGGATGCAGAAATAATTCTCTTGTGATTTTTCCGCTGTCTACCGCTTCGGTGTAGGTATCATCGGTATACTTATACCCCAGCATTTTTTCACAAAGATTTTCCAGATTCCGGGGATTCGCTCCAGATTCTGCAAAAACATTCCCTATTGCTCCACATGCTCCGTATACGGTGCATCCAGCAGCAATCAGACCATCAAACAAAATGTCTGTGTATTCATTCCGTTCTATTGCCATTTGTAAATACTCCTTCGCGTAAAAGAGTGAGGATTTCTCCCCACTCGGTCATAAGTACGTGTCTTCTTCTGGATCTATTTCTTCATCGTCATCCGGGTGCAACTGTCCCATCTTATCCATCAATACGAAAGTCAGCGGAACAAACACCGCAAATAGAATCACCAATGGCCAGAAGATTCCTGCCAGGAACAGAAAAACAATCAGCAACGGATAGTTTGGCTTTCTCGGCTCGTAATACATGCCGTTGTCCTGGCAATAAAGCTCTTCGTCTTCATCCTCCATCCGGCACAGTGTCCGGATACCCCAGATATAGACCGGCTGACACAGCAAAATCCCCAAAAGGTACACCAATAGGATTTTTAAGCCCATAGCTCCTCTCTCCCTTCTCCGATCAGTTCTGAGAGCCATTTACCTTTCCATCGTCCAAAAGGTCCTTAACTTCCTTGAACCACCAGTCAATAATTTTCAGCAGCACCTCTTCGGACATGATTACCTGCAACCACTTAGGCAGCAATCCTCTTGCCTGCTGTACTACCCATTTCAGTTTCTGTTCTCCCTGGCCGGACTCTTTGTAGATATGTTCAGCGTGCAGGAACAGCTCGTACACCTCTTTACGGATGCCCTCCAGTCCTTTCGCTTTCGCATACTGATATACGACCACTGCTGTTATAACGACCAGCACTGCGATCACCAGGATCAGAACCGGAATCGGCACCTGGTTTAAAAAATTCAATAATTCCATAGAATCAATCCTCCTAATATGCTTTGTAATCTCTTGATAGTTCCCTGTATCGTTTTTAATTGTTTGAATGGGGAAATTATTGCCTAACCGCTATACGAGCGGATATGAGGCAAATACAGCCTTCCATTTCATTCCCCTGTGATATGGTTTACTCCCTGCCTTGTCAGAAAGTTCTCCAGATCATGTTTCTGCTCCAGCTCATAGTCTAATGCGGCGTGCATGTCCCCGTTGCACTTCGCATCCGGGATTCTCTGTACTGCTTTGGCTGTTGCCTCCGACAAACAAAGAGAACCGTCAAGAGCTTTCAGCATCATGTACTGTAACTCCTCACGGTTCTTCTCTTTGTCATCCTGTTCTTTTTGTCTGCGTGCCCGTTCGTCTTTCTCCGCTTCTGCACGTTCCTGGATCCGTCTTTCCAGTAACCAGAAACAAAATGCTACGATGGCAGATGGCACACCGGCAGCTATCAATAACTGCATTGGTTTCTCCTTTCTGATTTTACTTCGGATTTTCAGAACTAATCTACTTCCGTGGCTCTGCTCGTATCCGCATAGGCTGTCCCTCCTCTGCTCTCAAATGTTATCTCATCATCGTCACAGTCTGCATACTTCCGGCACGCATACTCAACAATGTCAAGATCTGCCTCTATTTCTTCCAGGCTCTTTGTGGGTGTTCCCTTGACCAGAAATACCAGGTCATAGATTGTCGACCAGAGCTTTGAGATAATCTGTAGCTTTGTCATTCTCTTTCTCTTCTCTCTTCCTTCTTCCGGAATAGGTGGTAATGCGGCTTCTCTTCTCCGAAAAATACCCAGCGAATATAATCGTCCAAGATAATTCCCAGTGCAGACAAAAAGAACCATAATGCCGTGAACTGAGGGCATATCTGACCGAGGATATTTCCAGGCATATTGCTATAGTCCCACATACGCAGACCGAGCCATACGTTCAGAACCAGTCCGAACAGAAATTCTATTGCCGTGATCCCTGTCGCCGCAACTAACTGTTGCAAAACCAGTGGCATGCACCGGTTCTTCTCATTGATTGCACCGCAGATAGTGAAGCACAGGCCTCCGCAGATTATCATTGCCGTGAATGAATAGCCACGGAAGATAATTTCCAGCAAATAATAAATGCTCCCTCCGAAAAGAAAGAGCATTGGATATTTGATTATGCTTTTCATTACGAGATACCTCCGGATGCCAGAATCTTCATGTAATCTTTCAGAACCTCATTCTGGAACTCTTCCGGAATCTCAGCTCCCCACTGGATCTGCTCCAGATCACTTGCTTTTTCTGCTGACTTAATCCACATATTGACCGCATTGCAGTAGGTCGTGTTGTAAGACACGAAAAACATTGCCCGGTCTACGATATTCTGCATGTCTGCCGCAGAGAAATACTTGCAAGGATGCCCGTCCTCATGGTATTCCAGTTTTTCCTCTCCAGCCAGTAACTGCATTTTCTTCCCAAAAAGATTCAACTGATCCTTTTCTGTCAAACTGAAATGCTCCACTCCGGAAGATGTACTCACATCTACTCCGGCGTAAATCGTCTCCTCACATGCAGATGCGATTTCCCGGTATTTCGCTTTTCTGGCATCCTCAAGGCTCAGATTTTCTACACTGGATGGATCTGGTACTTCCTCCGCTTTCTTAAGCCAGTAGTCAAAATCGGCTTCGATCTCTTTCTCGGTTACTTCTCCGTCGTAGTGGAACTGCACTTCGTCACATTCCCAGACTTTGTATTTACTTTTCTTTCCATCTAGGATCTCTTCTCTCTCCACCAGCTCGATGCTCTGTCTTAGAATCACATCTGTACCAGAAAACACCGGGTAGATTTCAATCTCCGATGGCTGCGATAAGTAAGATTCTCTTCTCATTTTCTACTTCCTTTCCGTGCTTACTTGCACTGTATGAACACATTTTGAATAGCTTATCAAAACAATACTCCATCCGGAATTTCAAACTGTTGCTATGCTTTATCCAGCCTTTGTATGCTGCAATCCGGCAGGCTCTCCACCATGGGATAAATCCTTTCGCCTTGAAATCTTCCCAGGCTCTGAGCACTTGCCTCCGGATTCTCCGGAATACCCTCCCACGGATGATCGTGTATCTCCTCCGGACTACATAGCCCATCATATCAACTCCGGGCGTCCTTTTCTTACTGCCTTTCCTTCGCTCTTCCAGGTTCTCCCGTTCTTCATCAAACGAAGCTACCTGGTAGAATTGCCAGATATCCTTGATTTTCAATCCGAACTTATCATGCGCCCAGACCGTGGCTTTCTTCATTGCTTTTCTCAGCTTCGAGATGTCGCCGTAAATCGTGAAATCATCCGCATAACATACAACCGCATAGACAAGCCTATTCCGCTTTCCTCTGCGTATTTGTGCCTGCTCGTAGATGTATCTCAGAACATAGCTCATAACATAATTGAACAGCCATGCCGGAAGATATCCGCCAATACACAAATGGTTCCCAGGATAATTGCTCATAAGAGCACCCAGGAACCATAGCATCACTTTATTTTTGCCGATGTCTCTTCTCAACATCTCCATCACGATATCCACCGTTACCGATGGATAGGCTTTCGTTACATCTCCTTTGATTGCTACAACCTTGCCGTGGAATTTCTTTCTCAGAAGTCTTTCAATCTTCCTCTTTCCAGCAACTCCGCCTTTCTTCGGGATGCTCCCATACTGGACCGGCAGAATCTTTGCCCGGAAAAGAGGTTTTAAAGCAAAGACAGCGATATACTCAAACACCTGCTGTTCCGGAGATTCCTGGCAGATGTCTCTTAGTTTCTGCGTCAGCCCATCCACCCTTTGAAATTGGCGAATCGGCTTTAATTGCAGATCACGGTCAACGATACGTTGTGTCAGCATCTTCGCAACTTCGCTCTCAGCCTCCAGGGTTCTCTTGAAATCCTGGTTCAGCCGGTCTTCTGCAATCTGACGCTTCGTGATCTTTCCGGTCTTGCATAGCAGACGTTGGAAATCGTTTCTTCCACGCTTATTCCGGAAACATTCTATTACGGCAACCTCGTTGAATTTCCAGTCCTCAACATTCACGGTTGCCGGTTTGCAATAGGTTTTCATCAAACCTCCTTACTATCATCTGGTTACTGCCGTGGCTTTCCCCGTAGGTACTAGCCTCGTTGGTTTCAAGTTATTTTCGCACATAAGCGTGGATTATACGGTGCAATGATTTTTAAATACTTTTTAATGTACCAGTTGCTCCGAGAGAGCCGTTCCAGTTAGCGTTAGACGGACCATTGTTCGAGTTACGGCAAGGAACGCCGCCATTACCGCCGTTGTTCAAGTTACCAAAGCACCAAGCCGCACGAACACCAGACGCCGCAGGGCCGCAATAGAAGCCAGCTCCCACTCCAACGCCGCTTCCGCTTGCGTTGGTCGCCTCCGGCCATAGAACATCATCATTGATTGCATTATCAGTAATATACTTCCATGTCCAGGCAGCCGTATCTTTCGGAAATACCAATGTTGGAACATTTACTTTTTCGTAGTTCTCATTGATTGCAGAGCCTACTTTTGACTGATCGTAACATTTGTAGCAATCAAAACAATAATTCTCATTCGCATCCTGACTCCACTGCCATAATTCATCGGAGACAATCAGATAGGAACCATTCATGAACTCTACGCCCTGAATCATTCCAGGTTCTTTTCCGGATGTCGGGCTGTATCGGCTACCATCTCTACCAAGCACATTGTCATTCCATCCGGAATAGTACGGAGCAGTAGACAGCATTGTCGTACCGACTACCGTGTCAAAAGTCTTTCCACCGTTGTCCACGTACACTGCGGAATAGTCTGTGCCGTCAATGTTCACAGTCTCAATCGCTGTGATTAACTTCGCATCAAAAATGGAGTATGCACTGGCAGCGTTTCTATCGGTCGATGCATTGGTTCCCAGCATGACCGCAGAACCCACGAACAGGTTTGCCGCCTGTGCTGTGGTCAGAATTACTCGCTCCACTCCGGTCTCAGCCACGGCTACCGTGTACTGGAAACTGTAGCTTGAGCATCCTTCAATCTTTCCGGAATTTCCTTTACGTCCATATTTCAGACGCATCATAGCATCCAGGAACTTCAGAAGTGATCCAGATGCTCCGGAATACTGTGTTCCTCTGGCTCTCCATCTGGTTACTCCGGTTGAATGTGAGGTACGGTTGACCGGTGCCAGTCCAGTTCCGCAAGTGATCGCTCCGTCTACGTCCAGACCGGCGTAATATTTCGGATGTGCCATGTACTCATGCACTTTTCCGGTTCGGTCTGTACCTTCTTTCCAACGTTTGTAGCCTGGAGCCGGTGTACATCTGGTTTTCAGATATTTGTAATCCTTGTCCTGCCATTCACGCTTGTAGGTGTTCTTCTGGATCATCCAACACAGATGTTCTCCACCTCTGACCTTTGCTGTATCGTCAATGTGTTCCACGTAGAAAATCTCATGGGAACCATCTGCTTTTTTTTCTGCCGCAACCTCCAGACACCAAAACTGCGGAAGGTGTGCAAACGGATCATTACCGGCTGTAGATTCTGTGGACGGTGTACATGTCAGTCCTGCGGAATCATCCGTTAAGGTTCCGATCATGGACGTACTCTTATCATATCTTGGTGTCGTTACGCCGTGAACTCTGGAATCAACCAGAACATTTCCGAACCATCTCTCCAGCATCTCCGCTTTCGTGAAAAGCTCCGGATTATATTGAATCTTCCACCATTCAGTAAAAAGGGCATCTACCTCCGCTTTGGAAGTAGCTGCCGCAACTTTCTCTTTATATTTCAGATCCATCTCTCCAGCAATCTGATCTCTGTGAACTTTGACCAGCAACTGCATGGTCGTGTCTCTGGGGATGTTGATTGTCTCGCTCATTTTCTGCCTCCTATGCACTTAAAATGATTGCGTCAAGTCCCTTGTCATCCGGGTTAATCTGGAACGCAATCGTGTTGACCTGGTTAATAAGTATCTCTGTAGCCTCTTTCGCCTTAGCAATGGCATCCGCAGTATTCGCCTGCCTGTCCTTCTCGTTCTGAATCCGGACTTTTTCACTGGCGGTTCTTGTCTGCTCCGCAGATGCTCTGTCTGATTCAGCCTGGGATCTCGCCTGCTCAGCCTGGACTCTGGCAGTTTCAGCCTGTGACCTGGACTGTTCTGCTTTATTCGCATTATCAGTAGCCAGTTTGGCGTTCTTAGCCGCCTGGATTGCCGCAGAAGTCGCACTATCCGCATTCCCGGCTGCTGTAGATGCCAGACCAGCCGCCTGCTTTGCATCCTGCGCCGCCTGGTTCGCTGCCGTTACAGACTGCTGGATCGCTGAGTCAATCTGTTTTGCAGAATCAACGACTTTCTGTAAAGCTGTCTGCTGTGTTTTGCTGGCCTCTGTAGCTTTCTCGGTTGCAGTCTGCTGTGTCTTTCCGGCTGCGGTAGCTTTCTCGATTGCATCCTGCTGATCTTTACCATTGGCGATTGCCGTAGTCAGATTCTGCAATGCAGCTTTGACTTCCTCAGACTTCGTGTTGATAGATTCTACCTGCTCCTGCATGGTAGTCACCGACTGATTGACTGACTCTTTGATACTGTTGTAGCTTTCATTTTCCTCGTGAATCTTCTGCATGCAGGAGATAAAAGCTCCTCGCACCTCTTCTCCATAGACCGCATTTCTAAGCTGATCTATTTCCTGGGAAATATCTGCCATTTACTCCACCTCCTCGATAACAGGCTCCTCTCCGGCAACATTCTCTTCCGATGCACCCGGGACTTCTTCCGGATTTTCAAAAAGCGTAATCAGCTCTTCTTTTTCTTTCTCGAAAGTATCCTGTTTCTCTTTCGCCTCGGTTTCATAATATTCTTTCAATTCCTCTTCATATCTGGCTGTATCGTCCGCAAGTTCGTTTGCAGCATTTGATCTGATTTCAGCAAGCACTCCGCTTAGAATCCCCTCTGCCATAAAAATAGGCAACCCGTAAGCCGCCATCGTGTTTCCAACCTGCCTTGTGATTGCCTGTTTCGCATCAGCATAAATAACACTAAGCGGTCTGCCCGGCTTTTTCTTCTCTTCCATCTTCCTTTACCTCCTGCTCTCTTTTAATGGTTCCTACAGCTACACTGTTTTTCGCTACCTTTTCCGGTGCGTCTCCTCTCGGAAAAATAATTTCCATCTTCTTGCCTCCTTCTTAGTTCCAGTAACCTACTATGATTCCGTTGTAAACTCTGAGATGTGAATACGTCCAACTGTTACCGTTGTTCGTGATCTCACATACAATCGGTATTGCTCCGCTAAATGCGGTATATCCTCCAGCAGAAATCGAACCTATCTTGAAGTTCTTCAGCGTGTACCAGTTTCCAATCAGATTGCAACCCATATTCACGCCATACTCATCGTAAATAGAGTTCGCACGGCTGAAACATAACATTGTCGTGTATGAGCTGGCTGATGCGCTGGCTTTCTGAGCGAACGCCATGTACTTTCCCTGTGGCTCCAGGTCGAACACCAGCCCCTTATGAGAATTGTTCTGAGCCCACTGGTTTGTGCCAATACATCCGACATAATAACCATCCCGATAGAAATGGTTTCCGCTTTCATCGAATACCGCTCGTTTCTTTGACGAAGACACGCCATAATCATAAATGGCTATCTCTCCTGCACTGATCTGCACATACTTACTGCTGTTGTTGAATGCCGTAATTACTCTGTCATAATACTGAGTAACATATGAACCAAAATCTCCCTTGCTTACCTTGCTGATAATATTATCGGCATTGACTTTGATAGATGCCTTCAGATCTTCCTCGCCTTTTGTTGCTCTCTTGACCTCTGCCTCGATGGAATCTTTCAGCACGCTCAACTGGCTTTCTGAGTATGCGGATATATAACCAAGGATTTCAACATCCGTGATATATACAGTCGTATCCGCCACATAGTTATAAAAGTATGTGTAAAAATACGATGGCGTAGCTTCGGCTGTAAATTCAAACTGTTTCCATCCACTTCCAAGTTCTCCGGCAGTCGTAAGAAATGCTTTTCCGTCAATCGTGGCTCGTATCCGTGCTTTTCCGGAATCTTCCGTATCACAAGCAGCTTTGAACCTTACAGTCACTTTCCCTTTTTTCGCCCACGGTCTCTGGTACCATGAGAGGCTATATGTCGAAGTATTATTCTCTATCTTCGCACAGCTTTTTCCAGAAAAGGTAGTCTGCGTTATTTGTGCAGCACTACTTCTATTCCATCCGGTAAACTTATCAGTGCTATCCGAAAAATTCCCATTGCTACAATAATTGTGCAATGAGTTTTCGTATACTTCGGACACAGTTGCAGATACTTTCCCGACTTCGACATCCAGTCTTGCATCGATATCGTCCAACAGTTCCTGCATATCCCTCAAACACCGGATATCCGTTACATACAATACGCTTCCGGAATATCCGTATACCGTCACAGCTACAGACTTTGCAGCTTTCGTGATCTTGACCTCTTTGCTGTATGCATGGTATTCATCTGCGGTATATCCACTGAGATAAGCCGTGGACTTATTTTCGGAAAATCCGTACTGGATATAAGACGGTCGGTACTTTGAACCTTCCGGATACGCCGCTTCAACAGCGATCTTATAATTGCCAGCCTCCAGGGTTCCCAGACTCTGTGTCAGCGTTACTGCTCCGGTTCCGAAAAAGGTCAGCTTAAAGGCGTTCATGTTCAGAAACTCCGACTTCTCCACCTTGCAAATGCTGGTTGCTCCGGATATTGAGAATCTGGCCAGATCCAATGTTTCCTGTTCTCCACCGGTTATATAATTCTTTCTGGTAACTCTTTCCTTAACACTTCGCACAGACAGTTCAATGCGGTTCTCCATGTTGGAAATAGAATTTTCTATTTCTTCCCTTGCCACTCTTACTGTATTGTCTGCGTGCTCATTGGCTGCTGTTTCACTTTCGGATATCTTCGTCTCCACGGATGTCCGATACCCGGCATCCAGGGATTCTGTCTTCACAGAATTTGCCAGCAGCATCTTACCGTTAATCTTTCCATCCATCGTCAGAGCCACACCGTCTATAGGTCCGTCATATCCCTGGCTGTAATGAGCAAAACCGCCAAGTCCCCATCTCCACAGGTTCTTGGCTTTGTTCTTATAATCCACATCATCAGCAACGATGAACTCATTCGGAACGTGTACTGCATATCCACTGGCTACCTGTTTATTTATTAGGTCCTGTGCACTTCTGAGAGCCTCCTGCAAGATTTCTGTCTTACTCGGCAAGGATTTTATTGTCTCTTCCATTTCAGCCGTACTCTGACGGTTTGACGAGGTGTAGGACTTAGCACTCGTCTCATCACCCAACGTAACGGTGTTGTTCTTGAAGCTGGTAATATACACTTTCTTCTTTGTCAGCGGAAATTCCCGGTCTAAACCGTTCGGTGTGGAAACACACTGGATCATGTTGCCGATCTCAAATCTCTGGAAAGATTCAT
>ENA-OUNS01002558-OUNS01002558.1-human-gut-metagenome-genome-assembly--contig:-NODE-2558-length-11316-cov-4.190036_pt1 | contig 11316 bp, 9 predicted proteins | sample MGYA00243237_ERZ505104 | MGnify/ENA primary metagenome ERZ505104 (study PRJEB26097, sample SAMN02711295) | human gut metagenome | biome: Gut microbiome | host: Homo sapiens | place: Denmark: Copenhagen...
AAGCCATCCAGCGCCCGCTGCGAGAGGCCGCAGCCAACTGCGGCTTGCCGCGGCCGTGTGAATATATGGCCGGATTTTCCGAAATCTTAGGGCACGGGCAGATCATCGAGCACCTGCAGAATGCCATAAAGCTTCAAAAAGTATCCCATGCCTATATTCTGGATGGAGAAGAAGGAGCGGGAAAGAAAATGCTGGCCCGGGCCTTTGCTCAGACACTCCAGTGTGAACGGGGCGGTGTGGAGCCCTGCGGGGAATGCCATTCCTGCAAGCAGGCACAGAGCGGCAATCAGCCGGATATCATTGAAGTGACGCATGAGAAGCCCGCCAGCATCGGCGTGGAGGATATCCGCGGTCAGCTCTGCGGCGATATCCAGATCAAGCCCTATAGCAGCCCATATAAAATCTATATTGTGGACGAGGCAGAGAAGATGACCGTACAGGCCCAGAACGCCCTCCTGAAGACCATTGAGGAGCCGCCTGCCTACGGCGTCATCATGCTGCTGACCACCAATGCAGACGCATTCCTGCCGACCATTCTGTCCCGGTGCGTGACCCTGAAGCTGCGTCCGGTGAAGAATGAGATCATCAAGCCCTATCTGATGGAGAAGTACCATATTCCCGATTATCAGGCGGAGGTATGCACCGCATTTGCCAGGGGAAATGTGGGGAAAGCGGAACGGCTGGCCCAGTCGGATCAGTTTACGGAGCTGAAAAGCCACCTGATTCATCTGCTTCGGCATCTGCGCGATATGGAGATCTACGAGTTGACCGAGGCGGTGCGTTCGGCGTCCGAGTATAAGACGGAGATTAACGATTACCTCGATCTGATGGCTCTGTGGTTCCGGGATGTGCTTCTGTTCAAGGCCACCCGCCAGATTGACGGACTGGTTTTTGCGGAAGAAATTAATGATATCAGCGCCCAGGCCCAGAAGAGCTCTTATGAGGGGCTGGAGCGGATTTTAAAGGCACTGGAGAAGGCCAAGGTGCGGCTGAAGGCCAATGTAAACTTTGAGCTGACCATGGAGCTTCTCATGCTGACGATAAAGGAGAATTAGAATGGAAAAAGTCATAGGCGTCAGATTCCGGAACGCGGGAAAAATATATTTCTTTTCCCCCGGAAAGCTGGACATTCCCAAGGGAAAGCATGTGATTGTGGAGACCGCCAGAGGCGTGGAGTACGGATATGTGGTAGTGGGCACCAAAGAGGTGGAGGATAAGAAGATTATCCAGCCCCTGAAGCCGGTGATCCGGATTGCGACCCAGGAGGATGATACAAGAGAGGCGGCCAACCGCTTCAAGGAAAAAGAGGCATTTAAAATCTGCCAGGAAAAGATTAAGAAGCATGGATTGGAAATGAAGCTGATCCAGGCGGAATATACCTTCGATAATAACAAAGTATTATTTTATTTTACCGCGGACGGACGTATTGATTTCCGTGAGCTGGTCAAAGATCTGGCCAGCGTGTTCCGTACCCGTATTGAGCTGCGGCAGATTGGAGTCCGGGATGAGACTAAGATCTTAGGCGGTATCGGCATCTGCGGCAGACCCCTGTGCTGCCATACCCACCTGTCTGATTTCGTGCCGGTGTCCATTAAGATGGCCAAGGAGCAGAACCTGTCCCTGAACCCTACGAAGATTTCCGGCGTATGCGGCAGACTGATGTGCTGCCTGAAGCATGAGCAGGAGACCTACGAGGAGCTGAACAGCCATTTGCCGGGACTGGGGGATTATGTGACCACAGCCGACGGACTGAAGGGTGAGGTGCAGAGCGTCAACGTGCTGCGCCAGAAGGTAAAGGTCATCGTGACCGTCGAGGGCGACGAGAAGGAGATCCGGGAGTATCCGGTGGAGGAGCTGAAGTTCCGCCCGAGAAGAAAGAAGGGCGATAAGGGCGACAAAGGCGGAGCGGCTGATAAGGAACTGAAGAAGCTGGAGGCCCTGGAAAAGCAGGAGAGGAAATCAAAGCTGGATGACAATTAAGTTAAAGGATGGAGAACGGCTGGACGATCTGCAGCGAAACGGCTATCAGATTATCCAGAATCCGAGTAAGTTTTGTTTTGGCATGGATGCGGTGCTGCTGTCCGGGTTCGCGAAGGTGAAGCCGGGGGAGCGGGCGCTTGATCTGGGAACCGGCACGGGGATTATACCGATTCTGCTTCGGGGCAAGACACCGGGGCGTGATTTTACCGGGCTGGAGATTCAGGAAGAGAGCGCGGATATGGCCAGGCGAAGCGTGGAGTTAAATGCTCTTTCGGATTCCGTTTCCATTGTCCAGGGTGATATAAAGGAAGCGGCTTCGATCTTCGGGGCGGCTTCTTTTGATGTGGTGACGTGTAATCCGCCGTATATGATCGGGCAGCATGGGTTGACGAATCCGCATCTTCCGAAGGCGATCGCGAGGCATGAGATTTTGTGTTCGTTTGATGATGTGGCTTGTCAGGCTGCCCGGGTCCTGAAGGACCGGGGGCGGTTTTTTCTGGTGCACAGGCCGTTTCGGCTGGTGGAGCTGATGGCGACTTTGACGAAGTATAAGCTGGAGCCTAAGAGGATGCAGCTGGTGTATCCTTTTATTGATAAGGAGCCGAATATGGTGTTGATCGAGGCTTGTAAGGGCGGGAATTCCAGGATCCGGGTTGAGCGGCCGCTGGTGGTTTATGAGCGGCCTGGGGTTTATACGGAGGATGTTTTGGAGTTGTATCGGATGGTGTGAATGTTGTGAATGTTGTGATGTTGTGGCTTAGGGTGACTGCCTGGTTGGTTGTTTGGTTGTGAGAGATTGGGAGGCTGCTCGGGAGGTTTTGGGCCATCGGCGCTGCGCTGGATGGCTGGGAGGTAGTGGTGGCTGTGGTACTTCGGTTGGTGAAGGGACGGCGAGGGGAGGCAGGCTGCTGGTGGTGACACGCTGCGCCCCCTGCTCGGCTGCGGCGCCGGTTTGCTGCCATTCGCGCAAACTCGCTTCGCTCAAACAGTGCGCTCGGTGGCAGCAGCTATCCTCACCTCGCTGACGGGGGCTCCGCTAACGTCACCACCAGCAGCCTGCCTCCCCTCGCCTGAGATTCAAAGCGAGAGATCGCAACGCGTAGCGCATTGAGTATCGAAGCATACGGGCACTTTGCCAGAAATGAATCACTGAGAAAGTGAAGAAATGAAATAATATCGGCATAGCATGGCGCGCTGAGTATCGAAGAATACAGGCACCTTGCCAGAAGAGATCCACAGAGAAAGTGAAGAAATAAAACAACATCGGCACAGCATGGAGCGCTGAGTATCGAAGAATACAGACATCTTGTCGGAAGTGAATCACAGAGAAAGTGAAGAAATAAAACAACATCGGCACAGCGTAGTGTGCTGAGTATCGAAGAATACAGACACCTTGCCAGAAGTGAATCACTGAGAAAGTGAAGAAATAAAACAACATCGGCACAGCGTAGTGCGCTGAATACCGAAGCATACAGACACAAGTCAACAAATAAGAACAGCGAATCCCTTGCACTACTTAAAAAAAGCCCAAGGGGTGTGCAGAGGGGGCGCGGCTTTGCGGCCCCTTTGCGGTTTTCAAAGTTCCCAAACTTAAACAAACCCCCGCGGTCAAGCGGAATAACCCCCACGGTCAAGTGGAATATCCTCCGCGGTTAAGCAAAACAACTCCCCGCGGTCAAGCGAGAAAAGAGGCAAATTATGAAACAAAACGGAAAACTATACTTATGCGCCACCCCCATAGGAAACCTCGAAGACATCACCCTTCGAGTACTAAGAACCCTTCGGGAAGTGGACTTAATCGCTGCGGAGGATACCCGCAACAGCATAAAACTTCTGAATCATTTTGATATAAAAACCCCCATGACCAGCTACCACGAATACAATAAGATCGATAAGGGCCATGTCCTCGTGGAAAAGCTGCTGGCGGGTACAAACATTGCGTTGATCACAGATGCAGGTACTCCGGGTATCTCAGACCCCGGGGAGGAGCTTGCCGCCATGTGCTATGAAGCCGGAATTGAAGTGACTTCACTTCCGGGTCCTGCTGCCTGTATCACTGCTCTGACTTTGTCAGGCCTGCATACCAGGCGTTTTGCTTTCGAGGCTTTTCTTCCGGCGGATAAGAAAGAACGAAAAACGATCCTGGAGGAGCTTTCCTGTGAAACAAGGACTATTATCCTGTATGAGGCACCTCACAGGCTTGTACGGACTCTTGGTGAGCTCAGAGAGGCGCTTGGCAACCGCCGGATGACTCTTTGCAGAGAGCTGACCAAGAAGCATGAGACGGCATTCCGGACTACGATCGATGATCTGATGGATTTTTATAAAGATGAGAAGCCGCTGGGTGAGTGTGTTCTTGTGATCGAGGGCAGGAGCCGCAGTGAGATGGAGGCGGAGAAGCGTGCTTCCTGGGAGGAGATTTCCATTGCGGAGCATGTGGCGATGTATGAGCAGCAGGGGAATTCCAGGAAGGATGCCATGAAGCTTGCTGCCAAGGATCGTGGTGTTTCCAAGCGGGATATTTATAAGGCGCTTCTGGATGGAGAAGATTCTGCTGAATGATCAGGTGTAATTGTGGTACGGATCGTAGGTAACGTGATCGTGGATGATTGAATAAGCTGCATACTGTGACCAAGGATTTTTGGGAACGTATGTGGCTTTTTTTTGTGGTAATAAAAAGTACTGTGCGGATTTTGTCGAAATGATTTGCTTGCAGTATAGACCATATTGTGCTGCGTTTTGAGATTGCATTTAATAAGATACTTTTTTGCCTGTATTTCCTATGATTTTGCGTGGAAATACAGGCTTTTTTGTGCTATAATAAACTCTGTATTCGTATGTAAAAAATATTTATTTTACAGGTATAAATGACACTTCCGGAGCGGGTTTGAGAATTGCTTTCTGCAAAATGAAAATACAGTATTTCCTGAAATTAAAAGATCAGTTTATCTTGTTCAGGATTTGATGTAATGATTTCTGAAGCTGCTATGGTTCTGCAGAAATGAATTTTCAAACACGTCCGGACGACAAGAACAGGAGGAATGACATGGGCGCAGAGAATACAGAATACGGCGCGGATCAGATCCAGATCCTGGAAGGACTGGAAGCCGTACGTAAGAGGCCTGGAATGTATATCGGAAGTACCTCCAGCCGTGGACTTCATCATCTCGTATATGAGATCGTGGATAACGCAGTCGATGAAGCACTGGCTGGTTTTTGTACGGAGATCCATGTAGATATCAATCCGGATAATTCCATTACAGTTACAGATAATGGTCGTGGTATTCCGGTTGGTATCAATCATAAGGCTGGTATTCCGGCAGTTGAGGTTGTATTTACCATTCTTCACGCAGGCGGTAAGTTTGGCGGTGGAGGATATAAGGTTTCCGGTGGTCTTCACGGTGTTGGTGCATCTGTTGTAAATGCACTTTCCGAATGGCTGGAGGTTACCATCTACCGAGAGGGTAAGGAATACAAACAGAGATATGAGCGTGGCAAAACTATGTACCCGCTGAAGGTGGTAGGTGACTGTGATCCGGGGCTTTCAGGAACGAAGGTTTATTTCCTTCCGGACAAGGAGATCTTTGAGGAGACTGTTTATGATTATGATATCCTGAAACAGAGACTTCGTGAGATGGCTTTCCTGACTAAGGGTCTTCGTATCGTTCTGGAGGATAAGAGAGAGGGACAGGAGCGCGAGAAGGTATTCCACTATGAGGGTGGTATCCGTGAGTTTGTAAGCTACCTGAACAGAAGCAAGGAGGCTCTTTACCCGGAGATCATTTACTGTGAGGGTGAGAAGGACGGCGTGTCTGTAGAGGTTGCGCTGCAGCATAATGATTCCTATACAGAGAACACCTATGGCTTTGTAAACAATATCAATACACCGGAGGGTGGTACACACATTACCGGTTTCCGTAATGCGATCACCAATACATTTAATGATTATGCACGTAAGAACAAGCTTCTCAAGGACAGTGAGCCGAACTTAAGCGGTGATGATATCCGTGAGGGCCTGACAGCGATCGTCAGTGTTAAGATCGAGAATCCGCAGTTTGAGGGTCAGACCAAGCAGAAGCTTGGAAACAGTGAGGCAAGAGGTGCGGTAGACAGTGTTGTAAGTAAACAGCTGGAGATTTTCCTGGAGCAGAATCCTGCAGTTGCCAAGGCTACCGTTGAGAAATCTGTTCTTGCACAGAGAGCCAGAGAGGCAGCCAGAAAGGCACGTGACCTTACAAGAAGAAAATCCGCACTGGACAGCATGTCACTTCCTGGAAAGCTTGCAGACTGTTCTGACAAGAATCCGGAGAACTGTGAGATCTATATCGTAGAGGGAGATTCCGCGGGCGGTTCTGCCAAGACAGCGAGAAACCGTGCCACACAGGCAATCCTTCCGCTGCGTGGTAAGATCCTGAATGTTGAGAAGGCACGTCTGGATAAGATTTACGGAAACAAAGAGATCAAGGCAATGATCACTGCCTTCGGAACCGGAATCCATGAGGATTTTGATATTTCCAAGCTTCGTTATCACAAGATCATCATTATGACCGATGCCGATGTTGACGGTGCGCATATCGCAACACTGCTTCTGACCTTCCTGTATCGTTTCATGCCGGAGCTGATCAAGCAGGGATATGTATACCTGGCGCAGCCTCCTCTCTATAAAGTGGAGAAGAACAAAAAGGTATGGTATGCATATGACGATAATGAGCTGAACAATATCCTTACCGAGATCGGACGTGACGGAAACAATAAGATCCAGCGTTATAAAGGTCTGGGTGAGATGGATGCCGAGCAGCTCTGGGAGACTACTATGGACCCTGAGAAGAGAATCCTTCTCCGTGTGACCATGGACGAAGCTGCCACATCTGAGATCGATCTGACATTTACCACTCTTATGGGAGACAAGGTAGAGCCAAGACGTGAATTTATCGAAGAAAATGCAAGATTCGTTAAGAATCTTGATATCTAGGAGAATAAAGAAGAATGGAAGATAATATTTTTGACAAAGTCCACGAAGTGGATCTGGAAAAAACGATGAAGGAATCTTACATCGACTATGCCATGAGTGTTATCGCCTCACGAGCTTTGCCTGATGTAAGAGACGGTCTGAAGCCGGTACAGCGTCGAGTTCTGTACTCTATGATCGAGCTGAATAATGGTCCTGACAAGCCACACAGAAAATGTGCGCGTATTGTCGGTGATACCATGGGTAAATATCATCCGCACGGTGACAGCTCCATCTATGGTGCGCTGGTCAATATGGCTCAGGAATGGTCCACAAGATATCCGCTGGTTGACGGGCATGGAAACTTTGGTTCCGTGGATGGTGACGGTGCGGCTGCCATGCGATATACAGAGGCACGTCTCAGCAAGATATCCATGGAGATGCTTGCTGACATCAACAAGGATACGGTTGATTTTCAGCCGAACTTTGATGAAACAGAGCGTGAGCCGGTTGTGCTTCCGGCACGTTTTCCGAACCTTTTGGTAAACGGTACTACAGGTATTGCGGTAGGTATGGCAACTAATATTCCGCCGCATAACCTTCGTGAAACTATCAATGCAGTTGTTAAGATCATTGACAACATTGTAGAAGAAGACAGAGAAACAGCTATGGAGGAGCTTCTTGAGATCGTAAAGGGACCGGACTTCCCTACAGGAGCGACCATCCTCGGAACGAGAGGAATCGAGGAAGCTTACCGTACCGGACGTGGCAAGATCCGTGTCCGTGCGGTGACGAATATCGAGACTTTGCCAAACGGTAAATCCCGTATCGTGGTTACCGAGCTCCCGTACCTTGTAAACAAGGCACGTCTGATCGAGAAGATCGCAGAGCTTGTCCGTGACAAAAAGATCGACGGGATCACAGACCTGAACGACCATTCCAGCCGTGAGGGTATGCGAATCTGTATTGATCTTCGTAAGGATGCCAATGCCAACGTGATCCTGAATCTGCTTTACAAGCATACACAGCTGCAGGATACTTTTGGTGTGATCATGCTTTCTCTTGTTCCAAATCATGGAAGTATGGAACCGAAGATTCTGAATCTGAAAGAGATGCTGGAGTACTATCTGGAGCATCAGGAGAATGTAGTTCGCAGAAGAACACAGTATGATCTTAATAAGGCACAGGAGAGAGCCCATATTTTGGAGGGTCTTCTGAAAGCACTTGATAATATTGATGAAGTGATCCGCATCATCCGCGGTTCCCGCAATGTACAGATCGCCAAGCAGGAGCTGATCGAACGTTTTGAGCTGACAGATGTGCAGGCACAGGCGATCGTGGATATGCGTCTCCGTGCATTGACAGGTCTGGAAAGAGAGAAGCTGGAGGCTGAGTATGCAGAGCTTATGGAGAAGATCCGCAAGTTCCAGGCAATCCTTGCTGACCGCAAGCTCCTTCTCCGGGTGATCCGTGAGGAGATCCTTGCCATTGCAGAGAAATACGGCGATGACAGAAAGACTTCCATCGGATACGATGTATATGATATCTCTACAGAGGATCTGATCCCGAGAGAAAATACAGTGATCGCAATGACAAAGCTTGGTTATATCAAGCGTATGACCGTTGACAACTTCCGCAGCCAGAACCGTGGCGGCAGAGGAATCAAGGGTATGCAGACGATTGAGGATGACTATATCGAAGAGCTTCTGATGACGACAACGCACCATTATCTCATGTTCTTTACTAATACAGGACGTGTATACAGACTGAAGGTATATGAGATCCCGGAGGCCGGTCGTACAGCCAGAGGAACTGCGATCATCAATCTTCTGCAGCTTGCACCGGGAGAAAAGATCACAGCTGTGATCCCGCTTCGTAAATATGAAGAGGGTCATTATCTGATGATGGCCACAAAGAAAGGCCTTGTGAAGAAAACTCCGATCAAGGATTACGAGAATGTCCGTAAGACAGGTCTTACAGCAATCGTTCTCCGTGATGATGACGAGCTGATCGAGGTTAAGGCTACTGATAATAATAAAGATATTATTCTTGTGACCAGGGACGGACAGTGTATCCGCTTTAAGGAAACAGATGTCCGCAGCACAGGCCGTGCGTCCATGGGAGTAAGAGGTATGAATCTTACTGACGGAGATGAAGTTGTTGCCATGCAGCTGAACACTCAGGGAGATTATCTGCTTGTAGTTTCCGAGAACGGAATGGGCAAACGTACAGCTATGAGTGAGTTCGTTGTCCAGAACCGTGGCGGTAAGGGTGTGAAGTGCTACAAGATCACCGAGAAGACCGGAAATGTTGTCGGCGCCAAGGCTGTCAACGAAGAGAACGAGATCATGATGATCACTACAGAGGGTATCATTATCCGTCTGCAGTGTGCGGATATCTCTGTTCTTGGAAGGATCACCTCCGGTGTGAAGATGATCAATCTTACAGAGGGTGTAACCGTTGCAAGTATCGCCAAGGTAAGAGATAAAGATCCGGAAGCAGATACAAATGCCGAAAAAGCTGACGGAGAAACCGGCGATAACGAAGAAGGCTCTGCAGAGGAAGCTGTCACAGGCAGTGAAGAGGAATAAGGTCGAGGATAAGTCATGACGACGACAAAGAAAAAACGCAGAAAAAAATCAGTAAAGAAGCTGAAATACTCTAATAAAAAACTGAATTTTGTCCACATTGCGACACTGGCGGGGATCATTCTGATCCTGCTGGTGATCGTTCTGGCGGCCAGAGGCTGCGGAAAGATCAGCCACAGAACTCCGGAGGGGGTTGTGGAAGGCTACATCAAAGCGGCAGCAGCAGGCAAGAATAAAAAGATGCAGAGCTGTTACAGTGCGGATAAGTTATCGGATGAGGCGAAAACAGAGATTTCCTCCACGATAAAATATTTTCAGGCCCATGGAGTAAAGGATGTAAATATCGACAGCTGTGGCTCCATTTCTGAAAACAAAAATTATTCTTATGTTTATATCCGCTATAATCTTGTTCTGGAGAACGAGCAGGAATATCCATGTATCAGTACCTATCTTGTAAAGGTCCAGGACAAAAAGTATTATCTGTATGCGCCTTCTGAGATTTCAGATAAGATCAGCCAGCAGGCTGCTAAGGATTATCAGAAATTTATGACTACGAAAACCTATACAGATTATACAAAGGCTTATGAGGTTTTTCTGAAAAAGAATCCGGGATACGAGGATAAGATCGCAGGGAAACTGAACGGATAAAGCAGAGGCGGGAGGATGTAAGAATGAAGCGGATTTTGCTGATGGTGCTCAGAAATATAGTCTTTGTTCCTTACTGGTGGATCAAGCTTTGCTGGTATGCAGCGCATACAGATGATTATCCGGAAGAGAAGAAATACGCATTCCTGAGACTGGTAGATGAGCATGCTATTGAAGGCGGAAATATCCATATTGATGTGCATGGAGCTGAAAATATCCCAAAAGAAAAGGGATTTATGTTTTTTCCGAATCACCAGGGACTGTTTGATGTGCTGGCGATCATCCGGGCATGCCCTGTTCCTTTTTCGGTAGTTGCCAAGAAGGAAGTTGGAGAGATTCCTTTTCTGAAGCAGGTTTTTGCCTGTATGAAGGCCTTTATCATTGACAGGGAAGACCTGAAGCAGTCCATGCAGGTCATTGTCAATGTAATACGGGAAGTGAAGGCTGGTCGTAATTATCTGATCTTTCCGGAGGGAACCAGAAGTAAAAACGGAAATCATCCGGGGCCGTTCAAGGGCGGCAGCTTCAAGACTGCCACCAAGACGAAATGCCCGATCGTTCCGGTTGCACTGATCGATTCCTTTAAGGCTTTTGATACCGGTTCTACAGAGAGGATCACCGTACAGGTGCATATCCTTCCTCCGATGTATTATGAGGAATACAAAGATATGCATACCACAGAGCTCGCAGAAGAAGTGAAGAGACGGATCGAAAAGGTGATCGAAGAGAATATTATGTAAAAAAGAAAAGACTTTGATGAAGTTGGAACAAAAACATCATCAAGGTCTTTTTTTTTGTTGTATGTTTTATATAAAAACGAAACGTTTTATTTGTGAATTGTTTGGCATATACAACCAAAAGGTTTGATGATAACATAGAGACATCCATACAATATAAATAAAAGATGTAAAGAGGACGAACAGATGAAAAAAGAAGAATACCTTTCTCTGATTGATGAGGTGATCGCACAGGGACCGTACACGGATACCTGGGATTCTCTCTGTGAGCATCCTGCGCCGAAGTGGTATGCAAGAGATAAATTCGGAATTTTTATCCACTGGGGTGTTTACAGTGTTCCGGCTTTCGGAAACGAATGGTATCCCAGAAATATGTATGTGAAAGGCAGATCGGAAGAGCACACGTCTGAACTCCAGT
>ENA-OUNS01002563-OUNS01002563.1-human-gut-metagenome-genome-assembly--contig:-NODE-2563-length-11303-cov-5.839616_pt1 | contig 11303 bp, 8 predicted proteins | sample MGYA00243237_ERZ505104 | MGnify/ENA primary metagenome ERZ505104 (study PRJEB26097, sample SAMN02711295) | human gut metagenome | biome: Gut microbiome | host: Homo sapiens | place: Denmark: Copenhagen...
CACCCTTAACCGCAAGGGGTGTACCCTGTGGCGGCGGGGCGGCGGGGTCTTGCCCTGCACCCTTAACCGCAAGGGGTGTACCCTGTGGCGGCGGGGCGGCGGGGTCTTGCCCCCTTGCGCTTGCCGTGTGCCGTCCTTGCGGTTGCGTGTGCGGTCTGTCCAAAAAGAAAGGGCGGGGGCGTTGTGCCCCCGCCTTGTGCGGTCTGCGTGTTCAGTTGTTCGGGGTCAAGCCAAGGGCAAGCGCCTTTTTCTGGACTTGTTCAACGGTCTTTGCAATCGCCCTTTGCGTCACGCCAAGATAGGTTGCAATCGCCTTGTAACCTTTGCCCTGCATACGCAGTCTTAACACCTGTGCTTGACGGTCGGTCAAGTCCAGTCGTGCAACGGTCGTTTCGTAGTCCTCTACGGTCTGCCGGTCGGCGGTGTAGTTGCCGTCACAGTTGTACCCGCCAAGGTCGGCGTACTTGTGCAAGCGGTAGTAAATGGTTTCAAGCCCGTTTTCGCTGTCCTCTATGTAGGTGTAACCGTTGCGGGGGTCGGTCTGCGTTGCGCGGCTGTCCTGCACAGCTTGACGCACAGCGCGGTAAACTTCCTGTACCGGGGTTGTGGTTTCGTCACGATATGCGCGGCTGTCCTCTGTGCGGATATAGACACGGCGGGAAAGTCGGCGGGTTGTGTATGGCGTGTCAAGCCAAGGGGCGGCGGGGTCTGCGTGTTCGGCGGCTTGTTCGAGAATGGCAAGGGCGGCGGCGTTCACAAGGTCGATACCGTCGGAAAGGGTTTCCCCCACAAGGGCGGCAACGGCTTTTTCTGCGTCCTTGTCCACGGTTTCGGTTGTCAAGTCACCGTCGGCGTTGTACGCCGTGCGGGTTGCCTTGTTCGTTGCCGTGCGCAAGTTGTCCAGCGTTGCAAGGTCGGCGGCTATGCCCCTTTTCAGTTGGACTAATGCGGGGTTGTATCCGTTGTCGGATACGGTTTCACGGTCGGCGGCGGTCTTGCGTTGCGGGTCAATACACTTGTTCAAAACAGAGTATGCAACGGCGGTTGCAAGGGCGGTCAATTCCTGTGTGCTGTCCTTGCCGCTTGCAAGGGCGGTTTCATAGTTGCGCTTGACTTGTTCAAAGTCGGGGCGGCTTTTCGCCGTGTTGGTGGTGTTGGTGTTCATGTTTTCGTTTCCTTTCTGCCGTGTCGGTCGGGCGTGTTGGTGGTGTTGGTGGTGTAGGGGTTGCCCGCCGTGGTTGTCCGGCATGGATAGATTACCACAACGGCGGCACAATGTCAACACAATTTTTTTGCATACACAGACAACCGCAAGGGGTGTACCCTGTCCGCCTTGCTTTTTCCGCTGTCCGTGTCGGTCTGTCCGCCGTTTCAACTTGCCCTTTCTGTGCTATGGCAAGTAGGGGGGTGGTTATGGTATTTTTGCCCCCTGTCCTTGCCGCACACAGATGTAGTCGGTTCATCTAACTGACACGACCCATTTTTAACTCAGCCCCTCAACCCCTTGTGTTTCAATGCTTTTCTGTCCAGAAGAATATTATTGGTTAAGCCTTTTGCGTGGTTGCTTTTATCACAGGATTCAACTTTCCAAAAAAGAAAAAGGCTTAACTGCGCAGCCTTTTATTTACCGTTCATTTTGATTTGTTTTTTCTTATTCTGTCTATATTGTTCCCTTATATCTAAGTAGAATCTATGCTATAATATAGCATATCAAGTAAATTAAATAAATTACTTCTTGCATCTGAAAGGAGAGTCCCTCGATGGCTCAGATTATCCAGTTAGACTTCAACAAGACGAATAGTGCCTCCGGTGTCATCGACATCGCAACCGTCCAGCAGAGCTGCCGTAAGCTCAAGGCTGGTCTCATCGCTCCTGCCACCGAGGAGGTGCACACTGACCTTGCTGTCGAGCACGCTGCTGAGCCCATCAAGAGTATGGATGACATCATCCGCATCTCCCAGTTCCTCATTGGGCAGAAGCGTTTCAGAGACAATATGCTGTTCATCGTTGGCATTAACTTTGGACTTCGTATCAGCGACCTTCGCTCTCTGCGCTTCACCCACATCATCAATGATGATTGCACTTTTCGTGACCGGTTCCCCATTCTGGAAAAGAAGACCCGGAACACACGCAAACATCAGCGCAACCGCTACATCACCATTAACACCGCGGTTGTCGAAGCTGTCACCCTGTACCTTGAGAATACTCCAAACGTTCGCCTCAGTGACTATATGTTCCGCAGCCAGTCCAATAATGGAGTAAACGAGAATAAGCCCATCAGCAAACAAGCCGTTGACTCAATGCTCAAAGGCATTGCTCGTGACCTTGGACTTGGTAACCGTATGGCAACTCACTCATTGCGTAAGACCTTTGCTTATCATCAGATGGTGATGAGTGGTAATGACCCTCGCAAACTCCTGCTCCTCCAGAAGATGTTCGGTCACTCGACCGCTGCTCAGACTCTGGACTACATCGGTATCACCAGCGAAGAAATTGATGAAGCATACCGGAGCCTCAATCTCGGTAGCATCAACCACAACTATCTGGTCGATAGCGACATTGGAGAAAGTGAGTCTCTGATGGCATAATCCATCACCCATTGCACCTTGACAACTTCATACTGCCAAAACAAAAAAAGACACAGCGTGTGTCCTAACCGTTCCCGCAAAGCCTTGTCTTGCAACGGTTTCGCAGATGCACTCTATAAAAAGTATTGAGAACAAGAATTGAACTCTACTGGACAGGGCATTCAAAGCAAGTTACAGGCGTTGCATTGATAGCGACGGTATAGCCAGCCGAGCGGCTTTTGTGTGTCCTAAAATTTTCGCACCCTCCCACTAATTCCAAAGAAAGGTCGTGATTTTTATACAAACGACTATCCATAAAGGTGGTGCTTACCACCGATGAACACCATCACTGTTGTCGATGCCCGAATGGGACGTGGTAAATCCTCCGCTGCCATTCGTTATATGAACCGTTACAAAGACTTCAAGCGGTTTCTCTACATCACCCCATATCTGGACGAGGTAGGGCGTATCTGCGAGCGTTGTGATTTTGACCAGCCGGACAGTGACCACATGAGTAAGTCTACCGAACTCAAACTGCATATGCGGCTCGGACACAATATCGCCGCCACACACTCACTGTTTTACTTAATGGATACAGAAGCCTTGGAGCTCGTTCGCCAAAAGCACTACTCGCTCATCGTAGATGAAAGCATCCAAGTAATTGAGCGTTTGAATATCACTAACAAGGATTTTGACCTCATTATAAACCAGCTCGCCACAGAACACGATGACGGTCGCATCGAGTGGCTGGACGATAGCTATACCGGTCGTTTCTACGACTACAAGGAAATGGCAAGCACCGGCTCCCTGTTCCGATTGGACTCTGCTCTTCTCAACATCTTGAACCCAGAATTACTCCGGTCTTTCGACGAAGTGTTTATGCTGACATATCTGTTTGACGGACAGTATCAGAAGGCATACCTTGACTTTTTTGGATTTGACTACAACATCATCGGTGTCGAGCAGGATGAAAGCGGATACCGTTTCTCGGACAGACCGGACGCCCCACCTCCACTGGACTACCGTGAACTGATTCGCATAGTCGATGACCCCAAACTCAATGCCGTTGGTGATAAGCACTATGCCTTGTCTAAGGCTTGGTATGACCGCAGGGGGTATGACAATCCCGAAATCCGTAAACTTCGAAATGGCTTAAAGAAGTTCTTTCAAAGTATTCCAGATGGCAGTAGCGAGACGCGGCTTTGGTCTTGCTTCAAGAGTGATGTCAATAAGCTGGTTGACTCCCGTACCGGGCGCTTCCGCAATAACTTCCTGCAGACGAGCGCCAGAGCTACAAACCAGTACAAGAGCAGGACTGACATTGCCTATATGGTGAACCGATTTGCCGACCCCAATATTATGAAGTTTTTTGCCAAGCAGAATGTCACGATTAACCCCGAACACTTTGCCTTGTCAGAAATGCTACAGTGGATATGGCGTAGTGCCATTCGAGATGATAAGCCCATTAACCTATACATACCGAGCAGGCATATGAGAGAGCTGCTCATTAACTGGATTAACACCACAAACCAAGGAGGATGCCCAATTGAATAAACGATACCACCGACCGCTGCCAGAGGATTATCTCGTGGAGGAGCGTGTTCCATATACATACGAAGATGCCGACCTACTAAATGACGATGAAGCCCTCGAACGGTTCATTGAGAGCGAACGGTTTGCATTCCGCGAGGAATGGTTCCGTTATGTAGAAGAGAACGAGTAACTTATGCTATATCAACATAATTAAATAAAATACGAAGTGAGGTGACCCATACTGGCTAAACAGTTAGTATGTCAGAAATACATTTTCAAGCTTCATAGCAGCCGCCTGCGAAAGGCGAAGTGGAAGCTTACGCTCCCCATTGCAGAGGCAAGAAAGAATGACGAGGTAATCTCCCTCGCCGACAGTCAGGTGCTCCGCTGGCTGGACGAATTGAACGGCATCACCGATGCTGAGACGCAGGCGCGGAAAATCAAAGGAGAAATCAAGCGGCTTCGTAAAGAGCCGAATAGCGTTCCAAATCGTCGTCAAATCAAGAAGCTGTATGCGCAACTGGATGATATCCAGTTTAAGCCGGACTATCTCTGCGTCATCATTGATAAAGAGAAGGATTACCATCGAGCTTGCCGTGGATTTAGTATTAACGGTCTTCGGTATCAGCGGTTGCTTGGAACGAATGGCGGCGTCAAGAACGAGACCATCGTGTTCATCAGTGAGCGCCATGCCGATGAGATTCGCCGCCGCATTGACAACGGTCGCAACATGGAAAAAGAAATGGTACCTGCCAAACTGGAGGCGTATAAGGCACTTACCTGCAGCGCATCAATCCCTGTGTCAGTTCCGCATGGCATTCTTGTTGTTAGCGACTGTGAGACCGAGTTCTTGTCGGATATCATCTACCTGAATGACGAGCAGGACGGAGAGCCAATCATGGAAGAGCGTAAGCAGGTCATGGTGCAACTCAACGAATCCGATGGATACGGCTTGATGCTCCCATCACTTGCTGCCCGATGGGGTGAAGAGCTTGGCTTAGACTACCTTGTCAGCGGCGTGAACACACGTTTCTCTTGGGAGAAGGGCATGGTCTTCACGTTCGACTTTTTGGATTTCGCAGAAAATGTCGCTGAGAACTATATTGTTAAAGACGCTTGGGGTAACGATGTGGACATTCGTAATGTTGAGCTGATTCTTACCACGTCCATGCTGAAACTGTGGGACTCCTACGATAGCTGTGACGATTATGTAAGCAACTGCTTGGCAAACGGTTACACCTTTGGCATCGCCAAGACCTGCCCAAAGGAACTTGAGTCTGAGCGGACATTAAACTATCAATTCATTCAGAGCTACGAGCTGAGCGACGATGACATTGAGCAGCTTATCAAACCGACGATGGATGAGATTCGAGACGTTCTTTATGCGGATTGGGCAAAGACACTGCTGTTCTTAAAGGGTGCTGGCTTGAATGAGGATAATATTGACCGCGTTGATGACGACTATGTCAAGGCGATTATGATTGAACCGCAGATTTTGAACGACCCTTACGTCCAGAGCAGTATCTATCAGATGATTCGTAATCGCATCAACGAAGCCAAGGTCGGCGTACTCAAAGTACATGGGAACTACTCCATTGTCTCCGGCGACCCATTCTCACTGTGTCAACACATCTTCGGGCTGGAGGTTACCGGGCTTCTGAGGTCTGGTGAAATCTACAACAAATATTGGTGTGACCAGCACGCCGAACGGCTTGCCTGTTACCGTGCACCAATGACCTGCCATAACAACATTCGTCTTGTATTCCCACACCGCAGCGACGAGGCATCTCACTGGTATCAATACATGACGACCTGCACGATTTTCAACTCGTGGGACACTGCCGCCCATGCGCTCAATGGCATGGACAAAGATGGCGACCTTGTAATGCTTACCGATAACAAGGTGCTTGTTGATAATCTAAAGATGCTTCCCGCTCTTATGTGCGTCCAACGAAAAGCAAAGAAGAAAATTGTCACCGAGGCAGACGCCATACAAGCCAACATCGATAGCTTCGGCGATGATATCGGAAAAACCACAAACTGGATTACCTCGATGTTCGATGTGCAGGCGCAGTTTCAGAAGGGTTCCAAGGAGTACGAGGAACTTGACTATCGCATAAAGTGCGGACAGCTTTTTCAGCAGAATGCCATCGACAAAGCGAAAGGCATTATTGCCAAGCCGATGCCTCGTGAGTGGCATGACCGACATAGCGCCAATACAATTGAAGACCCGGAACGGCGCAGATTCTATCAGCGTCTCGTCGCAGACAAGAAGCCATACTTCATGCGTATTATCTACCCTGCTTTGATGAAGCAGTATAACACATACATAAAAAACACAAACAAGAATGCCATGCGCGAGTTCCAGATGACAATTGATGAAATGCTGGAGATGCCGCGCTCCGAATTGAGCGAACGGCAGAAAGATTTCCTTCGCTACTATGAGAGCCGGATGCCCGTGGGTAACCACGACTGCGTGATGAACAGAATCTGCAGGCGCTTCGAGAAGGAGTTCGATGGCTACCTCGGTCGTCACAATGCCGATGTTGACTTTGACTACACCGTGATGAAGAGTGGTATTGAGTATAGCAGAACGCAGTACAATGCCATCTTGAAACTCTACGAGAACTACAACAAGCGCTTGCGCAGTTATGCCGTCTTTGCCAACTACGAGAGGGTTGATGAGTATGATACGTTCTCCCGCATGATTGAGATGCGCTCCGAGTTCGAACAAGAATGTGCCCGCGTTTGCTCCAACCGCTTTGTTCTATGCGACATTGTTCTGGATATTTGCTATAAGAAGAGTTCGACCAAGCGCTTCGCGTGGGAAATGTGCGGTGACGAAATTATCCAGAACCTTCTGGATAAGCATAACGGGGTTATCTCTTACCCGACGGTTGACCCCGCTGGGGATATCTTCTTCTGCGGTGATAGATTTTCATTACAACAAAAAATGATTGGAGGGGTGCTATGAGCATTGTCCTTAACGAATATGATTGGGCAGAAAAAATGATTGCCAACCATGAACTTGGAAAGAAACCGATTGAGACATTGAGCCGTGTGTCTAAGTATTACTACGAGAATCACTACAGCAAAAAGGAGATTCGGAGTCTGCTCGACTCCTTCATGCTACAGTGTGACCCTTCTGCTTCACTTGTTCATTGGTCAGATATGCTTGATAAAGTTGCAAAGAACGTAAGCAAGTTTCCACTCATCCGTCTGGACGGTGTGGACATCACCAGAGAAGAGCTCGCCAAAATTGAGACGCTTGAAGGTAAACAAATCCGACGGTTGGCGTTCACGCTTCTCTGCGTTGCGAAATATTGGGACGCCGCTTCCGACCGGAACAATGGTTGGGTGAATACTTCGGACAAAGAGATTATGCAGATGGCGAACATCAATACCTCTATTAAGCGCCAGAGTTTGATGTTTGCAGAACTGCGTGATGCTGGGTTCATTCGCTTTTCTAAAAAAATCGACAACCTGAATGTTCAAGTGCAGTTCATTCAAGCCGGTGAGACGGCAATACATATTCAAGATTTCAGGAACCTCGGTTATCAATACCTCAAGTATTACGGCGGCGCATATTTTGAGTGCGAGAATTGTGGACTGACTGTAAAAGCACAGTCACCTGCAAAGGGTCGCCCGCAGAAGTATTGCCCCAGTTGCGCTGTCGAGGTTAAGACCCGTCAGACTGTTAATGCAGTAATGCGGTGCAGAAACGCCTTAAAGAGTTGATTATAAAACTCGAATTGTTAGAAATAAATACCCCCATCAAACCGTTGTGGCACAATGCTTTGAGGCGTGTTTGATGGGGTGTATGTATGAATGATAAAAGACAAAGCATAAAACTATTTTGAAGAAAAGGATGATTTTTAAGTGATTGCAATTACCGCCTCAGAAAAAGAAGCCATTCGTGAGAAGTTTCCTCGTGTTCATATCGTTCGCACGATGAAGCAAGATTCCAAACGGCACCACTACTACATGGTTGAGGATGGCGCTCCTATGAAGCTGCTCCGCAGTTTGCGTGGACTGGAGCGTGTTCACGACAAACGAAAGGGAGTGTAAACCATAACCAGCACAGCAAGCTATAAAGAGATGCGTGACATCGTAATTGGTAAGCTGGTTGACCGCACCATTGACGATGACTACGCAGAACTGAGCGAGCGTCTGTTTGGTGATGGTAACTGTTTTAACTCAAGCGAAGTCCGCAAAAGAATGTATGGCATGAAAGCCATCATCGAAGCCATCGAGCGGGATGGCGAAGCTACTATTCAGGACATGGACGCATTGTCTGCATTGGATAGCAAACGCATTGAGCTGCTTAAAGAACGTCAAAAGTTCTTTGACCAACGCAATGCTTTTAACAAGCTGATTCGTGAGCGTTCCCGGCAAGAAGAGTTGAATGAGATTCTTGTGGACGCAGTAAAGAGCGGCAATTTGCCACAACTCGAATACGAGCCATGCCATATCCAACCGTCCGATAACGACCTTCTGGTTAGCTTGAATGATATCCACTATGGAGCGAACGTCGATAACCATTGGAATACATATAACTCTGATATCTGCCGCGAGATGATGTGCCATTACTTAGACAGAATCATTGCTATTGGCGAAACGCATGGAAGCGAGAACTGCATTGTCTGGTCGAACGGTGATGCTATCAGTGGAAATATCCATCAATCCATCGCTATTACGAACAAAGAGAATGTGATTGAACAAATCAAAGGCGTATCTGAGTTGATTGCAGAATTTGTTGCCGAGCTCAGTAAGCATTTTTCCACAGTCACATTTGTGAGCGTTGCGGGTAATCATAGCCGTATTACGCCAAATAAGGATGATGCTCTGCTCAGTGAACGGTTGGACGATATTGTTGAGTGGTATCTTGGTGCCCGTCTCCAAAATTTCGAGAATGTGATTATCGGGACAACAAGCGATGCTGTCAAGATTGATAACACTATGTATCTGATTAACATTCGCGGGAAAATGTATTGTGGTGTTCACGGGGACTTTGACGGTTCTGCAGGCAAGGTTCAAACATTGCAGACAATGGCACGAGTCCCGTTGTATGCCGTGCTCTCCGGTCACTTGCATCACAACAAGATTGATGAAGTCCAAGGTGTCAAAACCGTCATGGCTGGCAGTTTCCTTGGTATGGACGATTATTGCGTCCAAAAGCGAATTTTCGGTAAGGCAGAACAGTTGGTTTGCGTCTGTGACACAGACGGCATCCGTTGTTCTTACGGAATACCCCTTTAACGATGCACAAGGGTTGCCCTCGCCGGGGCAACCCTATTTACATATTCCTCTTTAGCTCAGTTGGTAGAGCAGCGGACTGTTAATCCGTTGGTCGCAGGTTCAAGTCCTGCAGGAGGAGCCATCCGGGACAGTAGCTTACGCGGTCGGAGCGCCGGTCTGAAAAACCGGAGGATGAAGGTTCGGCACCTTCCTGTCCCACCACTTGGTGCCATCGACGAATCGGCTAAGTCACCTGCCTCTCAAGCAGGAGGTTGTGAGTTCAAACCTCACTGGCATCACCACCCATGAGGTGCGTTGGACGAATTGGTAGAGTCACCGCCCTTTCACGGCGGAATTTAAGGGTTCGACCCCCTTACGCATCACCACTACTTGGGAGAGTGGTAGAGCGGTCAATTACAGCAGACTGTAAATCTGCCGCCTTCGGGCTGCGTTGGTTCAAATCCAACCTCTCCCACCATATTGCGGACAGGACAAACGGTTAAGTCGCAGGTCTCATAAACCTTGAGGAATCGGTTCAACTCCGATGCCCGCAACCAATTTTAATTCTACAGAAAGCGAGGTGGCTTGTATGCCCCGAAAAACGAAGCAAAATGAAATCACAAGCCCTGAGCTTTTGAATCAGGTCAACCCAGACAATGTTCGTTTGAAGCAAGACTTCATTGCATATTTGCAATCTGTCCAGCGTAGTCCCAAAACTATTGCTGGATACTCCAATGACATCGATATTTTCTGGGTGTGGAATTTGCAGAACAACGGGAACAAGTTTTTCCCTAAAATTTCCAAGCGCGATTATGCTGCGTACCAGCATTGGCTTATTAACGAAAATGGGAACTCGCCTGCGCGTGTTCGTCGCTTAAAGTCTGCAATTTCTTCTTTGTCGAACTATGTCGAGAACATCCTCGATGACGAGGATGAGTTTAAGGACTTCCGTTCGACAGTTCGAAAAATTGAGAATCCGGCTATGCAGCAGGTAAGAAAGAAAACAGTCTGGAGCGACGAGGCTTTGGACAAGCTTCTTGATGATTTGCTGGCATCCGGTCAAAACAAAAAGGCGTGCGCCGTTGCTCTTGCAATGTGCAGTGGTCGCCGTAAAGCAGAGCTGTGTCGATTCAAAGTGGATGACTTCAAAGATGAAAACCTCGTGTGTGGCGGGGCACTATATAAGACCAGTGAACCCATTCAAACTAAGGGGTTCGGTCTTGGCAAATACATCTACTGCTATACTCTTGCGAAAAAGTTCAAACCATATTTCGATGCGTGGATGACAGAGCGCCAAAAGCTCGGCATCGAGTGTGAGTGGCTTTTCCCCGCCGGTACTACAAGTGAGCAGATGAGTGATACAACGCTCAATAGCTGGGCTAACACATTTAGCCGCATGACTGGTGAGGATTTCTACTGGCATAGTTTGAGACATTACTTCACAACACATCTTGCCAAACTCGGACTACCCGATAATGTTATCCAAGATATCGTCGGATGGGAGTCTGCCGACATGGTTCGTGTCTATAAAGACCTGAGTGCCGAGGAGCAAATTTCTCAGTATTTCGATGAAAACGGAGAAATTCGTTCTGATGCTCAAAAGTCTCTGGCAGACTTGTAACAGAAAGGACGGTATAAAGGATGGATATTAAAAGGGTCGATTTGATTCAACAGCTTGTGGACAAGCACGGTTATACGAAGAAAGCTGCGACAAGTATCGTTGATGATTTCACTGACATTATTCTTTACAATCTCGGAAACGGAGACACCGTTTCCATCCATAACTTCGGTTGCTTTGACATCTTAGAGCGCAAGGCTCGCAGTTGTCCGAACCCGCAGACTGGCGAGAAAGTCGATGTACCTGCGCATTGGATTCCCCGATTCTATCCCGGCAACAAAATGCGCTTGGTTGTCAAGCTGTGGGAAGATAGCACCAAAAGGGGGCTGAGGTAAATGGCTGAGGCT
>ENA-OUNS01002564-OUNS01002564.1-human-gut-metagenome-genome-assembly--contig:-NODE-2564-length-11303-cov-5.514047_pt1 | contig 11303 bp, 9 predicted proteins | sample MGYA00243237_ERZ505104 | MGnify/ENA primary metagenome ERZ505104 (study PRJEB26097, sample SAMN02711295) | human gut metagenome | biome: Gut microbiome | host: Homo sapiens | place: Denmark: Copenhagen...
CCGGCGTCCCCGACGGCCCGTTTTGCCGCACCTCTTGTTATGCTTCCGTAGGGGCGGACGCCTCTGTCCGCCCCCTACGCCTTACTGCACGATCTTATAATAGGTTCGGGCCGTGGCCATATAGATCAGCGTATACACCGCCGCAAATACCCCGAAGGTGACAAGTGAGCAAACCACAAACAAGCTCGTGCTGGACAAAAGCAAAATGTGCAGCACCTTCTCCAAAATGGGAAATGCAAAGGCCAAATGCATCCCCGCCACCACCAGCGGCAGGAAAAATACCAGCAGCACCTGGCTGTTGATGGTGCTTTTCACCTCCCGGCGGCTCATGCCCACCTTCTGCATGATCTGGAACCGGGCCCGATCCTCGTAGCCCTCGGAGATCTGCTTGTAATACACGATCAGCACCGTGGCAAACAGGCACACCAGTCCCAAAATAATGCCCAAAAACAGCAGAGCCCCGCACATAGCCGTCACGGACTCCCGTGCGCCCCACACGCTATTGCCTGTGATAAGCAGTCTTTCACCCGACTCCTGCTGCTGGGGAGAGGCTGCCTCCTTCAGGTACGCCTCCACATCCCGCTCCAGCTTTTCTCCCACATCGCCGTTGGCACCCCGGCCCGCAAAGCTCGCCGCGATACGCCGGGTGTAGTCCGAGGCCGCGTTCCCGTAGACCTGCTTTTGCTGCGCATACAGACGCGCCAGCACGCTCTCGTCTGCCACCACCACGCCGTAGCAGTGGGTGGACAGCTCCTCCATTCCGGACCGAATGGGGAACTCGGGCAGCACGGTTTTCACCTGATAGCTGTCCCCCTCTATGGTGATCTCCGTCCGGTCAAAGCCCCTCTGGCGGATGTCCATGGGACACACGGCAATTTCGTCCTCAGCCAGGTTCAGCTCCTCCCCGCCCAGGCTGCGGTACATCTCCTGGGTGATATAGGTCATCACGCTGAGTCCCTTGAGACTGTCGGCGGCGTTGCCGTCCGCCTGCCGGCAGTACAGGACGCCGTTTTCATTCTTATAGGAGACCGTCAGATACTCCTGGAAGTCCATCTTCTTTATGGTCAGGCCGTTTTTTTCCGCCCCCTGCTCCACGGCCCGGAGCAGGGTCTCCCGGGGCATATCCTCCGAGTACAGCAGCACGCCCTCATCGCTCCACCGCATATACCGTGCGGAGAGATAATAATCCTGGGGATAGTTCCGCTTCACCGTCTCCTCCGCCCCGGCATACAGGCTCACAGTGGTGGAGATCATCACCAGCACCCCTGTGGCCAAAATTGCGATGGAGGCCAGGCCCACAGCGTTCTGCTTCATACGGTAGAGAAGACCCGAAACGGCAGGCATGTGTTTTTTATTATAATAGAACCTTTTGTTCTTTTTCAAGGCCTTCAGCACAAAAATACTTCCGGCCACGAACAAAAAGTAGGTTCCGATGATCACCAGTATCACCGCCACGAAGAACAGGACAATGGCCTTCAGGGGGTTTTGGGTGGTAAGGGAGATGTAATAGCCCCCGCCCAGGGCCAGCAGGCCCAGCACCAGCAGCGGCCACTTGACCTTGGGTTCCCGCTCGCCCACATTGGCAGAGGAGAGCATCTCCACAGGCTTCATCCGGGCGATGGTCACGCAGTTGACGCCGTAGGCCATCCCATCCAGCACCAGGAAAAAGGCTCCGGACAGGGCCAGGCTCCTGGCGTTTATAAAGTAAAAGCCCAAAACGATCTCCGCGTTCAGCAGCTGGCAGATAAGCAGAGAGCAGAGCTTGTAAAACAGCGTCCCCATGGCAAGTCCCAGCACCACGGATGCCAGGCTGCTGAGGGCTGTTTCGTGGAAAAGCACCCGGCAGATGTGCCGCTTTTCCAGGCCCAAAATATTATAAACGCCAAACTCACGCTTGCGCTGCTTCATGAGAAAGCTGTTGATATAAAACAGCAGGATTACCGACAGCAGCATCATCACCGCCACACCGATGGACATGAACAGCTCAATGAATTGTCCGCCCCGGAGCTGCAGGATGCGCTCGTCGGCCCGGAGGGTGAACACAATGTAAAACACGCATAAAAGCCCCGCCTCGGACAGAATACGCGGGAGGAAAAACCGGCGGTTCTTGCTGATGTTGCTCCGGGCCAGCTTCAGAAAAAATTCCCTTTTCATTCAGCGTCCCTCCCTGTGCGGAGCATGGTCAGGGTGTCGCTGATCTTTTTATAGAGCTGCTGATCGCTGCACTCGCCCCGGTAAATTTGGTGGAACACCACACCGTCCCGGATGAACAGCACCCGCCCGGCATGGGAGGCGGCATCCACGGAGTGGGTGACCATAAGGATGGTCTGACCCTGGCCGTTGACCTTTTCAAACATCCGCAAAAGGTCCGCCGAGGACGCAGAATCCAAGGCCCCGGTGGGCTCGTCCGCCAAGAGCAGCTTGGGGCCGGCGATCATGGCCCGGGCCACGGCGGCGCGCTGCTTCTGGCCGCCGGATACCTCATAGGGGAACTTGTGCAGGATGTCCTCAATGCCCAAAGACCGGGCCAGGGGCAGCAGGGTCTGCTGCATCTGCTGCACACCTTTTCCCGCCAAAACCAAGGGCAGGAGGATATTGTCCTCAATGGAAAAAGTATCCAGCAGGTTAAACTCCTGGAATACAAAGCCCAGGTTGTCCCGGCGGAAGGCGGCCAGGTCCCCCTCGGGGATGGTCTCCAGGTTTTTGCCCGACAAAAGCACCTCTCCGGCCGTGGGCCTATCCAGGGCCGCCAGGATATTCAGCAGGGTGGTTTTGCCGGAGCCGGACTCGCCCATGATGGCCACATACTCCCCCTCCTGCACAGAAAAGGTCACGCCCTTCAGGGCCTGGACCCGGTTGCCGCCTAATCGGGTGGTATACGTTTTTTTAACGTCACTTACCTGTAAAATTTCCATATCGTACCTCCGAAGTTCTTTTTTACAGGCTTATTTTACCGCTCTTTTCTCCCCTGCGCCATTGCATAGGGTGACAGCCCTGTGACAAATTTGTCACAGCCGCTTATGCGCCTGTGGAGCCGTTATTCCTGACGGCTTAAAGCTTGCCCGTCCGTTCCGCCTATACCTGAAAAAAGATTCTTTTTTCATAGCATTTGATATAGTATATTGTCTCTGATAGATACTACTTGCTATACATCATCCAGCGTTATATGCTGCTTCAGCCGTTTGTCAAGTATACCCCCACAAAGCAGCAGGGACGGAGCTGTGCTCCGTCCCTGCTGCCGCCGGTAAAATGGAGCCGCGCTCTACTCCCCGGTAAAATTCTTTTACCTGCCGCCGCGGCTGCTGAGCTTGCCCAGGTAGCGGTAGATGCTGGCCTCGGAGCTGTGCAGCTCCTTGGCCACAAAGCTCACAGACCCCTTCAGCAAAAACACGCCCTTGCGGTCCAAAATCTCCATGATCTCCATCTTTTCATCCTGGTTCAGCCGGTCCACATCCACAGGATAGTTGGCCACCACCGAAGACACGATGCTGGCGGTGGCGCCGGCGATGGAGGTGGGGAAGCCCTGCTCCCGGGGCGACTCCGAGGGGTCGTTTTCATCCACGATGAGGCTGGTGCCGCTGGGCTCCGCCGGAGTCAGCGCCCCGCCGCACAAATCCATCACCTGCTTGCTCAGCGCCTGGTAACGGCTGCTGTCAAAATTGATGCACAGCAGGCCCACCACGCTGCCGCTGCGGTCCTTGATGAACATACTGTTGGAGTGCATCTTCTTGCCGGTGACGGAGGTGCTCTCAAAGGAAAGCACATAGTCCTGGGTCTCATACAGACGGCCGGAGAGGAACTCCAGCATCTTATTGCTGAGCGGGGAGCCCAGATGCCGGCCCGTCAGCTCGCCGTTGGAGATGGCGATGATCTGGTTGGAATCCTCTGTCAGCTCGTGAAGGGCCACCTCATAGTCCGGGCCCAGAATATGGCCCAAAAAATCTACCAGCAGTGTATAGTGCCGCCGAATCTCTTTATCCATACAATCTTCCTCCTGCTCCGCTGAAATACCTTACTCGCCCTGTTTTTGTTGTGTCTCGTCGGCGGCGTGGGCGTCGTCAGCGGCGGGAGCCTCTGTGGCTTGGATGTGCTGCAGCTCTTCTTCCTCCAGTACCCGGTAAGCCACCTTACCCACCAGGGTCTTGGGCAGCTCGTCCCGGAACTCGATGTCGTAGGGCATGGCGTACTTAGCGATGTGCTTGCGGCAATAGCTCATAAGCGTATCCTTGGTGGCCTGGCTCTTTTCAACGCCGGGCTTCAGCATCACAAATGCCTTCACCTTCTGCATGCGGTAGGCGTCCGGCACACCGATGACGCAGCTCATCTGCACATCCTCATGGGCATCCAGAATATTCTCGATCTGACCGGGATAGACATTGTAGCCGGAGGAGATGATCATCCGCTTGGCCCGGCCGCGGAAATAGATGAAGCCCTCGTCATCCATGGTACCCAGGTCGCCGGTATACACCCAGGTGAGGCCGTCGTCGTGCCTGCGCAGGGTCTGGGCGGTCTCCTCGGGATGGTTCATATACTCCTTCATCACTGTGGGGCCGGCCAGCAAAATTTCGCCCTCCGTGCCGTAGGGCACCTCCTCATCGGTACCGGGCTTGACGATCTTGATATAGGTGTCCGGGAAGGGCAGGCCAATGGAGCCCTCCTTATACATATTCACCGGCGTCAGGCAGCAGGCAGTGACAGTCTCGGTGGTACCGTAACCCTCCCGCACCTGCACAACGGCGTGGTGGTCATAAAGGAACTTATCAAACTTCTTCTTCAGCTCAATGGACAGGCTATCTCCGCCGGAGAAAACACCCTTGAGGCTGGAGAGGTCGGCACCATCCATGCTGGGCAGGCGCAGCAGCGCCTCATACAGGGTGGGGACACCGGCAATGAAATTGCACTTATACTTCACGATCTGCTTGGCATAGCTCTTGGCGGTGAACCGGGGAATGAGAATGCACCGGCCGCCGCTGGCCAGCATGGAGTGGACGCACACGCCCAGGCCGAAGCCATGGAACAGAGGCATAGCCGCCAGCATCCGGTCTCCGGGGCGGAACATGGGGTTGGTGGCGATGATCTGCTTGGCCAGGGCATTGAAATTCCCATTGGTGAGGACGATGCCCTTGGTGGTGCCGGTGGTGCCGCCGGAGTAGAGGATCACCGCCGGGTCGTCTGCCTTGCGGTCCACCCGGAAGTTCTTATAAAAGCAGTGGCGGCTGAGATCCATGAACTCCTTCCATCGGATGACAGGGGCATCCTCGGGGATCTTCTGGATCTTGCGGCCCTCCGTGAGCATATAGCCCGCACGGACGGGTTGGCTCAGGGCATCCTTCACGGAGGCGATGATGATATTCACGATGCCGGTATTCTGGCGGATATGCTCAAACTTATTATAGAACTGGTCCAGGGTGATGGCGGTGATGGATTGAGATTCATTGAGATAGAACTCAATCTCTTTTTCCGCCGACAGAGGGTGGATCATGTTAGCGATGCCCCCCACCAGGTTTACGGCGTAGAACATATAGATGGCCTGGGGGCAGTTGGGCATGGCGATGGTCACCTTGTCCCCGGCCCGGATGCCCAGCACCTTCAGGCTCTTGGCGCAGCGCTCGATCTCCTGGATCATCTTTTTATAGGTGGTGGACTTGCCCATAAAATCAAAGGCAACGTTGCCGGGATACGCCCGGGCCACCTGCTCCAGCGCCTGGAACATGGAGCCGCCGAAATACTCCAGATGCATGGGTACATCCCCCATATGGGCGGCCCAGGGGGTCTTGACTTCACTCATACTGCACTTCCTCCTTCATAGGCTTTTCCAGCTCCCAGGGATGCTCCAGCAGATATTTCAGGAGCCGGACAGATTTGGAATAATAATACCCATCGGCCAGACGCTCATCGATGGTCAATCCCAGGTCCAGCGTCTCTCTCATGGCAGCCTGTCCCTGATCATCGAAGGAGGGCCGCAGAGCCTTTTCACCGATGATGCAGAACAGGGAGCAGGTGCCCCAGTTGGTCAGGTGGTGATAGCCGCACTTGAGCTTGATAGACCCCAGGTTGGACAGCACCACGGAGCTGTAATAGGGATCGGTTGCAATCATGTCCTGGGGAACCCAGCCGTGCTTATCCAGGAACATGATAAACTTCACGGCGGCCTTGCCCAGCCAGCGGGGCAGCTTATTAAGAATATCCATGTTCTCCGTGGAGGAGTCCACCTTCTCGCTGCGGCACTCCGTCACCTGGCTGCGGATGTATTGGTGTACATCCTGCAGGCAGAAATCCTCCCGGCTATGCAGGAAGGCCAGTGCCTCGGCACCCTTGTCGGAAAACTGCTTTTTCACCACGAAGGAGGCAGACACCTCGTTGCGCTGGTAGAAATTGCTGTTGACTATGAATCGGTTCAGCTTAGGCCGCAGCGTGATGGTTTTGATGAGGGCCGCCACCACAATGTGAAACATGGTGTAGGGGAACTCCGTTTCCGTCTCGTTGAGCCTTGCCAGGTACTCGTTCATGGCCGTCAGGTCCACCCGCAAGGAGATGTATGCCTCGTTGTCGCAACGGTTGGGATAGATGATGCCGGTGATAAAATGCAGAGAATCCAATTCCCGCAGCAGCCGTCCATCCCGGCGGTCGCCCCGGCGCTTTTTTTGTTTTTCCATTTTTACTCCTGTTGTTTATTTTTTAGACTGATAAAAATTTCTTCCCACTATAAAACACAGTATAGCAAATCCAAAACCGTTTTTCCAGTATTAATTTTTAGGATAGGCAAAAAATCCGCCCGGGGGCGTGGCGGGGTGTGGTTATCCCGCCGCCGAGAACCATTGCATTTCACATCATGTGTCATGCCGACCGTGGCTCCCTTTCTTTCCCCGGCGAAAGAAAGGGAGGAAAGAACGCCGCCAAAACCAAGGTTTTGGAATCCTTTCCGCGGGCGGGGAACGGGTCGTGTCGAAATCTTTCAGCCCCGCGAATTGGAATGTGCAAATTCAATCCTTGCTTTCGTATAGCCTCTGCGTCTCTCTCCGCGATGCGCTCCGCGCTTGTGCTGCCTTAGCGGGACAGGGGAAATCTTTGCGTCTACCGTGTGGCGCGATGTGGACATTGCATCCTACGCACATCTACCAAAACCATCCGTAGGGGCCGGCGTCCCCGACAGCACGCCCACCGCACCTCCTGTGAAAATGTCATTGCGATGCCAGCGACATTCGTTTTCAGGCTTCGCAATCCGTCTCCCCCATCCCCATATTTCCTCAAAAAAGGGCCCTGCCGGGATGGCAGGGCCCTTTTCAAAACAATTAACTTTATCAGAAATCCGCGTTGCCCACGGTGCGGGGGTGCAGCTCCACGTCCCGGATGTTGCTCACGCCCGTGAGGTACATAACCATCCGCTCAAAGCCCAGGCCGAAGCCTGCGTGCTTGCAGGTGCCATAGCGCCGCAGGTCGCAGTACCACCAGTAGTCCTCCGGGTTCATCCCCAGGTCCCGGATGCGCTTTTCCAGCATCTCCAGCCGCTCCTCGCGCTGGCTGCCGCCCACGATCTCACCGATACCGGGTACCAGGCAATCCGCCGCGGCCACGGTCTTTCCGTCATCGTTCATGCGCATATAGAAGGCCTTGATCTCCGCCGGATAATCCGTCACAAACACGGGACGCTTGAACACCTCCTCCGTCAGGAAGCGCTCGTGCTCCGTCTGCAGATCCGTGCCCCAATCCACCTTAAAGTCGAACCTGTCGTTGTGCTTTTTCAGGATCTCCACCGCCTCGGTGTAGCTGATGCGGCCAAAGTCGCTGGAGGCCACATGCTCCAGCCGCTCCTTCAGCCCCTTATCCACAAAGCTGTTGAAGAATTCGACCTCCTGAGGGCACTTTTTCAGCACACTGGAAATGATATACTTGATCATGGCCTCCGCCACGTCCATGTCCCCCGCCAGATCGCAGAAGGCCATCTCCGGCTCGATCATCCAGAACTCGGCAGCGTGGCGCTGGGTGTTGGAGTTCTCTGCCCGGAAGGTGGGGCCGAAGGTGTATACATCGCCAAAGGCCATGGCAAAGTTCTCGGCGTTCAGCTGGCCGGAGACCGTGAGGCTGGTCTTTTTGCCGAAGAAATCCTGGCTGTAATCCACCTGTCCGTCCTCGGTCCGGGGCGGGTTCTCCAGGTCCAGGGTAGTCACCTGGAACATCTCGCCGGCGCCCTCGCAATCGGAGCCGGTGATGATGGGGGTCTGCACATACACAAAGCCCCGGTTCTGGAAGAACTCATGCACCGCGTAGGCCGCCACGGAGCGCACCCGGAAGGTAGCGGAGAACAGGTTGGTCCGGGGACGCAGGTGCTGGATCGTGCGCAGGAACTCCACGCTGTGGCGCTTTTTCTGCAGGGGATAGTCCGGAGCGGACTTGCCCTCCACCTCCACACGGCTGGCCTTTACCTCCAGGGGCTGCTTGGCCTCCGGAGTCAGCACCACGGTGCCATGCACCACCAGCGCTGCGCCTACATTCTGACCTGCGATTTCCTTATAATTATCCAGCACAGAGGCGTCCAGCACCACCTGCAGATTCTTGAAGCAGGAGCCGTCGTTCAGCTCGATAAAGCCAAAGCCCTTCATATCCCGGATGGTCCGCGCCCAACCGCATACCACCACTTCCTTGCCGTCCAGGCTCTCCCTGTCGGCAAACAGGGCGGCGATTCTCATTCGTTCCATAGTAATATCCACCTTTGTTTATCGTTTTTAACAGCATGTACCATTATAAACACTTTTTTTTAATTTGGCAACACATTTCCTCTTGACAAATAGGAATAAGTGTGAGAATATAAGCACAAGTTTAGATTATAAATATTTGTTTATGAAAGGAGGCTGCCATGACACAGCGTGAGAGACAGATCCTCAACTGGATCGAGGCGGATCCTATGATCTCCCAGCAGGAGCTGGCGGACCGGGCGGGCATCACCCGCTCCAGCGTGGCGGTGCACATCTCCAATCTGATGAAAAAGGGCTGCATCGCCGGCAAGGGGTATATTGTGACACGCAGCCCCTATGTCACCGTAGTGGGCGGCATGAATATGGACATCGGCGGCCGGCCCTATAAGACCCTGGTGGGTAAGGACTCCAATCCCGGTGCCGTGCGCATGAGCCCCGGCGGCGTGGGCCGGAACATCGCCCACAACATGAGCCTCATGGGCCTGGATGTGCGGCTGGTCACGGCCTTCGGCGACGACGTGTACGCCCAAAAGCTGGCGGCAGTATGCGGCGAGCTGGGCATCGACATCTCCCAATCTCCGGTGATCCCCGGTGGCCACACCTCTACCTACCTGTTCATCAACGATGAGGCCGGGGATATGCAGCTGGCTGTGGCGGACATGGACATTTACGAGAATCTCACCCCCGGGGAGCTGGCCAGCCGCCGCCAACTGCTGGACGGCAGCCAGGTGGTGGTGCTGGACACCAACCTCCCGGCGGAGAGCATTGCCTGGGTGGCGGAGAACTGTAAAGCTCCTATCTTTGCAGATCCGGTCTCCACCGCTAAGGCCGAGAAGCTCCAACCCGTTCTGGGAAGGCTGCACACCCTCAAGCCCAACCGCCTGGAGGCGGAGCTGCTGTCCGGGGTGAAAATTACCGACGATGTGAGCCTGCACCGAGCGGCAGATGCCCTGCTGAAAACAGGGCTGCACCGGGTGTTCATCTCCCTGGGAGCCGATGGGGTCTTTGCTGCTGACCACAGCGGGCAGAGCTTGCAGCTGCCGGCCCTGAAGGGAGGCATCGTCAGCACCACCGGCTGCGGCGACGCCTTTATGGCGGCACTGGCCTGGGCCTATCTCCAGGGCAGTGACCTGGAAAAATCAGCCCGAGCAGGCCGGGCGGCGTCTACCATCACCATGGCCAGCGCCGACACCATCAGCGCCGTCATGAGCGAGGATGCGCTGCTGAGGCACATGTAAATCCGTTTCAACAAACTACATTATACATAGTATAAACAGGAGGTATTTCATTATGCTGAACCGTTATCTGGACATTGCACCCGAAGTGAAGAAGGCCCTGGATGAGGGCAAGCCCGTTGTGGCTCTGGAGAGCACCATCATCTCCCACGGCATGCCCTATCCCCAGAACAAGGAGACAGCCCTGAAGGTGGAGGAGATCATCCGCTCCTGCGGCGCCGTGCCCGCCACCATCGCCATCATCGGCGGCCGCCTGAAGGCGGGCCTCACCGCAGACGAGATCGACTACCTGGGTAAGGCCGGACACGCCGTGACCAAGGCCAGCCGCCGGGATCTGCCCGTGCTGGTGGCCAAGGGCATGGACGGCGCCTGCACCGTCACCACCACCATGATGATCGCCGCCATGGCGGGCATCAAGGTCTTTGCCACCGGCGGCATCGGCGGTGTGCATCGGGGCGCGGAGACGACCATGGACATCTCTGCCGACCTGGAGGAGCTGGCTAAGACCCCCGTGCTGGTGGTTTGCGCCGGTGCCAAGGCCATTTTGGACCTGGGCCTGACCCTGGAATATTTGGAGACCAAGGGCGTTACCGTTATCGGCTACGGCACCAAGGAGCTGCCCGCCTTCTATACCCGCTCCTCCGGCTTCGGTGTGGACTATGAACTGGACACCCCTGAGGAGGTGGCCACGGCCTTCCATGTGAAGCAGGTGCTGGGCCAGGAGGGCGGCCTGCTTGTGACGAACCCCATTCCCGAGGAGTATTCCATGGATCCCGCCGTCATTAATAAGGCCATCGACGAGGCTGTGGCCGAGTGCAAGGCCAAGGGCGTACACGGCAAGGAGACCACTCCCTTCCTGCTGGCCAAGGTAAAGGATCTCACCGGTGGTGACAGCCTGGACAGCAACATCCAGCTGGTGTATAACAACGCCCGTGTGGCTTCCGCTATTGCCTGCTCCCTGAGCAAGCTGGAGAAGCAGGGATGAATGTGGCGGTCCACGCCGCATTGCTGATATGGCTCGCAGGTGTCAACGTAGTGACCTTTGCCCTGTACGGTATTGACAAGCACAGGGCTAAAAAGGGACGCTGGCGCATCCCGGAAAGGACGCTCCTGCTGCTGCCGCTGTTGGGCGGCAGTGTGGGCGGCATACTGGGTATGGCAGCCTTTCACCACAAAACCAGGCACTGGTATTTTCGCATGGGCCTGCCGGTGATATTTCTATTGCAGGCAGCGGCGGCTGTGTACTTGGCGGCAAGGTAAGGCGATAAGACGACCAAACAACAAAAAGCACTTTTGGGAGGATAGTGAACCGGCCAAAATAGTGCAAGCAGCAAGAAAAACCTTTAAGAAAAAATATTCTTTAATAGGAGTGGCG
>ENA-OUNS01002571-OUNS01002571.1-human-gut-metagenome-genome-assembly--contig:-NODE-2571-length-11283-cov-3.646420_pt1 | contig 11283 bp, 8 predicted proteins | sample MGYA00243237_ERZ505104 | MGnify/ENA primary metagenome ERZ505104 (study PRJEB26097, sample SAMN02711295) | human gut metagenome | biome: Gut microbiome | host: Homo sapiens | place: Denmark: Copenhagen...
GGCGCTTGTAGTAGCTGTCGTGGGAGATCAGACGCACCTCGTCCTCCCCGAACCGTTCCTTGAGCCGGATGGCCAGTGTGGTCTTGCCGCTGCCCGAACCACCCGCGATGCCGATGATGAGATTGTTCATGCTCCAAAATCCTCCCGCCTGCCGATTTCGGTAGAAAAATCGGTCAAAATAAGTTATAATAGAAACACTGCATCTTACTGCCTATCATAACACAAAAACGCGGTTTTTGACAGAGCAAACCATGCTCTTGGAGGAAATTTGATGAAAAAAATCGTTTTGGCTCCCTACATTGACCAGACAGACCGCTGGGTGAACGGCTGCGAGAGCATCAGCGCGGTGATGCTGCTGCAGGCGATGGGCATCCGGATCGACCCGGACACCTTCATCGAGCGGGACCTGCCCCATGCTCCCTACTGGGAGCAGGATGGGAAACTCTACGGCCCGGACCCGTGGCAGGTCTACCCCGGTGACCCGCACGACCACACCGGCTACGGCTGCTATGCGCCCTGCATCGTCCGGGCGCTGAACAGTGCGCTGGAACACGAGGGCGCGGCCGGGCAGTTCGAGGTGGTGGACGAGAGCGGCAAGACGGCGGCGGAACTCTGCCGGTACATCGACGCCGGGATGCCGGTGGTGTTCTGGGCGACCCTGGATTTTCAGCCGGTGCCCGAACAGCGGGACCACTGGCTGTTGGCCGACGGCACCGACTTTGCCTGGAAGTGCAACGAGCACTGCCTGCTGCTGGTGGGCTACGATGACGAAAACTACTGGTTCAACGACCCGTGGCATGACCACGGCGTCTGCCCGCAGCCGAAACAGCTGGTGGAGGACTGCCATGCGGCCCAAGGGCTGTTTGCCGTCACCCTCCGCCCGAAAGGAGAAGCATGAAAAAAGAAGAACTTCAGCAGAACATGAAAGACAGGATGCAGCAGTTCGAGGACGGCGGCCTCCGGCTCCTGAAAAAGGGTCAGAAAGGCATCGTCCATGCGATTTTCAGCCGCTTCGGGCTGGTGCTGCTGCTCATGCTGTTGCAAGTCGGTGTACTGTGGAGCGTGTTCCGGTGGTTCGGCGGACTGCTGCCCCATTACTTCGGCGGCAGTGTGGCCATGTCGGCCTTCATGGTGGTCTACATCCTCAACAGCGAGATGGACAACAGTGCTAAAATCACATGGATGGTCACCATCGCCATCCTGCCGGTCGTGGGTGTGCCGCTGTTTTTCTACGTCAAGAGCAACATCGGCCACAACGCCCTGAAAAAGCGGGTGACCCACCTCACTGAGGAGGCCCGGGGCTTACAGCCCCAGCCGCTGGCTGCGGCCCAGGAGCTGGCCGAAGCCGACCCCGGCGCGGCCTCGCTGGCGCGGTATCTCCACGGAAAGGGCGGCGGCTTCTCGGTCTATCGGAACACGGAAGTTACCTACTTCCCCGGCGGCGAGGCCAAGTTCGAAGAGCTGCTGCGCCAACTGGAAAAGGCCGAGAAGTACATCTTCCTCGAGTACTTCATCATTGACGAGGGCCTCATGTGGGGCAAAATTCTCGAGGTGCTGGCCCGCAAGGCCGCCGAGGGCGTGGACGTCCGGGTGATGTACGACGGCACCTGTGAGTTCACCACCCTGCCCCGGGATTACCCCAGCCGCCTCGAAAAGCTGGGCATCCAGTGCCAGGTGTTCTCGCCGGTGCAGCCCTTTGTCTCGACCCATTATAATTACCGCGACCACCGGAAAATTCTCGTCATTGACGGTCAGGGCGGCGGCATCGGCCGCGCCATCATTTCCGCCCTTCTGCCCCTCTTGCCGCAGGGCGCACAGCTCCTCTGCGTGGGCACCAACGCCATGGCGACCGCCGCCATGCTCAAGGCCGGGGCGCAGCGCGGCGCAACCGGCGAAAACGCCGTCCGCTGGGCGGCGCAGAACGCGGATATCCTCATCGCGCCCATCGCGCTGGTGCTCAAGGATTCCATGATGGGCGAAATCACCGGCAACATGGCCGCCAGCGTCGGCTCCAGCCGCGCGACCCGGATTCTCGTGCCCACCGAGCGCTGCGGCACCCATGTCGCGGGCGCGCACGGGGTCAGCATGCAGGCGCTGGTGGAGGATGCGGCGCGGCAGGCCGCGGCCATGGCCGCGGGCACGTGAGGCTTTGGCCTTTTTGCATAACCTTTGGCTTGACGTTGCATTCATATTGCCTTATAATAAAGGGGCTGAAGCCCGGCGGGCTTCCGAAAGGGCCGGCCGGAGACAACCCTTTCGCACACGGCTGAATATTACGCCATTTTCTATACGCAGACACGCAAAAACACGCAATGAATGAAGGAGGCTGATCCCCCGTGATTATTGACCGCATCGAGGAACAGGAGCGTTATTACCCGCTTCATCCCGATATGGAGCTGGCGTTCGCGTTCCTCGCTGAGGCGCCCGATCTCGAGCCCGGCCGTTACGAGCTTGAAAACGGCCTGTTCGCGACGGTTTCCGAGGGCGACACCCGCCAGATGGACACCGTTTCACTGGAAGCCCACAAGAAATACATCGACCTTCAATACTGCATCGCCGGCGGCGAGCGCATGTCCTGGGCGCATATTCAGGAGCTGAACGCGACGACGGACGACCCGGAGCACGACAACTATTTCTATACCGGCACGTCAACGTCTGTCTCCATCCGACCGGGCATGTTCTACGTGATGTTCCCCAGCGACGGCCACAAGGCCGCCTGCCATCACGAGTTCCAGAAGCACTACCGCAAGGTGGTCGTCAAAATCCCGATCGTTCATCAGGAAAACGACTAACTAAAGGGCCGCAATCAGCTTGCGGCTTTTTTTGAAATATGGCATGGCCGCTGTCCTCCCAGGGGCATGCTGTATGATAGATGGAATTTTTAAGCTGTATCGTGAGGATATCACCATGAAAACAATTTTTGAATTTGATCCCTGGCGGCTGATTGAAACCGAGCTGCACAAGGACGACATGCGCCTGTCCGAATCCATGACCTCCATCGGCAACGGCCACATGGGCATGCGCGGCAACTTTGAAGAGCGCTATTCCGGCGACAGCCACCGCGGCACCTATCTGGCGGGCGTCTGGTTCCCGGATAAGACGCGCGTGGGCTGGTGGAAAAACGGTTACCCGCAGTATTTCGGCAAGGTCATCAACGCGATGAACATCATCTCCCTGCGCGTTCGCATCGACAGGGAGGACGTCGATCTGTACGAGGACGACGTGGTTTCCTTCTCCCGCGTGCTGGATATGCGCGCGGGCGTGCTCACCCGCGAATTTGTCATCCGCCGCGAAAAGGGCACGGTGCGCGTCTCCTTCGAGCGCTTCGTTTCCGTGGCGAGGCCGGAGCTGATGGCGCTGCGCTGCCGCGTGACGGCGGATTACGACTGCAAGGTTGCGCTGATCCCCGCCATCGACGCGGACGTGCGCAACGAGGATTCCAACTACGACGAGACCTTCTGGCTCTTCGAGGGCGAGGACGAGGATAAAAACGGTGTGCTCACCGTGCGCACCCGCACCCGCGAAAACCCCTTCGGCACGCCGCGCTTCGCCGTCTGCGGCGCAATGGCCGCCGTGCCGACCGAAAAGCCGAAGAAGAACCGCGTCACCGTCGAGGAGGGCTATGTCTCCCGCAAGTTCGTCTTCGACGTCGAGGCCGGGCAGACCGTCAGCTGCGACAAGTTCGTCTGCGTGGCGACCGACCGCGACCACAAGGATGACGAGCTGACCGGCGCCGCGACGGCGGGCGTGCTCAGCGCGCAGGAAGCGGGCTATGACGCGCTGCGCCGCGAGCAGGAGCGCGCGTGGGCGCGCCGCTGGGAAAAGGCCGACGTGCGCATCGACGGCGACGTGGCCGGCCAGCAGGGCATCCGCTTCAACATCTTCCAGCTCTTCTCCACCTATTACGGCGAGGACGCGCAGCTCAACATCGGCCCCAAGGGCTTCACCGGCGAAAAGTATGGCGGCGCGACCTATTGGGACACAGAGGCCTACTGCCTGCCCATGTACACCGCCATCGCGGGCGAGGAAGTCGCGCAGAATCTGCTCAAATACCGCTGGCTGCAAATCGACGGCGCGTACCACAACGCGCGTCAGCAGGGTCTGCCGGGCGCGCTCTATCCGATGGTGACGTTCACGGGCGTCGAGTGCCACAACGAGTGGGAAATCACCTTCGAGGAGATTCACCGCAACAACGCCATCGCCTATGCCATCTACGCCTACACGCAGTACACCGGCGACCGCAGCTACCTCGATCAATACGGCATCGACGTGCTGCTGGGCATCGCGCGGTTCTGGGCGGGGCGCGTGCATTATTCCAAGCGCGCGAATCAATACATGATCCACGGCGTAACCGGCCCGAACGAATACGAAAACAACGTCAACAACAACTGGTACACCAACCGCATGACCGCGTGGGAGCTGGCCTACACCGCCGAGCAGCTCATGCTCATCCCGCGCGAAAAGGCGCAGACGCTCGGCGTGAACGCCGAGGAGATCCGCCGCTTCCGCGAGATCAGCGAAAAGATGTACCTGCCCTACGACGAGGAGCTGGGCGTGTTCGTGCAGCACGATACCTTCCTTGACAAGGATCTGATGCCCGCCGACGCGCTCTCCCCGGCGGATCGCCCGCTGAACCAGAAATGGAGCTGGGATCGGATTCTGCGCTCCTGCTTCATCAAGCAGGCCGACGTGCTGCAAGGGCTGTATTTCCTCGAGCACCTCTACGACAAGGAGACCATCCGCCGCAACTTCGATTTCTATGAGCCGATGACCGTGCACGAGTCGAGCCTGTCCCCGTGCGTGCACAGCATTCTGGCCGCGAGTCTGGGCAAGCTGGAAAAGGCACAGGAGCTGTACCGCCGCACGGCGCGCCTCGATCTGGATAACATCAACAACGACACCTGCGACGGCCTGCACATCACCTCGATGGCCGGAAGCTGGCTTTCCATCGTGCAGGGCTTTGCGGGCATGCGCACGCTGACCGGCAGCCTGAGCTTTGACCCGCAGCTCCCCGACGGGTGGGACGGCTACGCCTTCAAGATCGTCTATCGCGGCCGGCTGATCGAGGTCAGCGTCTCCCGCGAGGGCACGGGACTGAAGCTGCTTTCCGGCGAAGCGCTGACCGTCATGCTGCACGGGCACGAGGTTCGCCTTGCCCCGGCGGAGGCTGACGCATGATCGACATCGCCGTCATCGGCGCAGGGCCGGCCGGATACAGCGCCGCCATCACCGCCAGAAAGCGCGATCAATCCGTCGTCGTCATCGGCCAGAATACCGGCTGGCTCGCCCGCGCGGAGCACGTCGCCAACTACCCCGGCCTGCCCGATATCTCCGGGCGCGACCTGCTGAGCGCCATGGCGAATCAGGCGCAGGCGCTGGGCGCGGAGCTGCGCCCCGGCGTCGTCCATCAGGTGATCGCCATGGGCGATTCGTTCGCGCTCTCGCTGGGCGCGGACTTCATCGAGGCGCGGCGCGTCATCCTCTGCACCGGCGCCAAGCAGCCCAAGCTGCTCCCCGGCGAAAACGAGCTGCTCGGGCGCGGCGTCAGCTATTGCGGCACCTGCGACGGCATGCTCTACCGGGGCAGGCGCGTCGCCGTGATCGCGCAGGGATCGGAAGCCGTAAGCGAGGCCAATTTCCTCGCCGGGCTCTGCCGCGAAGTCGTCTATTTCGGCAAGCCGGAGGACGCGCTCGACCCCCGTATCGTCGTCAGCGGCCAAAAGCCGGAGGCGATTTTGGGCGAGGCTTCCGTTTCCGGCCTTCGCGCCGGGGGCGAAGACCTGCCGTTTGACGGAGTGTTCATCTTCCGCGAGGCGGCGGCGCTCTCCGCGCTGCTGCCGGGGCTGGAGATGGACGGCGCGTTCATCCGCGTAGACCGCAGGATGCAGACGAACCTGCCCGGCGTGTTCGCCGCGGGCGACTGCACCGGCCTGCCCCTGCAGGTCGCCAAGGCCGTCGGCGAGGGCTGCGTCGCCGCCATTTCCGCCGCAACCGCCTAACTCCCTCAGTCACGGCTATGCCGTGCCAGACCTTCGGCGTTCCACCTGCCTGCTTCCCGCACAGCGGGCGGCAAGCTCCACGCCCTCGAAGAGGGAGCTCCAGACTGTAGACAAAAAGCTATTCTCCCCCCGAAGGGGGGGGAGAATAGCCCTTTCCGCAAATGAAAGAATCGCTGAATTTCTTGATTTTGCTACAATAATTGAGCAAAAAAGCAAATTCTGCACAATTATTGTCCCATATCCAAAAAACGGGGCGCTGTCCCCAAGCCCATCGAAACGTTCGGTGGGTTTGGAGGCAGCGCCCCGCTGGTTTAGATCACCTTTTTCAGCCCCGGAAGCCGGCTCATGGCAACCGAAATCGCGAGCGACACGAGGAACACCAGCAGCGACACGCCCACGATGCTCAGCAGCAGCGCCCCGGCGGCGACGGGATAGGCGATATCAAGCCGCTCCAGCACGAGGGCATGAACCAGATAGACGCCGAACGTGCATTTGGAAACGAGCAGCAGCGCGCGCTGCGCCTTCGCGCCGGGGGTCAGGCGCAGCTCCTTGAAGAAGACGAAGAGCGCCGCCGTCATCGTCAGCACACCCAGCGACGCGCCGGAGGTGAAGACGGAGCTGGTGGACTGAAGCACGGCGGAGTGCCAGCGCGTCAGCAAAATCGTCATCAGGCAGGAAAGGCAGCCCGCCGCGCAGAGCAGGCGGCGCGCCGCTTTTGGGAGCGGATAGGCCATCAGGTAATGCCCCAGCACAAAGGCATACAGCGCGGTCAGACCGCGATAGGGGTTGAGCTGCGCATAGGCGGATTGAAGGGACTGGAGAACGTCCTTGTGCGGCAGTTCAAACAGCAGCGCGAAATTCAGTGCGCGGCCGATGAGGTAGGTGAACAAAAAGCCGATGAGCAGGAAATACTCGGTCGCCTTTTTGGATTCGGTGATTTTGCGGAGCAGCGGCACGACGGCATACAGGCTGATGAGCGTGAAGACGAACCACATGTGATAATGGCCGCGGAGCAGCTCGTTGAGGAACGTCCACTTGCCCTTGCCGCGCAGCAGGCAGTACGTGAGCGCATAGACCGCCGACCAGAACACGAAGGCGGCGGCCAGACGCGCGATGTTTTTCCGATACAGCGTTCGGGTGCTCATCGCCTTCTGCGGGGCGAGGAGGAACGCGCCGCTGAGCATGAAGAACGCCGAAACATTCCAGCAGCAAAGGCCGGTGATCGCGTTCATCACGTTCCAGGGGGCGGAGGCGATTTCCACGTCGAGATACGCCTGCGGGCTGACGTGCAGCATGACCACCGTGAACGCGGCCAGAATACGGAGCAGATCCAAGCCCCAGTTTCTTTCAACGGTTTTGGTTTCCATAGATGTGCGCACTCTCTTTCTGGTGAAGTCGCCTTTTGGGGCGCGTTATCCGACGGAATCCTCGAGCGGCACGAACAGCGCCGGGTCGGGCGTCGGGATGAAGGTGGGCAGCGGCGTGGACGTGGGCGCGGGGGTATCGGTCGGACGCGGCGTTTCGGGCACTGGCGTCTCAGGCACTGGTGTCTCGAACACGGGCATCTCGGGCGCCGACGTCCCCTCGGGCTGCGCGGCGGTCAGATTGACGGCGGCGGAGAAGAGCAGCGCCTGCGTCTGCTTGCCCGCTGCGCCGTCCACGGTCAGGCCGTAATCGCTCTGAAAATCCCTGACAGCCTGAATGGTGCCGCCGTAATAGCCGCCGGTGATCGAGCCGTGGTAATAGCCCAGCTCGGTCAGCCGCATTTGCAGCATGTATACGTCCTCGCCCTTCTTCCCGCGGGAGAGCGTCCGATATTGGGTCGGCCAGTTTTCCGGGGCATATGCCGGCGTGGCCGTCGGGGCGGGCAGCGGGTTTTCGCGCAGGGTGGAGGCGTTGAGCGTGGGCTTGAGCGTCATCGTGTATTCCGGGTCGTAGTCGCCCTCGTAGACGGTGATGATCGTGCCCTCCTTGCAGTTTTCGTAAATCCATTTCGCGTCGGAGACGAGCAGACGGACGCAGCCGTGGGAGGCGGGCGTGCCCAGCGCGTCGAAGGATTTGACGGAGAGGGTGTTTTCGTTCGGCTCGGAATAGAGCACGGAGTGGAAGGCGTTGGCCGCGTCGATGCGCGTCAGATATTGCGCGTGGGAGCCCCATGTCGGGAAATAGCCCCAGCGGGCGCGCTTTTTCGGCATGATGGTCGTTTTGCAGGGCGTGGGGTATTTGCTCGTGCCGGTGGAGCAGATCATTTCGCGCACGAGCACGGTATATTGGCCGTCCTCGTCGTATGTATAGGCGCGGGTGATCTGGTTGACGACGTCCACCATCAGGGTGTATTTTGCCGGTTCGGGCGTGGGGGACGGCCGGGGCGTGGCCTCGGCGGGGACGGCGGCGGCGGAAAAGAGCAGCTCCTGCGTGTCGCGCCCCGCGATGCCGTCGGCGCTCAGGCCGTTGTGCGCCTGAAAGGCCTTGACGGCGGCCTTGGTCACCTTATAATAGCCGCCGGAGACCTTCGCGTTGTAAAAGCCCAGTTCGGACAGGCGGGTTTGGAGCTGCGCGACCCGCTCGCCGGAATCGCCGTATTTGAGCGTCCGCTTGAAGGTGAAGTCAATCGGCTCGACTTCGGCGGGCGCTTCGGTTTGGGCGGGCGTTTCGGCGGGAACCGCCGTGGGCACGAAGAAATTTTCGTCGGCTGCCTCGCCGTCGGGGGAGATGAACTGAACGTTGCCGTCGTCGCCCAAGATGACCTGCCCCGCCTCGTCCTCCCAGAGGATTGTTTCGCACAGACCGCAAACGGGAACGAGCCAGAGCAGACAGAGGAAAAGCGCGAGATGTTTCATGGAAACCTCCGAGAGATGAGCTTGCTGGATTCGGAAAATGAGTAGATTTCGATAACGGGTGCGTTGGCACGCCTATCTGACTCCCTCAGTCACACCCATCATAGCACAAGCATGAAATAAAAACAACCGGGGCCGCTCTTCCGATGGGAAAAGCGGCCCCGGCTGTTACAAAGGAGAATGGAGAATGAAGAATAGAGAATGTGTATCTATATGAATGGAAGCTATGCGCTTACTTGCTGCTGGAGGTATCCACATTGGTCGGCTGCGGTACGACCAGATCAAGCGTCAGGGTCTTGCCGTTGCGGTCGATCTTGACGGAAACGGTGTCGCCGGAAGTCTGCTTGGCCTTGATGGCGTTCAGGTCATCCGCGGAGGTCACGGTCTCGCCCGCAAACTCGGTGATGATGTCGCCCTTTTGCAGGCCGGCGCGCTCAGCGGCGCTCATGCTGGAAACCTCGGTGATATACACGCCGACCGGCATGGAATACTGCTTGCTCATTTCCTCGGTGATATCGCGGATGGTGATGCCCAGCATGATCTGGCTGCCCTTGGTCTGATCCTTGACGGAATCCGGGTCGTTAATCATCTGCGCGACGAGATCCTTGATGTTGTTGACCGGGATGGCGTAGCCGATGCCCTCGATGCTTACGGAAGAGCTCTTGGCGTAGACGATGCCGATGACGTTGCCGTAGGAATCAAACAGCGCGCCGCCGGAGTTGCCGGGGTTGATGGCCGCATCCGTCTGAATGGCGTTGATGGTCACGTCGTCGATGGTCAGCTCCTGCTCGACGGCGGAGATGATGCCCGCGGTCACAGAGCCGTGCACCTGACCCATCGGGTTGCCGATGGCCACGGCCAGCTCGCCGACCTCAAGCTGATCGCTGTCGCCGAAGGCCGCGGCGTTCAGGCCGGTCGCGTCGATCTTGAGCACCGCGATGTCGTTGCTCTCGGAGGAACCGATGAGCGTGGCCTCGTAGGTCTTCTCTTCGCTGCCATCGCCGGGGTTGACGTAGACGGTGATCTTGTCCGCGCCGGAGATGACGTGGTTGTTGGTCAGAATGTAGCCGTCCTCAGAGATGATGACGCCGGAACCGGCGGCCTTCTGGGTGTATTCCTGCGTGCCGCCGCGGCCGCCGCGGTTGCCGTAGCCATAGCCGAAGCCGTAACCGAACATGCCGCCGAACGGGTTGTAATAGTCGTTGTCGTAGGTGTTATAGACCACCTTGGTCTCCGTCTCGATGGCCACGACGGAGGTGCCGCACTTCTTGGCGATCTCCGGGATGGTGAGGGAATCCTCATTCGAGGCGGCCTCGATTACGCTGAAATGTTTTTCGTTGTTATCGGCCTGAGCCAGCGCGCTCATGCCGGCCGTAACCGTCAGCGCCAACGCGGCGGTCAGGGCAATCAGGGGACGAATGGATTTACGCATAAGAATGATCTCCTTTCGGGGTTAAATCGCGGATGGTCTCGCCGGAAGGGAGCGGCTTTCGCTTGCCCGCTTTCCTTCAGGCGATGGCTGTATTATAGAAGGACTGTATGAAGAAAAAATGGTAGACTTGAGGAAAAAACATTAAAACATTGTGACAACATTGTGTCAGGGTCAATCCGCGCCGTGAGCGCGCCAAAGCCCGTTGGCGCTTATGCATTTCTGAGCGCGGCAAAGCCGAGCGACAGCAGGTCAAACCCGACCCGCATCAGCGGCGGCGTGCTCCGCTCGAGGGAAACGCCGTTTGTCATAATCCCCACGCCCGCGCCGGTCGCGGGATCGGCGAACAGCTCGGCGCACATGCCGTAGGCCACCCCCTGATGGCCGACGGGCGAAAAGCCGGGGAACACGTCGGACAGATACGCGACGTTCAGGCCGCGGCCGACCGCGTCCACGCCGCCCAGCCCATCCTGCGGGGCGCGCATCAGGTCGAGCGACGCGCGGGAAAGAACGCCCATTTCCCCGTGCGAGGCGAGCAGCCCCAGCAGGGCGGCCATGCCCGCGCTGTCCGTAATCAGCCGCCCGGCGGCGCAGAGATAATCGCGCTCGGGGTCGAAGGGATCGGGCTTTCGGCGGGAAAGCGCCTGCGCGTTGTATTTGCGGATGGGGACGGGGAAGCGCATGCTGTAGCCGTTGGCCAAATCCGACCGGGGCGCGATGCGGCCGGGGACATAGCTGGCGCGGATGGCAAGCGGCGCGAAGACGAGTTCCTGCATGATATCGTCAAACGGGCGGTTTGCCGCGCGCTCCATCGCCGCGCCCGCCGCGCCCGCGCCGAGGTTGGTATAATGAAAGGCCTCGCCGGGTCTGGCGGGCAGCCAGTTATCGGCGTTTTCCAACAGCTCGCGCAGGGTGCAGCCCTTCTGCATGCCGCGCGAGCCGTAATTCCCCTCGTCGCGGATGGAGGCGGTATGGGTGAGCAGCATGCGCAGGGTGACGGGTGCATCCGGAAAGCGGG